>JAEEGL016393967.1_pt1 | contig 11471 bp, 12 predicted proteins | sample 9134231 | NCBI WGS metagenome assembly JAEEGL01 (sample SAMN16246548, study PRJNA631951) | gut metagenome | biome: gut microbiome; feature: rumen; material: fiber-attached | host: Bos | place: Iran: Karaj | collected 2018-10
GAAAGATCACTTTTACTTTGATCTTTCTTTCCATTAAATAATTTAATTTATAAATTACACTCTGTTTTTTGTCATTCATGAGATGTCATTAAATAATCTTAAAGCAGTCTCCCATAAGTTTCATATCACATTCCTTCACGCATTTGATCTCATCTTTTGCATACAAATGCTGATAACGGAACTTTCTGTATGCTTCACCCTCCCAGATTTCCTTAAGGCTCTGGGAGTTTGTATCACCAAATACTATCTCGTTGTTAAAGTCTTCCATACACATGGTAGCTTCACCATTGGACTTAATAGTCATGGTCATCCAAGGATGCTTGCATATCTCAGACCAGTGAATAGAATTGGTGCCGTGGAAATCTTTTCTGTACCACTGGCAGTCCTCACTCTTAAGATAAATATAAACATCCTTGCCCTCAAATGCTTTGAGAAGCTTGTCAAAATCTTCTTTCTGATGGGTTCTGTTAAGGTCGAGCATGGTGATTACAATTGTAGTATTCAGATTCTTCTCGTGCTTGTAATCAAGAACCTGCATAATCTTCTTGTAGCTCTCGGTAAAGTTTGATGCCTCACCTCTGATCTGCTTGTGCTCCTCATCATTAACACTCTCGATGGAATACTTAATGTAATCAAGTCCTGCATCAAGCATGTCATATGTACGCTGAAGATTAATATTTGAAGGATTGCAACTGAAATATGAATAAAACCCTTTATCATGGAGAATTTTTACATACTCAGCCATATGCTGATCGAGAAGAGGATCACCATATCCGTGGAGCTGTATTACCTTTGGAATGATATAGAGGAAGAAATGATTTTCACTCATCTCATTTTCATATATTCCGTATTTCTTCTCACAGAATGATTTCCAGGCATCCCACTCTTCCTTGGTATGGGGGCGAATCTGATCTACAACATTCAAAAAAGTTTCCCGGTTGATATCCTCAATCTTTCTGGTCATCATGGTGGTTCTGGGACACATTTTGCAACGCATGTTGCAGCGGTTTGTGGTCTCAATATTATAAATTACAGGATCCTTACTGCGCAGTTTCTCGAGACCTTCAAAAATCTCATCTGCCGTGTATTCTTTATCCTTATCAAGTTCCTGTATAAACTTATCAAACTTAATGTAGAAATTAATATCTAACATGACTGACTCCTTTATTCTTTAGTTAGTACTCTGTATAACTCTCTGATAACGCCTCTGCCTCCGCATCTTGATGAAACCCAGTCTGCAATCTCCAGAATTTCATCTTCTGCATCTGCCGGGGCACATTTAATTCCGACTGCATTAAATGCCGGTATGTCATTTAAATCGTTTCCGACAAATATGGCTTTCGTTAAATCTACGCCTTCGCTCTCTGCATATGATTTAATATATGCCCCTTTGTCTCCTACACTGTGGACTACAGGGATTTTCAGTTTTTCTGCTCTTCTCTCCACGACGGGGTTTGTCTCGGTTGAGACAATAATCTGTCTGACACCCATATCTCTCATCCTCGATACAGCCAGACCATCACTCCTGTTGACAACCACACTCTCCCGGCCATCCTGATCTACCATGACTGTGTTGTCTGTCATGACACCGTCAAAATCGTAGAAGATACAGCTTATGGAATTAATATTTGGTAACTGCATTAGCTTCTCCGTTAATTAATGCTTTATATATTTAAGCTTTGCTCTCTGGACCTGCTCTATTGGCAATATCTCCTGGTCCTTATACTTAAGAGCTTTATAAACTGATTCCAGATCTCTCTTTAACTTTCTCACTCCGTCCGGCTCAAGGGATGCGGCATGATCCGTGCCCTTCCATGTTCTGTCGAGAGTGAAGTGACGCTCTATGTATGATGCACCTAGAGTATATGCAGCAATATCAGCAGATATACCAAGATGATGACCGGAGAATCCGACGGCCTTTACCTTATCACCATATGATTCAATAAGTCTCGTAATCTCCAGGAGACATATATCTTCAAAAGGCACAGGATAACCGGATGTACAGTCATAAATAATCAGATCCTTTAATCTGCCTTTTCTCTCAAAGAGCGCAATTATCTGCTGCTCTTCGTCTCTTGTAGTCATACCAAAGGAAATCTGTATCTCTCCTTCGTAGTTATCACAGAGCCACTCAAGCATCTCAAAATGAGTATTGCATGCTGAAGGTATCTTTATAAACATGGGATTAAGGCTGACTATCTCTTTTGCACTTGTCATATCCCATACAGATGTGGAATAAATGATACCCGCTTCTTCACACCACTTTTTAAGCTGGGCATGCTGGTCAAGGTCAAACTCAAGGAATTCTCTGTGTTCGCCATATGTCTGACCATATGAATATTCAGGGTGGGGATGGGGAGCATTGTACTGCTCCGGTGTCAGGAGTTCCTTGGGACACCTCTTTTGAAATTTAACGGCATCAGCTTTACAGAATGAAGCTGCCGTATTTATTAAATCATGGGCTATTTCCATCTGGCCCATGTGATTACATCCAATTTCCGCTATTACAAAAGGTTTTTGATAATTAATGTTCATAATATCTCACTTAATATATAAATATTAATGACGTTTTCTTTTGAAAACCCATCTTATAAGTATATCACATAACGCCCTGCTACCATATACTTTTTCCACCATCTATAACTACAGTAGCACCATTCATAAATGAGCTGGCATCAGATATCATATACAGAATTGTTCCTACATAATCCTCTGGGTTAGACATTCTGCCCATGGGAATCTTATCAATATATTTCTCAAGGAACTCCTCATCCTGACCATTATAAATTCCTGAAGGACATAATGTATTACACCTGATACCCTTATCAGCCCAATAAGTAGCAATATATTTTGTAAGTCCGATTATTCCATGCTTTATTACAGAATACGTAACAGGTTTTACTATCTGGAGCTCATCTGGTACACCCTTCTTTCGGTATAGTCTCTGATCAGGTGCTTCTATTCCGTAATCTGATGATATATTCAGGATTACACCCGATTTCTGCTCTTCCATGACTTTTCCAAACACCTGGCAGCAAAGCAATGATCCGGTGAGTCCCACCTCAATATCCCTGTTCCATATATCAAGAGGAAAATCATCAAAATGAATAGGTTTCATATTGTCTGACTGTTTTTCAACTTTGGGATTATTTGCGGCATTATTGATAAGGACATCTATATGTCCGTATTTATCCATCAGATAATCCCTGAGTGTGACCAATAACTCTTTTTTTGTAATATCTGCAGGAAAAATCTCAATATTTCCATTAGGAAACTTTTCAAGCAACTCTTTTTTTGCATTTAAAAGATTTTCTTCACTTCTGCCAACTAATACAGGAATTCCCTCACCGGCAAGAATAGCTTCTCCATGCTTTAATCCTAATAGACCGGCTCCGCCTGTAACTATACATACACGTCCAGAAATATCAAACATTTCAGCCTTCATATTTTCCGTGTTCCTCCAAATATTTCACAACCTCAGAGTCAATAATTTCTCCCTGAACTTTTTCCAGATCACTTATATCATCAATATCCGTCATTTCCTCTGTTTCAAACGGAACTATACTCTTTCCAAAAAGAATTTCATTTTCAATTATGTTTGATGTTTTATAAATATCAGCATAAATACTTCTTGAATATGCTTCAGGATATGTCTGACGAGGTCTGTTCGCATCATCATTATTCTCAAAAAAAATACTTCTTAAATGGTCGCCATCTTTTATCATCCATTTAAAAGGAGTCAGGACACCCTTAGGGATGCAAACCGAAAGCAATGATGTAGCATCAGGATAATCTTTAATCTTCCTGATAATCTCGTCCACCTCTACAGCTTTTCTAAGAGGGCATGTAATTCTTAAATGAACCCAGTATTCCGGTATACAGCCTTCATTTTCTGCGAACCATTCTATCGCATGCCTCATGAAATCAATATCCTGAGATGAATCAGTAGAATATTCAGCCGGCCTTAGAAACGGAGTCTCCGCTCCATAAAATTTAGCAATCTTCGCATACTTTTCAGAATCAGTAGATACAATTGTTCTGTCTATCTCTTTGGACAGTTTACTGACCGCAATTGTATGTGCAATTAGTGGATAGCCTGATAACAATCTGATATTTTTATCCGGAACACCTTTTGAACCTGACCTTGCCGGTATAATTGACCATACTTCATTCTTTTTTATTTTGTCTAAATATAACTTATTCATTATGATTACCAATTATTTTCATCGTTCACAACTATCCATTTACTGTCATCAGGGAATCCATGCCAGAAACCGTCAGGACATATCCTTGTTCCGTCCGATAACAGTGCGGGAACATATGAGAACGAACTCTTACTGAGCACCAGATAATCTGCCCGTACCATATGTAAAAATGAATCCATCGCTGACATATCGAAACAATATGTAACATCTCCGTATTTTTCAAAACTCCTATATTCATCTGCATTTCCTTCAGAGAACAAATAAATACGATATGATTTTTCCGAATACTTATTTTTAATCTTCTCGGTAAGTCTGCTTACAACGTTCTCATAATAATCCATATCAAGCCATCTTTTTGTAAGGGTTTGCTGACCTGTGGTTTGACCACTCACTATATCACCGCGGCGAATATGGACTGCTATATTAATCTGGTTTTTGTCATATATCAGATTATCTTTTTCTCTTGCTTTTGCCGATTCAAAACGTGATTTTATGTATTCCGTTTCTTCATACTGATTTCTGTATGACTGGTCAAGATAGACTGAAAATATAATCTTCTGTCCGGCATATGATCTGATGATACTGTTTATCATATTCAAGTTTTTATCAGTATTTATGTCCTTTTCGCTTGAAAAAGCATTCGTATCAAAGCAGGGTAACATCTTCACTTTATAACCCTGTCTTTTTAATTCGTGAACAGATTTACAGCTTTGATTTACTCCCAGAAAGTATTCCCAGTCCCCTTTTCCCTTTAATCCCGGATACGCATATTTAATCCCAAACATTCTTGCTATATGAATCCCACCCAGAATATTGGACATCTGATGACCTATACCCGCACCTTCATTCGGTATCTGTGTAATATACAGGTCATTTATATCATCAGATTTCGGCTTGCACTTTCTATGTCTGTATGCAGGATATAACAGATTGTTTATCCACGGACTGGTTCTTTCTTTTAGGTTCATATCAAAATAGAAATGCAATTTCCTAAATATCTTGCTTTTTATACCGGATTTATTCTTACTCATTACATTTCCCAATTCTGTTTGCCTTTTAGATGTGTTAATTTCCAGCCTATCCAGACAAATACTTTCTTTGTCATGAGTCTGATATAATCCAATCCGGTAAAACTTTCCCATAATGAAACCGTATCCTTAAAATTAGAATTAACTGTAATAAAAATCCTATCCTGATCTTTATATGGTACTGGTTTCATTTTTCTTTGCGTAAAATGGATAAACAGTTTGGGGTATCTCTTTTTAGTTATCATATCAATATGATACAAACCATCCTTTGTCCATTCCCACGCCTGAAATAATTTATTTACAGGATCGTTTTTATCCATTAATTTTTTATACATCTTTTTCCCATATTTAACTTCCTGATAAATATTGGCACCAAATTTTCTTTCCCACAATACAGGTTTTCCATTTTCGCGGCAAAGCTGTGGCACACCACTGCCTTCATCATATCCCACACATTCTTCAGTTTTCTTAACTACATCCCAGTTTCTGTGTGGACATTTAGGAGTATTATATTTCGAATCAATCGGTCTCGGTAATTCATAATAATGATTCACTTCATATGAATTTTTAGAGAGCTGAATCTGAGCAAATATCATAAACTTATCATATTTCTCAAGGATATCATCCGGGAAAAATGACCTGATATCACCAAACATCATATCGCAATCGCAAGATCCCCAATAATCATAATCCTTTATCCATTCTTCAAAAACAACTGCATATGCCGGCTTATAATCGCAAATTTTATATGCATTATTTAAGACTGCTCCATCTAGTTTTTCTCCTACACGTTTCTGACATTCTTCAAATGTCATATAAACAATATTAATATTAGGAACCGACTCCCATCTTGAAACACTGTGGTCATCTGTAAAGATATAGAAATCAATGGTTTTATTAGCTGCACATGATGCAAAAAACCAGTCAATGTAATTAGGCCAATGACCTGTTCCTCTTGTAAAATAGGTGTGAATAATTGCTATTGAATGCATCAAAACTCTCCAGATTATAATAGATAAACAACTTATTTAACGTATTTCTGATTCCACCACTCGTAAAGTTCCATACCGTTTTCTATCTTAAAATTCTCAAGATATTCTTTGACTATTTCATAACTTAGTTTGTCTCTTTTAAATGCAAGCACAAACTTTTTTTCTACATTTTTTGTATTGTCGGCTTTTTTTGTTGCAACGGCGCCTTTGTGAAACACCTTAATCTCAGGCATATAAACCGTTCTCTGTTTTCCACCCAAAACTCTGACAAACAGGATGCTTTCTTCTCCATACATAAAAGTTCTGTCATCAAGTCCGTCATATTTATCAATGTATTCCCTTGAGAAAATAATGCAACAACCGTGTATTACTACATCATAAATCTTTGAAGCATCACTATCATCATTTATTCCAGCAATAGGTGTACCGGGATTCTGAAAGATATTCAGTTTGTTATATATTCTGTGCCTTAGAAAAGGACAGACTTTCCTGTATAATCCGAGCCTCCCCCAAAATATTCGCTCTTTCATATCTTTTATACGAAAGTTGCAATAATCTATAGTCGGGAAATGTCTTTGCCACTCCGGCAACTCTGGCGAATCCGATCTATCAGGCCCTTCAACCAGTGGTCCGGCTACAGCAAACTTACTTTTTTCGTATTCATTCTCAAGCTTTGAAAACAGCTGTTTTTCTTTGACGAATACATCATTATTTAACAGAACAATATATTTCGGATCATACTTCTCTTTAGCTATTCGATAGCCGACATTATTGCCTCTAGCAAAACCGAGATTTTCATTAGTCTTAACTAATTCTATCTTCTCATCAGATTCAAATCTCTGCTTTAAAATATCATATGAATTATTCGGAGAAAAATTATCGACTATGATTATTTTATAATTATCTGTATCACAATTCAGCTCAATGTGCTCTACAGCTTCTATAGTTTCCTGTTCTGTTAAATAATGTAATATTACAAATACAATATCTGTCATACCATAACCATCTATAAATTAATAATTATCCATTCCACTAATTATACAGGATTATTATCATTTAATCTTGTAAACCCAAACAGGCCAACCTCCAACATGAATATCTTTTGAAAAAACATATCTCAAAGAATATATAATATTATTTGTGGCTAATAATTTCTGGTCATAATTCCCATCAGGCTCAATATAGTAAACAAGTGGGAATGAAGCATCAATTGCTTTGTAAAACTCTGTCGGTTCTGCTTTTGACCTAACAAAATATTCAGGAACAGATTCAGGATTCTTTACTACTGCTTTCCCGTCTTTATCAACGTCAAATTCTCCGTAATATGTTGTCCCCCACCATGTACAGAACGGCGTCTGCCATTCTGAAATAGAATTGCCTGCATTTATACCCATGCTCTCCAGATCATTTAATCCCACGTAGCAGACATTAGGAAGGGACAGATATTTTGTCATGCATATACCGGAGAGCAGTATATTAATTGTCAGTATTCCTGAAACGAGGACGTAACAAATCTTTAAAAATATCTTTTTTTCTAATATCTCAAATCCGCATGATATACCGATTCCAACGAGCAATATATAAAACAAATAAATGGGTATTCCCCACCTTATCCACTGAACAGGGATGATACTGATGATAAACCAGTAGAGGAGTCCAACCATAAATACAAGGGATCGTCTGTCTCTCTTTTTGAATAAAGAAAACAGTCCGAGTGCAAATGGAATCAAAGAAACGCATCCCAGATTCAAAACAGATGTCTTAAAGTAAAAATATAAATTCTGGAAAAACATGGAAAGCCTCGTACCCTCTACATTTCGGGGCTTTGACTCCTCATGCATATACTGCATGATAACAGGGAAATCGCTGATGATATTAGGCATGATAATAAAACATGTCAAAAATACCGTTATTACAGCTATTATTCCGTGAATGAAAATATTCCTGTATTTCTTTTCCTTTACAGATCGGTAAATGACCATAAGCGCTATACCAAAGCACAAAAACAGTCCGGGCCATTTTATCATCGCACATATACCGACTATAACAGCTGAAATAATTAGAGATGATACTTTGCCATCCTCAAGATATCTGATAAAAAATAAACAAAAAAGCATGACCATACATGCAAGAGGCACATCCGGTGTCATGTATCCGGAGTGCTGGATATATATGGGAAAGAAGCAAAATATAAGTGCCGTGATGATCTGAGTCTTTATCTTGTTGATAGAAAGAACATCAGACATCTTTCCAGCAAATATACCGGAGACGGGTATCATCGCCACGCCAAAACATGTAGTGAAAAACCTGCCCATTACATGGAGAGCAATAGGGTGACTGTCAAATATCACGTTGGGATCAGCGTGCCATAATATTTTTGACGCAACAGACAAAATCAGTGCGACACATTTTATCTCAACCTGATCCGGACGGTTTACAACATGGCATATATATGTATGATTCTTAATGAGATCAAGTGCAGGCAGCATGATAAACTGCTCATCAATATTTAAGATCTGCGGATCTCCCCAGTAACATGCAACTATTCGCATAATAAGGGCTATGATCATCAAAAATCCTATAGCACATAACAGTATTAAATTCTTCTTGTTTTTATTTTTCATCTATTAAATCTTTTATGATCAATTGTATATATAAATTATTTATCCAATGATTTCCAATTATCTATATCAAAAATATTATCTTTAACATGATACCATGGTGCATCATCATATTCGAATCCGTTGCCATATGCTAAATCTATGCATCCGCCTACAACAACATTTACACCGCCAACTTTTCCGTCCATATTGATGCTATTACCGGTAAATGGATTAATGGGATTTTCTATTATATCCTTTACTGCAAATGCAGCCGTATCAGCATTTGTCATAAATGAATAATCTATGGTAAATCCTGTACTGTTAAAATCTTTAACCATTAGGAAAGCATTTACATGTTCTGTATCTGTGTCACCCTGAAGTATACGCTCTGGAAACTGACCCAAGTCTCTTCCATGATCAGAAACAAGGATGATACTTGTATTATCATAAACACCCTGCTCTCTCATCCAGTCGAACCACTGAGCCAGCTTAATCATTGACACCACGTTCACATCGTAATGCATCACCTGATTCTCTGTCTCAATTCGCATGGTTACTCTGTCCAGCGTATATCTGCCAACCATATCTGTATCATACAATGTATTTTCAACAACATTTGCCGGTACATAATCAGGCTGCTGAAGCAGGGTCTGCTCATGTGTAGTTGCATTAGTCATCATCAGAAATGTGCCGATACTATCATCAGTCAATGTTGTAATCTTACTAAGATTCTCAAGTATACAGTACCAGTTTAAGAAACTCTCCTTATATCCGTGGGCTTCGCTGATGTTATCTACAGCCTGATCTGTTACAGATGTATTGTAATATCCGTAATCATAAATACGACGCCATAAAAACAGTGGAGATACCCGCATTACAGCATTACAAAAGAAATTTCTGTTTCTCAAATAAACTGTCTGATGTGCAATTTCCTTTGAATCAGAGTTGAAGCGTCCCTCTGTAATATACGCATTTATATTATCATATTCATCATAAATGCTGATATCCGGCGTCCACTGATATCTCGCAAAAGGAGGATCACAGGCTTGTCAAACACAAGGGTGTAATCAAATAGAACACCTGAGAAATCAGAAATCATTACATCTGACTTTGACAATATATCAAAATTATCATTATCCCTGTTCCACTCAACACGGGGATTATCCTGATACTTGTTCTTTAATGTCTCTATAAGTTCCTTCTCTGCTGTATATGACTGAGGATGAGGACGGACTACTACTTTGTATCCAGCTTCAACTACAGCATCTATCAGCCTGTCTCCATACATGTTAAGTAGGCTACTCTTGCCCCATGAAGGTGCAATCAGAACTATCTTTTCTTCATTCTTCTCAATTTTTGTATCATCAAGTCTCTTTTTCATGGCATCCATGTACGGTATTCCGACTATCTCGATATCCTTGGCCTTCAGATGCCTCTTCTCTTCAAGCTCTCTGACCTGATCCACCTGGTACTCTCCGAATAAGAGGATTGCATCATAATAGTCAATTCCAAACATTCGATACAAAGTGATATCACTGGCTGCATGGGGGATATGGATGTAGTAATCTACATCTCTCGAACGCTTCCACTGGAATACATCAAGACTAGGAGTAGTTGAGAGAACTATTTTGGCATTAAGTATATTAAGCTTTGAAAAAGCCTTATTTCCGGAACCTATAAACTCACTTGTCACATATTTAAAATCTGAATTAAATACAGAATCATCCTCCGACATGGTGAGATACTTTACTTTCTTCTCTCTTTTTTCAAGTTCTGCAAGAACAGGCTCAAATATGTTCCAATATCACTTATGGTCAGTAAAAATAACTATCTCGTCCTTTTCTCCTGAGATATTGTCACCTTTCTTTCCAAAGCCATATTTAAGCTTTATTATCAGCATACGGAAGAAATAATAAACTATTCCCACCAAACTGAATATTATTGAAAAAGGCATTCCTCCCGTTCCGGGATCGATATAAAGTAACATGAATAATTCCTTTAATAAAATAATCTATTCTCAACAAAACGGAGCATTTCGCTCCGTTTTGTCAAATAATATTATACTGTTTTTCCTCTATTTTTGAAATAATTATATTTCCTTAACCCAGAGTCCGTGGAGATTGCAGTACTCGTATACGGCAACTGCTTCCTCCCCTGCAGGGAGTACAAACTCTGCAACAGGCTTATCTGAAGGAGTCAGTTTCTTGATCTGGCATCCTGACTTAGTCTCAAGGGCGATAAACTGGATGTAGTGAGCGTCTGTCATGGGATGCTCCACCTCACCTACCTGAACCTTAATCACATTACCCTCTACAGTAACTGCAGGTACATGCTTTTCAAGGGCTCCGTCTACTGCTCCGGGTACGAGCTCTTTCATAGGCTCGCCGCAGCATACAACAGGCACGCCTGAATCTACCATCTTTGTAATAATGTTTCCGCATCTTTCGCATTTGTAAAATTTCATGTTATAAACCCTCCTTTTAATTTATAGATTCCAAACGAAATCTGATTAATAGTTCTCTGCTTTAATTTCGAAATAAGCCTGGGGATGGTTGCATACAGGGCATACCTCCGGTGCTTCCTTGCCAACTACGATATGACCGCAGTTTCTGCACTGCCAGATGCACTCGCCGTCCCTTGAGA
>JAEEGL010102439.1_pt1 | contig 11470 bp, 8 predicted proteins | sample 9134231 | NCBI WGS metagenome assembly JAEEGL01 (sample SAMN16246548, study PRJNA631951) | gut metagenome | biome: gut microbiome; feature: rumen; material: fiber-attached | host: Bos | place: Iran: Karaj | collected 2018-10
GGCAATAACAACGCTTATTGTCAGGATAATGTGATATCGTGGCTCGACTGGTCGTTTGCGGATAAGAATGACGGCTTATTTAAGTATGTCAAAGGTCTGATAGGTTTCAGAAAAGATCATCCTGTACTGCAGACAGGAGAATATGATTTTGGCGAGAATGCCACAGGGTATCCCGAACTGTCTTTTCACGGCACCGTCCCGTGGGATATAGATGAAGGTGCACCCGCGCTCTGCTTTGCTTATATGTACGCTGAGGACCACACAAAGTATGGCACGCCGGAGGATGTATTCATATATGTCATGGTAAACGCATATTGGGAAAGCATGCACTACGAACTGCCGGTGATCCCGGACGGTTTCAGATGGAAGAAAGCGTTTGATTCTTTAGGAAACCTTGAAGCTTTGGACAGAATGAAGGAACTGACGGATCAGACAGGTATCACGTTAGGAGCCAGGAGTACGATGATACTTGCGGGAACAAAATGATCCGTATGGATTTGTATCGGGGACAAGTCAGGCCGGTTTGGACGATATTATAACGCCCGGATGATCTCCCTGATCTCCTGGGGTGAGAATTCATAATCTGTATTGCAGAACTGGCAGTTAAGTTCAACCGGTTCGTTTTTGTCTATAAGCTCTTCAAGCTGGAGTTTTCCCATGCTGATAAGAGCTTTTTCTACGCGGTTTCTTGAACAGTTGCACTTGAAGCGTATGTTCTTAGTGTCGGTGATCTCCACATCCGTATCCTGAAGAATGAAACGCAGCATCTCCTCGGGGTCGTTCATCTGATCCAGGAGAGAGGTTACGCTCGTTATGCGCGAAAGATTAGTCTCTAGTTTTGATATGCATTCTTCCGAGGCAAAAGGCATGAGCTGTATGATGAATCCTCCGGCAACCCGGACGGTATTATCCTTGTTCATGAGAACTCCTAAACCTACTCCGGAGGGTACCTGTTCTGACGTTGCAAAATAATTGGCCAGATCGTCGCCTATCTCACCGGATACAAGCTCGATTGTGGAATTATAGGGATCTGCAAGTCCCATGTCCTTGATAACGGTAAGAGAGCCTCTTCCGATGATCCTTCCGACGTCAAGCTTGCCTGCGACTGATGCAGGACATATAGCCTTAGGGTTCTTCGCATAGCCTTTTACATTACCTTCTCCGTCAGCGGTTACTACAAGTCCGCGGACGTCTCCGTCGCCTGTAATCTGAAGGGTCAGCAGTTCACTTTCTTCACCTAACATGGTGCCCATCATGGCGGCGCCTGTCATCAGTCGTCCGAGGGCGGCCGTTACCACAGGCGATGTATTGTGAGCATTTCTTGCGTACTCAACCGTTTCGGTTGAATTGACTGCAAAACATCTGAGCTGTGCATTATCTGCTATTGCGCGGATCATTTTATCCATATTTTTTCTCCTTGATCTGATGATCTGATTTACGATCCCAAATCTTTTTTTGAAGGGTTATGTATTAATTGTTTTGGTTACTTCCTTAGCTACAATGAGGATGCGGGAGGTTTCTTCGGTAACTTCACCGCCGGTATCGGAATCGCTGTATTTAAGGACCTGCAATCCGGATTTCTTAAGGAATCCCAGCATTTCGTCCAAAGTATAGCCGCGCTGTGTGTGTGTCTCCTGAGAACGGATATATGAGGAATCCTGATCACACACACCGGTATCGCCGGCGGTATATTCGTAAGGATCATCCGTATCTTCGAGGAGGGGTATGTCTGCAAGATCTTCCCTGATATACAGCGTCAGGTCGTACTCGTTGATATGCGTTTCGGGATCATAATAATTCTCCCAGATAAAACTTCCTTCGGGGCGGTTCTCGGCTATGGTTGAATCTCCGATGGATTCGTAGTTATGCACTGTATTGAAATCAAATATGAAAAGTCCGCCGGGATACAGATAATTATTCACCAGCTTAAAGCATGCGATCACATCTTCATCTGCCAGAAGGTAATTAATGCTGTCGCATACACTTATGATATATCCGACTGTGGAATAAAGTTCGAATTCGCGCATGTCCTGGCACAGGTACAGGATATCCGGGACATCTGCTGCATCAGATGGTGGCATATCTTCGGATGCGGCCGGTGACAGACCTGAACCGGTATTATATGACATCGCTATTTCGAGCATTTCGTAAGATAAGTCGATGCCGATGCAGTCAAATCCCGCATCCTTCATAAGTCTGGTCATTACGCCGGTCCCGCATCCTAAGTCAACCAGAAGATGTGCTTCCGAAGCCAGGGCTTCATCGCCTTCGGGAACGGAGAGCGCACCATATTCCCGTATGATGGATATTATGCGGTCTGCCCACTCCCTGTATGGGATGTTGTCCATGAAGATGTCGTATATTTGGGCGAAGTGTTCATATGACATGGTTTATACCTGGTGAAATGACGTGTGATCTTTCAGGTGGTGATCCCAATCCACGCTCCAAAGCCCATGGTGCAGATCACGCCGACGATTATGCCTGCAAGCGCAACTCCGCAGATGACTGCGAGTATGCTGTCTTTGAACTTCATATCAAGTATTGATGCGGCAAGTGTTCCCGTCCATGCGCCGGTTCCGGGAAGGGGTATGCCGACAAAGAGCATCAGCGCAACGAACAGTCCTCTGCCTGCTTTGGCCTGGAGTTTTTCTCCGCCCTTATGTCCCTTTTCCAGACAGAAGGTGAAGAACTTGCCGATGACGGGTTTGTCTTTTCCCCATTCAAGCACTTTTCTTGCGAAGAAGAAAATGATCGGGACAGGGATCATGTTACCGATGGCGATGATCACATAACCGAGCAGCAGATTAAATCCGTCGGGGTTTAATCCTTCGAAGATATACGCTACGGGAATCGCTCCCCTGAGTTCTATAAGCGGTATCATGGATACTATAAAGCAGGCTAGATACTGTGTTGCGGTGTTGGTGGAAAAAGCCTGGACTATATGGTCTGTAAGTGCGTGCATAGTTGTTCTCCTGTTTAATTAAGTATCGTTTTCAGCGCATCGTAGAGCTTTTCCATTTCTTCGGGTGTGCCTACGGTTATGCGCAGATAATTATCGATCCTGGGAAGATTAAAGTATCTTATATATATATTCCGCTCTTTTAATGCGGTAAATATCTCTTTTGCATTCCTGGAAGCGTGAGTTACGAAGAGGAAATTCGTCGCTGAGGGAAGACAGGTGAATCCCAGTTCATTAAGTTTTACGGCAGCCTTATTTCTGGTATCGATCACCCGGGACGTGATCTCAGTAAAATACTCTTCATCCTCGAGGGATGCAGTTCCGATCCGCAGTACATCATGACTCATGGTATATGAGTTGATGGAGAATTTTACATCCCTTAAATATGAGATCAGCTTGCTGCATCCGAAGGCCATTCCTATACGGGCGCCCGCAAGAGACCGTGATTTAGAGAAAGTCCTTACGACCAGAAGGTTGTCATATGTGTGGATCAGAGGCAAAGCACTCTGGCCGCCGAAATCGATATACGCTTCGTCTATGATAACTACCGAATCGGGATTGTTCTTAACTATTTTTTCTATGTGATCCAAGCCCAGATATATCGAGGTAGGGGCGTTTGGATTGGCGATCACGATGCCGCCGTTAGGCTGAAGATAAGCATCAGGATCGATGGTGAAATCATCGCGGACAGGGATCTCTTTATATTTGATCCCGAACAGATCCGCCCATACCGGATAAAATGAATATGTAACATCTGGAAACAGTACCGGCTTATCCGAATTGAAAAAGGTAAGAAATGACATGGCGAGCACATCATCGCTTCCCACGCCTGCAAATACGCAGTCAGGATCCAGATCATAGGTACGGGACAGAGCATCCACAAGGATCGACATATCGGCATCGGGATACTTGCGAAGCACATCATAATCCTGTGAGATACTTTTTAAAACCTTACTTACCTTCGGAGAAGGCGGATATGGATTCTCGTTGGTGTTAAGCTTGACCACATCCGGATTCTTAGGTTGTTCTCCGGGGACGTAGGGGGTTATTTTTCTTATATTATCAGTCCAACTCATATTAACCTCTTTTCAGAAATAAACGGTATATCAACATAGTGTGTCCCAAAGCGGAACTCAGGCATGTTTTGATGAACGTTCATTTTGCAGATCTTCAATTGTGATATCAGCCGCTTCGGCGGCTTTCGCACGATAATCCGCTGCGAGAGCGGGATTACCGATGGCGTCATATATATCCGCAAGTCCGTTTAGCGGGATATCGGTACCCGCGTGAATGCTCAGTATGGGAGCGGTTTCGAATGCTGCATTATAAAACCATATGGCGGCATCGTCGTAATTCTTATTTGTATAGTAATATTGCCCGAGTTCTACACAGATCTCTGAATTTGAACCGGCTGCCATGACCTTGACCACATTATCGAACATTTCCGGGATGTCTCCGTGAAGCCGGTGGTATCTTGCGAGAAGTATGCAGGCTTCGATTATATCATCCTCTGTTCTCCCTTCTTCTGAGAGAATATCCTGAAGCAACGGGGCAAATCTGGTCAACTGTTCAATATCCTCACATAGGTATAACTCTCTGTTAAGGAAACGCACAAGCCTTGAACAAATGGTCTGTCCCTCCCTTATCACCCGCGCGAATATGTCAAGATCGCGGCCGGAATGAACGCCCTCGGGTTTATGCGTGATGATTATGTCTGTATCTATGACTTTAAAGTCCAGATCGAGTGTTTCATGGACCGGATCCATGAATCTGATAGGGCGCAGACGTTTAAAAAGTTTTGGACGAAGTTCTTTGTCAAAATTGTAGACGGTTCCCTTGTCCAGCTGGTTGCCATAGTACATCTGTACCACGTCTATCGTATCGTCAAGGCAGGCTTTCAATGCAAGAAAACGGTCAACGTTTTCTCCTTCGAGGATCTCATCCGCATCAGCCGTATATATGTAGTCACAGGTGGCTTTAGATAACGCAAAGTTCCTTGCTTCCGAGAAGTTACCTGTCCACTTGAATTCATATACCTTATCTGTGTATGCGCGCGCAATTTCCATGGTATTGTCGGTGGAACCCGTATCCACGATTATCAGTTCGTCCCAGATCGTGGTCAATGAATCCAGACATCTGGCAAGGATATTTGATTCGTTTTTGACTATCATACAGACAGAGATCGTTATCATGATATTCTCCCGGGAACTTAAGTTTTACGTTTTCTTATATTACTATAAAAGCGCCCGTATTGCAAAAATAAAAACGTATGCATTGCAAAAATTTAAGTGGACAATGTTAGATCGTTGTGATATGATAATCCTCACCTGTTGTAAAAAAATGCTTTGCATGCAGTTTTTGCATGCCTGTTTTTTTACGGGAGGTTTTTTTATGTCTAAATATATTCTAACGAAGCGTGATCCTAAAAGGATCGCGCTCATCCTGGCGCTTACACTGGCGCTTAACTGCTTGTTGATATATACATGTTCGTTTGATTCCTATGCGGAAGAGTCCGATACATCCGTCAGCGTGATCTCACACAGTCACAGAGGCAGCAACGAGAGCGGGGGATCATGTTACAGCGACCCCGTATATCATGTTCATGATGGTAATGCGGAAGAAGGAGGAGAATGCTATCAGACGCCTGTAGAACACCATCATGGTGATGAATGTTACGGGGCCTGCCAGATCAGGGTTGTATCCGTTAAAGCAGAAGATCCGTCTATACAGTTCTGTTCGAGAGGTGAACACTGGGGCTACGCCAATATAGGAACTCTGACGGTTGAAGTGTCCCATTCTTCGTGTGGTCTGGGAAATGAGACCAAGAAGCTCTTTAATGTGTGCTATGAATGCTTTCGGGATAAGGAAGCATATGCAAAAGACCAGCTTGAGAAAACGCATGACGCACTGATATGTCAGCATTCGGATGGTGAGATAACAGGATATCAATTGTCATGTGTAAAAGACACCGGTGCGGTTGAATACTATAACAGGTCCTGCGGTCTGGAAGAAAAAGACTATGGCTCAGTAACTTTTACAAGGGGTGATTCCGGCTGGACTAAGGGACCGGTGTTTCTGACAGGCGTATTCTCCGATCCCGAGGGCGTTATATCACAAGGCGGTTATGGCGTTGTATCGTATTCGACAGAAGACGGGAATATCGATTCACAGACGCAGGCCGGAATATCCGTATCATCAAACGGAACATATAAGATGAGAGTGTCGGTTAACGAAGATCTGTTTGACTCCGCATCAGCGGAGGTCGCGCTTACAGTTTCAAATATCGATTCCACGGCTCCGAAGATCAATGCCGTAACTTATGATAATTCATCGGTGTGGGTTATTAACAGCCGGATAACGGTTGATGCTGAAGATGTTCAACCGGATGGAACTCCGGGGGCCGGACTGGATGATGCTGCTTATTCTTTTGACGGAGGAGTAACATGGCAGACAGATAACACGTATACCGCGACGACTCCGGATACAGTGGAGATCAGGGTCAGGGATAAATGCGGAAATATCGCTTCATCACAGGCTGTGATAGAAAATATCGATGATAAGGGACCGAAACTGAATGTGTATTCCAATCCCGAAAAATGGAAGCGTGGAGACGGTCCGAGGACTTATACGATAGCGGCCTGGGATGAAGGATGCGGACTTAATGTGGTGCCTTATTCCTATGATGGCGGAGTGACATGGACAACGTCAAACTCTCTGGAACTTGAAGAAGAAGGTACATATACCATCTTGGTCCGCGACGGGCTGGGTAATCAGACATCATATGTTATAACCAATGAATATACGCAGGAAGATACTCAGGATGATGACACCACCGGAGGCAGCGGAGGCGGTGGATCAGGTGATTCAGGCTCGGGAGGAAGCACATCCGGCGGGGAGTCGGGAACGGGAGGTAACACATCAGGAGGAACAGGCGGCAGCGGATCGGGATCAGGAAGTTCAGGCTCCGGAACAGGCGGCAGCGGATCGGGATCAGGAAGTTCGGGTTCGGGAGGAAGTTCGTCCGGCGGAGGCTCCGGAACAGGCGGCAGCGGAAGCGGATCGGGTGATTCAGGCTCCGGAACAGGCGGCAGCGGGTCCGGATCAGGAAGTTCAGGTTCGGGGACAGGCAGCACCGTTGAAGATACCGATAAGGATACGGATACGGAAAAAGAAGACGATAAGGACAAAGAATCAGACGATAACAAAGATGGGGATAAAGATAAGGACAAAGAAAGCGAAGATAAGAAAGACGAAGAAACGGAAGATAAGAGAGACGAAGATAAAGATAAGGACAAAGAAACGGAAGATAAGAAAGACAACGGATCGGAAGATAATAAAGACGGGAGGGAGCAGGATGATAAGACTGCCGATGATAAGCCGTCGAAACCCGTAAAACCCAGTAAACCTGCTGGCGTAGTAGTCATATATGATAATCCGGTCACTCCGGTTTACAGCAGTGAAGAGTCTTCGTCAGACGGCGGTCAAAGCACCGGAGGATCAACCTCCGATCCCGGTCAGGATGCATCATCAAACGGCACAGCTACAGTTACACAAACCGCAACCACAGACAAGAACGATCCCCAAAGCCAAAACGGCAAGGATACATCGGACGGTAAAGCGGCCGGTGAAGATGATAGCATGGGGAAGAGCGTGAAAACCGCATCCACCGGTAAAAAGAAGAAAACCAAAACTTCAGCATACGGCACCGGAAGCACAGCAGATAATGATCGCAGCTTACAGGATGATGATCCTTCAAGCACTCGTGATACAGGCAGCTGGGTTGAATTCGGTGAGGGAACGGGCGCTTATTACTATCCGCTGTGGAATCCCGGCACAGCATCCGTTGATGCGGGTATAATGTATGCCGATCCGTCTTTGTCAGGGTTAGCTCCACAGTCTTCGGGACGGGGAGAGTCCCGGACGGAGGACAGTTCGGAGTCTGAGGAAGTCGTTATGGACAGGACATGGTCTGATCAGGCGGCCAAGACTCTTAAGGATGCAAAACTAGAAGAAGACGTGCCATTTTATCGCACCAAGGCATTTAAGGTCACGGCTTCGGTAGGAGGATCGACCCTGGGCGCGCTTATACCTCTCGGAATATTCCTATTTATGTATTCGGGGGTTCTTGTGTTCAGTTACGACAGCAAAAAGTACAGGTTCATGGGAATAAAAATGGTCCACAGATCCGAAAGAGGAAGATATATCAATATGTCCCGTGAATTCATGGAAAAGTCATTTTCAAGCAAATACAAACTGTATATGGGGCGTATATATACCAAAATGCATCCGGATGAACTGCTTCATATCAGCGCAGACAAGGACTGGATGTCGGTTCCTGTGCAGAAACACAGTTATATAACCATAAGGAATACATGAATACCTTAAATTATAATTAAAAAAATGTTAACTTAATCCTGTGCGTATTGAGAATGGAATACCTTTGTGGTAAAATCCGTAAATGAAACTGAAACGAGGATCGTTTCTTTGTTCAGGCATATGATATGACGCAAGAAGGAGGTATTATCATGGCTTTAGGTGATTTATTTTCAAAGGTTGTTGATGCGGGAAAGCAGGTCGGCGGAGTTCTGTCCGACAAGGCAAAAGATGCAAGGGATTACGCCAAGGATGCAACCGAACTTGCAGGATTAAAGAAGCAGATATCATCAAACAGGCAGGTACTTAAAGACAATTATGCTGCTCTGGGTGAATACTATTATAATAAATACAAGGATGAACCCGCTGCAGAGGTTCTTGAGAACGTGAGATCCATCAGTGATCTGGAGCAGGCGATCAAAGATCTTGAGGATAAGATAGTCGAGATCAAGGATGCGCAGACAGAGCTTAAGGCAGCGAAGGAAGCAGCCAGAGAAGAGGCCAGAAAAGCAGCTGAGGAAGCCAAGATGGCTGCAATACATGAGTCAGGTCCGGCAGATGTGGATGATGAGCTTCTGAAAGTAAAAGAAGCTACTGAAGAAGTAAAGGATGCGGCAGAGGATATCAAGGACGCAGTAACTGATGCGGCAGAGGATATTAAGGACGCAGTAACCGATGCAGCAGAAGATATCAAAGACAATAATAACTGAGGAAAACTTCACATGAAGCAGGGGGGAGCGTTTTATAACGCTCCCTTATTGTGTTTAAAAATCCGAAGTTGGTTGAGGAGTGTTTTATGGAACAGACAAGACAGGATGTAAGAAATGTAGCGATCATAGCCCATGTTGATCATGGCAAGACCACGCTTGTGGACGAATTGCTTAAGCAGAGCGGCGTTTTCAGGGAGAACCAGGAAGTTACCGAGAGAGTCATGGACTCCGGTGATATAGAGAGAGAACGCGGTATTACGATTTTGTCCAAGAATACTGCCGTGACTTATAAGGGGACCAAGATCAATATAGTCGATACCCCGGGACATGCGGATTTCGGCGGTGAAGTGGAACGAGTGCTTAAGATGGTTGATGGCGTTATCCTTGTTGTTGATGCATTTGAAGGCCCGATGCCACAGACCAAATTCGTGTTAAAAAAGGCGCTTGAACTCAATCTGTCCGTGATCGTGTGCATTAACAAGATAGACAGACCTGAAGCACGCCCCGAAGATGTGGAAGAGGAAGTGCTTGAACTGTTCATGGACTTAGACGCCAACGACAACCAGCTCGATTCTCCTTTTGTGTACGCTTCTGCCAAGAACGGATCCGCTACCACCAATCTGACGGTGAAGAACAAGGACATGACGCCGCTGTTTGAGACGATCATCGAGCATATACCGGCACCCCAGGGGGATCCCGAAGGACCGGCCCAGATGCTGATAAGTACCATAGATTATAACGAATATGTGGGCAGGATCGGCGTTGGCAAGATCGAGAACGGAACTATCAAAACCGGACAGGATATGGTCATAGTCAATCATCATGATCCTGATGTTACCCGTAAGGTCAAGATCAGCAAATTATATGAATATGACGGCTTAAACAAGATTGAGGTCAAGGATGCGACCATCGGATCTATCGTGGCTATATCCGGTATCAGCGACATAGGTATAGGAGATACGCTCTGCTCTCCGGATAACCCTGTGCCGATCCCCTTCCAGAAGATTTCGGAACCTACCATTTCCATGGATTTCATAGTAAACGACTCACCGCTTGCCGGCACTGAGGGTAAGTATGTCACATCCAGACATATCAGGGACAGGCTTATGCGCGAACTGAATACAGATGTGTCACTGCGTGTTGAAGAGACCGATACCACAGAGGCATATAAGGTATCCGGAAGAGGTGAGCTTCATTTGTCCGTCCTTATAGAGAATATGCGAAGAGAGGGCTATGAATTCGCCGTGAGCAAGGCCGAGGTTATTTATAAACATGACGAGAACGGCAAGCTTCTTGAACCCATGGAAGATGTATATGTCGATGTCCCCGATGAATACACAGGTGTTGTAATAGAAAAATTAAGCAGCAGAAAGGCGAATCTTAATGCCATGAATCCCATATCCGGAGGATATACCAGACTGGAGTTTTCCATGCCGTCAAGGGGCCTTATAGGGTACAGGGGCGACTTTATGACGGACACCAAGGGAAACGGCATCATGAATACGCAGTTTAGCGGATACGAGCCCTATAAGGGTGATATATCTTACCGTAAACAGGGGTCTCTGATCGCATTCGAGGCAGGCGAAGCCGTAACCTACGGATTGTTCAACGCCCAGGAGAGGGGAGCGCTGTTTATAGGTCCCGGTGAAAAGGTATATGCGGGTATGGTGGTCGGACAATCCGGTAAGACGGAAGATATAGAAGTAAATGTCTGCAAGACCAAGCACCTGACCAATACCAGAAGCTCAAGCGCTGATGAGGCGCTGCGCCTTACCCCCAAGAAGATCATGAGCTTAGAGCAGTGTCTTGACTTCATAGATACGGACGAATTGTTGGAGGTTACGCCCCAGACTTTAAGGATACGCAAGAAGATATTGGATTCCACGCTCCGCAAGAGAGCGGCCATGGCATCGAAGAATTAGACCATAAGCAAAAATTATGTTATAATCAATTAGTTATGGTTTACAGAGGAAGCTTATGGATTTCGGTGTCAGAGGAATAGCAAAGAAAAAGCATGAGCTCAAAGCGGTAACGCCTAAGATCTCAAGAAAGATAGGCATATTCATAGTTGAGCTGCTCATAATGGGATTCCTTGCCCTGGTCGTTTGGGGAACAAGCGGCGGCATAGGTATATTCAAAGGTATCATCGCAACAGCGCCTGAGATCGGCAATATCGATGTTACCCCTACCGGCTATTCGACCTTTGTGTATGATATCGAAGGCAATCAGATAGCCAAACTTGTATCTACGGATTCAAACCGTATCCCGGTCAGCATGGATCAGGTCCCCGATAACCTGGCTCATGCTTTTGTTGCCGTTGAGGACGCCAGATTCTATGAGCATAACGGTATAGACGTTAAAGGTATTATCCGTGCCGGCGTTACTGCTGTTACGCAGGGAGATTTTTCACAGGGTGCTTCTACCATTA
>JAEEGL011334999.1_pt1 | contig 11470 bp, 7 predicted proteins | sample 9134231 | NCBI WGS metagenome assembly JAEEGL01 (sample SAMN16246548, study PRJNA631951) | gut metagenome | biome: gut microbiome; feature: rumen; material: fiber-attached | host: Bos | place: Iran: Karaj | collected 2018-10
CTCGGCACGCAGATCGACGAAACGCCCAACAAGCTTCGCGGAGAAGAAGTTGAGATCTCCGTTCCCGGCTCCAAGGTACGGCTGTTCGTGATCCCCACCAACGAGGAACTCATGATCGCCCGCGAAACGGTGGCTACTTTAAGTGCTTAGTGCTTAGTGCCTAGTGCTTGTTGCAGGGCGTGAAACCCCACTACCAACTACCATCTACCAACTACCAACTACCAATGAAAGCAATTGAAAAGATCATTGAAAAGGCCTCCGCGCTGAACGGCACGGTAGTCCTCCCCGAGGGCATGGATGCCCGCGTCATCACGGCGGCCTGCGCGTGCGTGGATCGCAAGATATGCACGCCCGTGGTGCTGGGCACCCCCGAAGAGATTGCCGCCGCGGAAGCCAAGGCGGGCCTTTCGCTCGCCGAGCGCGGCATCAAGACGATCGACTACACCGCCGATCCGCTCGGCGACGAGCTGGCCGCCATCTATCTCGAGGCGTGGAACGCGAAGGAATCGCGCAAGCCGCCGGAGAAGCAGAAGATCATCGACCTCGCCGCCGCCACGAAGACGCTCCGCACGAAGCGCATCTATTTCGGCGGCATGATGGTGAAGCGGGGGATGGTGGACGGCCTCGTGGCCGGCTCCATCGCCTCCACGGGCGACATGCTTCGCGCGGCGTTCCATACGCTCGGCACTCAGAAGGGCGTGAAGACGGCCTCCAGCTGTTTCATCATGGACCTGCGCGAACCGACGCCTTCGGGCGACAGCGTTCTCGCGTTCGGCGACTGCGCCGTGATTCCCAACCCCACGGCAGAGCAGCTTGTGGACATCGGTCTCTCCACGGCGCAGACGTACCGCGACCTCACTGGCAACGAGCCGCGCGTTGCGTTCCTCAGCTTCTCCACGAAGGGCAGCGCCGCCGGCGAGCTGGTGGAGAAGGTGCAGAAGGCGGTCGAGCTGGCGAAGCCCGTGTTCGCCGAGAAGGGCATCGCGATGGACGGCGAGCTGCAGTTCGATGCGGCTATCGCGCCTGCGGTCGGTCAGCTCAAGAATCCGAACGGCGCGATCCAAGGCAACGCCAACGTGTTCATCTTTCCCGACCTTCAGGCCGGCAACATCGGCTACAAGATTGCGCAACGTCTTGGCGGCGCCACGGCGATCGGCCCGAACCTCCAGGGTCTCGCGAAGGCGATGAACGATCTTTCCCGCGGCTGCTCCGCCGAGGATATTGTGGGAACCATCTGCGTAACCCTTTTGCAGTCTCAGGCCAAGGTTGGAGCCTAGTGGTTAGTGCTTAGTGGTTAGTGCCTAGTGCTTGGTGCTAGGCCAATCCTCAATCCTCAATCTTCAATCCACATGCAACCTACCCAGCAACTGGCTCGCGCAAAGGAGGTCTTCGATGTTGAGATCGAAGGGCTTCGGCGCACGCGCGATTCGCTGGGGGAATCCTTCACGCGTACGATCGAGCTGATGCGCGCCTGCATGGACGTGGGAGGGAAGGTGGTTGTCACGGGCGTGGGCAAGAACCTGCACGTGGCGGAGAAGATCAGCGCGATCCTCGCCTCCACCGGCACTTGCTCCATTGTCCTTAATCCAGTGCAGGCGATGCACGGGGACCTGGGGATGACCGGTTCGAAGGACGTGCTGCTCGCGCTTTCGTTCAGCGGCGAGTCGGAAGAGGTTATCCGCCTCATCCCCGCCATTCGCCGCCACGGCCTCAAGGTGGTTGCGCTCACGGGGCGGACGGATTCCACGCTGGCGGTGCTTGCGGACGTGGTGCTGGAGATCCCTTGCGGGCCGGAGGCGTGTCCGTTCGGCATGGCGCCCACCAACTCGACCACTGCGACGATGGCGATGGGCGACGCGCTCGCCATGGTGATGATCGACGCGCAGAGCTTCGACAAGGAGAGCTACGCCCTAAACCATCCGGCAGGGGCGATCGGGCGCGCTCTCGTGATGCGCGTCTCGGACGTGATGCGCACGGGCGATCGCTTCGCGCGGGTGCCTCCGGAGACGACGGTGCTCGACACGCTCCTCGCGATGACGAAGGCGCAGGGCGGCTCCGCCGTGGTGGTGAACGCCGACGGCACTCTCGCCGGCATCTTCACCGACGGCGATTTCCGCCGAGGTTTTGCCGCGGTCGCTCCGTCGGCCGCATCGGCCCTCCTCGCTGCCCCCGTCTCGGCCCACATGACGCGCCATCCAATGTTCGTGCACGACACGGCATACGCCGCCGACCTGCTGCGCATCTTCGAGAAGAAGCGCATCGACGACCTGCCCGTGTGCGACTCGGCCGGTCGGGTGGTCGGGCTAGTCGATATTCAGGATTTGCCTAAGCTCAAGGTTTTATGATACAATCTTACCGCAAACAAGGAGAATAGTCATGAAGATCAAAACGTTGCTCTGTTGTTCCCTCGCGCTCGTGTGCGCGTTGTCAGTGTCCGCGCAGTCGCGCCGCTCCGCCTCAGGCAAGAAGACGGCCCGCGAGCTTGCGCAGGAGAAGATGGACGCGAAGGTGAAGATCAGCCAGATGCCGAACATCGGGCCGCAGTCGCTTCTCATCGCGCCGAGCCTTCAGGCGCAGGGCGGCAGCCAGCCCATCACGAAGAGCCGTCGCCAGTGGGGCGTCTACGAGATGACGTACCGCACGGCGCAGAAGTGGACCGAGGACATCACGGTCAACTGGTTCGTCCTCTGCGACACGAAGAAGGCCAAGCAGATCGACCGCTCTAAGACCGCGGCTCGCCTGCCGCCGTACGTGTACTACACGCTCGTATCCCGCTACGTCAACATCCCGGAGGGCGACCACCGCTCGTGCGTCTGCCTGCCGCCGTCGTTCATCGAGCGCTACGGCGAGCCCGTGGTGATCTCGTGCGAGCTCGTGACCTCCGAGGGCAAGCTGCTCGACGGCATGACGGTGGTGAACGGCTTCTCCTACGTGCAGGCCGGGCAGTTCAACGAGGACACGAAAGAGAAGATGGAATGGTGGACGAAGGACGACATCATCAACGCCAAGGACAAGAGCGGCGAGGCGATGATCGAGCTTCGCCAGGGCCTGGTGGACCGCTCCAAGTCGCCGTTCTACCTCGTCAACAACGCGGACTATGAGATCATCCAGTAATCAAGGAGTGCTTGGTGCCTAGTGCTTAGTGCTTAGTGTGAGCCTTACGGGCGAGACACTGACGCGAAAGCAACGCACTAGGCACTAGGCACTCAGCACTAGGCACTAACATGAGATTCCTTACACTAAACATTGGCGCGTCGAAGGCGACGCTCGCCGAATACTCCCTGAGCGGGAAGCGAAAGCTGACGCTCACGGCGTACGGCAGCGGCGACCTTTCGGGAATTGACGTCAACGATCCTGCCGCGCTTTCAGCGGCGCTTCCGCCGGTCCTGCACGAGATACTGCGCACGCACGGCATCAAGCCCGGGCCGCTCGTCGTGTCCCTTAGCGGACAGATGGTGTTCCCGCGCTTCGCGAAGTTCCCGGCGGTGGGCGACGCGGCGAAGCTCAACCAGCTCGTAGGCTACGAGATCGAGCAGAACGTGCCGTTCCCGGTCGACGAGATCGTGAGCGACTGCCAGTTCCTCGGCACGACGCCGGAGGGCGACAAGGCGGCGCTCATCGTGGCGGCCAAGCTGGAGGGCGTGCGCGCGGTTACGGAATCGGCGCTGTCGGCCGGCCTCAAGCCGGCAATCGTCGACGTCTCGCCCATGGCGGTGTGCAACGCCCTGCGATTCTCCAATCCGAGGCTTGACGGCTGCACGGTGGTGCTTGACATCGGCGCGAAGACCACGAACCTTATCATCCTCGAGAACGAGAAGATCTACAACCGGTCGATTCCGGTGGCCGGCAACGCGATCACCAAGGAGATCGCGCAGGCGTTCGGATGCTCGCTGGAGGAGGCTGAGCAGCTGAAGATCGAGCGCGGCTACGTGTCGCTGGGCGGCGTCACGGAGGACGAGGACGAGGTGTCCGACCAGGTGTCGAAGATCGTCCGCAACGTGCTCACGCGCCTCCATGTGGAGGTTTCGCGATCGATCAACTTCTACCGCTCGCAGCAGGGCGGGTCGGCGCCGAGCCGTCTGTTCCTCACGGGCGGCAGCGTGCGGTTGCCGCAGCTTGCTGAGTTCTTCACGGAATCGTTGCAGGCGCAGGTGGATTTCATCAATCCGTTTACCGCTGTCGGTATCGGCCCGCGCGTGGACATGTCGGTCCTGGAGAACGATGCGTTCACGCTGGCGGAATCGGTCGGTCTCGCCCTGCGCCAGACGGATGCGGCGTCCATCCAGCTCAACCTGATGCCGCCGGAGCTAGTGGAGCAGGCGCGCACGATCAAGCGCATTCCGTTCCTCGTCGTCGGCGCGCTCGCGTTCCTGGGCGCGTTGGGTGCGGCCTGGTACGCCGAGAACCATCTGAAGGACGTCGCTTCCGCCGAGCTGGAGCTTGTCCAGCAGAAGAACGGGCAGCTCAAGTCCAAGGAAACCGCGCTCAAGGCCGCCCAGTCGGCAGTCAAGGCGGAGGTGGAGAAGTGCGACAAGTTCCAGCAGCTTATGCTGCGGCGTTTCGAGTCGGTTTGGCGCCTGTCGACCGTCCGCGACAGCCTCAAGCAGATCGACGGCATGTGGATCACGGCGTGGGAGCCGCTCAAGGAGAACAGCCGTGACGACGACTCGCGCGATTCGCGCGGCAAGGAGGCGGCCGCTCCGCTCGAAGGGGCCAAGATCACGATCCGCGGCTGGAAGGACGCCATGACCAAGGCCGAAGACGCATGGTCCAAGCTGAACAACGGGCAGAAGAAGACGGCGAACGTCATCGTCATGGATTCGCTCAGGAAGAACACGGCCGTCTTCGCCAAGGTCGAGCCGGAGAACATGAGGGAACTGAAAGGCTGCCTGATGGAATACACTATCAAGGTAACGTTCGCGCCTGCGCCGTCGATCGTTGCGCCGGCCGGCAAAGGAAAGGAGGCTGGGAAATGAGCCTCTCCAAGCAGCAGATGGTAGGGATCGGGTGCGGATGCGCGTTCCTGGTCGTGGCCGGCATATTGGGCTACATGCTCTTTGACGCGTCGTCCGAGCGCACGAAGCTGGAGACGGGGGACGAGGAGACGGGCGACCCCGGGCTCGAGGAGGCGAAGAGCGCGTTCATGGGGTACAACCGCGCCCCGGTGTTCCCGTCGCAGAGCTCGATCGACTCCGTCAAGTCCAACGAGGCCAGCTATGCCGCCTGGTACGCCGACACCCGCGCGCTCGCCGCGCGCGGGGACTACGCCGAGCCTGCGTCGCCCGAGGACAACTCTGCGTTCAAGGAGCGTCTCAAGATAGAGGTGGACCGGATGGGCAAGCTCCCTGGCGGCGTGGACGGCCACATCGCCGCGAACGAGTGCCACTTCGGCTTTGAGAAGTACCTTGGCGAGAACGGGGAACTTCCCAAGCAGGAGGACGTGCCGTTCCTTGCACGCGAGCTGGCGTCGATAAGCCGCGCCGTGCACATCTTCGCCGAGGCTGGCGTGTTCGAGGTGCAGTCCGTAACGCGTCCCGACCCTCCGAAGGCCGAAGACCGCGACGAGCAGAAGCCGAAGGGCAAGGCAAAGAAGGGGAAGGACGACGACGCGCCGAGCGAGACGTGCCTCGAATACAAGTTCGCGCTTCGTGCGCGCCCTGCTGCGCTCGTGAAGATGCTCAACAGCCTTTCGGGCGACGCGCGCTTCATGGTCGTGAGGGATCTCTCCTTCCGCAAGACCGAGACGTCGGACATGATTCTCTCCAACATCTCCGCGAAGGAGTCTGCCGAATCGAAGTCTGCGGAGCCGTCTTCGGGCCGCCGCGGCCGTCGCGGCCGCAGCGCAGAGCCTCAGCAGCCGGCCCTTGGAGAGTCGGAGTCGGGGAGCAAGCAGAACAGGCTGGTTGTGGATCCGGAGATTGACGCGCCGTTCGACGTGACGTTCACGTTGGCAGTCTACGACTTCGGCACCGGTCGGGCAGAGTCCGCCGAGGCTCCCGCAGATGGGGATGCGGCTCAAGGAAAGGAGGCCAAGTGATGGTCGCTTCTAAAGAGAATTTCTTCAAGGCGCACTGGGACTGGCTGGTCGCCATCGTCGGTATTGCGGCGCTTGGCCTGGCGGGCTTCTACCTGTTCAGCTCGCTCGGACGGTCGCCCGACGAGGCGGCGGCCGAATGTTCGGCATGGATGGATGCCGAGCTCAAGAAGCCCCACAAGGGCGTAGATGCCGTGGACCTCAAGGATCTCGTGAAGGTGGCGGGGCAGCTCAAGGCGCCGCCCGCGATGCGCGAGATCGACGCGAAGAAGAAGAGCTTCCTCGCGAGCGAGCGCCGCGTCTTCTGCCAGAACGGAGACGAGACGGACAAGAAGAACAAGGGCTGCGGCAAGCCGATCCCCGCCGATGCGGAGGTCTGCCCCCTTTGCGGCGTGAAGCAGCACATCGTAAAGGTGGAGGTCGATTCCGACAACGACGGCCTTCCGAACGACTGGGAGAAGAAGTATGGGCTGAACCCGAACGATCCCGCCGACGCGGAGCAGGACAAGGACGGCGACGGCTTCACCAACCGAGAGGAGTTCGAAGCCAAGACCAACCCCAACGATCCCAGCTCGCATCCCGACTACCTTGATTCGCTGTCGGTCGCGGGCCAGCTTCAGCAGACGACCCTGCCGTTCTGGTTCCAAAACTACTCGCCGATTCCGGGCGGACACCGCTTCACGCTTCGCCGTCTCGACAATAACGGCCAGGACGTGTCGGGCTACAACTCGACATGGTCGGTGAAGAAGGACGAGCCGATCGGCAAGACCGGATTCGCGGTCACTGGGTTCGAGCAGAAGTCCGAACTGCGCGCCATCGCCGGTTCCAAGACCGGCGCCAAGCGCAATGTGGACGTCTCGGTGATCGAGCTTACTCGTGCCGCCGACGGAAAGAAGATTTCCGCGACGATCCTGGTCCGCAAGATCCCGGTCGAGACGCAGGTCGAGGTTTCTTACGACCGCGGCAAGCACAGCTGGAAGAAGACCGTTTCCGTCGGTACGGAACTCGACCTCAACGGCGAGAAGTACCGCGTGGTCGATCTTCGTCCCAGCGAGAAGGGGTGCGATGTCAAGGTTGAAGACGTAAAAACAAAAAAACAAAAAGTCATTCGATAGGGGCTTGATTCTGCGAACGGAATACTGTATCATTTACGGACGCTGACAGAGGAGCATTTTCGATGAGTGCCAAAAACAAGTTTGTGACGTTGGGTGTCGCATGTGCGTCGCTCGCAATGGTTGTCTTCGCGCAGGACGATCTGGACAACCTTTTGCAGGAACTCGGAGCCGACAAGAAGCCGGCTGCCCAAGAGGCTCCTAAGGCCGAGGAAAAGCCTGCTGCGCCTAAGGCAGAAGAGAAACCGGCTGCCCCGGCAGAGGAGGCTCCCGCCGCCCCGGCCGCGCCAGAGGTGAAGGTGCCTGAGGCGCCGCCTGCGCCTGCGGCCGAGGAGAAGAAGCCCGAGGTTGAGGCCCCCGCTCCCGCTCCCGCGCCTGCGCCGGCGGCCGAGGAGAAGAAGCCCGAGGTTGAGGCTCCCGCCCCTGCGCCTGCGCCAGCGGCCGAGGAGAAGAAGCCCGAGGTTGAGGCCCCCGCCCCCGCCCCCGCGCCTGCGCCGGCGGCCGAGGAGAAGAAGCCCGAGGTTGAGGCTCCCGCCCCCGCGCCTGCGCCAGCGGCCGAGGAGAAGAAGCCTGAACTTCCTGCTGCCACCCCAGCGATCCCAGAGCCTGCTCCTGCTGCTGAGGAGAAGCCCGAAGCTTCCGCCCCCGCTGCTCCCGCCCCCGCGCCTGCGCCAGCGGCCGAAGAGAAGAAGCCCGAGGCAGAGGCTCCCGCGCCCGCACCTGTGGCCGAGGAGAAGAAGCCCGAAGCTCCCGCTCCCGCGCCTGCGCCAGAACCAGCGGCCGAAGAGAAGAAGCCCGAAGCTCCCGCTCCCGCACCTGTGCCAGAGCCGGTTGCCGAGGAGAAGAAGCCCGAGGCGCCAACTCCTGTCCCAACACCGGCTCCTGCGGCGACTGAAGAAAAGCCTGCTGCCGAGACGCCTGCGCCGGCGGCTGAGGAGAAGAAGCCCGAGGCGCCTACGGCCGTGCCTGAAACACCGGCGGCATCGCCTGCCCCTGCACCTGCCCCTGCTGTTCAGGAAGGTGCCGAGCCTGGCGCGGCTGGTACTCCTCCCGAGCCTCCCCCCGCTGTCGACGATCTCGCCGGCATCCCCGATGCCGACGTTATCAAGGACGCCATCGCCATGGAGAAGTTGCGTCGCGAGGCGCTTGAGCATCAGACTCAAGAGGAAATCAATGCCGCGCGCGCGGCGATGGAAGCACGCGACTGGGATAACGCCTACAAGAAGTACAGCCTTGCCTATGCGCATCTGGCAGAACGCGTTGATGCGGAAGCGGACGCGCTTCGTAAGGAATGCAAAGATAAGATGGCTCAGGCCAAGTACGAGTCTGCCAAGCAGGCGTTGAAGGATGGCGATCGCGAACTTGCCATGAAGGATGCGCAGCAGGCGCAGAAGCTTCGCCACCCGCAGGCGGCGTCGCTCATCGAATCGCTGAAGTCCGAGACGACCGAGGATGCCGTCACCGACGTAGCGGCCATCAAGCATCGCCGCAACGACAAGGACTACAAGACCGAGCGCGATACGATTCGCCGCCGTCTTCGCCTTGCCTCGCAGTATCTTTCCGTGCTGGATCTCGACAAGGCGCTCGAGCAGGCCGACCTCGTCCTGCGCGAGGATCCCTACAACACCGAGGCCATCGCCATCCGTACGCGCATCCAGCGCCGTCGCGATATGGTGATCGAGAACGAGCGCGAGGCCACGCGCCGCGGCATGATCGCGGACATCGGCGCTGCTTGGCGTCCGGTCTACGCCGTCAACTCCGGCGAGCTGAAGGGCATCGACGGCGGCACGGGCAAGGTGCCGATCGGCGGCGCGGACGGCAGCTCGGTCGAGCAGTCGATCGAAAAGCGCATGAAGGAGATGATCCTCCCCTCGATCTCGTTCCGTCCGCCTGCTACGATCATCGACGCCGTTGACTTCTTCCGCCAGGCGTCGAAGGATTTCGACCGTCCGGAGATCCCTGCCGACCAGCGCGGCTTCAACTTCGTCCTGCAGCTCGAGAATGCCCTCACCGCCAGCAACGCGGAAGGAGGGGCTGCCGACAATAACGCCGGCGGGAACGCGAATGCGTTTGGCGCGGCGGCAGCCGGCGACGAGGCGGCTCCGGGCGACGTGCCGGTCATTCCGAACGTGAACGCCTCCAACCAGTCGCTGTGGGACGCGCTCCAGCTCGTCTGCCGTGTCGTCAAGCCCGCCTTCAAGTTCAAGGTGCAGGGTTCCATCATCATGGTGATGCCGAAGACGATGACCACGGACGAGATGGTGACTCGCTCCTACGACGTTGTGGAAGACTTCGTCGAGCGCATGAACAACGCGTCCAGCGACCTGAAGAATCAGGGGGCTGGCGAGTTCGGCGGCGGCGGCAACAACAACAACGACTCCGGCGAGGGCGATCAGGAGAACGACTGGAAGGCATTCTTCTCGGATCTCGGCGTCCAGTGGCCGAACGGTGCGAAGATCAAGTACATCAAGGCTCTCGGCAAGATGCGCGTCACCAACACGGAAGAGCAGCTCGCGATCCTTGAGGAGAACCTGGAGCTCCTGAATGCCGAGCCCAAGATGATTGAGGTCGAGACCCGCTTCGTCGAGGTCGCCCAGGAAGACCTTAACTCCCTCGGCTTCGAGTGGTTGCTGAACTCCGACTATTCCTTCAACGTCGGCGGCAAGCTCGCAAAGGCGCTGAACCTGAAGGACGGTGCGTTTGAGACCACTACTACGACGACACCCGGAAGGCAGATATGGCAAAACGGAGCGCTGGTGGATCTCGATACGCCCAACACCACTACTACTGGATCCACCTGGAAGAGGAAGTGGGTTGAACCGGTATATAGGACGGAAACCGACGCGAACGGCAACCAGACTGACGTCTTGGTGTCTCCGGGCTATTATGCCAAGACGGGCAAGAACGTCGGTATCGCCGGCGACGGCGGCACGACGTACCAGTCGGGCATGCGCTACCTGTCCACGGACAGCAACCACATCTCCGGCGAGGGCGCGTCTACGAACGACAGGTTCATGCGCGTGAACGCGTTCCTCGGCAACGCAGACCTTTCGATGATCTTGCACATGCTCTCGCAGCGCAGCGACACGGACCTCCTCTCCGCGCCGAAGATCGTCACGAAGCCTGGCATAGAGGCTACCATCAAGGTCGTAACCATCTACCGCTATCCGCAGGACTACGACGTGACGATCCAGTCGACGTCCAGCTCCTCCTCCTCGACGTCCGTCAGCGGCGGCGGCGGCGGAGACGGCAAGATCCTCCCGATGGTCGAACCGCAGAACTTCGAGACGCAGGAAGTGGGCGTGATTCTCACGGTGACGCCTGAGCTCACCTCGGAAGGCAACTACATCACGCTGAAGCTTACGCCGAAGGTCGTGTCCGAGCCGACGTGGAAGGACTACGGCATGAGGGTCCCGATGGATGCGGTGCGCCCGTCCACGGCGTATGGTACGCGCGAGTGGAACCCCGTGACGATGACGTACGAGCTGGTGAGCAGCAAGTCCGACAGCGAGATCGAGTGGTTCACGGTGCCGATGGAGCAGCCGTTCTTCAAGGAGCGTTCGATCGATACCACGGTAACGCTCAACAACGGCGCCACCGTAGTGATGGGCGGCCTGATCACGGAAGAACGCAAGTCTATGGAAGACAAGATTCCGTTCCTTGGCGACATTCCTTTCCTCGGCCGTCTCTTCCGCAGCCGCAGCGAGTGGTCTGACAAGCGCAACCTGCTTCTCTTCGTCACTGCGCGACTGGTCGGTCCGGATGGCCGCATGAAGCAGAGTGGCGGCACGACCACCGTGACTCCCGCCGGCAACGCTCCCGCCGAGGCCGCGCCTACGGCGGAAGAGAAGTGATTTGAATGAAGATAGCCCTGACAGGTGGCATCGCCTGCGGGAAAAGCCTGGTCGCCAAGTTCTTCAATGAACTTGGCGTCTTGACTTTAGACGCGGACGATGTCGTTCATGAGCTGGAGGCGCCGGGCGGTGCGGCGGTGCCCGCGATCGTTGTGCGTTTCGGAGCTGGGATCCTGGCACCCGACGGAGGCATCGACCGCAAGAAGCTGGCGAGCGAGGTTTTTGGACGTGAGACGGCAGACGCCAGACGCGCCCTTGAGGACATCCTACATCCTCTAGTGCGCCAGCGTCTTCTGGACTTTGCCAGCCACCCCGTTCCCCGTTCCCCATTCCCCGTTCCCCGTTCCCCCTTCCCCCTTCCCCCTTTCCCCCTCCCCCTTCCCCCCTCCCCCCTCCCCCTTGTCCTCCCTTCCCCCCCACCCCTGCCCCATGACCCGCCCCGCCAACCGCCCCCCCCCCCTCGCCCTCCC
>JAEEGL013039022.1_pt1 | contig 11470 bp, 4 predicted proteins | sample 9134231 | NCBI WGS metagenome assembly JAEEGL01 (sample SAMN16246548, study PRJNA631951) | gut metagenome | biome: gut microbiome; feature: rumen; material: fiber-attached | host: Bos | place: Iran: Karaj | collected 2018-10
TTATATTGTTTTGAATCTTTATTTTCAAGTTTTAAATATAATTTTTTTAAAGTTGAAACAATACAATCAAAAACTAATAAAGGATTATAAATATTTTCAATTAAACCTATTATTGTTACTGGAGTATTTCTTTCTTCAATAAATGCAGTTATAAAATTCATTATATCTAATCTTACTTTATATAATGTTTCATGATCATTATTATTATTCATTAAAACATTTTTTGATGTATATAAAAGTCTAAAAAAATATGATTTTTCATCTTTTCTATCAAAATTATTTATAATTAATAATAAATTTTCTCTTGATGTTCCTTGTACCATTTCTATTGAAAATTCCATTATTGCAAAATATATATCATAAAAATATTTTATTGAAGAATCAGTTGAATCAAAAGTTATTTCATCCCATTTAGATAAAATAAATAATTTATTTAATATACACATCATTAAATCAAAAATATTTAATTCTTCTTCATTTGTATCAATTAATATTTTTTTAAAAAATAACGTTTGAAAATTTAAATTATGATCTTCACATAAATATTTCATTATTTTTATTATTATATATGCAATTATATAATCTTCAAAATTTAAAAATGAACTTGGATTACATTTTTCAAAAATAATTGATATTAAATTTTCCATAAAGAGATGAATTAAATAATGTAAATTAATATTTGATTTGAAAGTAATTTCAATATTTTTTTCATCTTGATTTGTGAATTTATGATTACTTAATTTATTTTTCATTCCTTCTAATTCTTTTTTATTAATTGCAATTAAACTTGAATTTGTCATATCTTTTTTGTCATTTCTATGTAAATCTTCATTATATAAATCATTTAATTTAATATTGTTGTGTCTTTCAATAATTTCATTAAAATCAATTTTTTCATTTTTATTTGATGATTTGAATTTTTCAATGTCAATTTTTCTTAATTTATAAATATCATCTTGAGTTGATTGAGTATCATATTGTAATAAACGAAATATATGATATAAATTTTGTCTTCTATATTTCACATCATATCTTTTATTATTTATTAAATAAAACATTGGTCTTAATAGAATTGATTTATAAGTTGTATTAAAAAGAACATTTTTTTCAGTTAAATTTTGACAAAGTGAAGTATCTAAATAATTAATTTTACTATTTTCATATTTTATTAAAATTCTATTTATTTTTTCACTAAATTCATTTGTAATTTCTCCTTTTTTTTTTAATCCAGATATTATTTCATCAATTTCTTCATTTAATAAACATTTTGTTTGCTTCTGAAAAGTTTTTTGCAATTCATCAACTCCTTTTAAATTAATAAAAGGACTTATATGTTTTTCAAAAATATTATATATATATTTATAATTTAAAATTTCTAAAGTAGAAGCATCTTGTAATTTGTTTAAATCTTCATTTAAATCATCTAATTCTTCATTTGGTGGTTTTTTTAATTTTTTCATTAATAGAGAAAATTTATTATAAGCTGTAAGAATTGAAAAAATATTTGCCTCTTTATTATTTACTACATTTTCCATTTCTTTTTCATTTTCAATTCCTTTTTCAATAATATATTTTTTAGTTTCTAAAAAATTTAAAATAATTTCATATAATTTTATATATTCATTACCATCTAAATTATATATTATTGAAATATATTTATTAATAAAAACATCTAAAGATAAAACTATAGCTATTTCAAAATATTTTGCAATAAGATTTTTTTTTGTATTTTTATTATTTATCATAATTGTACTAAAATTTCTTAATTCATAATTTAATAAATTACAATCAATTCTCATATCTAAATCATTATCTTTTATTTTAATTAAATTTTGAAAAAAAATAAAACTTGCAAAATTTTGTTCTACTTGATTTAAATTTATATCATTTGCAAATAAAGTAATATAATCTTTTATTTTAGAAGATTGAATTATAACATCTATATATGATATTCTATAAAATCTAATTATTTCTATTCTTAAAGATAAATCTAAAGTTAAATCACTTAAAATCGAAGGAATTTCTTCTTTTTGAAATATTTTAGTTAAGAATTCAAGTTCATCTAAAGTTGAATTTCCATCAAATAAAAAATTTACTATTTTTAAATATTTTGTCATTAATTCAGTTAAATCTTTTATTAAATATCCATCATATTCTTCTTTATCTTTTATTAATTCTGATAATGATTTATTTTCGTTATTTTCTTCATTGTTTTGACATGATAATATTAAAAGATTTTTAAATTCTTGAAATATATTATGTTCAAGATATATATTTTTCATTGTTCTTCTTATTTTATTCATAGAAATTTCTGGATTTAAAAATTTCAATTTTACTAATTCAGATATTATTTTTAAAATAATTTTAAATTCATTTATATATTCACTTTTTCCACTTATTTTATGAATTAAAGACTCAATAATTTTCATTATTCCTTTAATATGAATAATATAAATATTACTTTTACCTAATATTTGAAAAATATAATAAAGTAAATTAATAAATCCTGATAAATATTCAATATGAATATAATTAAATATTCTTAACATTTTTGAACATAAAAAAATTTTGCAATGATCAGGATTATCTTTAACATAATAACCATAAAATTTAAGAATAGAATTAAAATAATCAAAATGATTTTGATTAATAATATTACCATTTAATATTATTTCAATAGATTTATTTAAAGTAAAAAGTAAAGGAGTTTTGTTAATTAATATTTGAATATGATGTTGATTTTTAATATTTTCTTCATTTTTAGACTCTTCTGATTTTAAAAGTAATTTATTAAAAATACTAGTTTTTTGTCCATTTTCATTTAATAATTTAAAAGGTGGACTAAAATCTTGATATGTAATAATATTAAAAAATTCTTGTATTTTTCCATTTATTTCTTCTTCAATTTGATCTGCAGTAATTTCAAATTGATAATATTGATTATATATTTTTTCTAAATAAATACAAATTTCTTTCATTTCATCAAAAATTGTTGCTTCTTTTTCAGTAAAAATATTATTAATATAATTATAAAATATCATAGAATTTTCTTTATCTAATAATCTCTTTAATCCATGATAATATGTATCAAAAGAATTTAAAGTTAAAGAATTCATTTCAGTTACTATAAATATTAATTTATTTTGTAAAAGATCAATTTTATTTGATAAAACATTTTTATTAATTTTATAATCATTATCACTATCAGATAATTTTGATTTAAATTTTTCTTTAATTACAAATAAATAATGAATATTTCTACATTGATATAATATATGTGAACTATTTCTATAAATCATTTTTGCTAATTCATTTTTTGAATGAAAAAAATATATTTCATTTTCTGAAATTTCACCTTTTAAATATTTTAATAATATATTATCATTTAAAGTATATGCTATATTTAAAATACATTTTACCATTTGACTTAACATTTTCATTTCTTGATATCCTATTTTTAAAGTTACATCTTTTAAATTTAATGAATTTAAAATTATATCATCAATTAAATTAAAAAATTTAAAATATTGCTCATTTGTAAATTTATTAAATTTAATTATTACTTTACATTCTGAAAATATTCTTCTCATTATTTCAAAAACATTTTCATCTTTATTTTTTATTTTATTATATTTTTCTAATAATAATAATAAATAATCTATATAATTTCTATTTTTATCATCTAAAACAAAAAATTTTTTTTCAAATTTAGAAAATAAATTTATATAATCAATATACATTAATCTTTGAAAAGGATTTAAATTTATTAAATCTTTAATAGATAAATTAGGAATTATTTCAAAGTCTTTTAAAAAATTTAATTTATTATATAAGTTCATTAAATTATTTTTTAATTGAAAAATTCCATTTTGTCTTTTATTATCTAAATGTTTTTTTTTTAAAATTTTATAAAAAAAAGGATAAATATCAATAAATTGATAAGGATAAAAATTATTATGACAAATATCAACAATATGACACAAAGATTCCAAAGCTTTCATAAAAGGAGAATTATTAACATAATAATTAAAATCAAATTCATTTTTTTTTGCATTTAAAATAGAATCTTTAAGTAAATTTAAAGTATTATTAATTTTATGAAAACCATTTTCGAAACTATTAGAACTTTTCATAATCATATTTAAAAATTGAATTTCGCTTAATTTTTCAAATTTAAAAGGAACATTAGAAACAATATTTTCAAGTTTTTCAAATATAGAAATATAATCGTCATGTCTATTACTACATTTTAATCTTCTACAAAGTAACTCATCACTTTTTTTAATAAAATTTTCAGGTTGATTTTTAATAAAATAACAAAACATACATAAAATTTGATCTGGATTATTCTCATCTTCATAATAAATATAATTCTTAGTTATAATACTCCATTCTAAAAATTGACATTGTTCAATATAAATAAAATCCATATTTTTATATTTGTTTACAAAATGATTTTTTAATCCACAATTACAAACTACATTTCTTTTATCAGTTAAAATATCATCAATTGATTTATTTAATTTATTCCAATGTGAAAAATGACATTTTGTTATACAAGTATAACATAATGGATTTTGACAATCTGGATCACAGGGACAAAAATAAAACTTTTCTTTATTTGAATGAAAACCTTCTACCATTAAAGAACAATTTGGTATTTGTAAATGAATTTTTATTAATTGTTCACATTCATTTTCTTCTTCTTCATTTAATCTACTTTTTCTTTTATCATTTATTGTTATTTGTTCATTTTTTTCTTCGTTTTGAGAATCGTTTTCAGAATTTATTAATGACATTTGTTTTTATTTTTAATTTTTTTTAATTTTTTTTGAAGTTTTCTAAAATTTTTTGTTTATTATATAATATTTTTATCTAATTGTTTTTTACTTTATTTTTAAAATTTTGTTTTATTATTTAATTTTAATATTTTATTAATGTCGTCTTTTTTTTTATCTAGAAAAAATTCAACAAAAAGAACAAAAAAAATAGATGATTATCATGAAATAGAAAATGAATTTAAAATTAAATCATTATATTTAGCAAAAAGTGCCCATGAATTAAAAAATGTTTTTTTAACAATATCATCTTTTATTGAGAATAAAGAAGAAACTCTTTTATCAGATTTCAAAAATAAAAAAGAAAAAGAACTAGAAGAAGAATATTCTTTTTTAAAAAGTTTATGTGATTTTGGAATGAGTTTAATATATGAAATAACTCAAATGAGTAAAAACGAAGGTAAATTTATGTCATTAAAACCATATAATAATAATGAAAAAAGAGAATATGAACAATTTAATTTATATAATGCTTTAACGTTTTGTATTAAAATGTTTCAATCAAGAGCAAAATTTGAAAAAAAAAATATAGAAATAAAATTTAATTTAAATAATATTTCATATAATAAGAAAATAAAATCAATATCAGAAATGCGTTTAAAACAAGTAATAATAAATTTAATATCAAATTCATATAAATTTACATTAAATGGAACAATAGAATTATCAGTAGAGAAAATAAATAATATTATAAGAATAAAAATAACTGATACTGGAATAGGTTTTAACACAGAAGATATGGGAAAAATAATTAAACCATTTCATATGATAGAAGCAAATCAATTTTTAAATAAAAACGGTTCTGGTTTAGGTTTATTTATATGTAAAGAAATATTATCATCAAATGATATAGAATTAAAATTTTCATCTCAAAAAGGAAAAGGAAGTGAATTTTATTTTGATATTAAAGATACAGAAAATATTTTTGATCCTTCTATTATATTAAATGAAGGTTTAAAATCAATTATGAATGAAATTAATACTGGACAAAAAGATTTAAATCCTTTTTTTAAAACACAATATACAAATACTATTTTTGTTGATGATGAAGATGAAATTATTGATGATGATGAAAATGAAAGTATACAAAGTTTAAATAATAATGCATTTAAATATAATTTTAATAGTAAAAATATGTGTTATTTTAGAAAAGTACAATCTTCAAATACACTTCCAAAAAATAAATTGTTTCATTATAGAATGGATTCAAGTAATAAAAAATATACTTCAAGAACAATAATTAAAAGTTTAAATAATAGTAAAAAAAATATTCTTGTAGTAAAATCATTAATTAATATAAATATTGGAAAAGGACATATTGTAAGAAGTTTATCACAAACAGAAATGGATAAAAAAGAGAAAAATTTATTATTTGCAAATTCAAATAAAAATATAAGAATTTTAATATGTGATGATGATTCATTATCTGCATTATCAGTAAGGAAATTAATAATAAAATATTTTGAAAAAAAAAATGAAATTTTACCAGATATATTTTATGTACCAAATGGAATTGAATGTCTTCATACTTCATATACTTTTTTACTTGATGATAATCCTATTGATATTATTATTATGGATATGAATATGCCTTTTTTAAATGGTTTCGCTACTTGTAAATTACTTAAAAATATTTTAGAAATGAATGATATTAAAATTTATCTTCAAAGTTCTCAATTTATTAATATTAATGAATGTGATGCTGATGGTTTTTTTGATAAACCTTTATCTATGAGTAATTTAGAAGAAATTTTTATTAAGAAAAGTTTTAATCAATAAATATATTTATTTATTAATGGAATTTTTGAGTCTTTTTTGATTTCATTTCTTTTAGATAATAATTTTATATTATATATAAAAATGTAATTTAAGATCTCATTATTGTTGTTTTAAAAATTTATAATTCATATTTTTTTTTTAAATTATAGATAAAAAAATTTAAATTAAATGGATAAGATAAAATTAAGATATAACAAAGCATTTCAATTATTATCAAAATATTTAATTTTAATAATAAGAGAATTAGATGAAAAAGAATTATTAATGAATATAGAAAAAAAAAATTTAGGATATGATGATATTTTAATAGAAGAAGCATCAAAAGAAATAATAGATTTAAATCAAAATAAAAAACCTAAAAGAAAAACTTCTCAATTATCAAAAAATAAAGTTAATAAAAGTATAAATTCAATAATAGACATTCAAGAAACAAGAAAAGAAGAAATTAGACAAGTTCAATTAATATATTTTTGTTTATTAAAATTCAAAGGTTTAATTAGATATATGCATTTTCAAGGATTAAAACATAGTGATATAAAAAAAATATCATATTATATTAAACATACTCAATTTAAAAAAGGAGAATATATTTTTAGACAATATGATAAATCTGATAAAATGTTTGGTGTTATTAAAGGAAAAGTTATTATTAGAATTATAAAGACTAATGATTTATATAAAAAGTTTTTAAATGAAATCACTTCTTCTAATTTTGTTAAAGATAAATACTCTGAACCTGTTGAAAATATTCCTATTGAATACTTTATGTCTGATTGTGAAATTTTAGATTCTGATGAAGAAGAAGAAGAAAATAAAGATAATGAAGAGAATGAAAGTTTTGATAGTGATAAATTTTTTAATGATAATGAAAAAAATAAAAAAAATAAAAATGAAAATAGTAAAAATGAAAATAGTAAAAGTGAAAATAATAAAAGTGAAAGTATAAATAATAAAAATGAAGAAAATAAAAATGAAAATAATAAAAGTGAAAATATAGATAATAAAAAGGAAAATATAGATAATAAAAGTGAAAATATAGATAATATAAAAATGAAAAAAAATAGAAAAAAAACAATGAATCCTCAAAGTACAAGAACAAATATAAAAATAAAATTCCTAACTCAAAAAATATTAAAAAATGCAAATAAAAAAAAATTATTTTTTAATGAAGAAGAAGAAGAAATTGAATCAGAAATAGACAACAAAATAAAAATAGAAAAAAAGAAAAAAATAAGTTCAATATTCCAATATAAAAAATCTTCATTAAAAAAAAAAATACAAATAGATAAACCAAAACAATATATAAAATCAATAATAACTCACCAAACTCCAAATGGAAAACTAGAAAATAAAATATTAGATAAATTTATTTTAGAATTTGAACAAGAAAACTTTACAATAACAAATGGAATGTGTTTTGGTGAATGGGGATTAGTATATTCAATTCCAAGAACAACTTCAATTTATTGTATAGAAGATTGTAATTTATTTTATTTAGAAAAAGAACCTTTTAATAGAATTTTATCACAAAAATTTTTAAAAAGTGACATTAATAAATTACATTTTCTTTTAAAAACTTTTCCTCTTTTTAAAAATGATTTAAAAAATGGGAAATTATTAAGAAAAGTAACTCCTTTATTTTTTGAAAATGAAACTTTAGTATATACTCCTTTTGATAAAGCTGAAAATTTATTTGTTGTTTATCAAGGAGAATGTGCTTTAGTTACAATTAATAATAAAAATATTAAAAATAAAGAAGATTATTTAACTAATAAATCTAATTTAAAAGTTATTAATAAATTAACAATTGGAGGTATTGCAGGATATGAAAGTTGTTTTAATTATATTACTAATTATAAAAATGGTTTATTAATTACAAAAGAATTTACTACTTTAATTAAAATAAATATTAAAAGTATTAGTGAGAAATATAAAGATTTTAAAAAATCTGTTTATCCTTTATATGAAGAACAAAAAAAAATTTATGATAAAATTCATAGTAAAGGAGAAAAAATTAAAAGTTTTTTTAATTTAAATAGATTTATTGAAGAAAATAATAAAAATTCACTTAAAAATATTGTTAAAAATGCTATGAATCCTCAAAAAAAAAAAATATATCATAATGATTTTAAATCAAAAAGTATTATTGATAATAGTATAAGAAGTCATAGATTAAAAAGTGATGATTTAATAGATAGAAATATAAATGTAAGAAATAATACTTTTAAAGATAATAAATTTAAAGTTAAATTACAAAAGAATTTAAATCAATTGTTTACTTCAAAAAAATTTTTTAGTCAAAATACTTCACCTGATTTAATTTTACCTAATACTACAAAAAATTTTCATCAAAAATCACCTTCTCCTCAATCTATTAATACTAAAACTTTTTCTTCTGGAAATACTGGAAAAAAAACTGTTTCTTATTTTGATACTTTTTCTTTTAGTACTGAAATTAATATTTATAATAATAAAAATAAAGTTATTAATGAAGAAAATAATAATAATGATTATAATAATAAAAGACATTTTTTAACTAAGAAACTTATTAATAATAAATCTAATATAATATCTCCTAATGATTCTATGAATTTAATTAATAGTTCTAAAGATAAAAATAAAAAATTAGTTAATATTAATTCAAGACAAAAAGTTTCTTTTTATAATTCAGGAAAGTTTAATTTACCTTTTTTGTCTTATGGAAATTAAATTTATGATGTATTATTTAAAATAATTATTGAAATTTAAATTGAATTTATAAAAATATAAATTAACAAATTGTAATTGATTTACTGTGATATTGTAATATAGTTTAACTATTTTATTTTTTTTATGAAAAAAAATAATATTTTAATATAATATTATTTAAACAAAGTTAATTAAAAAAAAAAAATAAATATATAAATATTGAAAAAACTATTTTACAAATGGAAAAATCACCTTTACAAATTTTATATTATAACTATAATTCAGAACATTCATGTATAACATTAGGAACAAATAAAGGATTTAAAGTATATTCCTTAAATCCTTTATCTGAAAATTGCATAAATAGAGGTAAAAAAATATATAATATAAAAATAATAGATTTTGAAGGAGGAATAAAAATAGTAGAAATACTTAGAAAATCAAATATTTTTTGTTTAGTTGGAACAGGAAAAAATAAAGATTATCCTTTAAACAATGTTTTAATATGGGATGATAAAGAAGATACAATAAAATGTACATTAAAATTTCATTCAGAAATAAAAAATTTAAAATTAATAAATGATAAGTATAAAAAATTTTTATTAACTTTATAGAATTATAGTAGTTTCTATAAATCAAATTTTTATATTTCAAATACCATATTATCATAATATTGATATAATAGATACAAATGAAAATAATATAAATGGTTTATTTTCATTTATATCATATGAAGAAAAAAATTTAATTGCATATCCAAATACAACAAAAGGACATATTACAATAAAAAATTATTTAAATGAGAAAAATATTGAAATTAATGCACACGAAAATGATATTTCTTATTTTACTTTGAATAAAAATGGAAATTTATTAGCATCTGCATCTGAAAAAGGAACATTAATAAGAATATTTAATAGTGAAAATGGAGATTTAATTCGCGAATTTAGAAGAGGACAAGAATATGTAGAAATATTTAATATTGTTTTTAGTGATAATAATCAATTTTTTGCTTTATCAAGTAATAAAGGAACTATTCATATTTTTTCTATGAGTAAAAAAAAAAAAATTAGTTTTTGGCCTTTTAAAAATGAATATAGTTTTGCTAAAATTAGAATTGAAGAATCTAATTCAAGGTGTTGTTTTTGTAATGAAAATAAAAGTGTTTATTTAATTTGTGAAAATGGAAAATTTTATCATGCTGATATTGATTTAAATTATGGAGGAGATTGTAAAATTATTGAAGAGAAAAGTTTAATATAAATTATTTTAATTGAAAAAAAAAAAATAATATATTAATTATAATTTTTATATTTTAAAATTTATTTTATAGTTATATTAATTGTATTATTTAATTTATTATTATAATATAATGAATTAATATAGTAAATTTATTATATAAAAAATAACTCTAATTTTGATAATTGAATTAAATGTATGAAGAGCAATTAATTAAATAAAAAAAAAATTCAGAAAATTAAATGAAAATAATTTATTGAATTAATGATTTTAATTAAATTAAATTATTTTTAGATAAAACTAACTTATTATTAAGTAAAAATAAAAAAAAAATTTTTTTAAAAAAATATAATTTTTATAATAGTCTTTGATTATTAAATAAAAAAAGTATAACTCATAAAAAAATATAATAAAACCAACAAATAAAAAACCAAAATTTAGAACAAAAAATCCTTTATTGATCTTAATTTTTAACAGAAATCCAAACTTTAATAGTTTTATCATAAGAACTTGAAATAAAAGCATCATCATTAAAGCCAATTAATCCAGAAACACAAGAATTATGTTCATTAATAGTATTAGAACAAATATAATTTTTTCTACTTAACAACCAAATTTTAATAGTATTATCTTGACTGCCAGAAACAATTCTTTTATCATTTAAATAAATTAAACATTTAATTGAATCTAAATGACCTTCTAAAATTAAATAATTTTCAAATTTATTTAAATTATTTTTTTTCCATATTATAATATTTTTATCAGAACTTCCAGAACAAATAAAATTATCATCCATTTCAATAACAACATTAACAGAATCTTTATGTGATATTAATTTACTTTCTCTTTTTTTTTTATTCCAAATTATTATACTTTTATCATCTGATGCAGTAACAATTCTTTCATTTTTTAATTGAATAATACAA
>JAEEGL013363233.1_pt1 | contig 11470 bp, 7 predicted proteins | sample 9134231 | NCBI WGS metagenome assembly JAEEGL01 (sample SAMN16246548, study PRJNA631951) | gut metagenome | biome: gut microbiome; feature: rumen; material: fiber-attached | host: Bos | place: Iran: Karaj | collected 2018-10
AACCAGTTTGAGTTGGCTCCTATCTTCGAGGAGACGAACCTCGCCGTTGACCATAACATGATGCTGATGTCGCTGATGAAGAAGGTGGCTCGCAATCACGGTTTCCGCGTGCTGTTACACGAAAAGCCCTTCGATGGCATCAACGGCAGCGGCAAGCATAATAACTGGAGTCTGACGGCATTGCGCCAACAGCCAATAGCCAATAGCCAACAGCCCATCTTGCTTCATGCCCCAGGCAAGACACCCGAGGAGAACCTGCGCTTTGTCACCTTCATCGTCGAGACGCTGATGGCCGTCTATCGTCATAACGGTCTGCTGAAAGCCTCGATCATGAGTGCAACGAATGCCCATCGTCTGGGTGGCAACGAGGCACCGCCAGCCATCATCAGCTCCTTCTTAGGCACCCAGTTGACGGAATTGCTTGACAAACTGGAGCAACAGCCTTCTACAGCTGAAGCAAATTCTAAACTATCGACACTCAGTTCAAAACTCGTTGAGGAGATTGATATTCCACAGATTCCTGATCTTATCATCGACAATACCGACCGCAACCGCACGTCGCCCTTTGCCTTCACTGGCAACCGTTTCGAGTTCCGTGCGCCAGGTTCGAGCGTCAACTGCGCCTCGGCTATGATAGCGCTGAATGCCGCTATGGCAGAAGCACTTATCTCGTTCAAAAAGCGTGTCGACCAGAAGATTGCCGAATTTGCACTGCGCCCGGAATTTACCACAGGCACTGGCCATACAGCTAAGTACCATGCCATTATAGAGATATTACGCGAGGACATCAAGACCTGCAAGCCTATCCGTTTCGACGGCAACGGCTATTCAGAGGAATGGGTCAAGGAAGCCGAGAAGCGCGGCCTTGACGTAGAAAAGTCATGTCCTGTCATTTTCGAGCACTATTTAGACGAATCTTCAGTCAAGATGTTCGAAAGCACCAAGGTAATGAACCGCAAGGAGTTGGAGGCTCGCAACGAAGTGAAATGGGAGATGTACGTGAAAACCGTCCAGATAGAGGCCCGCGTACTGGGCGATTTGGCCATGAACCATATTATCCCTGTGTCGACGCACTATCAAAGCCAGCTCATCAAGAACGTGCAAGGCATGAAGGACGTGTTCCCCGACGACAAGGCCCAGCGGCTCTCACAGCGCAACATGAAGCTTATTGAGGAGATAGCAGAGCGCACGGAGAAGATTGAGCAGTTGGTAGACGACCTGACAGAGGCCCGTCGCGTAGCTAACCGCATCGAGAACATCCACCAGCGGGCTATCGTCTATCACGATACCGTTTGTCCTCACATGGAGAGCATCCGCAAAGAGATAGACAAACTGGAGATGATTGTGGAAGACGGTCTTTGGACGCTACCAAAATACCGCGAACTGCTGTTTATCAGATAACAAACCATTAAACAATATGAAAACAAAACTTATTTTTTCAACATTCATGGCCTGCTGGCTGTCAATAGATTGCATGCAGGCACAGTTGTCGTCGAACCCAGACAAGTTCCTCGGCAACATTACAACCAGCTATCAGGTTGATGCAGGTAGTCCCATTCCCCCTTTCTATCAGCTTTGGAACCAGATCACCTGTGAGAACGAGTCGAAGTGGGGATCTGTGGAAGGTAGTCGTGGTAATTTCAACTGGGGATGCGACAACGCATTTAACTATGCTAAAAATCACAACTTCACCTACAAGTTCCATGCTTTGGTGTGGGGTGCACAGTATCCTAACTGGTTGGAGAGTCTTACGCCCAAGGAGCGTTTTGCGGCTATCACCAACTGGTATAACAATGTCAAGAAGAAGTACGATAAACTTCCCTTGATTGACGTAGTGAACGAGGCCGTGGGTATGCACCAGCAGGGTAATCCCATGATTAAAGCATCGTTAGGCGGCGGCGGCAAGACGGGCTACGACTGGCTCATCAAGGCCTTCGAGATGGCTTACGAGCGCTGGCCAGATGCCATCTTGATCTACAATGACTATAATACATTCCAATGGAACACCAACGAATATATCGACCTTGTCCGTACGCTGCGCGACGCTGGTGCGCCTATTGATGCCTATGGCTGTCAGAGTCACGACCTGACCGACTGTAGCCTCAGCAAGTTCCAGGCTTCGGAAAAACAGATTCAGGATGCCCTGTTGATGCCGATGTACAGCACGGAATATGATATCGGTACGTCTGACAATAACCTGCAGTTGCAGCGTTACAAGGAACAGATTCCCTATATGTGGGAAAAACCATATTGTGCCGGTATCACCCTTTGGGGATATGTCTATGGTAAGACCTGGACCACCGACGGCAATTCAGGAATCTATAGGGACGGTAAGGAACGCCCTGCTATGACCTGGCTGAAAGAATATATGGCCAGTGATGCCGCCAAGAATGCCGTGAGCCCCTTCCCCGGCATGAAGAAAGAAGCATCCATTTATATTCGCCCTGCAGCCTTGAAAGTAGCAAGGGGCGACAAGTTACCCATCAGGGTACGTGCTAGCATGGCCACCAAGACCATCGAGAAGATTGACGTTTATGTAGAGAATGAGCAGATTGCCACACTGACTGAAGCTCCTTATAGGACGGAGTATGCTGTACCAACATCTGCCAAATCAGGCTGGAAGACCATCAAGGCCGTTGTGACTACTACTGACGGAGCCACCTACGAACGACTGTCGCGTTTCAGTTCGCTCAGTTCTACCAAGATACGTAAGCCGTATAACGAGACCGTTCCAGAGTTGCCCGGTACCATCAACGTTACCGAATATGACGACGGTACACAAGGTGTGACGTACTACAACGCTTCACGCAACACTGTTGCCACCAAAGACGATCAGTGGATGGAATATACCGTCGATGTGAAAGAAGACGGCATGTATTCGTTCGATGCCGAGATTGCTTCTTCCAATTCGAATGGTATGTTCCACTTAGCAGAATATACGGAAGATAATCTCAACTATCTCACCGAATTCCTCGAAGTGCCTAAGACAGGTAGCACCAGTGACTACAAATTGTTGCACGGCCAGATTCTCATGCCCCTGACAGCCGGTCGCCACGTTATCTCGCTGATGATTGACAAGGGCAGCTTCTACATCAAGAGCATCAAATTCAACCGCTATGAGGCTTGTGAGGGAACGAGCATGGTGAAAGCTTTCACCAAAGAATATGGTGTTGGCGACTATATCCCACTTGAGGGCAAATTCTCAGCGAGAAACAGTACCGTCAAAGAGGTGAGGTATTATGCAAACAACCTATATATTGGCTCAGCTACTGAGAAACCCTATTCCTACACCTTTGTACCTACCATGATGGGGACGTATGCTATTACGGCTACTGTCGTGAATGCAGAAGGTCAGGAGAAAGAGTCTACTGCACGCGAACTGAAAGTTACCAGTCCCACGCGGACAGCTATCCAAACGGTAGCCAGCGAAAAGCTTGAAACATCCAACGTCTACAACATCATTGGTGTGAAGGTAGGTACTACCGACAACTGGCAAAGTCTGCCAAGCGGCATTTACGTGGTAAAAGGACGGAAAGTCACGAAGTAAAGGAAAAAGTAAAAGTGAAAAGTGAAAAATTTCCTGCCGGACAACATAGCGGTAGCAAATTTTTCACTTTCACTTTTCACTTTTCAAAATGTTGGTAATCCTTCAACGTGCGCCATGACCCACCCCATGTAAAGCCATGCTTGACAAACAGGCGGTAGCATAAGTCCTGCTGCGTAATCTTATATTTGAACGGCTTGCTACGGTTCACGTAGGGCTTGCCCGTCGATGGCTGCACTAACAGTATGCCGTTCTTCCTCCGTTTGACGCAGGGGTTATAGAGCGGATTCACGTCGATAGCCAGTCCCCGTGCATGTTTCGACAGTTTATTACTGCCCTCAATGGTCCTGTAGCAATAGCACGACGTATTGTTGGCCTGCATCGAGCGCTCATCGTCGTTGCCATACTCAGAAATGGGACGGATTCGCTCTATGGGGTACTTCGCCTTATACAACTCAGCGAATATCTCACGCAAGTCAGCGGCGATGGCTTTATTACATATCAGTATGCCTTGCTGCGTCTTACCCTCAAAATCGACATGCTGCACCTTCAGCGTGTCGAGCTCGATGCCAAGAGGCTGAGCCAGAGAAGGAGTAAGAGGTAAGAAAAAAGTGGTAAGAAGTAAGAGTAATCGTTGCATGTGTCAATTCTTCAGTTTCTTTTTCAATCGGTCTATCGCATGTTCCAGACTCTCCGTCGGCTCAATGATATTATAGTCGGCCCAGAAGTCAGGATCCTCAAAATACTCCACACGGTCGTAGAAACGGTCTTTAATACCGAATGACGAACGTCCCTTCGGACGTTTGGTATCACGACCGGTAGCCAGTCTCTCAGTTACAACCATCTCGCTGATAGTCGTATAGGCCGAGGCAAAGAGCCGCCGCTTCCAGTCGCAGTTGAAGCGCATCTCGTTGCGCAGATAGCTCATGTGGGTAATACCTTGCTCGTCGGTGGTATAGCCGACCGTCATCGTAAGCTGTTTAGGACGGAACCGCAGCGTCAGAGGCTTACTCACCAGCATATATTCCGAAGCCTTGCGCCAGTCGCGCACATCAAGTTGCAGCTCTGCACGCGTAATGGTCAGCGACTCCTGGTCAATATACAGCAGACCGCCCATCAGCGGATAGAGAGTCACACGATGCGGTTCGACACGAATCACAAAGTGCGGACGGTCGTTGACCTTGATAGGCACATCGATATGCAAGTCGCACTGTGCAAGATCCTGCTCGTTCAGCATATACTCAGGATTCTTCGCCACGTCGGCCACTAACGGCATTACCGGGCCACCTTGAATCTTAACGCCTAACGTATCCCTGGCCTTCATACTCATCAGTCGGCGTCCCTTCAGAATACCTACCGCATCACGTTCAGGTCCATGAACATAACCCGACTTATACATATCCATGACAGCCTCGGCCACGGCAATGTAACGCGACCCGCGACGCGTTGTCTCACGATAGAAGCAACGCATCAGCTCCGGCTGCAAGGGATAGTTCGAAGGGATACGATTCATGGCCGCACGAACTATCGCCAGTGGATCGTTAACCGACACAATCAGTTCTTCCAGATTCACCGAATGGCTGATCATCAGAATATGCAAGTCCTCGGTCTGCCCATTCAACTGATAGCGGCGCGTCTTGTAGCCTATATGGCTCAGCTGGATGTACTTGGGCGCGTTCTTCACTTTCAGCGTGAAGCGGCCGTCGTCGTTGGTCACGGTGTGCGCGCCAGAGCCCTCGACTATGATGCTGACACGACCCAGTGCTTCGCCCGTCTGGCTGTCCTTCACCACACCGCTCACCACCTGTTGGGCGTGCACTGCAAGCACCGTCAACAGCAACAACGCAACATTTGTTAACCGACAAAGTCTCATAGCCTGCTAAGGATTAATCACTCTGTAATTTCCACTCAGATGCATAAAGGCAAAGAGACGCAACAAACCGTCGTAGTAGGCATCGAAATAGCCATCCTCGAATGGTTCATGCTTGGCGTTCCAGAGGGCATCCACAAAAGCCTTGCTCTTCTCGTGTGAGCACATCACGGAAGCGGTAGCGACGGTACCGACAAGCCCGATGCTATGGCGCAGCTTCCGGAATCCGCCTGCCTGCAGAATTTCATTGCCTTCAGGCAAGGTGCCGTCCGTGCGATACTGGTCTACAAACGTGTCGACGCCCTGGCTATAGAAGAAGTTCTGAATCTTCTCGCCGTACTGGCGCTGCCACTCGCCGTCCTTACAGCTCCACTCGTAGTCCAAAGCTATGTTCATCGGTACGCGCCACGAGTCGTAACGAAAGTTGTTGTTACCATTGCGGCGAGGAGCCTGCTGCGGCCGCTGAGGCATACCCGGAAAACGGGGCATCTGCATCTCAGAGCCGTCATACTGACACTGGTCACCATTTAGGCCCGTCTGCTCATTGATACACTTGTGCAGGAACTCGCGGCTCTTTTTTGCACAATCCATCCAGAAATCAGCGCGTCCGTCATCGCCCCATTTTGCCCATACCTCATAGAAGGCTGGAATATGATAGGAAGGGTCTGTAAAACGTTGTCCCCAACCATCAGGCGTGAAGGTTATTAGACGTGTTTCCGGGTCAATGAGATACATTTTTTGAGGCCCCTGCTGTTGTTGCTGACCGAAACCGCCAAAGCCGCCAAAGCCCTGACGGGGAGATTCAGGTGTATATTCCTTAGGTTGAATGCAATCCAAGATGCGCTGAGCCTCAGCCTTGTAGTTAATACCCGTATCGTTGCCCCAACGGTTCGAAGCAAAGATCAGTGCTGTGATAAAGTACAGTTCACCGTCACTGGCAGCACCCTCGGCATTACGCGTGCCGTCCGTCTTGCAACTCCATGCGAAATAGCCCTCGCGAATACCACTCTGATGCTGCATATATTTCCTGCTCCAGCGCCACAGACGGTCGAAGATGTCTTTCTCGTTCATCTGCACGGCAATCATCATGCCGTACGACATACCCTCGGTACGGGCATCATGATTCTTGATGTCCGATACGTAGCCCATCGAGTCGCCCACCTCAAAATACACCTTGTTGGGACCACGGAACACGTCGTTGAACACATCCTTCAGTTTGGCATCCACCTGAGAAGGCTTATAGCCCATCTCAACAAACACATTACGATACTTGCCCGTTTCGAAACCGCCTTTTGTCCACGGGGTTAAGGCTTTCATTTGCATAGCCATAGTCATAAGAACAGCGATAATAATCAATTTTTTCATTTGTTAATAAGTTTAGTGTTTTATGTTTAATATTTCTTCATGTCTCAAGGGACTGTAGGGAGAGAGTGTTGGCTGGACTTTCGGCCAAGGTAGTGGCCCCAGGGGCCAAGAGGAAGTCGCGGTCACGGAAGCCCCAAAGGACGCTGATGCAGGGAATACCGCTGTTTCGGGCGGTTTCAATGTCAACATCGCTGTCACCGACGTAGACGATGTCAGAGGTGAGAGGTGAGAGCTGGGAGGTGAGAGAAATGCCCAACTGGCGCAGGGCCTCGAAGACGGTATCTGGAGCGGGTTTCTTTCGGATGCCTGCCACCTCATGCTCACCAATGGCGACTTCAATCTCCGGGAAGAAATGCCGGACGAGTTCCTGCGTAACCGCCATCATCTTATTGCTGACCACCGCCATTCGGCAACCACGCGTATTCAGTTCATGAATCAGTTCAGGAATACCGTCGTACGGATGGGTGGTATCGAGTGAGTGTTGCATATAGTGCTGGCGGAATGTGGCGAAGGTCTCATCGAACTGCGGATTCCTTGCACCATCTGGTATGGCCCGTTCCATCAACAAACGTACGCCATTGCCCACAAAACGACGGATATCGTCGATGGGATGCGTCGACATGCCATGCTGACTGAGCGCGTAGTTCACGCTGGCGGCCAAGTCCTGCAACGTGTCGAGCAGGGTGCCGTCGAGGTCGAAGATGAAAGTGCTATAGTTCATAGTTCACAGTTCATAGTTCACAGTTAGCGGCGGGAGCGCTGGATCATCGTCTTCACCTTATTATTATATTTCGTGGCGGCCAAAAGTTCCTCGATGGTGAGATGCATGCGGTACTGCCAGCGGTTGTAGGCATCGCTGGGCACGTTGATGCGCTCGTCCTGCGGATTCTTACGGCGCAGTTCCATGTCCATCGCCAGCCAGTCCTGCAACTGGAGGATGCAGAGCATGGAGGGACAATACAGGTGGCGGGCAATAATCTCCTCGGCCAGGTGGGCAGGCAACTGCTCGGGTGCCCTACCCTCTTTCTGCAACATGGTAACGTAATAACGCTGACGACGCTCGGATTGTTCTTGCCACCAGAGGCGCAGAGGTGCCATGTCGTGCGTAGAAATGGTACAGACACTGCGGATGGGATTGGCATCCAAATGGGCAAACTCGAAGCCCTGCTGTTTAGGCATCTGCTGGATTTCAAGCGAAAGGATGCGCAACTGGTCCAGCACAGGTTCCACGCAATCAGGCAGCATGCCCAAATCCTCGGCACATATCAGCATACGGCAGTCCTTCAGAATCGCCGGTAACCGTCTGAGCGCCTGCTGACCCCAGAAGAACGAGTGGCGCTGGTAGAAAAAGTTGTTATACAGCCGCATAAAGGCATCTTTCTCCTCAGCTGACAAGGCCTCGAAGACGGGTTCGTTGATGACACCGATACGCGGGTGATACATGTCCTGCTGATGTGGATCCTCAACGAAGAGGACATCGCTGATGAGCCGCATCAGTCCATCACGAATCCACAGACTGCTCTCGTCCCTGCGGTCTGCAAAAGCCTCTGCAACCTTGCGCTGGGTGTCATACTCAGGCTTCAGGTCGTAGAGTCCGTATGCCTTGCGCATCAGGAAGTTGTCACGTACATACTGGGCATGCATGCCAAAGAGGCGGTCTATCAGCCGGTCGTTGACAAAGGGACGGGTAAAGAGTTCCTTACGGAAGGGCAAGCCGAACCAGGTTATCTCTTCGGTTGTCAGCGGAAGGGCAGGCGAGAAATGCCCTAACAACCCATAGACGGCATCACGGGGAATCTCCCAAATACGGAAGAAGCCCAGCACATGGTCGATGCGGAGCGCATCGAAATATTGGCTCATGTGTTGGAGACGATGCTTCAGCAAATCGGTAATTGAGAAATGAGGAGAATGAGGCAATGAAGTTTTCTCTTTTTCTTCATTTCTCATCATCTCATGATCCCAACGGTACGTCGGGAAGCCCCAGTTCTGGCCTTCATGCGAGAAGGCATCAGGGGGAGCGCCCGTCTGTGAATCAAGATTGAAGAGCTCAGGATAGTTGCGCGTCTCCACGCTGTCGCGATTCACGCCAATGGGCAGGTCGCCTTTCAATACCACGCCCTTCTCACGGGCATAGTCAGCAGCGGCCTTCAATTGCTGATGCAGTAAATACTGCACGTAAAATGAGAAATTGAGAGAATGAGACCATGAGGAATCATCAGCGTCATTTCTAATTTCTAATTTCTCATTTCTCATTTGCCACTCGCCATACGGTTTCAGCCAGTCCTCGTTTTCAGCGACAAAAGCCTTATATTCCTTGGAATCGAGCACGGCCTTACCCTGTTCCTCGAACAGCATCTGCAGGTATTCGGTCTTCACACGTTCCACCGCTTCGTAGTCGCTATACGGCAAGGCATTCAGCTCCTGGCGACGGCGCAGGAACTTGGTCATCGCTGCCTTGGAACGCAATGTACCCGCAGACTCAAGGTCGACATAATGTAGATGCAGGGCAAACATGCTGACAATATTATAAGGATACGAGTCATGCCAGCGACCGTCCGTCGTGGTGTCGTTGACAGGCAACACTTGGATAAACTTCATACCCGTTGCGACTGCCCAGTCGACCAATCGGCGCAAATCGCCGAAGTCGCCCACACCGTAGGAATGCTCGCTACGCAGGGAGAACACGGGAATGGCCACACCAGCAGCACGCCACGTCTCTTCAGCCAGACGCAGATGACCAGCGTAAAGCACCAGGACCTGGCCTTCCAATACCGCTTCCCCGTCGGTTATCACCCTGTTGTCGCCCTCTTCCCACGACACTAATTCATGGGTATGGGCATCCACTACTACATATTTATATTCTACAGGAAACAACCATCCCTGGGCATTAACCGTCAGCATCCATTCGCCATCGCCAGCATACTCCATAGGCAGATACCGACTGGTGTTCCACGAACCTATAGCAGGATGAGAGCCGCAGACAGCGACCAACTGCCCCGTCTTCAATTGAGGAGCTGACACTCTGAAAAGTATCGTACAACGGAACAAGGGCAGGCGAAGGGGCTGGACGGTGGACGGTGAACGGCGAACGGTGAACGATGAACGTTGTGTGTTCTGGTAGGCAGCGGAATAGAGATGCATGGGCAATGGACGGTCGCGCCACTCGTCGGGGAAAACGTAATCCTTGGTGGCATCGAAATGGTAGATGCGAGGCACCATGTCCCACTCCTTCCGCAACACCTGGTCATCAGCATTTTCCACTTGATAGTGATACTGGATATGCGACAGCGGATGCTGTCGGCTCATCAGTGCAGAAGTCTCGAGTGTCCACAACTCCCCATCCTCAGTCTGCATCAGCAATTCCTGATGGCGGACAGTTCCGTCCAAACTATGGAAATCGATACTGACACGCAGACTTTCGCCCCACGCCGTATGGTAATGTATAGTGAATTTTAGCTTCATAGCTCATAGTTTTCTGCAAAATTAAGAAATAATTGTCAATTATCCGATGGCAAAGGCAAATTTTTCACTTTTCACTTTTCACTTTTCACTTTATTTTGTAATTTTGCACCGAATAAACAAGAATACAGATGAAAAAACTCGATTCACGAACATATCTTTATATTGCAGCAGTTGGTTTGCTACTCATTGTAGGACTGATCCTGTTCTATGCCTTCACCCCGGTGTCGAAGGCTGACAATACGCAGTATTTATATATCGACGATGACGACACACAGGACTCTGTTGTCATGCATTTGCGCCCTATCAGTCATTCGGCAGGACTGACAGGACTGACCACACTGATGCGGCATAGCAACTATGGTGACAAAATACGGACGGGACGTTACGCCATAGAGCCCGATGAAGGCGCATTCACCCTGTTCCGTAAACTGAAGAACGGCCAGCAGGCCAGCCTGCGCCTCACCATTCCTGAAGTGCGCACAATGGACCGTCTGGCCAGCGTGCTCGGCAAGAAACTGATGCTCGACTCCGCCGTCGTCGCCAATACGCTGTACAGCGACGAGGCATGTCAGAAGTATGGCTACGACACGTGTACCATAGCAGCCCTGTTTGTGCCTAATACATACGACGTGTACTGGAACATGAGTATGGATGCCCTGATGGAACGTATGGAGAAGGAACACGACCGTTTCTGGCAGGGCAACCGCGAGACCAAGGCGGCACAGATACAGCTGACACCCGTCGAAGTATGCACCCTGGCCAGCATTATTGACGAGGAAACAGCAAACAATGCCGAGAAGCCCATGATAGCAGGCATGTACCTGAACCGCCTGAAGACCGACATGCCCCTGCAGGCCGACCCAACCATCAAGTTTGCCCTGAAGCAGTTCGAACTGAAACGCATCTGGCAGAAACTGCTCACCACCGATTCGCCATACAATACGTATAAGAACACAGGACTGCCGCCCGGTCCTATCAAGATTGCAAGCATTCAGGGCATCGATGCCGTACTGAATGCGGTAAGCCACGACTACTTGTATATGTGTGCCAAAGAGGATTTCTCGGGTACCCACAACTTTGCACGCACCTATCAGGAACACCTGAAAAATGCAGCAAAATATACCAAGGCGCTGAATGAACGCGGAATCAAGTAAAGAGTGAAGAAAAAAAGCGCGGAAGCAAATTTTTCACTTTTCACTTTTCACTTTTCACTTTTTTTTGTACCTTTG
>JAEEGL014719766.1_pt1 | contig 11470 bp, 5 predicted proteins | sample 9134231 | NCBI WGS metagenome assembly JAEEGL01 (sample SAMN16246548, study PRJNA631951) | gut metagenome | biome: gut microbiome; feature: rumen; material: fiber-attached | host: Bos | place: Iran: Karaj | collected 2018-10
AACGGAAAAAGAATAATTTTTTTTATAAACATTCATACTGAATTTAATTTATTATTTTATCAATAAATTGTATAATTTAAAATTTTAAATAAATAATAATTTCTTATATTTAATAAATTTATAATAGAAAAAAATGAAGTTTCTAAAAATATATTATATTTATTTAAAATTTTCAAAAATAAAAAAAATAAAAAAATATGTTTTATTTCATAATATTTTCAATAAATATATTTTTAAAATATTTAATAATTTTAAATATATAAATATAATTTGGTTGTAATATTATTAAAACAATTTTTATTTAAGTAAAAAAAATATATTTCCTTTTTTAAATTTATATATTATATTATAATTATATTATTTATAATTTATATATTTTTTTATAATGTAATAGATTTTTTTATTAATTTATAATGAGATTTATAGTAAATTTTTTATTTAATATTAATTTATTTATTTTTTTATATATAATAAATTATTAATTATTTTTTATAATTATTATTTTTTGTTTATAATTTTATTAATTTTATTTTAAAATATTGTAAATATTTTAATTATAATGAAATATTATAATTTTATTTTAAATTATTATTAATTATAATTAATTAATATTAATTATATAATGAGTTAAAAATATATTGTTCATGAAAAATTTTATAATTTAATATTTATAATAATTTATAAAATGCTAAAATATTTTACTAAGCAATTATTAATTATATTGAATTCATAATATTTAAAATATCTTCAATTTTTAATGTATAAAATTTTTCATAAAATTTTATTTTTTCATTTTTTTTAATTTTTTCAAAAAATTTAAGATTATTATATTTTTTTTTTCTTTTAGAATTTTCCCATAAAGCAAAATTTTCTTTATTATTTGTAATTAATTTTCCTATACCATTTATTGAATTATTTTTCCATTCACCTATATATATTTTAAATGGATTTTTCCATAAAAAAATTCCAAAACCATTTCGTTTATCTTCAAAGAATTCTCCCAAATATTTTCTTCCATCTTTCCATTTAAAAATTCCTATTCCATTCATTTTATTATTTAACCATTCACCTTCATATATTCTTCCATCTTGATAATAAAAAACTCCATAACCTTCCATTTTATTATTTTTAAAATCACCAATATATTTATTTCCATTTTTCCATTTATATGTTCCTATTCCATATTTTTCATTATTTAAATATTCTCCCTCAAAAACTGAATTATCTATATATTTTTCAATAACAATTCCATTTAAAATGTTTTTTTGAGAAATTCCATAAAATTTATTTTCATTTGATTCTATTATACAAAAACCATCTAAAAAATCATTTTTAAATTCTCCTTTAATTATCTTATGTTTTGAATTTAATAATTTTCCTATTCCATTACATTTATTATTTATAATTGTTCCATAGTATATTGAATTATTTTGATATTTTTTTATTCCAAAAGAATTTATATTTTTATCTAATATAATTTTTGAACTTTTTGATAAAGTAAAATTTAAATTAATTGGAATATTATTTAAACTTTGGTTTGTGTCTCCAATTATTTTATTTTTTAATTTGTGATAAAAATTAATTATTTTATTGATGTTGTTTATTATATAAATGTCAATTACTTTGTCATTTTTCAATTTTATTTTTTTTATTATATAATCAATATTAAAAAATTTATGATTAATATTATTAATAATAATATTATTATTATTATTTTTATAATTATAAAAATTATAAAAACTATTATTTTTAAATTCATTTTTTAAAAAGCTGTTATCATTATTATTTTGTTCTTGAAAATCTTCTCTACTATAACTAAATCCACTAAAATTTGATTTATTATTATTAAAAATTACTTTTTTTTCTTTAATATTTATATTACTATTATCAATTTCAAAATTATCAGACAAATTATTAATTTCATTTTTAAATGAATTATTATTTTCATTATTTTTATTATAAATATTTATTGGTGTTTCATCTTCATATAAACTACTTTTTAAATTATTAATATCATTAATATTCATATTATTTATTTTATTATTTTCATCTAATATTTCATTATTTTTTTCAATATTAAATTTATTTATAAATTTATTATATTTTTCATTTGTATTATATTCATTATTATTTATATTTTCTACAGAATCGGTTGTTTTATTTGAACATAATTTACTTCCCATTTTAAATTTAATTTAAATAAATTATTTTGATTAATTTATTTTATTATTTATTATATTAATTTAAAAAATTTATTTATTATAAAATTAATTTTATTTATTTTAAAGTTGTAAAGGAAATAATTAATTTATATAACACTATTTATTGCTGAACTTATTCCCTCATAAGAAGATAAATCATAATTTTTGCACATTTCTTGAAATTGTTCTAATTTTACAACTGATTTTTCTCCTTCTTTTTCAATATTTCTTAGCAAATGAGAAACTAATTTTTTAATATTTTGTTCTGAATAAACATTTGTATTTAATTCATCTAATGTTTGACTAATACTAGTATCATTACATTTTTGCCAAATAGTAAAGGTGATTCCTTTAGTACAAAAAGTAATATATTTTGTTAACCAAAATTTTAAATCTTCAACTGTTAATATTTGTGCAATATATCTAAAAATTGAAAACAAATTTTCATCAACTTTTTCATTTTCATGATTGATGAATACATAAAAATACATTAAAACTAAGTACATATTATTTTTTTCTTTTAATTGACTCATTATGTAATCAAAAATGCTTTTAACATAAAGTTGAAATTCAGAATTTGCATTTTCTTTGTAATAACTTGGAATTAAATATTCATCTATATGAACTTTAAAAATTTCCTGTTGAACTCTAATATCTGCTATACTATTTAATAAACGCATATAATCATAGGTTCTTAATTTTAATGATTCATCTCTTAATACTTTTTTTACAAATTCTTCACCAATCACATTATAAGAATTTCCACAACAATTAGTTCCCATTTATATTTAATATATTAAATAATTAATTATAATTTTTTAATTTTAATTTTTTTTAACATTATTTGAATTATTAAAATTTAATTTATTTTTATTAAATTTAATTCTATTCATTTCTTTATATTTTAAAAATAAAATATAAGTAAATAATATAATAAATATCAATAGTAAAAATTAAAATTATTAATATTTAAATTAAAATATATAATTTTTTTATAAAAATAATATCAAATAATATTCTTTTATAAAATATTAAATTATAATAAAAATTTATATGCGTAAAATAAAAGATTGTTTTTAATTAAAAAAAATTTTATATTTTTTTTAATTATAAATTTAAAAATAAACAAAACATTTTAAATATTTATTTTTTTCTTTTCATATTTTTTTAAATATTTTTGAAATTATTTTAATAAAAATATTTATTTTTTATTTTAAAAACCAATTTTTTAAGAAATTATAATATTATAATTAATATAAATAAATAGAAAATAATAAAAATATTTTATTTTCAATAATAAATTATTACCAAAATCATAATATAAAATATTTTCAAAAAAAAATTTATATTCATTTTATTATTTTTATTTTATAAATTTTATAATAAAATATAAATATATTTATATTTTTTTATATCCTCCTATTTTTTTTAAAATATTATTGTTTATATTTTCAGGAATTCTAAAAGTTGGATCGAAATTTGTTGTATCTTCAGCAGTTAAATGTGTATATTTACTTTGGCTTTTTTTAAATAAATTTCCTCTTCTTTTTTCAAGAATTTTAGGTAGTCCATTTCTTTCAATTGAATCTTCCCATGTTGGTAAATTAAAATCCCTATTATATATATGTTCAGAATTATTTATAGCTTCATCTTGAAAAAAAGCTCCTTTATGATAATATTTTTGTAAAAATTTAATTTTTGATTTAAAATTTTTTAATGTTGAATCACTTCCTAATTTTAAATTTTCTTCTTGTCTTTGTTCATCTGTTAAATTTCTACGCCTTTCGATTTCAATTTTTTCATTTAATTTTTCTTGTTTTTCAATAAAATTTTTTTTAATTCTTTTTAATTCACGAATTTTCCATTTTTCATATTCATCTAAATCATCTGGATTATCAGTATCATCAGGTAAATTTAATTCTAAATCTTTTTCATTATTGTTTTTTTTTTTATTTAATTTTTTTTGTTTTGATATTTCTATTATATGATTTATTATACTTATTTTATTTTGTTTTTCTTTTTCATTTGGATTATTTTCTGAAAAAGTTAAAAAATTATTATTATTTGAATTTTGTCTTTGAGAAGATTCAATAAATTTAGGAGATTCCGATTCATTATTTTCAGAATTTTCTTCTTTTTCAGAAGATGAATTTGAATTATTTTCTGAATTTTTTTCGGAATCTGAATCAGAATTATTTTTTAAATATTTATTATATAATTTTTTTTCTCTTTCATTTTGATTATTTAATTTAGGAAAATTTATATTTTCTATTTCTGAATTTTCAGAATCATTATTTTCAAATTTATAATTATTATTATTTTTATTATCATTTTTTATATTATTATAATTATTTGATTTTTTAATATTTTGATTTATATTTAATTCTAATATTGATTCTTTTTCAATATTATTTTTATTATTTAGTTTATTTTTTTCTAAATTTTCAATATTATCTTCATCACTTTCATTATTATTATTAAATTCTTTTAATTTTCCTTTTCTTAAAATTGAAATTTTATTATTTATTTTTTTATTATTTTCTTCTTTTTTTAATTTCAAATGTTTATTGTCAAACATATTATTAATATAAATTAAATAATAATAATTTAATATATTTTATATTATTATTTTAAAAAATAATATTTTAATTCAATTGAACATCAAAAATCATTCCATTTTTATCTCCTAAAATTAAATGATTATTTTTTAATAAGCATCCACTTTTTATAGATTTTGATAAATTTGCATAATGAAATAATATATTATAATTATTTTTATTAATTAAATATAAATTCCCTTCTCTATCAATACTTATAATATTATTATTTTTTTCTTTTAAAAATATATAAATTTTTGGATAATTATTGATAAAATTCAATATTTTTTCATTTTCAACATCAATAATTTTAATTCCTTGAAATTTTATATAACATATTACTTTATTTTTATTTATTTCATTAATTTGTAAAATTGGGTTTTTCATATTAATTTTTTTTATATTTTTTTTATCAATTAAATTCCAAACCATTAAATATCCATCCCAAGAACAAGAAACAATATTTTTATTATGAATTTGAATAATTTGTCTTATTGAACCAATATGTCCTTTAAGTGAAAATTTAAATTCAAAAAATTTATTAAACAAAATTATATTATAATTTGATGTACTTACATATGATAAATCATCTATTGAATTAATATTCAAAAAATCCCATATAATATTGCAATTTAATTCTATTATATTAATTTTTTGAAAAGTTATTAAACCCCAAATAATAATTTTAGATAAAGAGGTACTTATTAATTGTTTATCTTTTTTTATTTCATATAACTTAAAAAAGCTTAAATTATGTTTTAATTGAATAAATAATTCAAAATTTTTATTATATTTATATATATTTATGTTATAATCTCCTGAACAAGATGCTAATTTATTTATTGAATTTAATTTAATTATATTATATATTGGATGATTGTGCATTTTATACTCATTTTTATTTATTATATTATAAACTTTAAACATAAAATATTGTTCATCTTTAAATTTTAAATTTTGAACATAATCACATTCAGATTGAATAATTTCATTTAATTTATAAAACAATTCAAAAGATTTTAAATTTATATTAAATTCATTTTTAATAATAAATTTATTTAATGCATTTTTTATTTCTGGATAATTAATATTCATTTTAAAATATTCATATAAATTTAAATATTGATTAATTTTATTATAAAACTCCTTTTCTTTAATTTGATAAATAACATTTAAATTATTTAAAATTTTTTGAATTTCTTCAATATTAATATAAATTTTTTTAAATTTATTTTTAATTTCATTTTTAATTTTAATTAAGTTATCATATAATTCATTTAAATGTTGATTGTTTGTTGTTTTTAAATTATCTTCTTTATTAATTCTATAATTCAAAAATTGTTGAGCTATTTTATTATTACAATTACATTTTATTAAAAAACAAAAAATTTTTTTATCGTTATCATAATATATATTTTCAATAAATGGATTTAATTTATTACAATTTTCACATATAATCATATTTGAATTAAATAATAATAAATATTATATTTAATAATATTTTTAATATTGATAATTAAAAATATTGATATAATAATATGTTAAAAATATTTATTATATTATTCTTTTTTATTAATATTATTTCAAAGCAAATTATTTTAGATTTAAAAAATTATAAAAATTTTTCAAATGAATTTTCTTTTGAAAATAATATTATTTTAAATGATTTAATAACAGATATTTTTATAGGAACTAATTATCAAAAATTAACATTTTCAGTTAGAACAAATGAATATTCTACTGTATTAATAGGAAATAATTGTGAAATTTTATATCCAGAAATTCAAATAAAATATAAACAAGAATTATCAAAAGATTTCAAACAAATTACACACGAAATAATTTATGGTGAAGAATCTTATATTAAAGCTTGTATTTCAAATGATAAATTTAGTTTATTTAAAAATGATGAAAATTATAAAAATAAAAATAATTTAATTAATAAAAACAATAAGATAAATTTTTATATTAATTTTTTATTGGTTTCAAGAATAAGAATAAATAATTTTTTTAGTTATTCTGAAAAATTACCTCCTTCTCATTCAGGAATAATTGGTCTTAATATTTGTCCAATGTATGAAACTGTTCAAGGAACAGGATTAATTGAAAATCTTAAAAAAAATAATATAATAGATACTTATGCATTTTCATTTAATTTTAATGAAGACAAATATAATTTAATTATTGGTTATGAATATAATATAAATGATTTAAAAAATTATAAATTTAGAAGAACAGAAATTATTGAAAAATATTCTTCTTTAGATTGGGCTATATTATTTGATTCAATTTATTATGATAATATTGAAATCAATCATATAAAAGGAAGCCGGTTTATAATAGAAATGGGAGTTGTGGTTGCAGATGATAAATTTAAAGATTTATTAGTTCAAAATTTTTTTGGAAATTATATTAATAAATCGATTTGTTTTTTAAATAAATTAAGTGATAATTATACTGAATATATTTTTTGTAAAAATAAAATAAATATAAAAAATTTTAAAAGTATTATATTCTATATGAAAGATATTAATTTCAGTTTTGAATTAAATTATCAAGATTTATTTATTATAAAAAATAATATTGTTTATTTTTTGATAACCTTTCAAAAATCTAAAAAATTTTGGGATTTTGGTTTTCCAATTTTTAAGAAATATAAATTAATTTTTGACATAGATAAAAAAATTATAGGAATTCATTTAAATAATAATAAATTAATTGAAAAATGTAATATATTAATATATTTATTATATATTTTATTGATATTATTAATAGGTATAGTTGTATATATAAAATTTATACTAAATAAAAACAAAATTAAAAATAAAGCTATTGAATTAAATATTACTTATAAAATTATATAATAACATATAAAAATCTTTATTTATGAAAAAGATTTTATTTTGTAAAAATTATTAAATTATATTTTTTTAAATTTAAATAATATTATATATATATATATAATTAATAATAATTTTAATGAATATATATGAGAATGAAAATATATTGTCTCGGTTTTTAATAAATATATATATAAATATAAAAGGACAAACTGTAAATTTTAATTATTTTGAAACATTATGTAATTTTATTGACTTAATAAATAATATTATTGTAACAGATATAATATTTAATCATAAAAGAAATTATATAAATTTTTTTTCTTATTTATATTTTCTTAATCCCATTTTATATTTCGAAATTTTTAATAATTATATTATTAAAGATAAAAGAATTAATATAACTTATACTACATCAGTATTATATAATTATTTAAATTACTCAAATTATGAACAAGATCAAATTAGTTTAATTATAAATAAATATATTAAATTAAATATTTATGATCAAAATTATTTTATTGATTTTAATTTAGAAAAAGTATTAATCATTTTTTTATTTTTAATTATTAGTTTGATTTTAAGTTTACAAATAAAATTTTATTTTATCAAAATAATTCAAAAAATATTAAGTTATATTTTATTTTTATTATTTAAACCTTGTTTAACTTTATTATTACTTTTATTTTTAAGAAAAATATTTTCTCAATTATCAATAAATTATAAATCAATAAACATTAATATAGTATTTGATTTTATATTATTTTTCTTATTCTTAATTTGCATATATTATTTTTATTGTTTATTTATATATGCATATAATAAAAATGAAAAATATTATTTTTTTCGCTCAAAAATTTATTTTTTTGAGATATATATTCATTTATGTAATTCTTTAATTTTATCTATAAGATTAAAAATAATTTATTCTATAACAATACAATTTTTATGGTTTATGTTATATTTATTTAAATTTTATCAAAGATATAAAGAATTTAAAAATAATTTCTATAGGAATATATCAGATAATTTTGATATTTTTTTTGATGTTTTTATATTAATATATTTTGCCATAAAATTTATTTTATTTTTATTAATAAATAAATTCAAGAGAAAAACATTTTATAAAATTTCAGAAATAATAATTATAATAATTTTCTCACAATTAATATTTGTATTTATGAGAAAAATAAATATTACAAATAATATATCAAAATTAAATGAAATTTTTGAAGAAATGAAAATAAATTTTAATTATGGTATATATCAAATTTTTGAACCAATATATAATATTGTATTATATAATAATAATAATAATAATTTTAATGAAAAAAATAAAAAGATTATTATTGATCTTATTGATAAAAATGTTTTAAATAATATAAATAAATATGAAAAAAATTTTAAAATTATTAAAGAAAAACTTTATTTATTAAATAATTTAAAACAAAATAATAATGAAGAAACTTATAATATAAATGAATTATATAATAATTTTTTTGAATTTTTTTCAATTTTTTTAAATTTTTTTTACAATAAATTAAAATATTTAAAAGATTCTAATTCTTTTATTATCAAAGAGATATTAATTTATAATAAAATAATTTTATATTGGTTTATTGATAAAAAAAGTTATAAAACAGAATTTTTAATTAAAAAATTTATTTATGGAAAATATTTTAAAAATAGTAATAATTTAATAATGAAATGTTTTTTTTATTATTTAAATTATAAATTTATTCAATTAGATAGTGATAAAAAAAAAAATTTTGTTTTTTTTGAGCATGTGTTGTATTATATGAAAATTAATTCTAAATATTTAAAAATAAATAATGCATTTAAGCAAATTATTAAAAATTATTCAAGAAATTTAAATAGTTTATATGAAATAAGTAAATCACAAATAAATAAATTATCTAAAAATTTAAAAAAATTAAGAAAATTAATCATTTCTACAAAACAATCAGATATAAAACATAATGAAGAAATTGAAAAATATAAATTAATAGAATCTATTTTATTTACTAAAGGTCTTTCAAAAATTTCAGAAAATTTTGATTTCAATATTTTTGATTTTCTTATAGAAAATAATATATATTTTATATTGTTATATCAAAATAATAATTTTATTATAAAAAAAATTCCAATAAATTTTTATGAAAATACATTAATCAAATCAAATTTAATAAAAAATAAACTTTTTATAAATTTATTTCCAACTATAATGCATTATTATATAAAAAAACAAATAAAAAAAGCCATTTTTAAAAATGATATTAATAAAACAATTACAGTTGTTAAAACATATAATGATTGTATAGTTTTAGTAAAATTAAAAATATTTTTATTACCATCTTTTCAAGATAAATTATATTTAAATTGTAATTTAAAATTTATAGATGATCAAAATCATAATAGTTTAATAATTGATGAAGAAGGATATATTAAGTATTTTGGAGAATTTTTTATTAAATATTTTGGATTAAATCCAAAAGAAAATGATAATGATACTAATAATTCTAAAAAAAAAACGAATATATTTTATTTATTAAATAAACCTAATTTTAATATGAATGATTTTTCTGATATTAAATTTAAAATGTTTAATATGAGTTTTGATAAATTTTATCATTTAATAATAAATAATTCAAAAAAATATAAACAATATAATAACAAAGATTTTGGAAATAATATGTTTGAATTAAAAAATAAATATAAAGATATAAAGAAAATAAAAATAAAGCTTATTCAAAAAAATAATTTTAAATCAAAAAATAAAAAACTTTATTATATATTGACTTTAATTATGGAAGATATAATTATAAAAAAAAAAATATTTAATAAAATTCAATCACAAATGTTTCAAAGTACAATACATGAAGATAAATTTGCATTGAAAAGAAAAGAAAGTTCAAATGCATCAATAATATTTAATGAATTTATAATACAAAATGATAAAAAACAAAATTTTTTTAAAAATTATTTAGAAATTATAAGTTTTATATACAATTTTTTATTAATTCTAATAGTTTTAATAATATATTCTATTTTAAGAGAAAAAATTAAAAATTTTAAAAAAGTTTTTAGTAATATTTTTTCGTATAGGCAATTTAATAATTTATATTATTATAGTCAATTTTATTTAATACAAAAAATCAGAATTAAAAATGAAAATATAACTAATAATGAATATGATATATATTCAGAAAAATTATTTAATTTAGATATTTCTTTAAACTTGACAGAATTATATTTTTTTCATTGTAATGATGAATCAATTTATTTTTTAAACGCATATAATACAGATTTTAAAAATAATTTAAAAATTATAAAATCTATTAAAGAAATAAATGAAAAAATTTTAGAAGAATTTGAAATAAAAGATATTAATGGAAATAATTTGACTATAACTTATTTAACATTTTTTGATGAATATTTAATTAATAATTATATTTTATGTAATAAAGAAGAATTTTATGTTGATTTACCAATAATAAATGAAGAAAATAAAAATAAGGTTAAATATTTATCAGACGAGCAAAAAACATTATATTTTAATATGGTGAATTATTTTAATATATTTTCATATATTACACAATTAAATAAAATTTCTGAAAATCATTATCAAGATGCATTTAATTATTTAATTAAATTTACATTATTGATGATTTTTCTATTTGTTGTATTAGATTTTATTTCTATTATTTTATCGTTTATAAGTATAAAAATAATTGATGTAAAAATATTTAATATTATAAAAGAAATTAGTTTAATTTCTAAAGAAAATATTATTTTTCTTAAAAACAAATTAAAATTTACTAAAAAATTTATA
>JAEEGL015515645.1_pt1 | contig 11470 bp, 9 predicted proteins | sample 9134231 | NCBI WGS metagenome assembly JAEEGL01 (sample SAMN16246548, study PRJNA631951) | gut metagenome | biome: gut microbiome; feature: rumen; material: fiber-attached | host: Bos | place: Iran: Karaj | collected 2018-10
GATTTAAGCCGTTTTTCACATCAAAAGCTTCGCGAGATCTCCGTTTTCACAAAGACCGCTTATCTCGAACAGGAATATAAGATCGCATCCGGGATGCGCCGCCGTCACCATGGAAAACGGTCCTGGGAAATACCGCGGATCTATCAGGATCACCGTCTCGTAATCGGCGGTCAGAAGCGGCGCCAGACTGTTGGCAAAGGAATCCTTCACCACGACGGCGACCTTTCCGTTGTCCGTGCCGCCGGTGACGGTCACGGTCCCGTAGTTCCCGCCGAAAAACACCGTGTATTTGTCCTTGCGCGCTGCGGCGCCCGCGTCGTATACCGGGATCTTTCTGCCGTCCGCCTCCGCCGTGACGGAGTCCGCCACGGGGAAAATATACACCTCATCCGGTCCGGCGGCCGGATCAAGGACTTTTGAATACGTCGTGCCGAGGAAATCGCCGCTGAACAGCTCCGGCTCGCCGGAGTACGCGCCCGCCCCGCGGGTCAGAGCGCGGTACGCGGCGAGGACTCCCGCCGCCGACCAGTGGTGGTCCGTGCGGTAGAAAGCGCCGTCCCCCGCCTCCTTCAGGGCGGAGCAGAGGTCGATCACCTCCGCGCCGGGGACAGCCTCGCGAGCCATGGCGTAATAGGGATCGGGGTCGTAGCTCGACGCGAACGGGGGCAGCTTGTCAGTGAAGACCGACCCGGCACAGGGCACCAGCATAAGCTTCACCGCCCCGGCGCCCGATCTTTTGCTTGCCGTCTCTATTATCGAAAGATTTTTCGCGAATTTTTCTCTGTCAAGGTCCTCCTCCCGGTGGACCTCCGGGTAGTACCCTTCGCGACCGATATAGACGCCGCCGATATCCCGCCTGCCCGCCGCTTTGCGGATGGCGGACACCGCCGCTGTGGCACCGTCGCGAAGGGGAAACTGATCGGCGAGGTACGTCTCGAGTGCCGACTGGAACTTCCCCGAAAACACCGACCTCACAGTCGCCTCCGGCCGCTCCGCCAGCACCCGGTTCTCGTTGTCCGAGAACGTTTTGTCCGGCGCGGTAAGGTGCGCCGCCAGAGGTACCGCGAGACAGAGGAAGAACACAACTACGTAAATTATCTTTTTGTTCATGCCTGTCTCCGGAAAACTTTATTTTACGCCTTTTTCAAACGCTTCGCGGACCGCGTCCTCCTTGTCGCACATGATGAGCGCCACGTATCTGCCGGAGACGGTCACCACGGCCGCCTCGGCGCGGGGTACCTGATCCGGCTTGTAGTTTCTGTAGAGCTCGATCCTGCCCGCCACGTGTTTTTCTATCGACTCTTTCATTGCCGTGACGTCGCCCTCGTCACGCAGTGCGACAACGGCGATCTCATAGGAGCCGCCCTCAGCGGCGTAGGAGAGGAAGAATCCTTCCACCTTCGAGTAATCCGCGTCCGAAAGGTAGCTGAACAGTTTTTCCGCGTCCTCGTCCGAGCTGCTGACGCTTATCATTTCGGGAAGCTTTTCGTCCGCTCCGAGCATGGCGACCCGCAGGTCGTACATGCTGACCGTGGGCTCCGTCTCCTTATTTCCGCAGGAGACGGCGCAGAGAACAAATACCGCGGCAAGGATCAGCGCGATTGCTTTCTTCATCACTCGCCTACCTCCACGTAGTATCCGTTGTTCTGTATCTCCGCGATCATGGAGACTTGTCTCTCGTCAAGAAGACCGTCTTCGTACGCCTTGCCGAGCGAGAAGAAGTTCGTCCCGTCCGTGACGACGATGTCCCGTCCGTCGTTGAAGCGGAGCGTCGAGCCGGCGACGGTTTCCTCCCTTTCCGCGTCCGTGACGTCAAACCCCTCAAACATCAGCACCTGCATCCCGCCGAAGGTGCCGTACCAGCGGGTGATCCGGACGCCTTTCATTTCTTCCTCGGTCACGGGTCTGTCACCGTTCATAAGATTATTCCGATACGCGTCGGTCAGCGCCACGTATTCCTCCTCCGTCGGGATGACCATCTGTCCGTCCCAGCTGTAGTCGTAGGAACCGTAATCCCAACCGGTGTTCCAGTCGTCGTCGCTTATGTCATAGACGTCCCCGAACGCGTCCTTCAGGGATTTCTGCATCTTCTTTCTGTCAGCCTCGTCGATATCGTCTGGCAGATCGGGATCCTCCCAGGACTCGGTCTCAATACTGACGGAAAGAAGGTAGTCCTTATCGACCGCCGCCCAGTTCCAGTTGACGTACGTATACACTTCCTCCGTGTCGTCTCTTTCAGCAAGAGACGACAGAGTGGTCAGCATCTCCTCCACAAGCGCCGCGTCGGCGTTGGACAGTCCGCCCCTGAAAACGAACGCAGCCACGTCTCGCTCTCCGTCGAACAGCTCGCGCAGAGCGGCAGGGATCGAGTAAATATCATCCGTCTCCACGGCTTCCCTGTAGAGATAACAGTATTCGTAGCTGTCGGCAGCCGGGAAATAATCCCGGTTCCAGCTCTGCTCGCCCATCATGTCGTCCGTCAGGTTGAAGTGGGCGAAGTTGCCCGACCCCACGTCGGAATAGACGTCCGTGTGGTACCAGCTGTCACCGAGATTCACAAGATCCCAGGAGTGGTAACGCTCGCTGTTATGTACGACTTTGCAGGGGATGTCCAGCATCTGCATGAACAGGCGGAAGGTGGTGGCGTACCCCACGCAGACCGCATTGTGGTACTTCAGCACGCCGTAGGGGTTGTCGCAGTCCGCCTGAGTCGTGGGAATGACCGTGAACATACCGCCGTCGTTCTCCAGATTCGCCGTCATCCACTCGTACACGGCGACCTCTTTTTCGTAGTCGTCCATTCCGTCCCCGATGATCTCGCCGAGGATCTCCGACGCCATGTCGAGGGTCTCCTTCTCCTTGTCGGAGAGGCCGTCGGTCTTTCCGCTCTTATACGCGTCCGAGACGTTCTCAGTGGACTTTATGACGTACTCTTCGGCGATGGTGACGTCGTTCTCCTGAGCCACGTCCTCGCCGCCGTATTTACCGATGAAGTCGTCGACTCTGCCGGAGAGGAAGATTACCTCTTTCCGGACGTCGTAGCTGTTTCTCATTGCCGCGACACCGAAGACGGCGGACGCCGCAACTCCGGCGCAGATCAGCACCGCCAGGATGATACTGCAGATGATAATGGTTTTTTTCATGATGACCTCCAATGGATTTTTCAAAAAAGGGTTTACACCTTTAAATAACGATAATTGACCGGTTACGTTGCGCCGGGCGGCGCGTTTGCTAAAATTATTCGCGCTCCGCGCCTACGTTCAGCGTGAAATCGCTCTTGTGATACGTGATGAGCCCGTCACGCCTCATTTTGCTCAATTCGTTCGACATGGCGCTGCGGTCCACGCCGAGATAGCTGGCCAGCTGCCGGCGGTCGAAGGGGATCCGGAACCGGCGGCTTCCCTTTTCCATGGCCTGCTCGGACAGGTAGGACAGGAGCCGCTCGCGGATCGATTTCGGCGCGATATGCATCATCCGCGTGGACAGACTGAGGTTCTTCTGGGCCGAGATGGTCAGCAGGTTCCTGATCAGCCGCTGATGGAAGGCGCATCCGTTCTCGCAGGTGACGAGAAGTCTGTTCACGTCGATGAACATGATCTCCGAGTCCTCCGCCGCCACCACGTCGCCGATGACGCCCCGTCCCGGCACCGCGGCGTAGTTCTCCGCGAAGATCTCGCCCCGGCCGAAGTGTCCGAAAATACTCTCGCTCCCGCGATAGAAATTCGCCACCACGTTCACGCTGCCGGAGAGGATGAGCCCGAGCTCGCGCACCGGTTCCCCCGCACGGAGGATCACCTCGTCCTTCCTGTAGTTTTTCGTCCGAACGTCGAGGCAGGAAAGGAGCGTATCCGAGTCTTCCGGGGAGATCCCGCGGAACAAAGTGGTGTCCTGAAGAGTGTGTTTTTCCATATTTTTTCTCCGTTTGTTGTTATAACAACATACTTTCGGTGATTATTATAGTATAATAGGTGCGAAAAATCAAGGGCGGGGCAAAAAAAACAAAAAACGGCCGCCCGGAACAGAAAAACAGGAGGAAAATGAAATGGCAAACGAATTTGTGAAGAAAGATACCCTCATCGGCGAAATTGTGAGAGATTATCCGGAGTCCGCGGAGGTGCTTTTCGGAATCGGGATGCATTGTCTCGGCTGCCCGGCTTCCCAGGCGGAGTCTCTGGAGGAGGCCTGTGCGGTTCACGGAGTCGATCCCGATCAGGTCGTAAAGGCAATAAACGAAACCATCGCTGCTGCGAGGAAATGACTCTCTCCGGCGGGCTGCCGGGACCGGAGGTAGAAAATGCTTGAACTGAAAAACGTATCGTTCGCGGTGGACGGGGACGCCGGAGACCGGGAGATCATCCGGGACGTGTCTCTCTCCGTGCCTGCGGGACGGCTCATTGCCGTCACGGGGCCCAACGGAGGCGGAAAATCCACTCTTGCGAAGCTCATCGCGGGTATAGAGAAGCCCACGGAGGGGAGCATCCTCTTCCGGGGCGAGGACATCACGGACAAAAGCGTGACCGAGCGCGCGCGCCTCGGCATCGCCTTCGCGTTCCAGCAGCCGGTGCGGTTCAAGGGGATCCGGGTGATGGACCTGATCCGTATCGCCTCGGGAAAGGAGATCACCGTGGCGGACGCCTGCACCTATCTGTCCGCCGTGGGGCTCTGCGCCAGAGACTACATCGGGCGCGAGGTGAACGCGTCCCTGTCGGGAGGCGAGGTGAAACGGATCGAGATCGCCACGGTGCTGGCGCGGGGCGCCGCGCTGTCGGTATTCGACGAGCCGGAGGCGGGCATCGACCTGTGGTCCTTCCGCAATCTTATCGAGGTATTCGAGAATATGCGGGCGGCGGTGAAAGATTCCTCCATCATCGTGATCTCCCATCAGGAGAGGATCCTCAGCATCGCGGACGAGATCGTGGTGCTGAAGGACGGCATGGTGGAAAGGCACGGACCGAGGGAGGAGATCCTTCCCACGCTCATCGGCACGCCGTCGGCGGTGCCGGAATGCCGTCCGGCGGAGATCGCCTCTGAAAGGAGGCCGTTCTGACAATGGTAAAACTTGACGAAATACAGAAAAGGATACTCCGCGAGGTGGCGGATCTCCACGAGGTACCGGAGGGGGCGTTCAACATCCGCTCCGACGGACGTTCCGTGGGACGTCAGTCCACCGCCAACATCGAGATCGTCCCGAAGACGGACGTGAGCGGCCTCGAGATACACATAAAGCCGAACACGAGGAACGAGTCCGTCCACATCCCGGTGGTGATGACGAAAAGCGGGCTGAAAGAGGTGGTCTTTAACGACTTCTTCATCGGAGAGGGCGCGGACGTGGTGATCGTGGCCGGATGCGGCATCGACAACTGCGGCAACTCGGACTCCGAGCACGACGGCATCCACCGCTTCTACGTGGGCCGCGGCGCGAAGGTGAAGTACGTGGAAAAGCACTACGGCTCCGGCGACGGCAAGGGGAAACGGATACTGAATCCGGGCACAGAGGTGTACCAGGAGGAGGACAGCGTCGTCGAGATGGAGATGGTCCAGATCAAGGGCGTGGACGACACCGAGCGGACGACCGTGGCGGAGCTCAAAGCGGGAGCGAAGCTTTTGGTGCGCGAGCGGCTCATGACTCACGGAGACCAGCGTGCTATAAGCAAATACGACGTGCGGCTCAACGGCGACGGCGCCAGCGCGGACGTGGTGTCCCGCTCGGTGGCGCGGGACGATTCCTTCCAGAAGTTCGACGCGAAGATCGCGGGCAACGCGCCCTGCAGCGGCCATACCGAGTGCGATTCCATCATTATGGACCGGGGGCGCATCCTGGCGGTGCCGGGTCTTGAGGCAAACGACCTCGACGCGGCACTGGTTCACGAGGCCGCCATCGGCAAGATCGCCGGGGACCAGATCATAAAACTTATGACTCTCGGCCTCACCGAAGCCGAAGCGGAAGAACAGATAATAAACGGATTTTTGAAGTAAAAACGCGGGGGCGCTTTGAAAAGCGCCCCCACACCCCCTGAAACTTTTAACAAAGCCGCGAAATACTTCGCGGCTGTTTTTGAAAAGTTTCTTACGGGGGGTTCGGGGGGAGCTTCTTTTCAAAGAAGCTCCCCCCGAATAATCAATTCACTTTCACATAATGATGTCGCAGAGTCGCGTGGCCGTCCGGCGAGATTTCAATGACGGTACCGCCGCTCATATCGGGCTCCCAGGAGAAGCCGCTGCCGGTCTTGAGCGAGTACACGAACCGCACGCCGCGGTAGCTGACGGAGAAGCAGTTCTCGTGATTGTGTCCGCAAAGCAGGGTCTTGGTGTTGCCGTACTCCAGCACCTTGTCAAAGAATCCGTTGTCGGTGGCGTTGGACGAAATACTCGTATGCGCCACGCCGAATGAATCCTCATACCCCGGCGCCCAGCAGCCGATCTGCATGCCGTCGCCCGCAGGAACGGACTTGGGGTCCACCTCCGGCAGCAGCGCCGCGGCCCAGGCCTCTCTGTACGTATAGCAGGGTATATGGCAGAGCACCGTTGACTCCGGCACACCCATTTCGATCAGCATCTCGCAGACCTTGCCGTACCATTCGATCTGCTTTTCGGAAAATTCGCCCTGATCGGTCTCGATGCCTCCCTCGTCGTTTAGCCACGCCACCTTGCCGCCGGTGTCCATCATTATCAGCGCGTGGACGGGGACTCCATTTTGCCGCAGGATGACCACGTAATTGCCGTTGCCCAGCTCCGGATCGCCCTTGTCGTACAGGCAGCCGTTGCAGGACTCGAGGGTGTTGTTCACGTCGTGGATGAATCTGTCCCACTCCTGATGGTCGTGATTGCCCAGTATCGGCGCCCACGGGAGACCCGATTCCTCCATCAGCTCGCAGAAGCAGTCCAGTCCTATGACGTGTCCGCCCCATGCCAGGTCGCCGGTGGCGGTGATCATATCCGGCTTTTCCGATTCCAGCAGAGCCGCGACTGTCTCGCCGAGGATCCTGCCGGACGTCTCTCCCACGTCCTCGTTGTAGAGCTGCGGGTCGGAGACGTTCAGTATCCTGAAGTTTCCGTCGTCGTTTTTATCGACGTATTTCACCGGGATCTCGAATTCGCGTCTAAATTCCTTCGCGTCAAAGTCTATCCCGTCGAAGGTCACGTATTCCGCCGCGCCGATCCCGCTGTCCTCCGAGATGACCAGCAGATCTTCGTCCGGAGAGTATGCGTAGAGGGCGCCTTTACCATAATCAACGTAATACTCGCCCGCTGTATCCAGATCCTCCGGCAGATTCATGACGGCGAATCTAATATTGACCCGGGTGTAGTCCTCGTCGATCTTGCCTGCCTCATCAAGAACGTAACGGAATCCGCCGAACCACGGGTAAGATTTCATCTCCGTCGGATCGGCCAGCGTCAGCGTGGAGGTCGACACGTCGAAGGAACCGATGTGTACCTTCTCCATGTACTCCTCGTAGCTGATGTTCCCGTAAAGCATCGCCCCGTCGAGGGATTTGTATTTCTTTATCTGACTCAGGGCGCGGGGTCCCTTGATCTTCATCTCCGCTTTGCCGGCTGCGTCCGCCGCGGCGTCGAAAAGGTTTTCGTCGCCGTTGGCGTATCTGTTGGGATTCCGGCAGAGATCAAGCGGCCCGTCCTCCCCGTAGACGGTGACGGAGGACGCGGATGCGCCGAATGGGATACGCGCCGCAACGTCGGCCTTTCTGACGGCTTCCGACGCCGACTCTTTAAAAAGAGCTTTGTCGGTATCGGTGAGATTTCCGAACTCGGACGTCTTTACCGTGAATCCGTCGGTCACGGTCACGCCGCCGTCGCCGTACGCTTTGTAGATCACGGGGCACTCCAACCTACCGGAGTCCTCCGGTTCCAGATCGAAGTCGGAGAGGTAATAAGTCCCTGCGCGCAGAGCCACCGTTATTCCGCCCTTTTCCGGAGTTTTTTCAACCTCGCGGACTGCGAGGACCGCACGGCCCAGCGTCCGGAACGGATGCGCGAAGGAGCCGTCGTTCGTATCTTTGCCCCGGGGCGAGACGTAGAAGTCGGCTTCCGTGAGCGGCGTGCCCGCCGTCTCCGCGTAAGCGTCGAATCTCTCGATTATCGCCGCGAACTGCTCCCGGGTGGCGTATCCCGCCGGGTCGAGCAGATCAACCTCTCCCGACTTCACGCCGCCGATGAGACCGCATCCCACCGCCCAGGCGAGGGCGTCTTTCGCGTATTTGTGCGCTTTTCCGGCGTCCGGGAATTTCGAAAGATCCCCGTCCGCCGTTCTGTCAAGCCCCGCGAATTCGGCGTAGCGGTAGAAAATCGCCGCCAGCTGTTCTCTCGTTATCTTGCCGTTCGGGTCGAATTTTCCCTCGCTGACGCCGTTGACGATATTGTTATTCTTCGCCCATATCACGGCCTTCGAGTAGTATTTCCCGTCCTTCACGTCGGAAAAATCATCTCCCCACTCCGTCTCCGGGCTCTCCTCCTTGCGGTAGAGCACCGTCACCGCCATGGCTCTCGTCATGGTGCCGGCAGGATCGAACTTTCCGCCTCCCACGCCGTCCATGTACTTCATCTCATAGGCGTATTCTATCGATTTTCTGCTCCATCGGTTCTCCTTCACGTCGGTAAAGGGGAAGTCTCCCGCCAAAACCGCCGCGGCGAGCATTCCGAGAAGCATCGATACTGTGAGAGCGAAAGTAAGTGTTCTTTTCATATGACTATTATCCTTTCATGGATGATTTCCGGTCGGATCATTTACCGCACGTCAACGTAGTGATGGCGGACCGCGGCGCGGCCGTCCGCTGTGATCTCCACCACCGTACCGCCGCTGTTCAGAGGATTCCAGGAGCAACCGGGGCCGGTTTTAAGCGAATAAGTGAGCCGGATGCCGCGGTAGTTCACCGAGAAGCAGTTCATGTGGTCGTGACCGCAGATCATGGTTTTCGTACTTCCGTGTTCCAGCATGGCGTCAAAGAAGCCGTTGTCCCAGTCGGGAGAGGCGATCTCGCCGTCGTAGGAGACTCCGAAGGAATCTTCGTAGCCCGGAGACCAGCAATCCACCTGATTCCCGTCGCCCGCGGGAACGGAATGGGGATTCACTCCCGGCAGGAGCGCCGCCGCCCAGGCCTCTCTGTACGTGTAGCACGGGATGTGCGTGACCACGGTGGTCTCGTTGACGCCCATTTCCTTCAGCATCTCACAGACGTCGCCGTACCACTCGATCTGGCCCGGCCACAGGTGGTCGTATCCGTTGAACTCGTCGCCTGTGTCGTCGATGCGATCCGCGTAACTGTGTGTATCCATCATTATGAATCCGTGCACGGGCACTCCGCCGAGGCGCAGGACCACGACGTAGTTGCCCCATCCGAGGCGGTAGTCGCCGCACTCGAAGAGACATCCGTCCCCGGACTTGAGTATCTCCGTTTTCAGACTGATCGTTTCGGAATCCGCCTCGTGATCGTGGTTGCCCATGACCGGCGCCCAGGGAACTCCCGTGGAACCGAGCAGCTCCGTCAGGCGTCTGATGGAGCCGACGCTCTCGCCCCAGGCGAGGTCGCCGCTTATGGTAATGAGGTCGGGACGTTCCGTTCTGACCAGTTCCTGCACGGTCTCGGTGACGATCCTGCCCGCCTCTCCGTTCCATTCGTTGTCGTCGAGCTGCGGATCGGAGATGTTTATCACCTTGAATCCGTCCCCGTCCTCTTTGTCCACGTAGACGAAGGGCATCTCATACGGGCTGTCGTCGACGGGCATACCGTCTACCTCTATCCCCTCGTAGAAGACGTATTCCGCCCCGTCGTTGTAATACTCGTCGGAGAGGGAGAGGGTGTAGTCCCCCGCGGGATCGTAGACGTAGAGGGTACCCTCATCCCCGTCCGCGTAGTATTCGCCGGGAAAGTCCAGATCGATCGGCATATTCACGATCAGCGCGTCGACCTGAGTCTTCGTTCTTTCCGGGTCGACGGTTCCGTCTTCTCTGAGGGTATACCGGAAGCCTCCGAACCAGGGATACGAAGTGAGTTCCGTCGGATCCGCGGCCGTTACGAGTTTGTTTTCGCGATCGAACGTACCCACGGTGAAGATATCGGCGTAACGGTTATAGCAGAAGTGGCCACGGAGCATCATCCCCTCGGTGGATTCGTACTGGCTGACGTAACGGGAAAGCAGGCCGTTTGCGATCTTCAGGGCTGACGTGCTCTCCACGTCCAGACAGTAGAGGATCATCTGTTCCTCGCCGTCTGCGTATCTGTTAGGCTTGCGGCAGAGGTCGAGGCGTCCGCTCTCTCCGGTCACGAAGAACGAATCGGGGCGCGCGTTCTTCGGGAATCTGTCGGAGATATCCGCCCGCCTGATGTGAGAGGCGGCGGCGTCCTTGAACATTTCTTTATCTTTGTCGGTGAGCTCGCCGAATTCATCCGCGGTCACCGTAAACGCGTCGTGTACCGTCACCGGACCGTCGCCGTAGGCCTTGTAGGTCACGGGGCACTCAGCCGTGCCGGAGTCCTTCCACGAGAGACTCCAGTCGAAGTTGTAGTATTCCCCCGCCCGGAGGGCGACGGTGACGCCGCCCTTCTCCGGGGTCTTTTCGATCTCGCGAACGGCGAGGATCGCGCGGCCCAGCGTCCGGAACGGACGGCTGAAGGAGCCGTTCCAGTCGTCGTTTCCCTTTGTCGAGACGTAGAAATCCGCCTCGGTGAGGATCTCCTCCGCGGAGGCCTCGTATTCGTCGTATCTTCCGATGATTGCGGCGAACTGTTCCCGGGTGGCGTATCCCGCCGGATCGAGAAGGTCAACCTCTCCCGACTTCACGCCGCCGATGAGACCGCATCCCACCGCCCAGGCGAGGGCGTCTTTCGCGTATTTGTGCGCTTTTCCGGCGTCCGGGAATTTCGAAAGATCGCCGTCCGCCGTTCTGTCAAGCCCCGCGAATTCGGCGTAGCGGTAGAAGATCGCCGCCAGCTGTTCTCTCGTTATCTTGCCGTTCGGGTCGAATTTTCCCTCGCTGACGCCGTTGACTATACTGTTGTTTTTCGCCCATATCACGGCCTTCGAGTAGTATTTTCCCGCCTTCACGTCGGAAAAATCATCTCCCCACTCCGTCTCGGGGCTCCCCTCCTTGCGGTAGAGGACCGTCACCGCCATGGCTCTCGTCATGGTGCCGGCGGGATCGAACTTTCCGCCTCCCACGCCGTCCATGTACTTCTTTTCATAGGCGTATTCTATCGATTTTCTGCTCCAGCGGCTCTCCTTCACGTCGGTAAAGGGGAAATCTTCCGCCGAAACGGCGGAGACGAGGACGCCGAGCATCATCGAGAGGGTGAGGAGCAAAGTGACTATCTTTTTCATGATAAATCAGTCCTTTCCGGTGCGTTTTCCGGTTTGCTTTACTGAGCGTCGACGTAGTGGTGGCGGACCGTGGCGCGGCCGTCCGCGCCGATATCCACCAGCGTGCCGCCGTTGAGGGCCGGTTCCCAGTAGCAGC
>JAEEGL015940397.1_pt1 | contig 11470 bp, 10 predicted proteins | sample 9134231 | NCBI WGS metagenome assembly JAEEGL01 (sample SAMN16246548, study PRJNA631951) | gut metagenome | biome: gut microbiome; feature: rumen; material: fiber-attached | host: Bos | place: Iran: Karaj | collected 2018-10
GTGATCCTTACCAGCTGTTCAATGACCTGGCTGTTTGATGAGATCTGGAACAGCTTGTGTCCCTGCAGATATCCTCTTCTTAAGCCCAGGTAAGGAACGACCAGAATACACATTGAAACGATCCTGACGGCAGTTGCGACTTCATTAATGCCGATGTCGGTGTCAATGCTGTCAAGTCCGTCAAGATAGAAGCTTCCGATGCTTCTGGCAAACAGCTGCAGGCTTAGGAATGAGAACACGGACAGTCCTATGATGGCGTACTTGCCGATCTTATAGGCCTTTTCCTTGCTCTTGGTCTTGCCTAATGAGCTGTATTCACTGATGATCATGCTTATTGCGGAAGGAATTCCGACAGTAGAGATATCCAGGAATAGTGCGTAGATATTATAGGCTGTCGTGTACAGGAAAAAACCTTCATCTCCGACCATCGCATAAAACGGGGTGTTGAATATCAAACCCAGTATTCTGGTCACGATCAAGGCTATGTACATTAAAAATGTGCTTTCCTCAAAACTCGTCTGACGTGTTTTCATTTCATTTATACGCCGTGATTGTTGAAATCGACATGTGCTCCTTCAGCAGTCAGCTGCTGTAATCTGTATTCATATGAGGCGATGACATCCTCTTCAAATGCCAGTCTGTCACTGACACCGATCTGATCCAGCAGATGTCTGGTCAGATGGGGGTTCATTACCAGTAACGGTCCGATCAGTGACGTCATGATGGCGTTGTTTCTCATGAAGCCTTCATGAGTCTCATCATTGACGTTGCCATGGCCGATCACGGTATTGAATGCCGGTCTTTCCCCATCACTTACGATCTTAGAGAAAGTGGCCTGATAACCTACGATGTTATGTCCGCCGAATTCGCCGACAAACATCGAATTTCTTCTTTTAGTCAGATCCTGTTCAACATGGTAGTCAAACAGTCCCAGTGCTTCCGTTACTTCGCCATTGAGCTTTATATACTTGCCGAAGATGTCCATGGCACTTCCTGTAGCCAGGATGATCCTGCCGCGCAGAGTAAGTTCAATGAGTCTGCCTCTGAACGGTCTCAAGCGCTCAATAGCCAGTTTCTGCCTGATCTCCGGCATGGCGCCGACATAGATCATGTCAACGTCATGATCGGCAAAGTATGGCCTTTCGGTGTTCTTGGTCCTTATGACCTTAATGTCCTTGACAGTCTGTTCAATGTATCTGGCGTTTATGGAATCGGCATACATGGTGCAGAATTCAGGGAATAATACTTCAAATACCATTATTTCTTACCTCCCTGAGCGACTTTCTTAAGCACCTCTTCATATACCTTTGTGCCGTTAGTCTGCTTGAAATAGTTACGCAGCACGTATATCTTGTCAATACCCTCAACGTCAACGTACTGTACCGCATCCAGATTCTTTCTGGTAACGACCATCTTTTCTTCCGGGATCCCGGCCATCATCGCTCTGATCTTGTGATCAAGGCATCTGTCACCGGCCAGGATGATCTTCTTTATGTGCTCGTCATTGAGGAATTCATAATCGATATCATAAATGTAGGTGCCGACTTCACACAGCGGACCCTCTTCCTTTGAGAACTCCTCATCCATGACCATGACGATCTCCTTTTCACCTTCCTCACGGGAAATGGCCTCATACATGACTGAGGTAGCTGTTGAATTCTGGCTCTTGATCGTCTCACACAGCACTTCAATGCCGTTGACCGTTTCCTTCATCATTCTGTTTTTAGGCAGTTCAACCTTTGACAATAGATCACTGATCTCCTCAGGGCTGAAGCCAACCGTACGCATGTAGGCAACGATGGCGGCCGTGTTATAGACGTTATGAACTTCCTCGCCGATGCGCGGATAGCTGAAGGAGCCTTCCTTCTCCTTGATGACAATGTCATTATCTCTTACTTCCGTAACCAGATAATCGATCTCAGGAGAACCGTATCCGCATTTCGGACACTTGAAACGGCCGATGTGACGGTAATTCCTGTAGATGTACTCAGGTTCGCTTCCGCACTTCGGACAGATGGTAAATTCGTTTATGCCATAGGTGTTCTGCGGGTATCCCATGTCACAGACACCGTAGTATACTCTCTTCTTCTCAGGTGAAATGTCAAAGCTGATCGGGTCATCCCCATTCAGTATCAGCGTAACGTCCTTAATGGAATTGATGCCGCTTTCCATGTGATCCCTGACATATTCAGGATAGGCATTGCGGAAAATGGAATCGCGGGCAATGTTGGTTATGATGACGTAGTTTGGCTGCATCTCCGGATAGACCAGCTTGGTATCTATCTCATCGCCCTCAACTATCGTTACTTCCTTTGTCGGCTTATTGAAGATGTTTACGCTGTCCAATAAAGCCCAGGCTTCACCGGAAAAATCGTTAGCTCCCCAGTTATTGGAAGCCCACTTGCGTCCGGCCAGATCATACATGGAAGCCAGAATGCTGGTAATGCCGGTCTTGCCGTTGGTACCGCAAACAGCCACGACATATTTTGCCTTGGCTACGTCCTTCATGAATGTTGGATCTATCCTTCTGGCCAGATATCCCGGCCTGTCATCCTTTCTCTGACCCGTGAGACCGAAGTACCAGATGAAGAATCTGCCGGCCCACAGTCCCGTCCAGAATTTAGCTTTGCTTAAAACAGACATAAAACACCCTCGTTGTAATATTATAACATACCTTTATGACAGCTGTTAAATATGGGCAATTTCACACAAAACGTTAATAACTGAAAAACGGGGCCGTTGCCCCGTTTGCCTTACATAACTCTGTGCTTGTTTGAATCCCTCAGTTTGATTTCCTCACCGTTGATGATTCTTTTAATGTTGATCCGGTGCTTGAAGTAAATGACCGCTGCCAAAAGTACCAGAATAACGATGATCGGTACGTCAGCCCCGATGCAGATGAAGTAGATCGGCACGATGGTAACGACGGCCAGTGTAGCCACGGCGATGTAATTGGTTACCAGCGTAAGTACTATTGTCGTAATTGCCATGGCCAGACACAGTTTCCAGTTGATGGCCAGTACCATGCCCATGTATGAGGCAAAGCCCTTGCCACCCTTGAACTTCATGTAGAACGGGAAGATGTGGCCCAGTACGGCACATGTACCGGCCAGAAACGGGGCAACCGGATTTTCCGGAAACAGTTTCTGACAGATGAGCACTGCCGCAGTACTCTTCAGAATGTCCATTACGGCCGTAAGTACGCCATAGCCCCAGCCCAATGATATGGTGATGTTGCTGGCACCGGCGTTGCCGCTGCCCTTTTCGCGGATGTCAAAACCCTTGATCTTACTGATGATGTAGGCAAAGTTAATGCAGCCAAGTGCATAGCCGATCGCTGCGCATGCCAGGTATTCCATTATGTAGTCCTCGCTTTCCTTCTTATGAAAAACTTAATGTCTAAACTACTGTTTCCTTAATTATAATCCAACCTATAATCATCTTGAAAGGAGAAATGTCATGATCAACAGAGCTTTATTCATTTCACTGGCAGTTCTCTCTGCCTCACTCATACTGACTGGCATGATCCATGATGCCATGCGCACCAGGATCATAACCGTAGACTAATCATTTTCAATGATCTTAACGGCAACCTTGATGCCGTCAACCGCTGCGGAGGTGATGCCTCCGGCATACCCGCAGCCTTCCCCGCAGGGGTAGATTCCCCTTACGCTGGCGTTGAAATCATCATCCCTGATCACTGTCACCGGGGAAGAAGTACGGCTTTCCACAGCCGTCAGAACGGCGTCAGGATTGGAAAATCCCCTGATCTTTCCATTGAAGTATTCTATGCCTTCTTCAAGAGAATCACAGACATATTCTGGCAGTATCTCTCTTAGATTACTGAGAGTATAACCGGGCTTATATGTCGGAACTATCCTGCCGATGTGATCTGATTTTCTGTTATCCTTAAAGTCCTCATAGCGCTGTACGGGGGCATAGCCATTGCCGCCTCCCAGCTCAAAGGCCTTTCTTTCCAGTTCCCGCTGAAAATATACCCCAGCCAGTGGATCATCATTGCCGATGTCCTCAGGCAGAATGTTGACCAGTAAGCCCGCATTGGCATTTCTGCCGTTACGGGCATAGTTGCTCATGCCGTTGGTAACGATACAGCCCTCTTCGCTGCTGCTGGCCATTACCTCACCACCCGGACACATGCAGAAACTGTAACAGGCTCTTTCCCCATTGTGATAGGCCAGTTTGTATTCAGCTGCCGGCAGGTCAAGCTCATGGTTTTCCCCATATTGGGCAGCGTCGATGTTCTTCTGCAGATGCTCGATTCTGACCCCAATTGAGAAAAGCTTCTGCTTCATGGCCACGTTCTTCCTGTATAACATTTCAAAGGTGTCCCTGGCACTGTGGCCAATCGCCAGTACAAGTGCATCTGTCTTAAGACTCATAGCACCGCACTCAACGGTAATAATGCCGTTTTCTTCGCTGAATCCGGTAAATTTCGTACCAAAGAAGTATCTTCCGCCCTTTTCCTCAATGTACTTTCTGATGTTTACCAGTATCTGCACCAGGTTATCGGTACCGATGTGAGGATGAGCCAGATAGGTTATCTCCTCAGGTGCCCCGAATCTGTAAAAGGTATCGAGCACCTTTTTTATGTAAACGGAATTGATTCCCGTCGTCAGCTTGCCGTCGCTGAACGTCCCGGCTCCGCCTTCCCCGAACTGAACGTTGCTATGAATGTTCAGAACACCGGTTTCACGGTATCTGCGGATGTCCTCGATCCTTTCTTCAACCTTATTGCCCTGTTCAATGATAATCGGCTTATAACCGTGTTCAATCAATGTCAGTGCACAGAACAGTCCCGACGGACCTGAACCGATTATTATCGGATCATATTCTGACTTTCTGTTTTTTCTTATCTGCGGTTCTTCCGGCACCCTGTACACAGGAAGTCCCGGATACTTTTTTTCATCTCTGACCGTTACCGCCAGAGTGTAAAGATAATGCAGGTCGTTCTTCTTACGGGCATCTATCGACTTGCGAATGATCACCGCATCAACAACATCATCAAAACGGATGCGGTATTTTTTAATGGCCTTAGCCACTACCTCATCCCTGCTCAGATTCTCATAGACCTTTACATTATCCAGCCGTAACATTATGGTTCCTCATATGAAAAAGCCTTTGTAAGGCTTTCTGACTTCTAATCGTATATAATGTCGTACTTGATGACCTTGTCTTCATCAATGTACTGCTTGCTGACACCATTATTGATGACGATTACTCCCTTTGAGGTAACGACCATCGCCAGATCATCATATACATTTTCCTTCCAGTAGGCAATTACATGTCCTTCAACCTCACTGCCGTCCCTGAAGATAAGTCTGAACTTATAGCCTATATTCTTTGAAAAAACACTCATGAATCTCACCTCTATGAACTTAACTATATTATAATTTATAACCGCCCAAAGTTAATCAAAAAATGACTGATTCAAATAAAAAAGCAATCTTTCGATTGCTTTGACTATTCAGCTAATTCACCGCTCTTGAGACGGCGCTCCCTGAGTTCTCTGGTAACCTTATCCTTCATTTCCTTTGGATAGTTGATGAACAGCAGAGGTATGATGTACAGTGCTGCGCCGATGGCCGGACCGATCATGAACAGCGGCCAGATCCACTTGCTGAACTTTTCAGATACGGCTGCGCCTGCCGCAATGGCTTCTGCATCGTATTCCAGCCATGTCAGTAAGAAACCGGCAATGACGGTATTAAGAGCCGTTGAGATCTTATCGCAGAAGGTCTGGGCAGCGAAGGTAATGGCTTCTGCTCTCTTGCCAGTCTTCCACTCCATGTAGTCAATGGAGTCACCCCATAAGGCCGTTCGGGCAATGCCGAACATCTGGCCCGGAATTGAACCGATGGCGAATAAGATCATGGTGATCCAGATCCTGTTGCCTTCAAAGCCGATGAAGAATCCCAGTATTCTCATTAATACGGTAACAACGTTAGCCCAGATAAGAACATTTCTCATGCCGCCAAGCTTTTCAGACAGCTTGGAAACGATGAACATGCCAAGTCCTGAGAACACGTAGGCAATGGCCATGAAAATGGTCATGATGGTAAGACCGCCGACTTCCTTGCCGAACAGGGTGGCCTTGACGCTGTGTTCAAAGAAATAAGCTGCCGGTACGGTCAGTGACATGCCATTGAGGATGTTGCCTAACAGTACAAGCATTACGATCTTATTGCCGAACAGCATCTTCAGGTTTTCACCGAATGATTCCGTCTTGGTATCTTCCGTAACGGTAATTCTTTCCTGAGCAGATGCTGACAGCATGCTTATGATCATTCCGCCGAAGCCAAATACGATGGCTCCGCCGAGATATATGGTTGATGCACTCATGCCCTGACCCTTGAGAATATCCATGATCGTCGGGAATACGCCTACTACAGCGAAACCGATGGCTGCCAGAATACGTCCGTACTGAGAGAGCTTTTCTCTTTCAGCCGGAATGTCAGTCATGACGGAAGTCATTGACCACATACTGACGTCCTGAATCGTGAAGATCATGTCGTAAGCCAGATACAGGATCAATACATATATTGCCTTTGGCATATCGCCCTTAAATCCCCAGTTGGTAAACAGCAGGATCACGATGATGCCGATGATAAACGGCGTGATCTTCAGGAACGGTCTGAACTTGTTGCCGTTCTTGAAAGTGTGACGGTCAATGAATGTACCCATTACCGGGTCATTAACGGCATCCCAGATTCTGGCGATGCCCAATACGATGCCGATGGTCCTGCCTTCAATGTACAGAACGTCTGTACAGTAGACAAAGAACCAGTTCATCATCAATGCACAGGAAAGGTTCTGACCGAAGATGCCCAGTGCATACTTCCAGGCTTCGCTCTTGCTGACGCGGCCGCCTGGAACAATCGTCTTTTCATTATTGCTCATAAAGTCTCCTTTACTTTATCCCTCGCATATACCTTACCACAAAAAAACCGCCCGGTGAAGAGCGGTTTGTCTTTCTAGAAGAATCTTGAAACGATGTCCTTGCTGGCAGCGCAGGTATCTTCCATGTCACCGAAACTGATGATCTCGCCGGCATAGAATGTGTTCTGCTTGCCCTGCATGGCTTCAAGCTTGTCGTACCAGCCGTTGGCATAGTCTTCTGGACTTACATGCGGACAGTAGTATGTTTCCTGTTCATACAGTCTTTCCTTGACCGGGAAGCCGCATAATTCCATGTCATTCATCATGGTGTCGATAGTGTATTCATATGAAACATCTTCGCTTCCAAGGTGATTTCTCAATGCATATACGACTGACGGGCAGTTGGCTTCCAGATCTTCCCAGCGGTGGTAGTAAACCATGGCGTGGCCGAGACGGTCATATGTCATGTTATCGAAGATGTAACCGGAAATGGTTGGACCGGCATTCTTGTCAAACCTGGCGATGAAGTCAACGTACTTCTCATGGATGATCTTGCTGAAGAGTTCCTTTTCCTCTTCTCTGGCATCTGCGAACCTGGCAAACCAGTCAAGAGGTGTGGTAACGATGAGCTTGTCGAATTCTTCGACTCTTTCACCCTCAGCATCTCTGATGGTAACCTGGATCTTGCCCTCTTCACCTTCAGCAGGACGTACTACCTTTACTACTTCCGTATTCAGATGAGCAGGATGCAGCAGCTTGTTATTGGCATTGACATAGATTGACTGTGTGCCGTCCTTCCATGTCCATAATCTCATGTTGACGAACTCGATGGCTGTCGTTGTATCCAGATACTTCATGACATAGGCAGCCGGAATCTCATCGAAATAGCCGTAACCGAATGAAGTGTACGGTCCGATCCAGATCTTCATTACGTCTTCAACGCCGTTGAGCTTGCAGAACTTATCAAACGGCAGTGCCAGGTCCTTCAGGTTCGGGTTGACACCTTCAATGTGATTGAGGGCATTGTCAACGCTCTTGTCCAGTCCTGAATATCTTCCCTGAGCAACGCCTCTGTGGCCGTAGCAGTCATATCCCTTGTACTTGGTGTTCATGATCTCAACGAGTTTCTTCATCTGCTTCTTCAGTCTTAACAGATCAATGGTCTTCTTTACTGAGAAGTCCTTTTTCGGATCAAACGGAAAGATCTCCTTGCCGCTTGAGTCACGGTACATTCTTCTCATGTTAGGACCGTCTGCGTGAGTTGTTCCGCCGAATTCCTCTACCTCATGAACTGCATGATAGGTAATGGCACCCATGATGGCGCCTGTTTCATAGGATCTTTCCTCACCGTTGACCATGATCTTCGGAGAATAGGACTTGCCGCCTACCTTGTTGAGCTTTTCGTATATCTCGTAGTTCTCGTAGCCTTTTTTCTGCAGGTACATGGCTGCTGAAATACCAGCCGGGCCTCCTCCGATGATGCAGATTCTTTCATTTAGATTTGTCATATTATTAATTACCTCTGTTTTTCTCCACATATTATTTTATCACTACTGCATTTTTCTTTTAACAAAACAAATGACAAATATGTGTGTTTTTTCACAAAACAAAGTGAGCTATTACGCTCACTTATTCAGATATTCTTCAAGTATGTCTACGGCGTTTCCCACGCATTCGTCGCAGGGGCATATCACCTTTCCGGTTTCAAGTCCCTTGAGCTCCTTGCACAGGGTCGCTCCACATTTCTGTCTGAAGTTCTCATGAAGCGTCCTGGCTGCCGGTATGATCGGTCTTCCTTCGTATTTCTTCAGTCCCAGGATCATCTCTGCAGCTATTAATGCGCCGCAGGTTGCCTCAAAGCAGCCCATGCCCACGCAGAATGGGGCTCCCAGCTTCATTAGTGTATCCTCAGAAAGCTCCAGTTCATCTTCAAATGCCTTAAGCACCGCCTGGCAGCAGTTACTGCCGGAATGCTTATAGGTTACTGCCTGTTCTCTTCTGTTCATCTTAACTGTTCAGGAATGCCAGAATGTCATCGATTACCTGATCCTTGATGTCCTCATTGAGGATCTCATGACGGTAACCTTCGTAAACCTTATACTCTACATTCTCATATCCCTGCTTGTGCAGGATGTCAACGGCTTCCTTCAGGCCATCCAGATTGGTCATGCAGGGGTCTTCACTTCCTGAGAAGAAACGGATCGGCAGATCCTTCTTCTTTGGTGCCCAGCCTTCTACATCATAGACATCCTTCATTCCTTCAAACATGTCCTTGAAGCCCTTGGCCGTAAATACATAACCGCAGTCATCGTCAGCGATGTATTTCTGAACGTTCTCCTCATTTACGCTCAGCCAGTCAAATTCTGTCTTTGGATCCTTGACGGCACTGTTGAAGGCACCGAAGCACAGCTTGTTCAGCAACGGACTGCGGTATTCCTCACCCTTTACCTTGGCGATCAGTCCGCTCAGGATGATGGCTACGCCAACGGCCTTGTTATTGCTTGGCGTACCGGTCATTACGACCTTGGTGATCTCATCTTCATATCTCTTCAGAAAACTTCTGGTAACCAGTGTTCCCATTGAATGACCGAATACGATAAGCGGCAGATCAACGATCTTCTTAGCCTCTTCATAAAGAGCATGCTGATCTGATACGTTTCTTAACCAGCCCTTCTCCTTGGCAAAGTAGCCCTTTACGACGGCACTTTCACCGTGGCCTCTTTCATCGGTAGACAGTACGGCATAGCCGGCTTCAACCAGCCTGTTAATTACATAGGCATATCTTTCCTTGTGCTCTGCCATGCCATGCAGCAACAGGATCAGACCTTTCTTTGAATTCTCATCGTAGAACAGATTACCGTGAAGTACGACACCGTCTTCCCTGTTTTTGACACTGAGTTTCTTTTCCATAGTTCCTCCAAATTATTATTGTTAATTGTTTTTCCTCTTCAATTATATAACATATTTGCCTACAGCAGTATTCTTTCTTCATGAACGCGGCTGCTCAGTTCATTGGCCCATCTCTCCGGCCAGAATGAGTAATAGGAAACATGTTCTCTTCCTCTTCTGCGGTTGAAATAAGGCAGATTTGCCCAGATGAAAGAAGGTATTCCTATTATCAGCAGATACAGCGGTCCCAATATCAGTGACTGAATGGAGTGACCGTACTCATGCATGACGAGCAGCCTGTCCGTCTTTTCCCCGCCGATGTCCTTTACGCTCTTGCCCAGCGTTCTCCTGCTCACTTCCACGAACAGAAAAAGGCCCAGGGAAATACTGCCCTCGTGATACCATTCGGTAACGATGGCGTTCCTGTGCCAGTAATGTTTCTTCTTTATGTTCAGCAGAAAGAGGATCAGACCCAGAAAGGTCTGAAGAATTCCCCATGTGCACTGCAAGAATATGATTATGAATCTCCTCATACCCATATTTTACAACTATGCGAGGTCAATAATATATACCAAAAAAAGAATATCATTCACATGATATTCTGAAAAATACACTTACTCGTCAGACCATTTCCTGATTATTCTTCGCCATGATACCATTCTTTATCCGTATCATCCTTGATATAGGTTCTCAGAATGGTCTTACAGTCAAGGCAGCGTGAAATAGTTTTTTTCCAAAGTAAAAGCTCCATTTCAGTTTTGAAATGGAGCTTTTATTTGTTACTTTATTTACAGATTTTCCTTGTGCTTGATGTCCTTGATCATTCTCAGAGCAGCCTCAAATACAACCATTATCTCCAGTCTTCCAAGGAACATGCCGACTGTAGCTGTCCACAGGATCACTGCCGGAGCATTGTAATTGGTAATGCCGACTGACAGACCTACCGTAGATAAGGCACTGACGAATTCAAACATTGAATCCTGCAGGTTATTGCCGTACATCGTGAAGATCAGCGATCCTACGAAGAACAGGATCAGATAGAACAGAATGTAGCTTGATGTTGAGGAGATCTCATCATCAGTCAGTTCTGTCTTCTTGCCGACTCTTTCAATGAAAGTCGTGGTAACCATCTTCTTATTGAGAACGGTGCCCTTGATCGATCTGTATATGCCCTTCAGTACGACGATTATGCGGTACTGCTTTATGCCGCCGCCGGTTGACTCCAGGTCACCGCCAAACAGCATCAGGATGATCATTATCATCGCAAATCCGCTAGGCAGACTGGTCAGATCCTTTGAAGACACAAATCCCGTAGTCGTTATGCTTGTAACGAACTGGAATACCGATATTCTTATGCTTTCTGCCGGGCTGGTAGTGTAGCCTGATTCAAGAAGGTTGAATACCATCATTGGCAGGAAGATTGCCAGAACTATCAGGAAGAACTTTGTCTCGGAGTGCTTCCAGAAGTTTGAATACTTTCTTCTGATCATACTCAGATGCAGAAGGAAGTTAGTCTGACCAAGCATCATCAATATGATGGTTATTATCTCTATTCCCAGTGAATGATAACCGTAGATGCTGTCATTGAGGACGGAGAATCCTCCGGTACTTAAGGCAGCCAGAGATGTGTTTATGGCATCAAAGACCGGCATTCCGAGAATGATGTAAGCCACGGTACCGAACA
>JAEEGL015998913.1_pt1 | contig 11470 bp, 9 predicted proteins | sample 9134231 | NCBI WGS metagenome assembly JAEEGL01 (sample SAMN16246548, study PRJNA631951) | gut metagenome | biome: gut microbiome; feature: rumen; material: fiber-attached | host: Bos | place: Iran: Karaj | collected 2018-10
AGCGTCACTTCGTGCCGCTTGAAGCGGAACAGCATGCCGGTCTTTCGGAATCGGCATGCTGTTGTACTTCTGCTTTACCGAATGAAGCGGAATCGCTTACCGCTTTTCTGGAATCAGCTTACTGTTTTAACGGAATTTGCACTAAAAAAATACCCGGTTCATTGCCGGGTATTACTTTTTCTTTTTCCTTAATGTCTCATCGTAGGAATAATTCTGTTCTATAAAGTCTTCACCTTTTTGCTCTTCGGTAAAGGACAGACCGGGATAGCCCAGCTGTCTTAAGACTTCATAGATCGCTATGGCGCAGGCATTTGAAAGGTTAAGACATCTGCAGTCGGCATTCATGGGGATGCGGAAACACCTGTCGAGATTAGCTCTTAAGATCTCACCCGGGATGCCTGTACTTTCCTTGCCGAATATCAGATAGATATTGGAATTCTTTGAAGCTTCGCGGAAATCGATATCTGACGGAGGCACTTTGCCGTACCTGGTCATGAAATAATATTCGCCTTCGTTCTTTTCCGCAAAGTCATTCCACGAGTCATAGAGAGTATAATCGGCCCATGTTATGTGATTTGTTGAAGCTCTTCTGAACTCGGGATTATCAATATCAAAACCGACAGGACCTATTATATGAAGAGTCGTACCTGCAGCCACACAGGTCCGCATTATATTACCGGTATTTTGAGGAATCTCGGGTTCAAACAGAACAACATTGACCAGATTGTTACCAGTATTTCCCATTAAACGCTCCATATAAATATAGATGCATATCTATATATTTTTCTTGTTCTGATTTATGCCTTTTCCGCAGCAACTTTGCTCTTGCCTTTTCCCTTACCCGTCTCTTCAGGTTCGGTATTATCTGCAACCTTAAATGCGATCTGGTTGGATTCGGCGGCAGCCTCGGCTATATTGAGCATATGATCGCCCAGACGCTCGAAGTCTGTAAGCATTTCCGAATAGATAACGCATGCATCACCTGAGCATACACCGGACTTAAGTCTCTCGAGCTGATGTTCTCTGTAGTCTTCGGTCATGTCATCTATCTTCTGCTCCATCTGAGCCATCTTGATATGGACAGAACCCGGTTTGCTGCTGAACAGGATATTATAAGCATCGCTGGTCGTCTTTACCATCTGGGCGACTTCCGCTCTGGCCTTTTCTGAAAGCTTCAATCCCTTGCTCTCAAGAAGATTTGCATAACCGGAGATATTTGTCGCATGATCGCCCATACGCTCGATATTACCCGTTATCTTAAAAAGCGCACTCATGGTAACGGCATCTTTCTCAGACATTTCGAAGACCATGGCGTGTGAGATGTAATAGGAGATCTCCTTATTAAGATAGTCAACGTACTCTTCCGTATCGTTGATCTCCTGCTGTTTCTTCTCATTGTTATCGAGAACCGTTTCTATACTCATCTGGACATTTCCGCCTGCCATTACGAGCATCCTGCTTATTTCACTGCAAAGAGCCCTAATAAGGACTTCCATGCCGAGTGAATTCTGGGTGTTGAGCATTTTAGGACTGAGATATTTGAGGTACTTTACACCCTCTGATTCACCGCCCTTTGAAGGAACAATGAGCTTGACCAGTTTGACGATAAGACCGCCGAACGGAAGAAGGATTATCGTTGAGGCAAGATTGAACACAAGATGCATATTCGCAAACTGTCTTGCGACATCGTTCGGTGACAGAGCTCTTACCCAGTCAGCTACGGGAATCAGATAGTAAGCAACCGTGAATATGGCCGTCCCGATAACATTGAACATCATGTGGAGCATGCCGGCTCTTGTGGCATTGCGCGAACCGCCTATTGAGGCGAATACTGCCGTAACACAGGTTCCGATATTAAGTCCGAAGATTATGAACATGGCCTGCTCAAGACTTATGAGCTGGGCACCCGATGCAGACATCGCCATAGCCTGCAAAACACCGACACCGGCAGCAGAACTCTGGATGATGATTACGAAGATGATTCCCACGACGATACCGATAAAAGGATTGTTGATCGACGAGAAAATGTCCTTTACTATATCAAGTTCGCTGAGAGGTGCCATGGATTCTTTCATCAATGACATGGCAACGAAAATAAATCCCAGTCCGGCAATGGCTTCGCCAATGCTCCTGAGCTTCTTATTCTTTGTGAGAAGGCAGAAGAAAGTACCTAAGAGAGCAATGATGGGGGCAGCAGCTCCGACATCAAAAGCTATAAGCTGTGCAGTGATATTCGTACCGATATTGGCACCCATGATTATCCATAATGCCTGATAAAGGTTCATGAGTCCCGCATTAACAAATCCGACTGCCATAACCGAGGTAGCTGTTGAGGATTGGATCAGTGCCGTGATAAATGCACCTACAAATACACCCATTACTCTGTTTCCCGTGAGCTTGGCAAGGACATTCTTAAGCTTGTCCCCTGCTATTGTCTGTAAACTTCCGCTGGTGATCTTGACACTATACAGGAACAACGCCATACCGGAGCAAAGCCCCAATAACGACGGCCAAACATCTACCATAAAACCTGCCTCCAATCGGCTAACCAAATAAACCCGTTAAAATACACACATAATAATATTGATGAAGGAACGAGTTTTCAAGGCTTTGGATTAAATATCAAAGTCTTTTACGGTTATCAGGAGCCTGTTTTGTGCAACATATAGATGGCGGTCTATTTATTGTCCGTTTCCTTTTTGCGTCTGATAAAGAACACCATTATGGCAATAACCGCAACACCTGACAATGACAGGAGTGAACCCTGCAGGAGATATGGATATTTGTATGTAATTGTCGTCTCACCTTTGTCGACATAGACCAGTCTGTTAAAGGCTTTGTAATTGCCGTTAAAGATATCATGATCGGCAATGGAAGTGTTGACACCGTCTTTCGGGGAAGAAACAGTGATCGAGTTGCCGGAATGAGTAATATCTATCGGTACAACTTCTCTTACCGGAACTTCATACTCACTTGTCTCAACTATGCCTGCGAGAAGAGCACCTATGGTCCTGTCCTTGGTAAGCGCATAGTAATATGTGAGATTGAAAGCAATGAAGTTGATATTATCGTTAGTTCCTTTGCCGTAGAACGGGAGAGTCTCACCAAGGACTTCCGAATAGCCCTGAACTTTGGTCAGGCCGTTGATATAGACTGTTCTCCACTGCTTTAAATCATTGGGGAAGAGCGCAATTTCAAGATCTCCCATGAACGTTGTCTTAAGTGCAGGAAAACCGTTATCGAATTCAACCGACTGGCATTCTACGTCGAGGAACCTGTATGTTCTGCTCTCAGCATTTTCGGGGATTCCGTCAGCAAGGACATAAACCTTGGTACCTGCTTCGGCAGCTCTGGTGATCAGGTCTTCAGCAGCGTGGACATCGTGATATAAGAAACCGTCAAGATAGATAATGTTATAACTTGAAAGCTCTTCGAATGTGAAGTCGTCGATATATTCACTGGGTGCCTCACAGATCGTCGGGAACATCATGGAGATGTAATAAGCACCATTACCTATAGCCAGACCGTAATAATCACTGACTGTGCCGTATGTGCCGGTAACATCCTGATGATGGTAGACGACATAGATGCCTTCCTCGTATTCTTTTACATATCCTCTTAATGTGGCTGCGGCATCAGCTTCTATCTCGTTATAAGGTTCCTTTGCTGCGGCATCCTTTTTGATAAGGACTGTATCACAGCCGAATTCAAGGAGTCTGTCAAACAGGAAGTAATAGTAACCGTTGTCGAAAGCTTCGTTTATCTGGGCAATCTGGAGGGATGTTGAAGCAGCCTCCCAGCCCTGACCGAACAACTGATCTACAGAGCTCTCATAATCCGTAAGATAGAATACACCGTTAAACAACGCTTTATTGCTGTCAATAAGAGCTATCCTGTTATCAGTGATCGACTTGGCTTCGTCAATGAGTGTGTTTTCGGTCATGTTCTCGAAGTAACCTCTTACTGTTTTAGGATCTGTCGCATCAGGTCTTAATGTAAGAACAGACAGGAAACAATCAACAGTCAGCAAGGTTGAAACAGCAACAACAAGAGGTTTTTTGAGGCTGTCCCATTCGAGCATCGAGAAAAGGATCATTGCAGATGCGATCTGAAGGAAACGCATCATCCACATCAATGAACCGCCGGGGAGCATCTTTATTATAGGAGCGGCCGTGTTCGAAGTCAGCAAGACAATAATTATTGCGGTAATAAAACCGGCGCGGGCACGTTTTTTGCTTGCAATGGCTCCGAACACGGCAAAGATAAAGGAAATTATTCCGAAATAAGAAGCTGAATAGCCTTCCTTAAATTTCTTTACAGGATTCAAAGTGATAAATATGCTCTGGAAAAAGCTCTCGGCAGCCTGACTTGCATTTGAAGTGTTTGATGCAAGGCCGCCCTTAAGTGCGGGCAGGAGGAATACGCCGCACAAAAGGAAGCCGGCCAATACTGCAACAATAATTTCCAGATCTCTTTTACGCGATCTCTGAAGTCTTCCCGAACCGGTAAAACAGCAGAGTCTGTATATAAGCAGATATATAAGACATGCCAGAGCAACCATGCCGGTGTAACCCACATGGCAAGCGCACATGGCAGAGAATGTAAGAGCAGTTCCTATGAAGTTCTTTACACCGCCCTTTTTCAGATACTCGTTGATAAACAGGAACGACAGAGGGAAGATCGCCATGATAAGGCTTCTCGGCAGGTTTCCCTCTGCAAACAAAACGTACAGGCTCTGAGGCATAAAGAACCACAGAACACCGATGACAGCTCCCGTAACAGGTCTGTTCTTGATAAAACCGGTTATATTCCAGGTAACCGCGCCGATAAGATATATAAGGCCGCAATAGACCGCAAATCCTTCAAAGACGTAGTTTTCCGTAAATATCCCCGGAAGGCTTCTTGCAATAAACTGGCAGAAAGCCATAGCATATGCCGCAACAGGCGGCCAGTAACGCATAAGCTCAACGCCGTTATACCATACAGTGTTATAAAGGGGCCACAGATCGCCCGAGGAAACGGAATTAAGGATCCAGTCTCCTCTATATACGTGATACATCGAGTCAGAACCCTTGAAAAGGATACTGCTGCGGCTTACAAACCAGATAACAGCTGCACCTATTATCAGGTTTATCAGTAAGCTGATGATTAAAGTTAATGTCTTTCGGCTCTTAGTCTCCAAAACCCTTCTCCAGTCTTGATACTGCTGCTTCAACCTCGTCCGAGGTATTTCTGTCTCCGGCACCTTCAGCTTCAGGGAATCTTACTCCGTAAGTTCTTACAGGTGTCTCACTGCCTTCAAATCTTCTTAAGTGATAGTTCATAGGCTTAACCGCTTCAGCGATCTGTGCCGCAAAATACTCGGTTATATTTTCCAGTGAAGGGATGATCGCATTGAACGGTTCATGATCGTTCATGATCTGATTCTGATAAGGCTCAAAGATCTTCATTATCTGCTTCTCAGGCTCAGTGAACTTAATGATATCCGAACCGGTCGTATATACTGTCGCAACGAACTCCCATGTGTGGGGATGCACGTCGCCCTTCTTTCCGTCAAAGACCACGAAGTGGCTGGCATTAAGATATGCTTTTATCCTGTAATATCTGAGCATTTATTTACCCTCCCCTGTTTTGCATAAAGCTTCGTAAACTGCAACTGCATCTGTTTTCTCATCAGCCGTATAGGCAACGGTGCCTTCAGGTATAGTCTCCTTCGGGATCTTCTGTTCAAGTATCTTCATCGACTCCTCGGCATTCTTGCCTCCGAACAGGAGCATAAATCCGTCTTTGCAATATCTGAGCCATACCACCTGCTCACCTAACAGTTTGCTGTTAGCCGAGTAGAAGCTCATCATGTGCTCTGTATCGAGCTTCATCTTTATGAATGTACAGGGATAGACTTTTCTTTCATCGATCCTGTGAAGAAGTCTCATCACCTTGCCTTCACCGGTGATAATGGCTGTCTGGCTCCTGCCCATGACAACATTGTCAAGATAGTCGATATAGGTATTAAGTTCTGAGTTGACACGTTTTACGTCTTCTACTTTTTTCCTGGCATCGATAAGTTTGGTTGCATAGTAGATAACGATTATCGCCAGCAGAGCTATAAGGATAATGAATACTATAAGAAGATATAACTTGCTGCTCAGATAAGCGTTATTGGTGAGCATAATGTTGTAGTCAGTAAGGAGACAGAGTCTGTATTCTGTTCCGGAGTATTCGAAAATGATACCCGATGCAACATATTTGTCGCCTTCGAGTGTGATGATCGAGTGGGTTACATCACCTTTGACAAGTGTTCCCAAAAAGCTCTGGGCACTCTGTGTGTTATAGAAAGTATCCGTTGAGAATGTCTTATAAACGTTTGTCTCACTGATACTCTTAACAAAAAGGAAGTATTGTGAGTTATCGAGTGTCCAGTAACGCTGGGAAGTGGAGTCGAGCATCTCGATCGTATCTTCTACGAACTTATCGCCTGCGATATCACCGTAGAGCTCTATCTGCCTTGCAACGATCTCAACATAACCATCCTGCTCCTGTGCATAAAGCTCGGCCACACCCTGCTCGTAATTGTAGATCTGCCACATGGCAAATGCCGAGAAGAGCAGTGCAAGGATCACAACGCCTGCCGTTATTAGAATTAGTGATTTGCGAGACTTATTCATAGTATTTATCCTCATAATTTACTTTCGCTCTGAACTTCTTTATTGCACCGGAGATCTTTCCGAGATTCTCTCTGGCTGCGACACGGAACATATCCGCTTCTCTTGTGAGCGTATCTGTCTTCCAGCTGCTCTGTGTGTTGATGCTGTTGATGATCCCCGCAAGTCTGATAAAGAAAACAACAAAGTTATAGAAAGGCAGAAGCGCAACGACACACCATTGTTTCATATAGTAATCCCGGGTCTCGGGGAAAGGCTTGAGAAGATACTGGGCAATGTAGAAATACAGATAGCCGCAGATGATATAAAAGAGGAATATTACTCCCATCGAAAGCAGGACCGTGCCTGATGAGAATCCGTAACACATCAGAACTATCAGCGCCAGATACCAGATCATTCTCGGGAATGCAAAAGTGTGGTCGAACAACAAAGTATGTATGTTCGTATCTTTTGCAAATCTCCATGGCCTGAGTTTGCTCTGGGGGTATAATCTTGCGACTTCAAGAGAACCTCTCTGCCAGCGCTGACGCTGGGTATAGAGCTTGTTTACGCCTTCGATAGGATCCGTGAAATAAATGGCATCAACACAGATTCCGACTTTCTGTTTCTGAATATATCTCATCTGGAAAGTGATCTCTGTATCCTCCGAGATCGTCTCGGTATTATACAGATGTGACTTACGGATGGAACTCATTCTGAATGCCGAGAAAGCACCGGATAACGTATACATCGAGTTCGTCTCGGAAGCAAAGTTTCTTCCTGCGAGGAATGCCTGGCAGTATTCGCAAAATTCGATCTTTCTGAACAGTCTGGATTTGAACGACTTGTATTTTTCGATCTTGTCGGGGCGTGTCAGAATAGAGCCTGTAAGACATGTATATTCAGGGTAGTTCTCAAGACGGAGGATCATGTTCCTTAAAGCACTCTTTTCGAGATAACCGTCTGAGTCGATGTTTATCAGATAACTTCCCTTACTGTTGTAGATAGCAAGATTTAAAGCTCTGGATTTTCCCTGTCCCGAGTTGAGCCAGTTAAGACGCAGATTCGGGAACTTCGCCTGAGCTCTGGCAAAAGCATCGAAGCTGTGGTCCGAGCTCTGGTTATTAACAAGATACACTTCGATATGCTCATTCGGATAATCGCAGTCGTGTACTGATTCAAGGCATCTCTCAAGGCTGTCCTCTGAATTGTAGACAGGAATGATAAGAACGATATCCGGCCAGATCTTCGGCTCTTCCATACGCTTCTTCTTGTGTTCCTGACGAAGCAGCACAAAGAAAGATCCGATTGAAGGAATGACTTCAACGATCAGGGGGATTATTACCCATGCAAGCCAATAGAAAAAAGGATTTATTACATGTGTTAAGAATGTATTCATTCTTTTAAAGCCTCACTTTCTATGGCATCTGTATCTTTCTTTGTATAAGCGAAGTCTCCGGTCTTCATCTTAAGAACGTGCGGCTTCGTAAATACGAAGAAGTAAAGGATAACCTGAAGTACGTAGAATATTATTCTTCCGACAACGGTATGAGCTATGTAGTAGTAATCCGTACCGAGGAAGTGGATCATCGTACAGATAACACCGACCCTTAACGCATTGGTTAGGAGTGTATAAAGAGTTCCGATGATTCCGACGTAGATCCTTTCGGGCACGTTGTATATCTGATAAAAGACCAGAAGTGAAAGGAATGCTGATATCTCGATAATACCGGAACACTCCATATCGATATTTACCGTAATGGCCCCGTTAACAGATTCAATAAAGATAACGCCGTATCTGAAATAAGCCTGGTAATATCCCGTTACCTTGCCGAATATTCCCGCGATGGCCGCAACTATCCTTGCAAGAGGCAAAACAAGCCATGGTCTTACAACTACAAGGAGTATCAGGAATACTCCGCAGGCCCCTAAAAGATACCTCCAAAACCTGAGCCCAGCTTTCCTGAGCACTCTTAAAAGCCAGACCCACAATGCGATTGCGGCGGCATAGATTATGTATGTCATTAGTCCTTCTTTCTGCGATTAAGGGTGTAATAGGAACCCGCCGCCATGGTTGTTAGTGCAACTACAAAAAGAGGACCGGTCGACACGCCCGATGTAGGGAACAACTTCCAGCCTACTCTGTGGAAAAGGACCTGGATCTTACCTGCGAAAGACGGATCAATACCTCCGCACCGCTGAAGAGCAGCGACATCAAACCAGAACTCCGTCTCATCGTGAAGATTACGTGTTGTGATATACATTTCTCCGAGATAATGATCAAGTGAGGAAATGTTATTTATATTAGTGGAAGTCCTTGAATCCGAGAAATAGAACAATGCGTAATGATGTGTTCCTTCCGGAAGACTTCTTGTGTTGGGGGACGGCCAGCTGAGGCTTCCGTCATCACCGAGATCGACTGCGATCAGCTTCGTATGTGTATAGTCGAAAAGGATCGTGACCTCAAGGAATTCGGAACCGCGCTGATAACCGGTGTCAGAGCCGTCCCAATAGTTTGTAAAGCAGTGGACATATGCTATGCCGTCTTCGGTATAGATGGAGCCCTTTGCATCGGCATAATTGTTTGTCGTTCCTGATGTATCGTATTCTACTGTGCTTACGGGATAATACTCCCAGTCACGGTAATCACCGTCGATAACTATGCCGGAACCGTCATTATGAGGACCCGGAGTAGGTGTCGGATCATCCTCACCGTGCGATATTCCGTTTGCATCAGCAACATCGGTGATGATATTCTCGCCGAGATAATATCCGAAATTGATCGTTGATGAATACTGGGGCAATACGGAGGAAGGGATAGCTATCTCAGTGAGGCTCGGAGCTCCCCATACTGAGTAATCGCTGTTGAAAGCTACCTGCAGTCCGCCGTTTGTGTTTGAAAGATAAGTATTGGTAACGGGATTGGTAACTTCAATGGTATTGCCTGCTTCGCCGTTATTGTGAACCGAGATCATAAGCACTTCGCCAAGATCCGTCACGATATTAAAGTTACCGTTGTGTCTGGGGCCTGACCAGGAAGCGGAATTCTGCTGGACTTCATCAAGATAGATGTAGATCCAGTCACCGTCCCATACCATGGCACACTGATTCATCGGGTTCTGTCCGTCGTACAAAGTGGTGAAGTCATACTTAACGACACTGTCCCAGTCACTGAAACTACCGTCAATCGTTATTCCCGAATAGGAATCAGCGCTTGCGGGTAATGCAAAGTAAGGGACAACGAAAAGCGTTGCTGCAATGCCGCTCAAGACTCTGAAAAATCTGTTAAAACTCTTATTCATGGTCCCTCCTTATTTTTGCAAACCATAGTAGGATATCACAAACGATTGGAATTGTGTCAACAATATGGCGATTTTTTGAAATTTGTTCATTTTTGCATCGTTGCCATTTGGTTTTTGTGCAACCTGTATCAATAAAGGCCTGAAAATGCCGCTCTCACCCTTCCCAGGGCCTCTAAAATGCGGCAATTCTTGAGTAATACCACTCTTGCACAAGGTTCAGTATTGAATATTAAATAATAGTGTTTTATACTCCGCATATAGATCAGGGGCGCATTTTCGCTGCTGTTTATAAGGGAATTATTTATGAATAACGACTGTAATCTAAAATATCCGCTGCTCATGGTTCACGGAATGGGTTTTCGCGACCGGAAGCACCTGTGTTACTGGGGCAGAGTACCCGGAACTTTGGAATCACAGGGAGCAAGAGTTTTTTTCGGAAATCAGGATTCCGTAGGTTCAATTGAAAGCAATGCAAAGATAATAGCGAAAAGCCTCGACGAGGCATTAGAGATAACAGGTGCCGGGAAGGTCAATATCCTTGCACATTCAAAAGGCGGACTTGAAGCCAGATATCTGGTCAATCACGGTTACCGCGACAAGATAGCATCCATAACAACCATCGATACTCCTCATCACGGATCGCACACCGTGGATTTCCTGATGAGAAGTCCCCGATGGCTTGTGAAGACCGCGGCTAAGGGCACTGACATCTGGATGAAGATCTTAGGGGACAAAAATCCCTCGAGCTACAGCTGTTTTGACAGTCTTACAACAAAGACAGCCGAACAGTTTAATATCGATAATCCCGCTCCCGAAGATGTATATTGTCAAAGCTACGCATTCAAGTGTGACGGAGCATTCTCTGATCCGGTGTTCTGCATCACCTATCCTGTTGTCAGTAAATTCGACGGAGACAATGACGGTATGGTCTCTGTGGCTTCCGCCAGTTGGGAAAACTTTAAAGGGGTTCACACATCAGCTACATACAGAGGGATCTCCCATGCGGATGTCGTGGATCTGAGGCGCAGAAGATTTACTTCCAGAACTCCCTCATCCGTAAATGAAGTCAGCGATATAACCTCTTTCTATGTGTCTGTGATCAGGGAACTTAAGCTTATGGGATACTAACTAAGCATAAAACGTTCGAAATATCTCTTCTTATATAAATATCAATATAATTTTCTGCTTTCTGGTGTTATAATGACATGCGATTTGCAGAAGAAAGGTTTTTATAGTCAGCTATGCAAAAGCTTCTTTCGGTGGCAATCCCTTGTTACAATTCACAGGATTACGTCCGCCGGGCTATTGACAGTTTATTACCGGGTAAGGAAAAGGTAGAGGTTCTCGTCGTTGATGACGGCTCTACCGATGATACATATAAGATCGCAGAAGGATACGCAGAGAAGTATCCCGGTATTGTTCGTGTGATCCACAAGGAAAACGGCGGTCATGGCGATGCTGTTATGACCGGTCTTAATAATGCAACCGGACTTTATTACAGAGTACTTGATTCAGATGACTGGCTTG
>JAEEGL016108700.1_pt1 | contig 11470 bp, 9 predicted proteins | sample 9134231 | NCBI WGS metagenome assembly JAEEGL01 (sample SAMN16246548, study PRJNA631951) | gut metagenome | biome: gut microbiome; feature: rumen; material: fiber-attached | host: Bos | place: Iran: Karaj | collected 2018-10
AATGTCATCAACGGCATTTTTCACAGCACCATCATAACGAAACGTAACATTTTGAAATTCAACAGAATATTCGTTTGGTATTTGAGGTTTTTCAGTTTCATTCTGTTCTTGTACATTCAGCACCGAATCAATTCTTTCCAAGGCTGTTCCAACAACCATATCAGCTTCCGACGAATACATCAGCTTATTGAGAGTGACCGAAATAATTGGAGTGAAAATAATGTAGAACATCAGGTTTGTGAAAAACTCGGGATTCGACGCTGAAGCGGTGTTCCATAGCGCGACGGCGGTCAATATGGCGAACGCCGAATTGATTACAACCGTGTAGGCGGTCATAGGCAGACGAAAACGCTTGGTATAACTAATGGTGAACCGTTCATATTCGTCAATTGCCTGTTTGAGTTTCTTAAAAGAAAACACCGATTGACCGAACGTTTTCACCACAGGAATTCCCCGAACATATTCAACCGCTTCCTTCGTCATATTTTCAAGAGCGGCGTTGTAGGCTTCCATGTCCTTTTTCAGCGTAGGACCGACCATAAAAATGTACATGATAAAAAAACCAAGTAAAATGGTTGCAATACAAAGCAGTCCTATTTTCCAATCAAAATACAAAAGCAACGCTATCATGGCGACAGGCGTTGCCATAGCAACCGAACGGTCGGGAACAATATGAGCCATAAAATTTTCTATCGAGGCAGACGAGTCGGTGATGATTTTGCGGATTTTACCGCTTCCTTCGCTTTCTATATGCCCCAGCGGCATTCGCAACACTTTTGCGACACATTTTTCGCGAATGTTGGCAACCGTGCGGAATGCGCCAACGTGTGAACAAGCCAACGAACAGAAATAGACGCACATTGCGTTCACGGCAAATTTTACCGCCGTAAAGCCATAGTCTTCGAGATTCTCCGCACTCGAAAAATCAGGCATTACAGTCAGCACTTCATTCACAATTTTCCAGATATAGACAAACGGAACAAGAGCCAGACAGGCACTCAAAACTGCAAAAACAATAGAGCCAGCGGTAAAAAACTTGAATCGTCCCGCATACTCCATCAATGTTAATAAATTAGGTTTCTTTTTCATTGATTTATACTATTAATTAATTTCGACGACAAAAACGAACAAGATTCAATTTTGTTCAAAAAAAGAGGGAACTCATTTCTAAGTTCCCTCCAACTACAACTATAAGAATTATGGAATTTCAGTTTATTCATGTTGCATAGTATTGTAAATCAGCTGTTTCCAGCCATTATTGTGATAATTGACATATTCCAAAAAGATTTGTTCCGCATCGTCTGCTTCAATCTTGTGCATAATTATTTCTTCGAGCAAGGTAAACATCTGCACCGCATTTATATGAATAAAGAACGGAGAAAAATCCCATTTCAATGTTGGATATTTCTGTTTCATTGCTTCCATATATTTCAGCATCAATTTAGTGGCTTCATCGGTAAATGTTTCTTTGAATTTAGCCAACGAAGAACCAGCAGACTTAAATAGCAACAGTGTTAATAAATCTCTGTGTTTCAGCATTATCGAGCTGTATTCATTTGCGGTTTTTTCTGTCATTTCGGGCATCCATTGTTGTGTGGCATCAATATTTTGCGGATTATGGTAGGTTTCAAGCAACCGTTTGAATTCGCTGACAACAGGAAATACAATAGAACAAAAAAGTTCGTCCTTGCTTGCATAGTAATTGTAGATATTGCTCAAACCCACATCGGATTTTTCAGCAATCTCACGCATCGAAGTTTTGGCAAAACCATTTTTGAGAAAAATTTTCTTTGCCTCTTTCTCAATACATTTCCCTATGTTGTCTTTTTTTATTTGCATACGTTCTGAACAATGTCCGTTTTTGAACACTGCAAAAATGGGAGTTTACCAAAGAGTGTGCAATCCCTATTTTTAGGGATTTCGTCAAAAAAACTTCCAACGACAACATGAAATTTATATGAAATAATCCGCTTCCTCAAACTGCGGTTCGATGATGAGTCTATACTTTACACACACCTTCCCTTGATAATATTAACAATCGTGTCTTCTTATTTCTCCAAAATCTTCTTCACGAACGGAATCAATTCCTTGCTCATTGTTTCCTGTTGTGCCGAACTTGGATGCCAGTCGGCTCCCTCGCCAACCACTGGCGTGAAATCGAAGCGATACACCAATTGTTTTTTAGTGGTGGTGTAATCTTTTTGTATCTTGTCCAAAATCGGTTTCACGGCAGCCAACGCCTCTGGTCCCATCATACTGCCCGTAAGAAGCACGATGGTGGTTTTCGGGTAGTGTGCGGTGACGGAATTCATCAACTTTCGGAAATTCCTCTCGTATTTCTCCGCATTGAACGACGACATTTCCCACGTGTCGTTTGTTCCCAAGTTGATGAACAACACATCGGGCGTGAATTTTGAAAAATCCCATTGGTGCGGGCTGTCGAGCCAGAGTTTTTCGTAATTGTCGGGCATACAGCCATAATATAAAGCGGAATCTTTCTCGCCGTAGTTTCGGTAAATGCCAATGCCAGAGCGAGCAACGACCATACATTCTGCATCGAACGCCTGTGCGGTGCGGTACGCAAAACCGTGACAGAAATTCGACGTTGAGTCGTTGAACGGCGAGCGGTCAGTAACTTCGGTGCCGTAACCGCACGTGATGGAATTTCCTATGAATTCAAATTTGAGTTTCTTGTCGGCTGGACGAGATAATATTTTGGGCAATGGGTCGTCACTGCTACTGCAACCACTAAATCCGTAAAATTCAGGATTATGATAAATACCTTCCGACACCAACGTAATTTTTATAGTACATTTTTTATTAGAGGGAATGGGAATACGAACAAACGGTGTATCTTTTGTACATATCTTAAATGGCTCATTCCCATCAATTTCAACCCAATAATACGCTGTCACATGATTAAAGTGAGCGTCCAACCAGTCCCCCCCCTTTTTCCCCTTTACAGTGACAGAAATAGATGTACCTGGATAAAAAAGGTGTGCTCCTTTTTCATCAATAAGAACACGACCTTCATAGTGAATTCTTTCATCATCGAATGGCAACACCCAACAATCATAACCAGGTTGTGCATTACAAACAAACGAATTAATCATATAAGCAAGAAAAATAAAAAATGTGAACCTTGTTTTCATTGTGAAAAAGTTTTTCCAAAGATAGAAAGATTTTGGACTAAAAACATTTTTTGCCATTCCAAATTAAAACCGTACATTTGACACACTAATTTAAAAGAATGGCAGAATATTCATTCCCTCAGATAATCACTGACGACATAAAGAAATTCGACAAGATGTTTGAGCCGAATCTTTTGTCGAAGACGAATTTGCTGAATGTGGTTACGAAATACGTGTTTGGCAACAAAGGCAAGCAAATCCGCCCCGCCCTTACATTTCTTTCGGCACGGCTGTTCGGCGACGTTACGGAATCGACCTATTCCGCGGCCTACATGGTGGAACTGCTCCATAATGCCACGCTCGTCCATGACGATGTGGTTGACGATTCGGAAACACGTCGTAATTTATTGTCAGTCAAAGCAAAATGGAAAAATAAAGTTGCGGTGCTCGTTGGCGACTATTATTTGGCGAAAGGCCTACTCTACGCGATTGAGAAAAACGAGATAAAGGCACTCCAAATCATGTCGGAAGGCGTGAAGAAGATGAGCGAAGGCGAACTGATGCAGATTGAACATGCACGTTCTTTAGAAAACTCAGAACAAACATATTACGATATAATCAAATCGAAAACAGCGGCATTGTTTGTGGTTTCGATGGTTACGGGTGCTTATTCCAGCAAAAAGGCGACCGACGAAGACATTCAACGAGTCGAACGTATTGCCGAACTGCTCGGCTTGGCGTTCCAAATTCGCGACGACGTTCTTGACTATTCCCGCACGTCGGTTCTTGGTAAAAAAACATTGAACGATTTGCAGGAAAAGAAACAGACTTTGCCATTGTTGTATGCCATTTCAAAACTTTCGTTTGTGGAACGTGAAAAAATTTTGTTCAAACTGGAACACCACGGTAACAAACAGGAGAAATTGGAAGAATTGGCTGACTTTGTCCGCGAAAAAGGCGGAATTGAGTATGCAACACAGCGTCAAATCAGTTTTTGCGAAGAAGCAAAACGGCAATGTTTTCTATTCCCCGATAGCGAGGCACGAACAGCTCTTGTCGGACTGATTGATTTTATTGCATTGACTGAACAATAAAAATGTCAATATTTTTGCCTTACTTTGCACTATGATTATTCAAACTCGAAACATACAAAAATCGTTTGGCAACCTTCAAGTTCTGAAAGGAATTGACTTTGACGTGGAAAGCGGCGAAGTTGTTTCCATTGTCGGCAAAAGCGGTGCGGGGAAAACCACATTTTTGCAGATAATGGGCACGTTGATGAATGCCGACGAAGGGGAGTTAAAAATTCTTGACACCGACATTCGCAGTCTCAAGGAAAAAGAATTGGCAAAATTCCGCAACGAGCATATCGGCTTTGTATTCCAATTCCACCAACTGCTACCAGAATTTACGGCGTTGGAAAATGTGTGCATTCCCGCCATGTTGCAAGGGAAAAGCCTTAAGCAAAGCGAAGCACATGCCAAGGAGCTTTTGGATTTTCTCAACCTTTCGGAACGAATGACGCACAAACCTTCGGAGCTTTCGGGTGGCGAGCAGCAGCGTGTAGCCGTTGCCAGAGCAATCATGAACAATCCTGCCGTGGTTTTTGCCGACGAACCTTCGGGGAATTTGGACTCACACAATAAAAATGAATTACATCAGTTAATACTTCGGTTGCGCGACACGTTCAACCAAACATTCGTAATCGTGACGCACGACGACAATCTTGCTTCTATTTCCGACAGAGTGATACGGATGGAAGACGGAAAAATTACAGAAAATGAACAAAAGTAATTTGACACGAAAACAGAAACGGGTGCTACGCAGACAAAAACTGCGTACAAAGTACCGTTTGTCTATTATGAACGAAAAAACGTTCGCCGAGGCATTTTATATGCGACTGTCGATTTACAACGTGTTCCTAATTGTTGCCACATTGTCGCTGATTTTGATATTAATTGTGTATCTGGTCATTGCGTATACTCCTCTAAAAGAATACGTTATCCCAAATTATCCTGAATTGGAGGAACGTGAAAAGATTGAAAAAAATGCAGAACTTGTCGATTCTTTGGAATATCAAATGAAACTTTACACTCAGAAAATGCAGGTTTTGCAGACGATTTTGAACGGAGACGACCCGTCGGAATACGCGGGAATGGATTCAATAATTACAACGTCGGCTGAGAATTACTCGAATTTGAATTTTAGCCCATCAACGGAAGATTCTCTATTTAGATTGGAAATTCAAGAGACAGAAGCATTTAACGTGAACTTCCAGGCTGGGGCAGGCGGTGTCCGCATAGAAAATTTGTTTTTCTATCCTCCTATTATTGGAGAAGTATCGACACAATTCCGTTCCGGGCACTATGGAACAGACGTTTCTGCTCCAATCAACAGTATTATACACTCCGTGCTTGACGGCACTGTCATTTTTGATGGCTGGACGGTCGAAACAGATTATATGATTATCATCCAGCATACCAATGATTTCGTATCGGTGTATAAACATAACGCAAAACTTTTGAAAAAAGCAGGCGACAAAGTTATTGCCGGCGAAGGCATTGCACTGCTTGGAAACTTGGATTATTCTGTCTCGGAACCTCATCTGCATTTTGAACTGTGGCACGAAGGGAAACCTGTAAATTCCGAGAATTACATTGTATATTAGTATGAAACGAATTGCACTTTTAGGTTCCACAGGTTCTATTGGAACACAGGCGTTGGACGTAATTTCACGCCATCCTGATGAATTTTCCGTGGAAGTTCTCACTGCACACAACAATGCGGATTTGCTGATAGAACAAGCTATCAAATTCAATCCGAATGTGGTTGTAATTTCCAATCCTGACAAATATGAATACGTTTCAAAAGCATTGGAACCGCACATGATAAAGGTGTTCACAGGTTCGGAATCGCTGAACGACGTAGTAGAAATGAAGTCGGTAGACATGGTTCTCGGCGCACTGGTCGGCTACGCCGGATTGGCTCCCGTTATCAATGCCATAAAACACGATAAAATCATAGCGTTGGCAAACAAGGAAGTGCTTGTGGTTGCAGGTCAGTTAGTCAACAAATTACTGAAAGAACACCCGAAGTCGGGCATTGTTCCCGTCGATTCCGAACACTCCGCCATATTCCAATGCCTTCACGGAGAATTGCAATGTGGCAACAAACCCGAAAAAATCTTGTTAACCGCTTCAGGCGGACCGTTTAGAAACTTTACCCGTGAACAACTCGAAACTGTCTCCAAGGCACAAGCCCTAAAACACCCGAATTGGAACATGGGCGCAAAAGTAACCATAGACTCCGCCTCGCTTATGAACAAAGGTTTGGAAGTGATTGAGGCAAAATGGTTGTTCAACGTTGCACCAAAAGATATTGAGGTTTTGGTACATCCGCAGTCAATCGTTCACTCCGCCGTACAATTCGAAGATGGCTCAATAAAAGCACAACTCGGAATGCCCGACATGCGAATCCCTATCCAATACGCATTCAGTTATCCTGAACGCCTGAAGGCCGATTTTCCAAGAGTCAATTTGTTTGAATACAGGGATTTAACCTTTGAGGAACCAAATCGAAAATTGTTCCGAAATCTTGACATCGCACTTTCGTCTATCGAAAAAGGCGGCAATATGCCGTGCATAATGAACGCAGCCAACGAGGTTGCCGTAGCGGCATTTTTGAGGGATGAAATTTCTTTCTTCGGCATGTCTGACTTGATTGAAAAAACTATGCAAAAAATCTCGTTCATCGCCGAACCGACATTGGAAGATTATGTTGCAACGCACGAAGAATCAATGAAATACGCAAAAACACTCTTATAAAACAACAACATGTATTCTCAATATAATTTCACAATTACATTATGAGACAGTTCTTTAAAATATTTTTCGCTTCGCTTTTCGGCACGATATTCGGAATCTGCATTTTAGTATTCCTTCTGCTGGCAATTATTGTCGGTGTTTCGTCTTCGTCGCTCATCCCGGCGCAATATGAGGATTCCAGCGTCATTGTATTTGACGGCACAATGTCAATCGGCGAAATTTCCACGCCAGAATCTCCAAGTTTTATGAATTCCATAGCTCCGACGTCGCAGCTTGGTTTGGCAGACATAGTGACGGGTTTGGAACGTGCCGCGAAAGACGATAAAATCAAGGGTATCGTCATTGATGATGTGACTATTGATGCCGGATACGCCACCATTTCGGAACTTGCATCGGCAATTCAAAAATTCAAGGAATCAGGGAAATTCGCCGTGGCATATTTTACTACCATGTCGCAGAAAAACTATCTGTTAGCCTCGGCTTGCGATGAAATTTCGATGAACGGAGAAGGAATGGCTGAATTTCACGGAATTTCTTCATCTTCAATACATTACAAATATTTACTCGAAAAAGCAGGATTAAACCCCGTTGTAATTCGTTGCGGAAAGTATAAAAGTTACGTGGAATCAATGACCAACGACAAGATGAGTGCGGAAAACCGAGAACAAAAACAAGCATATATTGATTACGTGTGGAAATCATACGGCACACAGGTTCAAAAACAACGTTCTGTTACAGGCAGTCAGCTCAATGTGTTCGCCGATAGCGTTTTAGTTTGTCTTCCTCGCGAACTACAGGCATATGGTTTCATTGACAAAATTCAATATTCCGACGAATTTTGGAAATCAGTGAAAACTCAGTTAAATTTAAAAGACGATAAAAAAGTTCCCAAAGTTTCCATTCGCACATACATAGACACGTATGCCCAACAAGAACAACCAAACGAGGCAAAAGACAAAATTGCACTTGTCGTCGCCCAAGGTTCTATAGATATGGGTAAATCCGACGAATCTTCAATCGGAAGCGAAACATATATGAAACTTTTCCAGAAAGTTCGTAAGGACTCCACGGTGAAATCAGTCGTGTTCAGAATAAATTCGGGCGGCGGTTCCGCACTTGCATCGGAATTGATTTGGCGCGAAGTTGCACTAACGGCTCAAGAAAAACCTGTGATTGTTTCCATGGGCGACGTAGCCGCTTCGGGAGGATACTACATTGCCTCGCCGGCGACAAAAATCGTGGCTGCGCCAATGGGACTGACAGGCTCAATCGGCGTATTTGCACTGTCAATGACGGCAGAAAATCTTTTAAAGAAAATTGGCGTGTCGGTTGATAACGTAAACACACATTCTCACTCTGATTTTGGAAATATTTCCCGACCAATGGAGTCGACAGAATTGAAAGCATTAGAAAAATCAATAGACCAAACGTATCTCACATTTAAAACCCGTGTGGCAGAAGGTCGCCACATTCCTATCGACAGCGTGGAAACAATTGCCCAAGGGCGAATCTGGGGAATAAACGACGCAGTCCGCATCGGTCTTGTTGACCAAATTGGCGGTCTGGCCGATGCAATTGACATTGCCAAAAATGTTGCCCAACTACAGGATTACAACATTGTGACATATCCACAGCAAAAAACGTGGGTGGAAATGTTTTCGAACGCATTTGAATCGGAAGAATCAATGGTTGAAAAACTTGACATAGACCCACAGCTGAAGGAAATGTTGAAGTCCGTACCGACACAAAGCGGAATCTATACTCAATTGCCGTATAACATAACAATACAATAGTGTCGAAACTAAAATACATATTATTCCCCTTTTCGCTGCTATATTGGTTATTCACATATTGCAGAAACTTTTGTTTTGACAAAGGCATATTGAAACAAACAGAGTTCGACATTCCTGTAATTTCAGTCGGCAATATCACCGTTGGCGGAACGGGAAAAACCCCGCATGTTCAATATATAGTCTCGCTGCTACAAGAAAAGAATATTGCTACGTTAAGCCGTGGATATAAAAGGAAATCAAGCGGTTACGTATTGGCAAACAACGATACTACAGTTTTTGAATTGGGCGATGAGCCTTATCAGTTATGGAAACGATTTCCTTCAGTCCACGTTGCCGTCTGCGAAAAACGCGTGGAAGGAATTTGTAAATTGTTGACAGATATTCCCAATCTGGAAGCTGTAATACTTGACGATGCCTTTCAACATCGATACGTTAAGCCGAAAATGCAGATTGTTTTGGTCGACTACAACCGACCGCTGTGGGACGACCACGTGTTCCCCGTCGGCTATATGCGCGAGGGAATGTATGCTTTGTCGCGTGCCGACATAGTGATTGTAACCAAATGCCCTCAGGAATTACAAGAAACGGAAAAAGAAATGTGGAGAACACGTCTACGTTTAAACAATCAAAAATTATTCTTCTCTTGCATGGAATACGGCAATGTGTATGAATTTGCCACGAAAGAATCAAAAGACTGCAGAACATTCTTTGCCGAACATTCTTCAATTTGTCTCATTACTGGCATTGCCCAGCCAAAACCGTTGATAGATTTTGTCAGTCAACAGACAAAAATAATCATCTGCAAAACATTTGCAGACCATTATTCGTACTCGGAACAAGACAAAAAAGATTTGGAAAAATTGGCAACAGAACATATTGTTGTAACTACGGAAAAGGACGTGTATAAATTGGCGGAAATTCTTCCCCAATCACAATTGTACGTCATTCCAATTATGCCGAAATTTTTGTTTGGAGAGGAAAATGCATTTAACAACCTATTTATATGAAGAAAACTAAAGTGTTGTTTTTGAGCGCATGGTATCCTCATCGCTACGATGCGATGGAAGGGTTATTTGTCCGAAAACATGCTTTGGCGGCAAATCAGTATTCCGATGTTTGCGTCCTATTTTTGTATGCCGATAAGCAAATTTCTCGTTTTGAAATTATAGAACAGAAAACGCAGCAACTAACAGAAATCTATGTTTATTATCCTTTTTCTACTTCAAGTGTTTTTAGAAGATTGACAAAACTAGTAAACTATTTGCGTGCTTTTCGAAAAGGATATACCATTGTTAAAAGGAATTGGGGCAAACCAGATGTGACGCATGCAAATATACTTACAAGAACGGGAGTACTGGCCTATATCTTACACCATAAAGAACATATTCCGTATGTAATAACGGAGCATTGGACCAGATACCTTGATACAAATTATTCCTATACAGGTTTTCTACGAAAAAAAGTGACGGAATATGTTGTAAAACAAGCGAAATATATCCTTCCTGTTTCTCAGAGTTTAAAAGATGCCATGATTTCCAACGGTTTGTATAATGCTAATTACCAGATCATTGACAATGTTGTTGACGATTTTTTTTATAAAAATCAAGATAAAATTTCACGTAGCAAAAAGAGAATATTACACGTTTCATGTTTTGCAGAACGACAGAAAAACATCAAAGGTATCTTACATGCAATCAAACGTGTATCAAACGAACGTAATGATTTTGAAGTTATAATAGTTGGCACTGGGATTGATTACGAATCCGTTGTCGAAGAAGCCAGAAATCTTAATGTTTTAGACACCATTGTGCATTTTGTCGGCGAACAAACGCCACAACAAGTGAGCGATTGGATGCACCAAAGCGATTTTTTCGTTCTGTTTTCAAATTATGAAAATTGCCCTGTCGTTTTATTGGAAAGTCTGGCATGTGGAATACCTATCATTTCAACAGAAGTAGGAAACGCACATGAACTCATTACAAGCAAGAATGGTCGTCTTATTCCTGTTGGTGACGAAAATGCATTATATTTCAATATAAAATGGATGCTAGATAATTACAAAACTTTTGACAAAACGGAAATTCAAGAATCGGCAAAACCATTTTCGTTTGAAAAAATCGGGATGCAATTACACGATATTTATGCGTTGTCAACTATCCGTTCGTAGTTGAAAATCAAACTAATATACCAAATCAACTGCGCACAGATACTCACCGTGCTACCTATGCAATAGCCTACAATCGCATTGAAGAAACTTTGAGTGTAAATTCCAAATCCAAGCCCGGCTAATCGGGTCAAAACCAAGAGGATTTCAAAAAACAGCCCGATTTTTTGTTTTTGAAAAATATCGGAGATATAACAAATTGGAGCCACCAAAAAAGAAATCGCTAACCAACAGAGCATCAATCGAATATACTCACCTGTTTCGTGCCAATTCTCCCCTAAAAGAATGTCTATAACCGAAGGCAACAAAAAATACAACAACGCAAAACATGGTATAATAATGTATATGGATGTTCTCAAAAATGTAAAGATCTGTGGTTTTATTGATGTCCGGTTTTGAACTTGCTCTGAAGTTTTTTGGAAAAGAACTTGGTACAATGAACTGGAAATCATATTGATAGGCTTAAACGCAAGCGTAAGTGCCATGCCGAAAAATCCAATTTCAGTTAAACCAAAGTACGGCGTGAGTATGAATATCGGCATAGTTCCGCTGAAATAG
>JAEEGL011365892.1_pt1 | contig 11469 bp, 8 predicted proteins | sample 9134231 | NCBI WGS metagenome assembly JAEEGL01 (sample SAMN16246548, study PRJNA631951) | gut metagenome | biome: gut microbiome; feature: rumen; material: fiber-attached | host: Bos | place: Iran: Karaj | collected 2018-10
CGGGCCTTCACAAAGTTCGGGACCGCGATTGCTGCGAGAAGACCGATGATCAGAACGACGATCATGATCTCAACGAGCGTGAAACCAGACTTCTTCATAGTCATAGTAGTTACCTCTTGTTCTGAACTCCTTTGCGGCTCACCACTCAGCAGACCGCTCCGGCGTTCGTGAGTTATGCGCCTCCCCGTCTAACCACTCGGCTACAAGATCAGAGCGACGCTTGAGTCAGTATTAGCAAGGATTGTGCCAAAGTGGTTTTGCGATGGAAAGCGGGCGAAAACTGCTGTTTTCGCCCGCTTTCCATCGCAAAAACGATAAAAAGAAGTTCTCATTCTTGAAACTGCGATGAAAGGTGATGCAGTCTGTCACATTATTCCATCGACAAATGTGATTGTCAATCACATTTTTCGATGGAATAATGTGACAGACCATGATATAATCTTTGGCGAAAGGACTGACTTATGGAAAGAGACGTTCTTCAGAAAATCAAGGAGTGGAACAGCAATCCCAAGCGCAAGCCGCTCATACTCATGGGGGCAAGGCAAGTCGGCAAGACATGGCTCATGGACGCATTTGCCAGAGAATGCTATCCCGAGGATTATGTCAAAGTCGACCTGCAGGAACTTGACAGCCTCCGGGAGAGCATTGACAGCTCAGACTTGAAGCCCAGGGCAATCCTTGACCTCGTGCAGGCGGCCACGGGCAGGGAGGTCGTACCAGGGAGGACGCTTCTCATTATCGATGAGATACAGGAGTCGCACAAGGCACTAAACGCCTTAAAATACTTCAACCAGGACCTCCCCGAACTTTCAATAATCGTCGCCGGTTCGCTTCTGGGCCTCGCCATGGGCAAGTCGGACGAAAAGCGCCGGCACAGCACACGCGGATCCTTTCCGGTTGGCAAGGTCAACTTCCTGGATGTGAGTCCAATGTCATTTTCGGAATTCGTCCGCGCCGTCGACAACGAATTTCGAGCCAAGGCGCTTGAGTCGGGCGATTGGAATCTCGTCGGCTCCATGCATAACGACTTTGTGGCGCTTCTGCGCAAATACCTCTTCGTCGGTGGCATGCCCGAAGCCGTGGGGGAGTTCGCCGAATCCGGCGACTATGCCGCCGTGCGGAAAATACAGGGGGAGATACTCGGGGCATACGATGCCGACTTTGTGAAACACGCCCCCGTGGAGCTTCTTCCGAAGATCCGACTGCTTTGGCGGAACATTCCCGCGCAGCTTGCAAAGGAAAATCGAAAATTCATCTACTCGGCGCTTAAGGGCGGTGCTCGTGCGCGCGAATACGAAGCCGCGCTCCAATGGCTTGATGACGCGGGGATGGTGCACCAGGTTTTCCGCGTGTCGCCTCCGCGACTTCCCCTCTTTTCATATCAGGACTTTTCCGCGTTCAAGCTGTACATGCACGATGTCGGGCTTTTGGGAGCCATGTCCGGTATCGCGTCCCAGACGCTACTGGACGGCAATGCGCTTTTCACGAATTTCAAGGGCGCAATGACCGAGCAATATGTCCTCCAGGAACTTGTAGTCGCAGGCATCGCCCCGTATTACTGGACATCCGACTCCGGCAATGCCGAAGTCGAGTTCGTAATCCAAGGGGATACAGCCACAATCCCGATTGAAGCCAAGGCCGGGATTAACACAAAGGCAAAGAGCCTCAAGGTCTTCCGTGAGCTGTTCAGTCCGCCGTATGCCATCCGCACATCGCTCAATCCCCATGGCGAAGGCCAGTTCACCAAGGACATCCCGCTCTATGCCATGGGAAGTCGGATATCGTCGCTTCTGCAATAACCACAATAAACGCCTCCTCTCCCCATCTCCCGCTCTCCCAGAAGCGAAAGCAATTACCGCGCTACCGCGCTACGGCGTGACGGTGATTTCGCGGATGGCGAGGGGCTGGGGCTTGTCGGGTTCGGGGAGGATGCGGATGTACTTGATGACATCCGTCTTGAGGCGGAGTTCGCATTCGCCCGTCTTCTCCGAGAACTTTCCGCGACGCTTCCACATTTGGCCGTCAAAGGAAACCTCGACAGCGCCCTTGTTGAGCAGCCCCTCTCTGTCCTTCCCCTTGCCGACGCCCGTCTTTACCGTGACGGTGCCGCTGACCACCGACGGGAACTCAACCTTGAACCAGTCGCCCTTTTTCATTGGTTTCGCAGAGACGTATGCCGTGCCGTCGAGCCCGTCGACGGCCAGGTTCGGCATCGCGTCGGCGGCCCTGCCAGGCACACTTGCCGTGCAGCGCGCCCCGGTGAGGTCCTTGGAGACGACACGTTTGAGCTTATCGGCCTCGCTTTTGCCTACGGGTTTCGGCCCTGCAAGGGCGGGGGCCGGCACACCGTCGTCGACGGGACGGCCGTCGAGCGATTTCGAAAAGAGCCAGTTCCAGGCGGACTGTTCCTGCCACGCGGCGCTCCAGGCGTTGTGCCCGTCGCGCGGATAGGTGCCGGTACGGAACTCGCCGCCAAGCGATTCGACCCGTTTTACAAATGGCGTAAGCATCGCCGGCGTGATGCCGTGGACGCTGTAGTCGCCGGCATTGTAGATATGCCACCAGGCGCCGGGGTGGCGTGACGAGACATACTGCGGAGGAGGCGGAAACGAGGCGACCGGCATCGCGGCCGCAAAGACGCCGGGATAGGAGAGCGCGAGGCCGTAGGTGCATTCGCCGCCGAATGAGAAACCCGTCACATAGAGCCGGTTCATGTCGACCGACGGTCCGGAACTGGCTGACGCGACCGTCCGCACGGCACCCATGACCAGCTCCTGCATGGCCGATGGTTTGCCGGGGAGTCCATCGACCAGCGTCCGGGTGCCGGTGGGAAGCGAAATCGCGAGGAGGTAGCAGGGGTGGCGCGACTGGAAGTCGGCGGAGGTGACGATGCTGAAGATGCCCGTGTGGCGGAACTGACGATTCAGATCATCCCCGACCTCGCCCGACCCGGGAAAGTAGACGAGGAGCGGGACGCGGCGACCTGAGTCCGACTCGGGCTTGAAAAGCAAATAACGCAGGTGGGACGGGAAGGGCTTGCCGTGCACGGCGGCATAGCGCGCACGATCGGCCTTCGCGGAAGCCGCAATGGCGTGAGGCTGCTCGTACTTGCCCGCCGTGAGGCGGAAACGCTTCATGTGCGCCTGGAGTTCAGGCGCCTCGCGGATGGGAAAAAGTACACCCCCACCCGGATTCGGCGCCGCTACGGCTCCTGTTCCAACAAGCAGGAGCATTGCAAGAAAACAACACTGACAACTAAGGCCAACCAAACTTGTTGATGGTGCTTGCAAACTTGCTCGCACGGCCATGTTAGGCCGTGCCTCCAGCCAGTTGGTTGGCCCCTGTTGTTTTGGTTGTTTTCACTCCGGCTACTTGATGACGCCGTTGCCGATGTTGATGTCCTTCGACGCGGAAGCGGAGGCGCTGCAGGCGGCGCATGTGCTGCTCGTTGCCTTGAGTGTGACGTTCACTGTGTACTTGCCGCGCGGAAGCTTGATGCCCGAGACAAGCAACGTGGATCCCGTGGCCGTGCCCGACTGCCCGCCGACGGACCATGTCCATGTGAACGTGTCGGGAGAGACCTGCTTGTCGGCCTTTTCCTCGGTGTGGACGTTTGACTTTCCGCCTGGGCAGGAGTCTTTAATCGTCAGAATATGGTGGAGGCCTGATTCGACGACATTCATTGAGGCGCCGATGTTGATCACGCCGCCGCGGTCCTTGTCGTCTTTTGCGGCGGTTTCTATTGCGCCGTTGCCCTTTCCATGGTTGACATGGAGGGTGACGGAGATTTTTGGAGCATGGATGTGTTTCTCGGAAACCTCGGTCGTGGGAACGCAGATTTCGCCGTCGGACCCGCTCTCCCCGTAGAAGCTCTTTGCAGCCCATTTGCCTGCCGTCCCCTTGGGAATGACCACGACGGGCGAGGAGGTCAGCTCCCATCCGGGCTGGGGTTTGACGGCGACGGAAACGGCATCCGCCCCGCCCTTGACGGCGAAGTCGACTCCCCCCTGATTGCTTGCGCCCGGAGCGTCGATCGAGACGTATGCGTTGGCCGCGCCGTCGGCGAACACGGCCGAGATTAAGGCAACTGAAGAAACAATGGAAGCGAGAATCTTCTTCATGGCAATCCTTTCGGGTAGTTTCCAGATGCAATAACTTTATCACATATTGAGTGTGAATTACAAGTTTTTTTATTCGCCCGGTGGTTGGTTGTTCCCGGCGCCGGTTCGGCTTGCTCGAACCGGCGCCGGGAACAACCAACCACCGGACCATTTTGCTACAATTGAAACATGGAAAACAAGCAATACAAGGACGGGGAAATTGAGCAGACCGTGGGCGAGGAGATTGCCAACTCGATAACGCACGGCATCGGATTTCTGCTGAGCTGCGCGGGGCTGAGCGTCGGGGTGGTCTTCGCAGCGCTCCACTGCCACGCGAAGGTGATAACGAGCGTCGCGATCTATGGGGCCACCATGTGCATTCTCTATCTCTCGTCGACGCTGTACCACGCCTTTCCGCCGCAAAGTCGGGCGAAACGCGTCTTTCACGTCTTCGACCACTGCTCCATCTACCTGCTAATCGCCGGCACCTACACGCCTATCCTTCTCGGCCCAATCAACGCCGCATGGGGATGGAGCCTCTTCGGCGTTGTCTGGGGGCTGGCGCTTGCAGGCGTTCTCTTCAAGATCTTCTTCACGGGGCGCTTCAAGGCCTTCTCAACGCTGACGTACCTGGCAATGGGCTGGCTTGTCGTCATCGCCCTCAGGCCAGTGTTCCGCGGCATCGGTCCCGGCGGCATGCTCTGGCTGGCCATTGGTGGCCTGTGCTATTCTGCAGGATGCATCTTCTACGTGAACCGGAGCCTGAAGTTCGCACACGCGATCTGGCACCTCTTCGTGCTGGCCGGCACGGTGGTGCATTTCTTCTGCATCCTCTTCTACGTGGTACTTCGCCCTGCGGCCCCTTTTTAATTCAACTGTTTTGTTGCTAAAGGGGTCTTGGAGGATGTAGGCGAAGGCTAGGCCTCGATCACGAAGGCTTCGCGGACAAGGCGTTCGGCTTCTGCTGTGTCGGTCTTGCGCGAGGCGTGGAGCTTCAGGAGCGGTTCGCCCGCAACGACCTTCTCGCCCGCCTGGCGTAGGTCGGAGAAGCCTGCGGCGTGGTCGATCTCGTCCGTGACGGCGCAGCGGCCGGCCCCCAGTAGGAGCGCCGCGCGGCCGATCTTGACGGCGTCGACGTCCGCGATGGCGCCCGAGGCAGGCGCGGCGATGTCGCGGACAACCTCCGCCTGCGGCAGACGCGACAGGTTCTCGACACAGGAGGCGTCGCCGCCCTGCGCGGCGACCATCTCGGCGAACTTGGCGGCGGCGGTGCCGTCCGCGAGGCGGCGGCGAAGTTCATCGCGCAGTTCGGGGCCGTCGGCACGGACGCCGGAGGTGGAAAGCATCAGGGCGACGAGGTCGACGGTGAGGTCGCGGACATCGTCCGGCCCGCCGCCCGTCAGCACTTCAATCGACTCGCGCACTTCGAGCGCGTTGCCCACGCAACGGCCGAGAGGGCGGTCCATGCCGGAGATAAGCGCAGCCGTCTTGCGACCGAGGAGGCGCCCCACGCGCTGCAGGCTGGCGGCCAGTGCCTCGGCGTCGGCGCGCGTCTGCGCAAAGGCGGCACGTCCGCACTTGACGTCGAAGACCAGCGTCTCGGCGCCTTCGGCAAGCTTCTTTGACATGATGCTCGCCGTGATGAGCGGAAGGCTCGGCACGGTGCCCGTCACGTCGCGTAGCGAGTAGAGCTTCTTGTCGGCTGGGGCGAGGGTCGCCGTTTGGCCGATGATCGAGCAGCCGACCTTGGCGACAACCTCGCGGAAGCGCTCGACGGAGAGGCGCGTATCGTAGCCGGGAATCGACTCGAGCTTGTCGAGCGTCCCGCCCGTGATACCGAGACCGCGGCCTGAAATCATCGGAACGTCGAGGCCCATCACGGCCGCGAGGGGCGCGAGCGGGAGCGAAATCTTGTCGCCGATGCCGCCCGTGGAGTGCTTGTCGGCCGTCGGGAGGGGCATGTCCGACATGTCGAGGACGTCGCCAGAGCGCATCATCGCGTCCGTGAGCGACGTCGTCTCGTCGTCCGTCATGCCACGGAAGAAGACGGCCATCGCGAAGGCCGCCATCTGGTAGTCCGGGAGGGTCCCGTCGGTGTAGGCGCGGATGAAGTCGCGGATTTCGCCGTCCGTGAGCTCGCCTCCGTCGCGTTTCTTTTCAATCAGCCATTGTGGTACCATCGTTGCTCCTTTTCGCTAACCTGTCTTTTTATGATACCACATCTCGCCATTTGCCGGGGACATTGGCCTTTACCAGACGATGTCGGGAAGACCGGTTGACGAGGCCCTGCACAAAAGGGACCTTCTGGCCGTTTACAATGGCGTGCTGGCCGAGCAGTTCGTCGCGCAGGAACTCGCGGCCGCATTCGGTGAAGGCGAGCCGCACTGGTGGAAGCGCGACGCGAAAAACGCGCAGGCGGAAATCGACTTCATGGTGGCGCTGCGGGCGGCGCCGCTTTTCACCTAGTAATCGCCACTGTTTCGGAAAAAAACGCCGCAAGAATCCCCCTGACAAATCCTCTGGAATTAAATACGTTGTTCCCGTTTCCGCCTTAACAGCAGGGCATTTTGGTATAATGGATGATGCTCCGTGTCGTACTGGAAACCGATTGGAGCAGACAGCATGAAAGCCCTTTGGATTGATCTTCCCGCCGAGGAGATGAACGTCGCCGCCGCATTTCGTCTGGCGCTTGACATCCCCGGCGATGCGGAACGCCCCGTCATCCGCATCGCGACGGCTGATTCCTACCGCCTCTGGATCGACGGCCGCCTGGCCGCGCACGGTCCCGCCCGCACCGCCCACGGCTACGCCCGCGTCGATGAGATTCCGCTCGCCAAATCTGGCCGGACTGTCCTTTTTGCCGAGGTCCATTCGGCCCACGTGCCGTGCTTCGACGGCGTGGAGCAGGACGCCTTCTTCGCCGCCGAGGTCGTCGCGGCCGACGGCCGCGTCCTTGCCGCGACGGACGACTTCGAGGCGTGGCATGACGGGACGCTTGTGCAGCGCGTCCGGCGCTACAGCTACCAGCGCGGATTCGTCGAATCGCGCCGCCTCGCGGCCGACCCCGGCGCCTTTCGGCGCGGCGGGGCCGCGCCGGAAGGCTGGACACGCGCCGCGACCGTTCCGCGTATCCTCCCGCGTGTCCTCCCGCGAGGCGTGCCCTATCCGAAGCTCGCCTTCCACGACGCCGGCGCGCCCATCGCGCGCGGAATCGTCACCTTCGACCGCTCGGCGAGCGCCCCGGCGGCCCGTCAAGTCACGCTCGTCGGCAAGGATGGCTTCAAGGGCTTCGTCCCAGCCGAATGGCAGGACGATTCGGCAACCGAGGCCGCGCGGCTCATGTGGCAGGAGGTTTCGCAGCCGCCCGCATCGTCGGGCGGCATCGGTCTTCTCCACGACTTCGGCCGCACGCTCACGGGCTTCCTCTCGCTGCACGTCCGCGCGGCGGCGCGTGGCGCGACGATTCTCGTCGTCTATGACGAGGTGCGCGCCCCGGACGGCGCGCCGTTCCCCGTCGATGGCCTGCGCGCCAACTGGACCCGCGTCCTCAAGTGGCGCCTCGCCCCCGGCGACTACGACCTCCTGTCATTCGCCCCCGCCAGCGTCCGCTTCGCCGCCGCCGTCATTGAGGGCGAGGCCGAAATCGCGCGCTTCGGCCTGGTCGACTACGAGAACCCCGACAAGGCGCGCGTCCACCTGCGCCACACGGGCGACGCGGCGCTCGACGCCATCGTCGCCGCCGCGCGCGAGACCTTCGCCCAGAACGCCGTCGACGTCCTCACGGACTGCCCCTCGCGCGAGCGCGCCGGATGGCTCTTCGACTCCCTCTTCTCAAGCCGCGCCGAGGCGCTCTTCACGGGACGCAGCGACGTGGAGCGCGCCCTCCTCGAAAACTACGCGCTCGCCCCGCAGTCGCCCGCGCTCCCGGAGGGCATGATCCACATGTGCTACCCCTCCGAAGTCCTCCGGGGGGGGTACATCGCCAACTGGGCGCTCTGGTGGCTCCTGGAGCTGGCGCAATACCGCGCCCGCACCGGAGACGAAACGATCGTCACCGCCTCGCGCCCGAAGATCGGAAAGCTTCTCGCCTACTTCGAAAAGCACATCGGATCCGAAGGGCTTCTCGAAGACATGCCCGGCTGGGTCTTCGTCGAATGGAGCGCCTGCAACGACAGGGATCACGTCTGCGGCGTGAACTTCCCCTCCAACTTCCTCTATGCCGGTGCGCTCGATGCGGCCGCCTCGCTTCTCGGCCGTCCCGATCTGGCCGCGTGCGCCACAGCCGTCCGCGAGACGGCCGCGCGCCTCGCCTGGAACGGCGAGTGGTTCGAGGACAACGCCGTGCGCGGCGACGACGGCGTCCTGCACCTTGCGGGCCACGTCACCGAGACCGGACAGTACTACGCCTTCTACTTCGGGGCGGCGACGCCACAGACCCACGCGCCCCTCTGGGAGAGGCTCCGCACCGCATTCGGCCCGTCGCGCGACGCGGCGAAGACGTGGCCGTTTGTCACGCCCTCCAACGCCTTCCCCGGCGCCTACATGCGGCTGGAGCTGCTGCTCCGCGACGGCCGGACGCAGCAATGCCTCGACGAGTGCCGCGGTTTCTTCGCCCCCATGGCGCATCTGACAGGAACCCTTTGGGAGCATCTCTCCCCGAACGCAAGTCTCAACCACGGCTTTGCCTCCTCCGCCGCCTGGATCATCATGCGGGCGCTGGACGCGCAAGCCAGACCTCAACCCACGACAGCCGCATAGCGGATGCACCACCCTTCTTTCCTTGAAACCTTGAGGACTACTAGCCACCACCTTCGCCGCGATTTCGACGCGCACCGCCGGCGTTCTGAAGGGACTTGGACTATCGGGCATTGTAAGACATGAATACTGACACTCTCTTTGAAACTGGCAAGTTCTTTGTCGGGTGCAACTACTGGGCCGGACACGCCGGCATGATGATGTGGCGCGACTGGCGCCCTGAGATTGTGGAGCGCGAATTCGCCGTCCTCGCGGCGAACGGTCTCAATGTCCTGCGCGTCTTTCCGCTCTGGTCGGACTTCCAACCCATCACGAAGATCCTAGGCTGGGCCGGCCATTTCGGAGGCTGGGGCGGCCCAGACGGGCGCGAGGTGTGCGGCGATGGCGTAGACGCCGAAATGCTGGCCCGCTTCCGCGCGATGTGCGACATGGCGCAGCGACACGGTCTCCGTCTCGTCGTCGGCCTCGTCACCGGTTGGATGAGCGGACGTCTCTTCGTCCCGCCCGCCTTCGAGGGCGTGAACGTCGTCACGGACGGCGACGCCATCGTATGGCAGGTGCGCTACGTGCGTCGCCTCGTCCGCGAGCTTCGCGACCATCCGGCAATCGCGGCATGGGACCTCGGCAACGAGTGCAACTGTCTGGCCGAATCGTCTCAGGGCGAGTTCTGGGCCTGGATGAACGCCATCGCCTCGGCAATCCGACTGGAAGACGCGACGCGCCCCGTGGTCTCCGGCATGCACTCGCTCTCGACCAACAGCAAGGCGCGCTGCCCGATCCGCCTCAACGCAGAACTGACAGATGTCCTGACGGTCCACCCCTACCCCTTCTTCACGCCGGTATGCAGTGCGGGGTCCTTCAATTCAATGCGCAACGAGCTGCACCCGTCGGCCGAGGCGCTGCTCTACGCCGGACTTGGCGAATGCCCCTGTTTCATCGAGGAGGTCGGCAACCTCGGCAACGGCGTGGCCTCGCGCGACCGCACGGCGGCCAACGTCCGCTGCGCCCTCTACAGCGCGTGGGCCAACGACCTTCGCGGCTACCTGTGGTGGTGCAACGCCGACCAGGCCCACCTTGAATTCCCGCCCTACGACTGGCATGCCTGCGAACGTGAACTCGGCCTCTTCGACGCTAAGGGCCGCGCCAAGCCCGTGCTGGAGGAGATGCGCGCCTTTGCGGCATTCCTCGATTCCCTGCCTTTCCGCCGTCTGCCGCCGCGCCGGATTGACGCGATTGTCGTCGTGCCGGAGCGGGAGGACGGCTGGAAGGCCGCCTTCGGTAACTTCCTCCTCGCGCGGCAGGCCGGTTTCGACGTCCGCTTCGCCGGCGCGGAGGGCGACCTTCCCGAATCAAACTTCTTCATCCTCGCATCCGGCGCAGACTGCGACGCCTACACGCATGCCGCATGGAGGCGCCTTGTCGGGAAGGCCGAGGCCGGGGCGACGCTGCTTGTCATGAAGGGCGCGGCGATGCGCTTCACCGGACTGGAGGAGGTAGCGGGTGTTGAGGTGGACTGGATGGCGAAAACGCCCTCCGTCCGCCGCATTCGCTTGAAGTCCGAGCCGGACCGGCTGATCGAGGTCGCGGACGGCGGCGGCACCTGCCGCATTCTCGCCAAGGACGCGGAAGTTCTCGCGGAGGACGCCGACACGGGCGACGCAATGATGACGGCCCATGCGCTTGGCAAGGGCCGCGTCCTCGTCGTCAACGCTCCCGTCGACATCTCCTCGGTCGAACGCGCCGGCTGCTTCGAAGGCGGCTCCGTCAACCCGCTCTACCTCTTCTACCGCGAGGCCATGCGAATTGCGGGTGTGAAGCGCCTCGTCGAAAAGGGCGACGTCCCGTCAATCGGCCTAACGGAACACGCCTTCGACGACGGACGGACGCTCATCATCGCGGTCAACTACGGCCCTTCGCCCGTCCGTTGCCCGTTCCTCACGAACGGCGTCCTCGGCACGGTTCATCGCGGCCGCGTCGCGGACCGTGTCATCGATCTCGACGGCAACGACGTCGCCGTCTTCGAAGTCATCGACTCCTGATTAGGGACTAGCAACTAACGTCATTCGTAGGACTCTGGCAGAAGTCCTTCTCCACCTTGAGTTCTCCGTCCTCAAGCCGCCACGAGACGGAAATGCGTCCCTTTGGCGTGTCAAGGTGCCCCCTCGCCCACGTGATGCCGGCGACGGCGTGCGGCTCGATGCCAACCTTGTCGCAGCCCACGGCGTCGTCCGCGACTTTGATGCCCAGAATCCCGCGCATGAGCCATGCCGCGCAAGAGCCGAACATGGGGTGGTTCTGCGAATAGATGTTGTCAGACTGCGCCCATGTCTCCCAGAGCGTCGTCGCGCCGTGGTCGAGCATGTTGTACCAGCCGGGGAAGCCCTTGTGCGTCAACACCCGACCTGCAATCTCCGCGTCGCCTCGTTCGGTCAGGATCTCAAGAAGATACTTGGTCGAGAAGATGCCCGTGGAAAGCGCGCAGTCGTGGGCAATCATGTCATTGCGCAAAATGCCGTACGCCGCATCGAGATCGGCGGGGGGCAGCATGCCGTGGTAGATGGCGAAGCACTCCTCGCCCTGCCGCCCGTTTCCGACAAACCCCTTTGCCGGCACG
>JAEEGL011789943.1_pt1 | contig 11469 bp, 9 predicted proteins | sample 9134231 | NCBI WGS metagenome assembly JAEEGL01 (sample SAMN16246548, study PRJNA631951) | gut metagenome | biome: gut microbiome; feature: rumen; material: fiber-attached | host: Bos | place: Iran: Karaj | collected 2018-10
GAATGAGTAAGTGTACGTCCCTTCGGCGCGAAGCTCCAAAGGTACCGAGATTTTGCTACGCAACCCTCGCGGACGGAGTCGGGGCGGTCATTGACCCTGTCGAAACCACTGCGTGTCTACGGTCATTTCGACAGGCTCAATGACCGTGGACACGGAACTTGTTGCTTTTTTGGGATTTTGGAACTTAGAGCTGATTTGGGCTTGGTCAAGCGGGGATTATTTTGTATTATGGATATAGCGATTTAGTAATGAAAAAATTATTATATTTTGTTTTTCCGATTTTTTTCTTTATTTCCTGCGTCAGGGTGAATACGGAGCAGCTTATTGCTGCGGATGAGTCGCAGTTTTTGCAAAAAGTTTCTGCCAGCTATACTGCAATCAGCATAAAAGAGTTTTCCGACGGATTCAACCACGCTCGTTACCGCTACGCTAATTCTATTCCGCCGTGGGAGCTTTATAGTGAGGAGCAGATTTTAGGGTTTGCGGAGAATATGGTCTATCTCCAGAATCCTGATGGCGGCTGGGCGAAAAATATTGATTTTCAGCGCAAATACACGCTTTCAGAGCTTATTGAACTTCAGAAAAAAAACAAATCAATTCGGCCTGTCACTTACGAGCTGAAAAAAGACGAAAATGGAAGCACTCTTGATAACGGAAATATTTTTTCTCAGATAGAATATCTTGCGCAAGTTTATAAGCAGGTTCCCGACAAACGGTATCTTGATTCCATGGTTCGTGCGTTGCAATGGGTTCTGAATGCGCAGCATCCAAAATCCGGAGGCTTTACAGGGGCGGATGTCTATGCAATTACATACAATGATGATGTTATGAGCGACACGCTCCGCACTCTCAGAAAAATAGCCAACGATGAGCTTTATTCAATTTTTCCTGAGAAAATGCGGAAAAAATCGAAGCTCGCCTATGAAAAAGGTCTTGAATGTATCTTGAATACTCAAATCACTATGACCTTGAAAGATGGAAGTAAACTTCTCACTGCATGGTGTCAGCAGCACAGTCACGAAACATTGGCTCCGCTTTGGGCGAGAGAATTTGAGCCGCCTTCTGTTTGTTCTGTGGAATCTTCAAAAATCGTTGAGCTTCTGATGGAAATTGAAAATCCATCAGAAGATGTGAAAAAAGCAATAAGGGCTTCTTGCGAGTGGTTGAACAGGGATGATGTTCGTATTCACGGAAAAAAAGTCAAAAAAATACCATGCGATGCGGAAGTCCTGAACGGGCGGTACTATGATTATGAAAGAATCCTTGTTGATGACAGCTCTGCTCCTGACCTTTGGGCGCGCTTTTATGCTCTGGATAGTTCTTTTGACATTGTTTCAAGCGCAAGAAAGCCTCCGCAGGGAAAATATCCTGATGTAAATACGCCGATTTGGTGTGACAGAGGATGTAAATTTTTCCCTGATTACAATAATTTGTCTAAGGAAAGAAGGAACGGATATTCTTATGCGGGAAGAAGGCCTGCCTCAACATTGGAAAAATACAAAGTTTGGAAGGAAAAATTTCCTGAAAAAAATTGATTTCTCGGATTCGTCTGCGGATTCGTAAAAAAAATTTCAAATTATCAAAATTCAGTGTTAGAATTAAAATATGCCTATTATTTCTAACCAAATGAACAAATTTTACGATATTCATTTTATTTTCAGGGAGAACTCAATCATCCTGAAAGACGGCTCTTTGCCCGATGAGTCCACGATGCGCCGCTGCCTTGAGCTGAGCGTTGCATCGGACTGGTTCTCCGAGCCAGAGAAAAATTATACCGCAATCCTTTTGGAGAAAGATTCGCCGAACCCGAGCGGCTGCGAGGATATTCCGCTCAGAAAATTTTTCTTCCAGAATGACGAAAAAGGCGATGAAAATCTTTCGGCACTTTCTGCGCGCGCCCGCGGTCTTATGAACTTCAAGATGATGAACAGGTACTGCTCCGTATGTGGCGGCGCATTGCGCGATGATGCGGCTTTTACAGCTAAGACTTGCGTTCAGTGCGGGCGGCAGTACTTTCCTAAAATAGAACCGGCAATAATCGTTCTTGTAAGCCGTGGGGATGAGTACCTTCTTGCCAAACATGCAAAACGAACCACGAGCGTGTGGACTTGCATTGCGGGATTTGTTGAAACCGGAGAAACTGTGGAATCATGCGTAAGGCGCGAAGTTCTTGAAGAAACAGGAATCAAAGTGAAGGATGTCCGCTATGTGGCAAGCCAGTCATGGCCGTTCCCGGACCAGCTCATGCTTGCGTTCAGGGCTGAGTATGATGGCGGTGAGATAAAAGTTCAGGAAGAAGAAATCGTTGAGGCAAAATGGTTCAATAAGAACAATCTCCCTGAAATACCAGGACCTGGCTCTGTGGCGTACAGGCTTATAACAGGTTTTTTCGGGTAACTGAAATCATAAAGCTGTTCGGAAACAATAGTTTTCCGAACAGCTCTAATGCTGATATGATGATTGCAAAAATCATCTTTCGCGTATTAAAATAATTCGTTATGGAAATCTACAGCGAAACTCGGAGCGAGCAAAACGCACCTAAGGGCAGAAAAAAATCAGGCGCACTTAAGTCGTTGTCTGCTATTTTTAAGAAATTTTTGTATTCTAATCAAAAAAACGGAAAAAAGTCGGAAAAATCTGCGCCAAAAAAAGTTTTGTCTTTTTTTGCCGAAGGAACTTTCACAAAAATAAATCCTCTGGGCCGTAATAAAATCGAAAAATCGGGCGGAGGAGCTTTTTCAAAAGGAGCATCGTCTTTTTCAGGTATGGTCAAAAAAATAGAAGCACTTTCACCAAAGAAAAAAAAACTAACTCTCTTGTCAGCGGGCTTTTTGTTCGCCATCATTTGCACTTGCATTTTTATCAATTACAAAAACAGCTACAAAAAAACTCAGAATGTTTCCAGTCTTTCCGATGAGGAGCTGGCTTATCTTGATTCAATCCTTGACGAAACATACACTTTGCAGCGTTCTGACGGATTAAAGCCGCTTCCGTATCCTGTGAATCCCGTTGACCTTGATGTTTGGGCTGGAAGCGCGATTTTGATAGATGCCTCAAACGGCTGCGTCATTTTCGAGAAAAATGCCGATGCGATTATTCCGCCTGCTTCAATAACGAAGATTTTTGTCATGTACATTGTCCTGAAAGACATACACGATGGAAAAGTTTCGTTCGATGACATAGTGCCGCTGCCAGAAAAAAGCTGGGCAGTGAATATGCCAAGCGATGCTTCGCTAATGTTTTTGGGACAGGGGCAGATTGTGACGCTCAAAGAGCTTCTTCTGGGGCTTGCGGTTGCCAGCGGAAACGATGCCGCTATTGCTGTGGCGCGCTACATCTCAGGCGGCACGGAAGAGTTCGTGGCGCGCATGAACGCGGAGTGCGCGGCTTTGGGGCTGAAAAATACGCACTTTGTTGAGCCGAGCGGCTACGACGAGAACAATCTGACTTGCGCCCGGGACCTTGCGAAATTCGCCAGAATATACATCAACGAGTACCCTGAGAGCATTGATATGTTCCATTCAGCAAAAAGCATCCGCTACCCGCTCCAGAAAAATCTACCTGCATGGCAGAAAGACCTGGGCGATTCAAAAGCCGTGTACCAGAAAAACACGAATCCGCTTCTTGGTGAGATGGAGGGCGTTGACGGAATAAAGACCGGGTTTATTTATGAAAGCGGCTACAATCTTGCGCTTACGGCAAAACGGGACGGAAACAGGTTCATATCGATTACGATGCAAGGACCGGGAAAAGGCTCCAGGCAGGGGAATCAGGGGCGTGTGCATGACGGCCACGAGATGATGGATTTTGCGTTTGCATCTTTTGCAGATTATGTTCCTTCCGCGCATGTTCAGACTTCTTACACCGTGCCAGTTCCGGGCGGCATGGAGAAATTCGTGCGGCTCGTTCCTGCCTGGGACAATTCTATTACGGTGCCGCGCATTGCTGGCGGGGAAAAGCCTGTGGACGATGTTCAGAAAGTTCAGGCCGTAGTGACTGTTCCAAAATCAATATACGGCGAGGCTGTCATCGCAAAGCAGTACGGGCAGATTCAGTACAAGCTGGGCGATGTTGTCCTTGAGACAGTGCCTCTTGTGAGCGACCGCTCTGTTCAAAAAGGCGGATTTTGGAAAAGATTTTGGGGATTGTTTGTCTAAATGAAAAATTTTAGTTATCTTAATTGTAGGTAATCTCTAAAAATAAAGTTTTTAGAGTTTTTTTAGTGAATAATTTTTATCAGGAGAAAAAAATGGCAAAAGCAAAAGTACCTATGACTCTTCTTTGCGGGTATCTTGGAGCCGGAAAAACGACTTTATTGAACAGAGTCCTCACTAATCAGGAAGGATACAAAGTTGCGGTCATCGTGAATGACATTGGCGAGGTGAATGTTGACGCAAAGCTCATCGCTGACGGCGCAAAAATCACCGACACGAGCGACATTGTGCCGCTTACGAACGGCTGTATCTGCTGTACCCTCAAATCTGCTCTGGCGCAGAACATAGAGAACCTTATCAAGACGGGAAAGTACGATTACATTATGATTGAGGCGAGCGGCGTGTGCGAACCAATGCCAATCGCGCAGGAGCTTGAGCTTATCAAAAACGGAAAGCTGGATAATGTTGTTGGCGTTGTGGATGCGGCTCGTCTTGTAGATGAGTTTGCGGGAGGTGATAAGCTTCTTGCAAAAGATACTATGGGCGAAGAGGATATCGAGAGCCTTCTTGTTCAGCAGATTGAGTTCTGCTCAACGCTCGTCATAAACAAAAAAGATTTGGTCACTGAGGACGAGTTTAAGAAAGTTCGCAAAGTGATTGAAGTCCTTCACCCTGGCGTAAAAATCATTGAAACAAGCCGTGGCGATGTTCCTGTGAAGGATATTCTGGCTACAGGTTCGTTCGATTTTGAGAAAGTGTATGCTTCTGCGGGCTGGTGCAAGCAGCTTGAGATTGGAGAGGTTGATGACGACGATGATGAGCATGACGAGCATCATCACGAGGACCACGACCATGAAGGTCATCACCACGACCACGAAGAGCACGGACATGAACATCATCATGAGCACAAGCACGAGGGGGACTCAGGTGCTGACGAGGATGAGTACGGAATAGGCACATTCATTTATTACAGAAGAAAGCCCTTCGACAGGGTAAAGCTTGACGAATACGCCAACAAGTGGCCTAGGAATATTATCCGCTGCAAAGGACTTTTGTGGTTCAGCGATGAGGAAGATATGGCATATGTTTTTGAAACATCAGGAAAGCAGATTCAGGCTGGATATTCAGGCCAGTGGATTGCATGTGCGCCTGAGAAAGAACAGAAAAAAATTCTTGCCGAGAATCCTCAGATTAAGGCTGACTGGGACGATAAGGTTGGCGATAGGATGGTAAAATTGTGTATTATTGGCCAAAATCTTGACAAGAAGGCGATTGCCGCTGACCTTGACAAGTGTCTTGCATAATAACAATAATAGAGTTGTTTGGAAACTTCATTTTTCTGAACAGCTCTAATAGTAAAGACAGGAGGTTTTTATGAGAAAGATTCTCTTTTTGGTTGCATCTCTGATTTTCTTTATTCCGGCTGCTTTTTCAGCTGATAAGAAAACTCCTTCGGTAACGCAAAAATCTTCATGCGAAGCCTGTGAGAATTTTCTGAATGATTATTCATTCGCAAAATACATCAAGGCGACTATTGTTGATGGAGCTTCTTCAAAAACGATGTATGTTCGGGCAGGAGACATAAAGGGCTTCTCCGTGCAGGCGGACGGATTGGGAATCATATTCTCAAAAGATGCCGTTGAAGATGCAAGAGAGATTGCTTATGTTCCTTATGCGGCTTGCAAAGTGTTCGAGTATCGTACTGGCGTTCTTGTCCTGAGCGTGGATGCAAGTAAGCTCTAGGTTTTCAGAGCCTCATTCTGTGGGGCTTCGCACACGACTATCATTGTTTTTCCTGTAATCGGATGGGGAAATTCCAGCTTTTTTGCGTGAAGGTAAATTCTGGCTGCTTTTTCTCCTCCGTAAAGCTCGTCTCCAAGAATCGGAAGCGCGATTGATGACAGGTGAACCCTAATTTGGTGCGTTCTTCCTGTAAGCGGTTTGCATTCAATCAGGAAACAGTCTTTTCCGTCTTTGCGGAGCTTTTTCATCACCAAAAAATCTGTTTTTGACTCAAGGCCGCCTTTGACATTGCCCCATTTTGCGCGCTGGCTTTTTCCGCTGATTCTTCCCATGCACATCGATACGCTGAATTTTTCCCCTTCTTTCAGCTCTTTCTCTGATGTTACGAGTGCCACATAAGTTTTTTTTGCGGTATGGTTTTCAAACATAGAATGGCAGTTTTTGTTCGCGGCGCGCGACTTGGTGAACAAAATTACGCCGCTTGTCTCGCGGTCAAGACGGTGCATTATTCCGGCGTAAGGAGGATTTTTTAGCTCAGGATTTTTTTTGTGCAAGTACCGTATGACAGCTGCATGGAGATTGTCTCTGGAAGCGGTTATGCCGGCTTCGGTCGGAAAAAATGCAGGCTTGTTCACCACGATTATAGATTCGTCCTCAAACAGAACATCTTTTTTTGTAAGCTCAAACGATATATCATCGGGGGCTTTCTCAAAGAAGAGCTTTTCTTCATCAATCCGTACGGAAACGGAAGTCCCTGGGTAAAGGATGAATGATGGAACAAAAATCGGCTTTGAGTTGATTATGATGTTTCCGGAGATAATCAGCCGCCTTATTTTTGAATTTGAGATTTCTTTCTGGAGCTTTTTCGGAAGCTCTTTTCTGAGCATTTCATCAAGACGCTCTTTTGTAAGGCTTTTTAAAATATAATTTGTCATTTTTTATTTTCTTGCTACACTTTATATAAAAAATCAGTTATAATTATAAAGAATCCTTTAGGAAATGAATAGTTTTGAGAAAAATGCTGGTATAGGGGAGTAATAGCAGTATGGAGAATCAAACAAATATTGTACGCGTCGCTTGTTTCAGTGCTAAGGAATACGATGAGCATTTTATTCAGGAAGCTGCGGCTCTTCCTGAATTTGCTGATGTTAAATTTTCATTTGACTTTTTTTCGGACAGGCTTTCAGCCAGCACTGCAATACTTGCTAAAAATCATGAGGCCGTTTGTCTTTATCTGAACGATGAGGTGAATGTTGAAGTTGCTAATTTGCTGCACGAGCTGGGGGTAAGGGTTATTGCGCTTCGCTCTCGGAGCTACAATTACATAAACCTGAACGCGCTTGCAGGAAGAATATCAGTCGTTCATATTTCCGACTACAATTCTCATGCTATTGCTGAGTTCTCAATAGCGTTGCTTCAGGCATTGAACAGAAAAATCTACAAGTCATACGCCAGAAGCCGCGAGGGAAACTTTAGCCTTGACGGGCTTGTTGGCGGCGATATTTACGGAAAAACCGTCGGAATTATCGGTGTCGGAAAAGTCGGAAAGAATGTGGCGGAGATTTACAAAGGGTTCGGTGCTAAAGTCCTTCTGAACGATATGAATCAGGATGATGTTTTTGCTCAGAAAGTCGGCGCGAATTATGTAAACCTTGAGGAGCTTTTCAAGCAGGCTGATTATATCTCGCTTCATTGTCCGCTTACGCAGGAAACGCGCCATATCATCAATTCCAGCAGTCTTTCCCTTATGAAGAATGATGTGGAAATCGTGAACACTTGCCGCGAGGAGCTTTTTGACCCGAAGGTTGTTTGCGACGCGCTCATCTCAGGAAGAATACGCGGCGTTGCGGTGGATGTTTTCCGGGAGTATGACCATAATTCGTACAGGAATCTTGATGAGAATTCGGTGCTTGACGAGAATGTTACTAAAATATCGCAGCTTCCGAATGTTGTGCTGACTTATCATCAGGCATACCTTACGGAGAATAACTATCGTGACATGATGAAGACTACGCTGAAAAATATTGTTGCCATATTGAACGGAGAGGAGACTCCTGACGAAGTTTCCGCCGTTCCGAAGAATTAGATTCCTAACCTGCGCTATTTTCTGAGGTATGTGTTTTCAAAATCGCCCACTGAAATCGGGCGTGAGAAATAATATCCTTGGAAAATATCGCAGCCCACCTTGTTAAGAAACTCAACTTGCTGCTCAGATTCAACGCCTTCCGTAACGACTTTCATCCCAAGCTCTTTTGCAAGGCTGATGATTTTCTGAAGGATTATCATACTTTTTTCGTCATGCTTTGACTTTTGTAGGAAAGCCATATCGACTTTGAGAACATCTGCATTTATGTCCTTGAGCATATTCAGGCTGGAATAACCGCTTCCAAAATCATCAATCTCTACGGCAAAGCCAAAGTCACGGAGCTTGTCTATCAGTGCGATTTGGTTTTCAAAATCCTGCATGATTGCGGTTTCTGTTATCTCAAGGTTCAGGTTCCGCGGTAAGATTCCGAATTCCCTGACGAGGCTGGTGAATGTGTCGTAAATGTTGACAAGGAAGAAATCTTTCGGCGATATGTTGACTGAAATGTAGAGGTGCGTCAGCCCGTGTTTCTGCCAGTCAGATAGTTTCTTGCAGGCGCAACGCCAGATGTACTGGTCAACTCGGCTGACCATTCCGTTCTTTTCGATTGCAGTTATGAAATCGGACGGCAGAATCTCGCCTTTTTCCGGGTGATGCCAGCGCACGAGAGCCTCCGAGCCAAGAATCTCGCCCTTTGCGTTGAACTGAGGCTGCAAGTACATATAAAGCTCATTGCGCTTTATTGCGAACGGAAGCTCGTTCATAAGTGTCTGCTGATGCAAGGCTGCTTCCCTGAGTCTTTTGTCGTAGAATGCTATTCTTTGCGTGTACTGACCTTTTATTGTGCTGAGAGCAAGAAAAGCCCTGTCGCACATGAACGATACCGGAATGTTCCTGTCTGTTATCTCGTATACTCCGATATGGCATATAATCTGGTATGTCATGCTGTCAAAGTGGTCAAACACATTGAGAGGCCCGTTGATGAAATTTTCTTCCTTGAAATGAGCTTTTGGCATAAGGATTGCGAATTTGTCGTTGTTAATCCTTGCGTAAATATTACCTACAGAAGCCCGGTTTCTGAGTTCGGATGCTATTTTTGTAAGAATCATGTCTCCGTGGTCCGTTCCGTAGATGTCGTTCACGAGCTTGAAATTTGCAAGGTCAGAGACTATTAGGTAATACGGCGTGTCAGGATTGCGCTCCAGCATTGCAGAAACTTTGTTGAAAAAATAGTCACGGTTGTAAATTCCTGTGAGCTTGTCCCTTGTGGCAAGAATATGCTCGCGCTCATACCGCTCGATTTCTGGTGTTATGTCGGAAATTCTGTAATAGCTTCCGAGAAGGGTGTTTTCTTTGTCACGGAAAAGATGAAAATCAATGTGGTAATAGAAATTCTTTTTCCTTCCCGGATAAATATAATCTTCAGAAAAATCATGGTGCGGGAAAGCGTCGCGCTCTTTGAGCCATGATTTTATGACCGGGGAGGCGAACAATGTTTTTTCATCGGAGGCAGTGAGCCTTTTTATGAAATCGTTCATGTAAAGGACTTTTTTTTCGTTGTCAAAAATGATAAGACCAAAATCTATTGAGTTTGTTACGAGGCTCAGAGTTTTGTTCATAAACATTTTCTTTGTGAACACGAATGGCAGATAGTAGAAGCAGAATCCGGTGAAAACATGGAGCATGACCGAAAAATCAACCGGGAGGTCAAAAATCTTGTAGAGAATGTTTCCTATGCCAATCAGGATTATTATTGCGATTATAGGAACATACTTAGGACGGTACATTTCGGGCGAGAGTGCCAGCGCGCGAAGAAGAAAAAGTAAGCTTATTCCAGCCACGGAATAGACATAAATCAAGTGGACTATATAAAACAGGTTTACTGTGTGATTGAAGAAAACTTCTCCGTGGAAAGTTACCATGTACACATCGAATGCGTGGTAGCCGAATACATTCAAAAACATAGACACGGTATCAAAAAAAGCCATTCCGAGAAGGATGTTGCTTGAAAATCCGTTCTCTTTCTTGATTTTTCCGAATTCAAGGCAGAAGTAGAACAGGAAGCTTACGAGCCAGTCGAACGCCGAGAAATAGAAGGCGAACGCAAGCAGTGCCTGATTGCGCGTGGAGGCGTAGTTTATTGCCATGTTCGCAACGATACAAGCGATGACCGAGAGAAAAAAAGGCCTTAGTTTTTTTAATTTTTTGTCATTTTCTTTGAAAGTAAAGACAAAAAAGAACAACGGCACGAAAGAAACGGCTAGTAAGCAGAGAAAAAAAATTAATTTCATAAGTACTTCAAAATGATTTGCGGCGTTCTGCCGCAGAAATCGGGCAATGGCAAAAACATAGGGTTTTAGAGATGCCCTTAAAGTTTTTCTTAATTATATCACATTTAGATTGAAAAAGAAATCTTTTCTTTTTTTGAAATTGTTACTCCGAACACACTCTCAATTATTTTTGATTCCAGAATTTCTTCAGGTGAGCCGAATTTTTTCACCCGGCCTTGCTCCATGACGGCGATGTTGTCAGAAAGCTCCAGTGCAAGCGCGATGTCATGGATAACGATGATTACTGTCTTTTCGATTTCCTTTAGTTTTTGTGAAAGTTCCAGCTGCTCTCTTATGTCAAGGAAAGTGAACGGCTCGTCAAGGACAAGGACGGGGGAATCTTGGGCAAGTGCCATCGCTATGAACGCACGCTGCCTTTGACCTGCGCTCAGGTTTCGCACATTTTTGTTGCGGAGCTGGGTGATATTCATTTTTTCCATTGCCTCACAAGCCTTTTTCTCGTCGGTCTTAGAGTAATTCTGGAAAAAAAAGCTGTTTGTATGCGGAAATCGTCCGTGCAGAACAAGATTTTTCGTAATTATGTCAGGAATGCCTGCTGTCTGCGAGACGAATGATATTGTTCTTGCACGCTCTTTTTTTGTCATCGAAGAAAGTGGCTTTCCTGAGATTGTGATTTCGCCGCTCCAAGGATTTTTTATTCCTGAGAGGAGCTTTAAGAGCGTTGTCTTTCCGCTTCCGTTTGGTCCCAGAATTGCGGTGGTGCTTTTTTCTGGAATTGAGAGAAAAGGCACGGAAAGAAACGGCTCTATGTTTTTTTTCTGCGCGTAAGGCTCGTATCCGAACGAAATGTCTTTAAGTGTGATTGTTCCGCTCATTCCTGCCTGAGCCTCCTTTCCCTGACGAGCAGGAAAAAGAAGTAGGGGCCGCCTATGGCAGAAAGAAAAATTCCGGACGGAATTTCATGCGGGCCGAGCCTTGACACTGTGTCGCACACAAGAACCAGAATTGAGCCTGAGACTGCCGTTAGCGGAAGGAGCTTTTTCATTTCGTTTCTGCCAAGAATCATTCTGCATGAGTGCGGCACAATAAGACCCACAAAGCCTATCGTCCCCGCGAATGAGATTGCGCTTCCGCACAGAAGGGATGATAGAATCAGTACTAAAAAACGCATTTTTTCAACATCAAGTCCCAGGGA
>JAEEGL011792578.1_pt1 | contig 11469 bp, 8 predicted proteins | sample 9134231 | NCBI WGS metagenome assembly JAEEGL01 (sample SAMN16246548, study PRJNA631951) | gut metagenome | biome: gut microbiome; feature: rumen; material: fiber-attached | host: Bos | place: Iran: Karaj | collected 2018-10
GACTGAAATAGATCAAATGTCGGATGGTACGGATTTGGAAGCTGCTAGGAAGGAGCTAGATGACATAAAAAGCGATTATTATGAATATCAACAATCTATTCGTAGTGAAGTTTCAGGTTTGGCGGATCAAGTAAAGGAATCACAAGAAACAAGTAGTTGAATAAAAGAGACACCTACAACTTATGAACTTTTAGAGTGAACGAATACATATACAAGGCTTGAAAATATAATAAACAATAATCCAGAAAAGTTTATAAATATTCCGTGAAATACGGCTCAAGAAAAGGTAAAATATATTTTTGATACAATTCGTGATAGTGCAAAAGAATTTCTAGAGAATAGATTGTGAAAATCCGAAAGAGTTGAAAAGATAATAAATAATACGATAGCGCCAGCATTGGAATGGAATCTATTAGAACTTTTAACTAAACAGAAAGAGGGTGGTAATGGGGATATGCTGAGCAGTATGGATAGAATCTCTTTTAATAGTTTTGGTGAACTTTTTAGATGAGTAAGGAGATTTGCGCGTAAAAGTGAGTCTTCCACTCAAATGGCTGCTTGGATGAATGCTATAGATTATTTAGCGGTACAGGAATCTAAAATTTCAATTTTTAATTATGCTGAAAACTCAGAAATTCTTTCTAATCCATTAAAGTTTAGAGAATATTTAAATAATAATAAGTTTGCTACTGATAGTTTTTCACCACATGAAGCTACTCCACTATCTGATGTGTATGCGTTATTCGGTATAGATGAGAGTAAAACTTTTGATATTTGAATTTCAGAGGAAGAGGTGGAAATGGTTAGAAATCAACTATGAGATATTGAAGTGGAAAATGTGGATAATGTGGCTACAATAGGGAGGTTAGTAGGTAAAGCAAAAGATTTTTTGGGAAAAACTCCATGATTACAAGATACAGCAAATCGTTTGTTGGATTGATTGGATAATGTGAATAGGGTAACAAAAATATTTTGAGTTGATATCCTTTGAGAAATTAACAAATCTCCCGAGGAAAGATGATTCTTATATAGAGTTCTTGATTTTGTGTTTAAGTTGATATGATTTACTTGATGATTGGAATGAGTAGTGAAGAACCGGCGTTTAAACAGATTAAATCTTGGAGATAAAACTGAAAATATAAAACAAATATTTAAAGATTATCATGATTTGGTATGAGACTGAACAGAGGTGTCGGTAACTGATGAAAATTCTTGTAAGGCTATGTTGGAGGATTTTAAAGTGACAGATACAAATGATCCATCAAGAACAAAATGAGATCATTTACGCGATGCAATGGTTAAAGATATAGATGTTTCATTATTATCTCCAGCAGTTGTTCAACAAACATTGTGAAATTCTTATTTGAAGAAAGAGAAGTTTGAGAAAGATTGAAAAGTGCAAGATAAAATTGTGGTTGATGTTACAAAATTTACGGAAGATGACAAATTGATGTTGGCACAAAAGCATTTGCAAAATATGAAATCACATTTAGAGAAATATAATGAAAATAATTTAAAAGATTTTTATGCACATATACATAATACTGATGATATTGCAGTTTGTGTGACAGCATCATTATATGCGGATAAAGATGATGTAATTGAATGATTAAAAGCTCAAGTTTTTCTCCCAGAGAATTATGGAGTAGTGTATGCTGATTCAGTAACTACACATGCATGATGAAGAGAAAATCTAGATGGATGAATTGATACCTCTGACAAACAAAGAGTGTCTGAACAACGGGTTTATGATAAAGCGGTAGAATATGGAATTACAGACAATGCTCAAATAGCTTATGTTTTGTCTACTATTAGCTGAGAGAGTTGATTTAAGAATCAGAAAGAAATCTGATGAGAAAACAGAGATTATTGAAAAGTAGATTCTGTAACATGAAAAGCATATTATGGTAGGTGATTTATACAAATAACTCATAAAGGTAATTATCAAAAATATACACAGATAATCAGAAATTCTTGAAAGGATTTTAAAGATAATAATGGTAATATTATTAAAGGTAGTGAAGTAGATTTAGTTAATAATCCAGATATCATTTTACAAAGTAATGATTTGGCTATATTTATTGCGATGGATTGGATGAAAAATTGATGACCATATCGTGCTGAAAATAAGAGATTGGACTATTATATTAATGATAATAAACAAGATTTTTATAACGCTAGAATCATTATTAATTGAATGACTAGTAAGCCTCAAGAGTATGCAGATAGAGCACAGCAATATTTGAATAAGTTATGAAATTGAAGTATAGATAGACAACAGGACACAAAAGAAAGTGTACTTATTTGAAAGGAATTGGCAGCACACAATAAGGATGAAATATGAGGTTTGTGAAATTCTATTATGGCGTGATTTCAATGATATAAAAATAAATTCAATTTTCCAAATATGGATTGAGAAGAATCAAAGAATACACAGACGCATCCGCGTAGATTCAATTCTCCATTAGATGTTCAACAATATAAAGCTGAGCATCAAGATGTGAAGAGTTTTATGTTTTATTTTTGAGCAAACACAAGTGATAATGCTCAAACTTTAGCTGATATAACGAAATGGTCTGAGTGGTTTGAGGAAGAATGAATACAACCAGTATTATGTACATGTATTTGAGAAGATAAGCATACTTGGTTGACGGATTTGAATAAATCGTTAATTGATTTATGACAGAGAAAAAATTGGCCAGTCTTTGATTTCGCTAAGGCATATAATAGATGAGATATTGCTATGTGAGGTGGAGATTCACCACATCCAACATCTGAATGATATTCTAAAATGGCAAATTTAATTACTGAACAAATAAAACCCGCATAACTTTAAAAGCTGATCAGTAATGATCAGCTTTTTTATTTTATGTGTTTTTGAATTATGCAAATAATTTTATGGCGATATTTACTATTATATAGGCTAATATACAAACAACTAATCATATAGCACATCCGGTTAATGCACCCGTGGCTTTCTTCATTTCCTTCTCATCTCCGCGGGCTATGATAAGTTGGTATCAGTTTCGGACCATAAATAGGAAACAGACAAATCAGATAGCAAACCATAGGTATCCATTAACGAGTGATATTGTATCGAAAACAGAGTATTTTCAATAAACTTGTGATGTACTAGATACATCAGGATTACTTCAAAATTTTCATCTAGGATCTCGTACTCTTACAGCATCAACTTTTGATAAACAGAGTGATATGGTTGTTAATATGGTACTGATTATCTTATATCTTTTCATGGATAATTTTTCTATATAAAAATGGTAAATATCTTATCCGTTTATGAGTTCGGTAAATTTATCTGTTACGTATGTACCTACAGATACGTATTTTCATTTCAATAATTCATTATCTTCTCTGTTGTCCGTTTGAGGGGTCGTTCAGTCTTCAATAGATGGTCATACTGATTGTATAATAGTAATAATTGTAACACTAAATAGTGCAATTAAAATACCTATAACAATATATATGATGTTTGATACAAGATCTTTTCCTTCTTTTCATTGTCATGTTTGTATAATATAGGACATTCAATTATATAATATCATAGTTACTGCTATAACAACAACGAGTGATAAAAGTAATCTTGTAAATTTTACTATTACAGATGTTGCATCTCTTACACCGTCTCCAAGATTTACTTCTGTTCATTCTTCAAATACATGTTTTCATACTTCATTTGGAGTATCTCACATATCTACGGAAATATCACGATTCTCAACTCAAAGCATAATTTGTCATAAAATATCATCTGTTCTTGCAAATGAAATTCATCAAAAGAAGAAAGATAATATAAAAAATGTTACGAATGTGTATTTTAAGTTGTTTTTTATTTTTATTAATACTTTGCTCATTACAATTAAATTTGGTTAAGTAAAGCATCGGCCTCAACTTCTTCTTGTTGGCGAGTTGCTATTTCTGAATTTCTGATTCTATCTTGTTGTTGTTGATAAGCTCAAGAAGCATAAGTTTGTTCGTATTTCTTTTTTATCTCTTCTTGTTTTGCTTGATATCTTGCCTCAATCTCAGCTAATTTTTGTTTTTCTCTTGTAAGGATATCTCTTAATTTATCAATTTGATCTTGGTTCATAAGAGGATATAAATCAAACCAACTTTGTTTTTCTTTCTGTTCGTTGATTGATTTACTTTCTAAAACTAAAACAACTAAATCTGGATTAGTTTGTAGCATGTCATCTGGAATCATGTAGTTTAGTGCTACAGCTTGTAAGTGCTGTGGCAAATATTGCATAATATTCTCTTGTGTAGCCATGATAATCAATTAATTATGTGTTAAAATTTTTTTATTCTTTGTCATCTAATTTTTTTAGTATATTTTCAGCTTCGATTTCCTCCTTTTTGTGATATTGTTTAGACTTCTCATTTATGATTCATGATTTTTGCATATTGCGAATCATTTCTTGAGTTTGCTGTCTCGTTAATCTTTTTGGTCTTCATCAAGAAGCGTGGTAAGATTCTTGCATTTAGTTTATTTAAATATTAAACTTGTGGAGTTGCCTTGTTATTAAGAAGCCATTCTACATCTTCTTGATTAATGATGTCTCTTTCTAGAAGTTTTTTTGCGTATTGCCTCATAGATATCATTCAACTTTGAGTAGATGTCTCTATAATATTTTGCATTTGGTCAACTTCTCTCTTTTTAAGATTGTTTTTTACTGCATTATTATTTAATAATAATTCGAATATTCAAATTCTTCACTGTCAATCTTTAGTTTTAACTAAAGTTTGTGACATTATACCAACTAAACAATCAGCCATTCTTTCTAATACAGAATTTTGCATATCGCTAGGATAGAAAGAAAGGTATCTGTTGATTGTGTGTGTAGCTGAGTTGGTGTGTAATGTTGAAAATACAAGATGTCCAGTTTCTGCTAGATTTAGTACAGCTTCAGCTGTTTCGCTATTTCTAATTTCTCATACAAATATTACATCAGGATCTTCTCTTAATGTAGAACTAATTGCAGAATTAAAAGATCGTGTATCGTGTCCAATTTCTCTTTGAGATACCAATGATCTTTGAGGTTGGAAAACGTATTCAATAGGATCTTCTATGGTAATGATTTTATAAGGTTTTTCTTTATTCAAAATTTCAAGCATTGCAACGATTGAAGTTGACTTTCAACCTCAAGTTGGACCAGTTACAAGGAATAATCATTTAGGAGAAGTTAGTACATTGTTTTTAATAGACTCGGAAATATTTTGGAACATGATTCATTCCAATTGTCTAGGAGTACTATTAATTTTTCTCATAACAACGTTAATTCTTCATGTGCTTAGGTATGCATTTACTCTGTATGCAGTATCATCTTTTGCAACATATGCAAAATCAGCCTCTTTATCCACTAAGAATTTATCATATCTTTGTGGATTATTTTTGAAGAGTTGTTTAAGTAAAATTTCCATATTTTCATCTCAGATTTTACCTAATTCTTCTTTTCTGATGATTTCACCATTTAACCTATAGGCGACACTTTCTCAGGCTGAAAGATGTAAATCTGAAATGTTTTGATTGTTAGCAATGAGTTTTAATATTGACTCAATGTCTAATCAAATTCCTTGCATGATTATGAAATAATGAATAAAGCGTGAATATAATCACTTACCTTATTATATTCAAAAAATATTTTCTGTCAAAAATTTGGGGACTTTTTTAAGAATTGTATTTAGTCAATTTTTATATTATGAGAATTATGTTCGTTAGGAGATTTATGAGATAATTATAAAAATTTAATTATGTTGAATTTTTTATATAAAAATTTACAAGAAAATGTTACTTTTGTTTGGGAATTATTTTGTAGTATATAATGCTTGATATTATTGTTGATAAAATAAAAAATATTTTTGTATGAACCAAAAATAAAATAAACAAAAGTCCTCGGTATTGAAGGACGTTGATTATGTTTTTTTGGGTGGCATTTTTGGTAAAAATTGTAGTAGTATATTTTTCATATAAAAACTTAGATCCTATAAAAACATGCCTTTCGTATATATGTAGTGATATTCTGGTACTTTTTTTTGTTGGTTTTTTAATTACGATAAATTCGTGGATAAAAAAACGTCGATTAAGGTTGATAAATGATATTGTTGTTTTCTTAATCTTGTTAATTTATAGTGTGGATATATTTACTATTTTCTTTTTTCAAAGCAGAGTATCTTTGGCTGATGCGATGACTATATGAAGCAATTGATCAGTTTGATTTGCTTGAGCTGTAAGGTTATGGGTGGTTATTTTTTTGTTGATTTGAATGGTGGCATTTTTTTTATCTCAAACAAGATATCGTAAGCATAAAAATTATTGAAAGAAAATAACGTTATTTTTCTCAATATCCTCAATATTATGTGCGATATTTTATATTGGAATATTGTGCTATAATGTAGATGTGGATTATGTAGATAATGTTATAACTCTTAATTTGAATCAATTGGTAAAGAATGGGCAGAATAATGTTGTTGAAGATAGCTCTGTAACATATAATGACTATATTTTTAATGTTCAATGAGAATGAAAAGATCTTAACGTAATTTTGGTGTTTGCTGAGTCGCTTTCAGCTATAGATTCATTAAATGTGTGATGAAATGATGAAATGCCATATTTTGATAAAATTCAAAATGAATGAATAGTATATACAAATTTTATTACAAATTGAACAACATCGGATACGGCTCATATTAGTACTTTATATTGAGTGATTCCATTAATAAATATGTGAGCTAATGATACGCCATATAGTTGATATAAATTATTGATGGAGCCGTTACCAGAGTATTTAAATACACAATGATATCATACAACTTTTGTTAGTGCCGCTAGTTTAGATTTTTTGGATCAAAGAGCGTTTCTTTCGTGAGCATGATTTCAAACAATTATTTGAGAGGAGGCATTTTCGGGTAGCAAAATGTATGCGTTTGAATCTGCTCCTGATGGTGATTTATATGACAGGGTCTTGCAAGAGATACGTGTACAAACAGGTAAATATTTTATATGATTACAGACGATTTCTTTCCATAGACCATATAATACACCTAATGGCAAAACTGAGTCTTTGGCATTGCAGTATTCTGATGAAGAATTGTATAGATTTTATAAAGAGTTACAGAAAATTTGATTTTTTGATAATTGAATATTGGTAGTTATATGAGATCATAGAAAAATGAATCCAGCAGAAGAGTGAGAAAGTGAGCTGCTTTGAAAAAATTGGTATACTAAATCTGTTGCTACAGTTGTATGATCTTGAATTCAAGCTTGAACTATTAATTCAAATATTATACAACATACAGATTTTTATAATTCGTTAAAAGTATTGCTATGACACTGAATTGTAAAAATAGATAAAACGTATAATGATATTTTTTCAGATAAGGCACAAAGAAATTGGGGAATAACTAATGCCGAATTTTATGAAATAAATAGATATACAGTGTCATCAACTGATGAAGAACCTTTCTTGTTTAGAAATTTGTCTAATTTATCATGAAGAAACGATAAAGTATATAATTATTTTTCATCATATTTGTGATTTGAATTTTGAAGTAGTAGGGTAGATGTGGTTGATGAGATGGATAATTCTATAAAATTAATATGACATAGGTGATCGATTGATGATTCTCCAGAAAACACACTTCAGTCTTTTTTGTCAGCGAAAGAACTATGAGCTTCGTGAATAGAATTTGACGTGTCATATACGAAAGATAAACAAAATATTGTTGTTCATTGAGAAGAACTCTATGCATCTAATTGTACAAATCTAAAAGTTTGAAGTTATACATCAGATTGGATTAAAAAGAATTGTACAATAGTCAATTGAGAGAAATATAAAACATTACAAGAAATGCTGGAAATGATAGATTGATTATTTGATTATTATTTTCTTGAGATTAAAGTTTACGATGAAAAATTATGAGCAGAGCAGACAGAAGATATAATACAAACAGTGAAAGAATTAAATATGCTTGATAGAGTTATTTTTATTAGTTATTCAGATTCTGCGAGGGATGTACTAAATTCACATACTGATGTTATTTTCGGTCGAGATACTTTTGATGTGGGTGATTTAGATTTTTTATGAAGTAATAATAGCAAATATTTTTTAGTTCCATACGAACTACTTACCCCGGAAATCGTAGAAAAAGTTAGATCTTTGTGAAAAGAAGTTGTAACCTATACGGTAAATGATACTTGAGATTATCAAGTAATGAAGGATATGTGAGTGAATATAATAATGACGGATCAAATTAATTTATTACAGGAGTATGATAACACTGAAATTTAAGATATTGATTTTTGTAGGATATATTATATAATATGTTGAAATAAAAATAAAAATATGGTAGAGTTCCTTCAAGAAAATTTCCTATTTATCATATGTTGCAGCGTTGGTACGGCTATAGACATAGGCCTACTTAACTTTCTATCGCATGTGGTAAACATGGATGAGAAAACAGCCAACATTATATCTTATATTGTCGGCGTACTTGTGGCCTTCTTCCTTTGTAGAGCCTTTGTGTTTGTTGATGCTAGGGATTATATAGGAGGACGGCTAGTCATAACCCTTTTAACCCATGCTATAGGGTTAATCGTACAGCAATGGCTCTTAAATACTCTCATGAAGAGGGGATTGAGCCTAAATTTTGCGAAGTGCATTACTATAGCTGAAAACGCTGTACTGATGTACTTCCTGACAAAGTATATCGTCTTTATACAAATTGGGAGTATCTAAAATTTGGGAATGTTTCATTCTTAATCGTGGATACTCTTTTTGAATATAAATAATGTCTTATTTTAAATTACTATTTTACAATTTTTCTTGCTTCTAAATAATATCTCTTTTCGTCAGCTTCTCCCATTGAAAAAGTTTTTCTAGGCAAAGCTCAATCTATAACTACAGTTTTAAAGAAATCAGACTTATCCATAATTGGAAATAGAATTCCGAAATTTCAAGTTTCTTTTCATAATCTTTCTACTACGTCATCTCAATGAACATAATCAATCTTAGAATCGTTATGATCTTTTAAGTATTGGTCTAAGAAAGCTTGCATATTTCATACTTCTAAGTTTAATTTAGGATTTGCTATTCAAAATAGATAATAGCTGGATTTTGATACTCATCGACAATAGTGTGTCTGTGCGTCGGATTTTTTCATATTTTGCATTAATTCTTCTTTTGTTGAGTATTCTTCGATTTTTAAATCTGATCCTATACTTCTGAAGAATCTTCACATTTCTTCTAAGAAACTATTTTCTTCTACATTAAATAACACACGATGAATAGGTTCAAAGATGATTCATTCATCATGAACATTGTTTATTTCCACCAGTGCAAATCTAGCAGGGTCATTTAATTGTTCTTCTGGAGATAGTGCTTTTTTCTTTTCTTCCCAGATAGCTTTTGCTGTGGCAAAAGAATGGTTTCCATCTCACATTGCAAACAGTAGGACTCATAAATTTTCAGTTAATCAATATTTCTCTTTGAACGTTTCTAAATTGTTTAATTTTCTTAATCAATTTATAATTTGCATAATAATTTCTTCGTCATTAATTTGCCATCATTTTATGTGGCCACCATTCATCATTAAATCAAAATCATAAAGTAGATTTTCGTCTTTTACATTGGCTTTTAATGGTTCTATTACTTGTTTATCTGGATCATCAATTAGCACCATAATATGAGGTAGTTCGAAAATCGCATTTTTTCTAATTTCTACGCGAGGTGGAATTCTTTCAATTATAGTTCATTCTGTAGCTCTAATTAGAGTTTGTGAACCCTTATTAAAATCATATTTTTCCAAATCTAATGCTAAAATTAGACCCTTTCTTACAGGGACATGAGCTGTTTGCCTTTCTATATATATAAATCATAATCATTGATTTTCTAGAACATTATCTTCCTCATATTTATGCATTGTTTTTGTGATATTTTCAATGATTTCTGATTTATGTCATCAGTCTAAATATATTTCTGGGAAGGTGATTTTTAGTGTAGAGGGAGAGTCTCATACGACATTTTTTACTTCATTCCAATATTCTGGTTGTGATGTATATTGATCACAAGCAACGACAGATCGTTTAGATAAATCTGCTCATTTTTTAGGTAAATAAATTTCTGGAATTTTTACTCAAATATCATCGAAGAAATCTTGCATGTTTCTTATATAAGAAATAAAATTATATTACGTTCAAGATATGATTTTAATTTTATATTTCAAATGGAAGAAAAGTTGGGGAGTTTTTTATAAAAAAGTCCGTTTTTTTTTGCATTTTGTGGTGTTTGTGAATATAATAAATTGTTTATATTATATAGCATATGTAATGAGGAATAAGTGAATATTACTGGCTTTCTTTGGAATGATGCTGATATTTTTTACTCTTCCATCTTTTGCAGCTCCCAATTTTAAAAATAATAGTAGGTATTTTTCTGTGGGCGGAAATGCTACGTCTCTTGCGGAAACTATTCATAATGAAATACCAGAGCAAAATACAGATTTGGAGAAAGTAAATTCAGTTGCTAGTTGTAGTGACTTGGCATTGGGGGCTACGAGTAATTATACTATAACGAAAACACTTTGTTATTTAAAGGCCCATATTAATGATTATATGCAGTATGCTATTTATTTTTGACTTACAGCAGCAACTATATTTTTGATCCGAAATGGATTTAAGATTGTTACTTCTCAAGATAGAGAAAAAGAGATTAATGCCTTTAAAAAGAGATTTATGTATGTTGTTATTGGAGTTGTTCTATTAGTAAGTTTCTACATTATAATTGATATCTTTGTAAGTGTTGTAAATTTGGTGTTACAATAATGTTTTATCTGATTGTTTTATTGTCATGTTTGATAAAATTAGATCAAAAATATATGTGATTATACTATGATTATTCGTACTATTCGGATGTGTTCTTCCAATGAGTAATTATGTAGAAGCTGTTCCTCCTACTTATTATTGAAGTTTTGTTGAACCATTGAAAGGTGAAGGGGGAGATACAGAAGCTTGATATATTATAACAATACCGTGTGTATCTAAAGATCAAACACTTCGTGAGAATGTTATTTGTCTTTTTTATCCAAATTGGAGTAACTGAACTGGTAATGTGGTATATAATCTTGTTAGAGATATGACGTTATGAATAATGATAGTATTCATAGTATGGGCATGAGCTTCGCTTTTGTTCAATAGAAAGCCTGATGATATGAAAAAAACATTATGGAGCTTGGTATATATTTTATTGTGATGATGCTTTGTTTATTGAGCTAATCGGTTATTCGGATTTGTGCTTGATTTTAGTTGAGGTGGCGAGTTCACTGCAAGCACGGAAACATGAATTAATCCTATAGTTGATAAATTTACATGAGGATGATGAGTATTGTTTGTTGTTTTGTCGGCGATTAAAGCATTTGCCTTTTTTATGGCTATTATTATGACGGTTATTACATGAATTA
>JAEEGL011863261.1_pt1 | contig 11469 bp, 6 predicted proteins | sample 9134231 | NCBI WGS metagenome assembly JAEEGL01 (sample SAMN16246548, study PRJNA631951) | gut metagenome | biome: gut microbiome; feature: rumen; material: fiber-attached | host: Bos | place: Iran: Karaj | collected 2018-10
TCTGCGGCCATTGCACATGGCCGCGCCACGAACACAAAAGGTTTCACGGTCTTTCGTCTTGTGATGCTTTTTGTGTTTTTTTGTACCCTTTTCAAGCCAGTGCGAGGAACAAATGCGATTCGTCGATGAAATTAAAATTGAAGCAACCGCCGGGAAAGGCGGCGATGGCGCTGCAACTTTTCGCCGCGAAATGTACGTTCCTCAGGGGGGACCAAACGGCGGCGACGGCGGTCGCGGAGGTAATGTCGTACTCGAAGGCGACGACGGGTTCACCACACTCAGCCACCTGCGCTACAGACGTTTTTGGCATGCCAAAAATGGCGTCCCCGGAAGCAAAAATAAAATGCATGGCAAAAACGGCGAGGACTGCATCGTCAAAGTCCCCGTGGGTACGCTCATTTTCGATGACGAATCCGGCGAAAATATCGGCGATATTACCGCACACGGACAGCAGATTATCGTCTGCAGCGGCGGACGGGGCGGACGCGGAAACGTTCACTTCGCAACCGCAACAAACCGTTCACCGCATCTGGCAGAACGCGGCCGGCGCGGCGAACAAAAAGTACTTCGCCTCGAAATGAAACTGCTCGCCGACGTCGGATTGCTCGGTTTCCCAAGCGTCGGAAAATCCACGTTCATCTCGACGGTTTCGAACGCAAAACCCAAAATCGCAGACTACCCATTCACGACGCTCGTCCCCCATCTCGGTGTCGTCCCAGTCACCGAAGATTTTGCTTTCGTCATCGCCGACGTCCCCGGTCTCATCGTCGGTGCCAGCGACGGCAAAGGACTCGGCATCGACTTCCTCAAGCATCTCGAACGCACAAGGATCCTCATTCACCTCATCGAAGTAACATGCCAGCTCGAAGGTGCCGAAACCGAACGAGATCCCATCAGCGACTTCAAAAAGCTCAATCTCGAACTCAAGGCTTTCAGCCAGGAACTCGCCGAAAAACAGCAAATCGTTGTCTTGAGCAAATGCGATGAACCCTGGGTCGAGGCAGAAAAAGAAAATCTGCGCGATCAGTTCACGCAGATGGGTTACGAATTCCATGCCATCAGCTGCCAGTCACACGAAGGCATTCGCGAACTCCTGCTCTCCGTCGCAAGACACATCAGACGCGAAAGAGCCCGCGAAAAAGAACTCGCAGAATCCAGGAATCCTGCACCCATTGAACTATAATCTGTTTATGATGACTGATTGGGCTGCGTTCAAGGAATCCACACATTGAATTGACCCCAAAACCTTTAGAACATTACATACCTGTATTGTTTAGTACGGCAATAGTGTTGATAAAGCTCCAAGCTCCAAGCTTACCAATACTCTGGTATACAGAGCCTTGTTTAATGCATAACCTGCTTGTTCACGATGTCCAGATCGGTTTCAAAAGCTGAGATCATCATCCTCATCATTTTTATGGGACTATGCGGTCTTGCTTTGCTCGCAGGAAGTATCTGGCTAACGATAAAACACGCCCCTTCCTTTGGCTGGGAACCAGTCGAAGCCGTTCAGGAAGATCATGACTGCTACATTTCCGGTTCGTACGGAGGTAGAGGCGGAACAAACAGCTATACCGTAAAATGCGATGTTAAGCTCGATTATACCTATCGCGGTGTTCCGTATACCACGACAGTCAAGCACTCCCCAACCGGCAAGTCTGGTCAAAACACAACTGCGACGTGGTATGTCAATCCGGACGATCCGACACAGGCCAGCGATGTCAGAGGGAATTTGGGCGCTATCATTTTGGGTTATATTTTTGCTCTGATATGCCTCATTCCTGCATTATTGATGATCAAGGAAATGAGGGAACAGAAGTGATTTATTAAGGCTCTGTTGTACTAGCTTGGAGAGTTTGACGAATTGAATTATCATTCGAGCTTTTAGCTTGTAGCTTTTAGCTTGTAGACGTTTATTCAGCCTTGAGGGCAAAAGCCTAAAACCCAGGTAAATGCATTTTCTACTATAAGCTATAAGCTATAAGCCATCTCAGTTGTTAGTTGTTAGTTGTTAGTTGTTAGTTGTTAGTTGTTAGTTGTTAGTTGTTAGTTTTGGCAAGCAATTACCGAAATTATTTCTGAAGAACAATGAATATGGATTTCGGAGCCTGGCAACAGCTATCGGACATCATGATTCACTAACCACTAGCAACTAATCACTAACCACTAAAAAAGCTCCAAGCTCATTATGAGCTGGAAGTTGGAAGTTGGGAGTTGGAAGTTACACAATCACATAGGCCCTTGCCAGAGTATCGGGAAATACAGCTCACTTCTATAAGCTATAAGCTATAAGTTATAAGCTATAAGCTCCAAATTCAGAGTTTTATCAACACATTCGCCATACAAAACATTATATTATTTATTTTTATATTCACCCAAATATAAGTAAAGACGTTCCGTGGAACGTCTCTAAATATATATCCCCCAATATAAACACCGAGCGTATTGGCAATGCCAATAGCGAGGAACGGCAAGTGTATTACCTTGTCGCACAACATGCGACAAGGTAATAACGAAGCCCACAAACGATCCAAAAAAAAAGATATCAATGATATTATTATCTGTTTAAAAAAAGTATTGTTATCGTTAGAATCTGACTTTCCAGTGTTACGATTCCCCGACCAACGGAGCCCGGTATGAAGAATAAGAATTTATCGATTGCATTGTTTTTGATCGCAGCAGCGACGTATGGCTGTGCCTCGGATGCTGACAGCATTCAATGCCAGAATTCAGACCCGATACAGTGTGTGGACGAAACCCATATCGGTTTTTGCAGCAATGGCCTTTATCAAATCCAGGAATGCCAGTTTGGATGCAATGCGGCGACCGGCCAATGCAATACGGGAGCAGATCCCTGCCTGGGCAAGACCTGCCCGGCGAACGAGCAATGCAATAAGGCGACAGGCAACTGTGAACCGGCGGCCGCAAGTCAGTGTGATGAGTCGCAATACCCCATCTGCAACGACAACATTCGGGTAACCTGTCAGGCTGGGCAGCTTTCTGCAGCAGTTTGTCCACTCGGATGTCAAAACGGCGAGTGTATCAAGAATGATGAGCAGCAATGCAATCCTGCGGACTATCCGCAGTGTCGTGACAATATCCTGATTACCTGCCAGAACGGACAGATTCAGAATACGCCATGCAATGACCTGGAATGCCGGGATGGCGCATGTATGCAGCCGGCAGCGCCAACTGCATGCAATGAAGCAGATTATCCCAAATGCGACGGCAACAACCGTCTGACCTGCGCCGGCGGGCAGATTCAGACTGAATCGTGCGGCGATAAAGTTTGTCTCAGCGGCGAATGTACCGAAAAGGGACAGGCGGCATGCAATGAAGCGGATTATCCCAAGTGCGACGGCAACAACCGTCTGACCTGCGCCGGCGGGCAGATTCAGACTGAATCGTGCGGCGATAAAGTATGTCTCAGCGGCGAATGTACCGAAAAGGGGCAGGCGGCATGCAATGAAGCGGATTATCCCAAGTGCGACGGCAATAACCGCCTGACCTGCACCGGCGGACAGGTTCAGTCTGAATCGTGCGGCGATAAAGTTTGTCTCAGCGGCGAATGCACCGAAAAGGGGCAGGCGGCATGCAATGAAGCGGATTATCCCAAGTGCGACGGCAACAACCGCCTGACCTGCGTCGCCGGAAAGATCCAGACGGACTCGTGCGGAACCAAAACCTGTACAGAAGGCGAATGCCGGGAGTCCAAGCCTGAATGCGTCGAAACGGACTATCCCAAATGCGACGACCAGAACAATCGCCTGACGTGTGAATCCGGAAAAATTGTCAAGACATCCTGCAAAGACAATACATGTACCAATGGTACCTGCGTATTTGTACCCGAATGCAGCGATGCAGATTATCCCAAATGCGGGCAGAACAATGATCGTCTGACGTGCGTGGAAGGAAAGATTGTCACCGCCTCGTGCGGCACAGACCAGACCTGCAAAAATGGCGTTTGCGAAGACAAGCCCTGCACGCCGAAAGAAACCACATGCAAGAACGGCAAAGTTGCGACATGCAATGCGAATAAAACATGGGATCTGCAGTCATGCAAGAGCGGCGAAATCTGTCAGGCCGGCGAATGCGTTGCCCACGGCACGACGCCCGAAATCACGGAATGCCAAGCGCTGACGACTCCGGGCAATGCCTGTCAAAAGACGGGGTCGGGCAAGAAACTCGTGCTGCGCGGCGATGTCCTTGGCCTGGACAAGACGTATGTCGGCGGAAGCGTCGTCGTTGAAAATGGCAAGATCACCTACGTGGGCTGCGAACCGGATTTAAAGAATGCCACAGTCATTACCTGTCCGGATTCGGTCATCAGCCCGGCATTCATCAATGGTCACGAACACATTACCTATTCGAACGGTGAACCGGCCAAATGGGGCGCTGAGCGATACGATCACCGCCATGAATGGCGCAAGGGCAAAGATAAGCATACCAAGATTCCCGGACCACAGACGACCGCAAACAACGGCAACTCCGTCGTCGAAATCCGCTCGCTCATGGCCGGAACAACATCTATTTTTGGTTCCGGTTCTGCCCCCGGACTGGCCAGAAACCTCGATATCAAGAATTCTGCGGTCGGCGGTGTGGTCTCTGTCTACGAAACCTTCCCGCTCAACGACAATGACGGCACCACCTATGATTCCGGATGTCCATACAACTATAAGAGCAATGCGATCCAAATGGATCTGGAATGTCCCTACGGCCCCCACATTGCCGAAGGCATCAACCAGGCCGCACTCAACGAACTGCGGTGTCTGTCGGGGCAGGGCAATAAATCCATCGACATATTCAAGCCCAATGTCGCCGTCATTCATGGTATCGGAGCGACGCTCGATATCATTAAGAAAATGGCGGCCAACAACGTCAAGCTCATCTGGTCGCCGCGAACCAATATCTCCCTCTATGGCGACACAGCCCAGGCTCCCCTGTACGATCGCATGGGCGTCACGCTCGGCCTGGGCACCGACTGGCTGTATTCCGGATCCGCCAATATGCTCCGGGAACTCAAGTGCGTCGATTACCTGAATCAGAATCACTACAGCCGGTATTTCAGCGATTACGAAATCTGGAAAATGCCGACGTGGAACAACGCCGTTGCACTTGGCGTCGACAAACACATCGGAAAAATCGAAAAGGGTTACCTCGCCGATCTCGTCATGTTCAAAACGACCAAAACCAAAGATCTGTATCGTGCGGTCATCGAAGCCGACAATCAGGATGTCCTGCTCGTCACGCTCAATGGTACCCGAATATTCGGCGAAGCCGCACTCATGGATTCCGGTTCACCGGTCAACGAAAAAGACTGCCAGACCAACAAGGTCTTTGATTTCCGGGCAGCCAATGCCAAAGCCGAGATCGTCGATTACGAATTCATCAAAAAATCGACGACCTACGGTATGTTCTTCTGCAATGAGCCGCCGAATGAACCCACATGCGTCCCCCAAAGGACGCGCAAAGCTGACACGACGGACGGTCACACGACGCTCTATACGGGAGATTATACAGACCAGAATGATGCCGACGGCGACGGCATTAACGATGACAAAGACAACTGCCCGACGATGTTCAACCCCATTCGTCCCATGGAGACGGACCGCAAACAAACAGATACCGACGGCGACGGTTACGGAGACATCTGCGATCCCTACCCGGACTGCAAAGCCAACGACGATACATGCGCCACCAATCCCCCGTCCCCCACGGATACGGACAAGGACGGCATCCCCGATGCCACCGATAACTGTCCCAATGCAGCCAACCCTGCACAAACCGATACCGACGGCGACAAACTTGGGGATGAATGCGATCCCTATCCCGAATGTGCTGCCAATAATGAGTCATGCAATCCCGCCACGACGGATGCCGACAACGACGGTATTGACAACACGGAAGACAATTGTCCGAACAAAGCCAATCCGGATCAGGCTGATGCAGATGGCGACACCATCGGAGATGTCTGCGATTTCTGCCCGAACGGCGACGATGGATGCGCTCCGCTCAATTCCCATACCGTCGATTTCAGCTGTGAATCGTGCAAACCCAAACAAACCGGATACACCGGCGTATATCAGGAACAAGTCGATGGCGCGACGTTCAAGGCCGTCGGCAACTACCAAACCTATGGTACCGCTCCCAAAATCGGCGTTACGCTCACCGGCAACCCCACAAAACCGACGCGCATCGACGTGACCGGCATTCAGGGCGTGGGGTCCGTCACCGTAAGCTATATTTCATATAACCCGACCGGCGGCCAGGGTACGTTCGACATCGCAGGCGGTACCTTTGTAAAGCAAATCACCCATACCTTTGACAAGAACAATGTTGTTGAAGTGACATCAGAACCATTCATCATCAACGACAGTTCTCTGACCGGTTTTTCGATCATCCCAACGCCGAGCACCAAACAAACACCCAGTAATGAGGACAACCGCGTCCACATTACAAAAGTGACATGGACATCCAAATAACCGGATAGTCTTTCCAAAATTGCGCACAAGCGGTAATGTGATTCTGTTTTGGGAGGGGGCAGCCGCCCCCTGCGCGGCTACCTCACCCCTCTCCCCCTTGTCTGAAGCGCAGACGTTCCCCCTCTCCCCTCTCCACATTGGAGAGGGGAAAGGGGGATGTCACGAAGTGACAGAGGGTATGGGGTGAGGTACGCCGCTACCCCCTCTGCGGGAGTTCCCGCAACGCCCCTTTTTCCGAAATACAAACAATCCGCCTCAGTTCGCAAAGGGCAATTCACTCCACCATGAACGACAACACACCGCCACGAACGACATTATATGATCGGATTTCCTTGATATGTCTCATCATTGGTGGTGTACTCCTCATCGCCGGGATATTCTTTGCTCTGCAGGCTTCATGGCTTAAAGTGGCAATATTCGGTATTTCCGGTCTCATCGTCTGGCGCATGAGCACGCTGTTTGCCCGATACGCCATCGCCGCCTCCGGCAGACAAAAATAATCCCATTTTCGTGGGTGATCCACGGCATCGGCTGCGAATGCTGCGCCCCTGCGGGGCGTGACTGATTATATTCAGTACTGGCGTTCCGCGTAACAACTCTAACATCTAACCCCTAATCACATAAATAAGACATGCGCCCCCTTTTCTCTGTCATCATCACCGCGATTCTGTTGACTGCCTGTCAGACGGATTCGGATCAGAACAAAGCGGCAGATGCACAAAAGCAATATGAGACGGGAATGCTCGCCCCACAGACGCCAGATCTGCTTGCCGAAGAATGGAAGATCTACCGCTCCAGACACATGGATATCGACGAAGCGGCTGCCCGGCGGCAGTTCGATATTATCCAAATCATGAGTGCAGAGAATCATGATCCCTTTGTGGCAGTCTGGGCCGAACGCAAAGCTTTTGCCAATGCATGGCTCAAATCCGAAATAGAAGATGTCTTTTCCCCGGATATCGTCGATGACGCGATGATTCAGCAGGCCATCGATGCTTATGCTTTTCGAAGCGGCCATCCGGCACTCGCGACGGTCAGCCATATTCTCATTCGACCGGACAAAAGATCTACGCCGCAGGAACGCCGCCAGGCCCTCGATGCCATCCGAAATGAACTCCTCAAATCCGGCGAACTCACGGATGATGCATTCAGAAATGCAGCCGAACGCCTGACAAAAGCCGGTTTCAGGACAGATATGAATCCGGATCTCACTTTTCCCAGACGCCCCATGACTTCATTTCTGGGAGAATCACTGGACTATCAGACGGTCGTTCAGGAATTTGCCGACGCATCCTTTCAGCTCTCTGCCGAAAATCCAATCAGCCCCGTTATCGAATCCGAATTCGGTTATCATCTCATCCTGTTCAAAAAGATGACGAAAGAAAAAAAAGCCAGCCTGCCCAAAGACCGCGAATTCATGCGCGCCAAAATCGTTCAGGCAGGCCGGTCGATGGCTGCGCGGCAAATGATTCAGGAACTCATGAAGAAAAGCGATCTGCGCGTGGATGAGAACAGAAATGATCTGATAAATACCAAATAACAAACGGCAAAATAATGGCTGGCTCTGTATGATAAAAGTATTGATAGGAGCTGTTGTACAAGCGCGGAGATTTTACGAATGAAATTCTCATTCAGGCTTTTAGCTTGCAGACTTTAATTCCCCCTTGAGGGCAAAAGTCTAAAACTCAGATAAATCCGTTTTCTGCTATAAGCTATAAGCTATAAGCAATGATCAACACAGTTACCAATTATCTGATTGCTTTCAGACAATCGGGGCACTCAACAAAACCAGATATGTTTCCCTATGTAGTTGAATGTAGGTATAATGTGTGCTAGTTAATCATTGGAGTTTCGGTCAGACGATGACCGGTTTTCAATGGGGTGGATAAAGTGTCTTTTCGAAAAACTGTTGAGGCGTATCGCCTGAATGCCGATAGAAAAAGAGTTTTTCAGAATCTTGGGCCACTGGTGCGTGATGATCGCGAAAAGCTGATGCTGGCGGATTTTCTGCACAAAATGCCGTGGAACTATTCCCGGGAAGTGCCCCAGGAAATCATTGCTGCGCATTGGAAAATATTGCGCAACCAGGCGGATTATGCCCAGCTTTCCGACGAAGAATCCTATACGTTTCATCATGGTGACTGCGAGTCCTGGCTTGGCAATCTGAGTCTGAACCGCCTTCCGAATGTCTTGAGAACACTTTCGGGCTATGAGTTTTCGCCGCTCCAGCGCGTTTTTGCGCACGAAGACGGACAGCTTGCAATTGTCGTCGTCTATCATCGCAACGAAACATCCAAAAAAGGCTATCCCATTGAACCGCCATCGTGGTGTGGAACATTTCGCCGCACGACGCTCAACAACCGCATGCAGTCATCGAGTATTTCGTTCGACACGGTAGTGACGGAGTATTCGACACTTTTCAGGATAGAGGTTTTCAATTCTCCGCAATCGACGGTCGTGCGCAAAATCTGCGAAATATTGCAGCGCCATCAGATTTCGCCTTCGGCCCTCGATATCTGGTCGACATGCAACGGATGGACTGGATCGCGCAAAATCAAGGAACGGCACAGTCTGGAGATCGAAGTCCGCGATTCTCTGGAAGATGACATCATTCAGTCCGTTAAGGACGATGCATTCCGCTATCTGGTTGCACTGCTCAAAGTACATTCGCTGTTTGATATCATTGGACCGGCAATGATTGGCCCGAGCAGCTCCCATACGGCAGGTGCCTGCCGGATTGGCCAGTTGGGGCGCAATATTTTTCTGGCCCTCGAGGAAGCCGGATATTTTAAGAAAATAGAACAGTTTTCGATTAAGCTCTATGGTTCATTTCGCGATACGGGACCTGGACATGGAACGCATATCGCACTGGGTGCAGGTCTGAAGGGACTTACTCCCGACAGCCCGCTGCTCAAGACGGAAGGCGCAATCGAAACCCTTCAGAAAAGCGGTATTCCCTGGCGCAAAAAGGGTTCGAGCATTCCATTCATCGGATTCCAGGCTGCGACGAACGAAGAAGATCGCAAATATATCCGCCAGCAGGGAGATTGCATCAATATTGCTGAAATCATTGCACAGACGGACGAAGGCATTTTTACGATCGCCGGGTTCTCAACCGGCGGCGGCATCGTCGAAGTTCGTTTTGTGAACAATTCGCGGCTCGTACCGAGCATTTCCGGCAAGCGAGATTTATGGATTGGTCCGCCGCCGATGGGCGCAAAACTGAATCTTTCGAATCAGGAAATTCAGAACGGCGGCAAGATAGCTCGAATATACCCACAACGAGCGCCTTTGGATGAGTTCACGCTGGTCTTCAACACGTTTGACGAAGCCCTGGAATACGCAAAGGATACGAAAAAATCCCTCCTGCAAATCGCGCTCGAAATGGAATCGAAGCTCCAGGGAACAGATGAAAAGGCAATATTCAGCACGATGGCCGATCTCTGGGAAGTCATGAAAACGTCTGTTCACGACGGTCTCTCATGCCTTAAACGCAGCACGATGGGCTTATCGGGCGGAGATTCAACAAAACTTCTGAGCTACATCAAGCGTATGAACTACGTGTCATTTCATACGCTTGCATCGGTGTATGCGATGGCATCCGCCGAAACCAACGCCCAGATGGGGCGCATCGTTGCCTGTCCAACGGCTGGCGCATGCGGCATCATCCCCGGTGTTTTGCTCGCCTGGTACGATGTGCACATCGGACTGGGACTCAATCAGGGAGATCTGCAGAAGAAAGTTGTCGAAGCGCTGCTCGTAGCGGCATTGATCGGCATGATCTTTTATGATGATATTCCGACGGCAGGTGCGACCCTGGGATGCCAGGCAGAAATCGGTATTGGTGCTGCGATGGCAGCTGCCGCCGTCGTACAGCTTCACGACGGCAGTCCCGAAGAAGTCGTTCACGGAGCTATTCTGACCCTGAAAAACTGCATGGGACTCGTCTGTGATCCGGTCGCAGGGCTCGTCGAAGTACCCTGCATCAAACGCAATGCAATGTTTTCGAATTTTGCCATCACGGCCGCAGATATGGCTCTGGCCGGAATTCGTTCGCAAATTCCGCCGGATCAGGTCGTGCTGGCAGTCAAGGAAGTCGGCGAACACATGTCATCGAATTACAAAGAAACTGCGCACGGCGGTCTGGCAGTTACCCTGAACGGGAAAGATATTTCCAGACGATTCGATGAGATGTGCCGCGGATTATTCTGCAGCAGCTGCGGACTCTGCAGCTAATACGAAACAGATATAAATCCCATAATATATAACAATATAAATACAATCAGCGCAGCCGACAGAATATAAGCCAAAATATTGATAATCAGCAGAGCTGCATTTGGTTTGGGTGATGTCGGCTGTGTCTGCGCATATGGGTTATAAGTGCCCGGAATGGCCGTCGTGATGAGGGTTTCTTTGGCTGAAATATCGGAATAATCCTTGTCGGGACATGTCAGATCGTGTTTCGTATTTCGTTCGCGGTTCAATACCGAAACGGGATCCGAGATATCTTCGACATGCTGAAGGGCATCGTAGAGTTCGCCGGCATTCTGATAACGTTCGTCGATTTTTTTTGAACATGCCTTGAGAATAATCTTTCCCACGGCTGTATCCTGCAAAAGCGGAGGCAGGGCGATCGGAACGCGGGACTGCTTGTAGGCAATATCGAAAGGAGACGAACCGGAAACAGCCGCATTGCCGGTCAGAATTTCGAACAGAATAAGGCCTGCAGCATACACATCCGTCCATGGGCCAATGGGAACTCCGGTCGTCAGCTGTTCGGGAGCCATGTACTGCGGCGTTCCGTAGACGCGCCTGGAATTGGCGACAGTTACATTTTGCACTTCCGCATTTTCAAACGTTCCGAGAGCTTTGGAAAGCCCAAAATCCAGGATAACGACCTGATCTTCATAGCCTTCCTTTTGCGAAAGCATGATATTGGCCGGTTTGAGATCGCGGTGGACAATCTGCCGGCGATGGGCTTCCTGAA
>JAEEGL012591725.1_pt1 | contig 11469 bp, 7 predicted proteins | sample 9134231 | NCBI WGS metagenome assembly JAEEGL01 (sample SAMN16246548, study PRJNA631951) | gut metagenome | biome: gut microbiome; feature: rumen; material: fiber-attached | host: Bos | place: Iran: Karaj | collected 2018-10
GAATAAGCAAAAAACATATCAATTTCTATATGTCCTGCTCCACAATTCACATGTGAAACAGGACAGGATATCTATGTACAAAAATCTTTGAGAGACGTTAAATGTTAAAATGTTCTATTTTTCTTCCCTTTTCTTTGGAGATTAAGACAGAATCTAATACGCACTTATTTGGCAGGTGCCACAAAAGATGCCGCAGTATATGAAATGAGCGACGAGCAAGCTCAGAGGAAAAAAATGAGTATGGATTTGGTTAATTGAAATAGAATGGTTACCTTTGCACCCGATGATGAGTCATAAAACGGCTGGTGGAACATCATCGGGTGTTCATTGAATGCATTTCATAGCAGAATGTGGAATTGAGTACGGTTGCCAATTCGTAACCCCATTTTCCTTCAATTCCCCAGACTGCCTTTATACAAAGAAAAGCTGAGAATTCTTGCAAAGTTACGAAAAAACAGATAGAATTGCCAAATGAATATGCGTCTTGTTTCTTGTCTTTTTCGAGATGAGTTAAAATAATTTGAATATTTATAATTGCAAATCAAATAATTGTTTGTATCTTTGCACCAGCAATTTATTTGAAGTGTTATGACGATTGTAAGTACCAGAGATTTCCGCGCCAACCAGACTAAGTATTTAGGCATGGTTTTGCAGGGACACGATGTAATCCTGCGCTCACGCCGTGGCAGTTTCCGTTTGATCCCTGTTGTGGATGATGAGGAAGAACCCAAGCGTGACATAACGGCGGAGGTTTGCCAAGGACTGAAGGAATGGAAAAAACACCTTGACACTGGAGAATCAGATTTTTTCCGTCCAGCACAGGAATTGTTATATGAGCTACGTGATTCAAACGAGTAAGGACTTCGAAAAAGGCTCAGTTGTCGGCTGGCCTTTTTGAGGTCATGATGTCGAGCACACGTTCGTCGGTCTTGCACATGGCATCGGCACCGATGGAGGTCAGGTTGTGAATGGACTTGTCTACGCTGTCGTCGACGATGCCTTCTTCCGATGTGACGCACTTGCCCTCCATGGCGAGCAGCGACGAGAGAAGGGCTGTTGATACTCCGCTGGTGATCTTCAGCGAACAGGCAGGCTTGGCACCGTCGCAGATCATGCCCGTCAGGTTGGCTATCATGTTTTTCACTGAACGGCAGATGCGCTCATAGTCGCCACCCATGAGGTAGGTGATGCCGCAACTGCCGCCTATTGAGGCCACGACGCAGCCGCAGAGTGCGGAGAGCTTGCCTAATGACTGTTTGATGTAGATGGCTGTGAGGTGACTGAGCATTAGGGCACGTATCAGCTCCTCCTCGGTGTTTTCGTTCTCCTTGGCATAGACACAGACGGGATTGGTGGCACAGATGCCCTGATTGCCACTGCCCGAATTGCTCATGACGGGAATCATGGCTCCGCCCATACGGGCATCGCAGGCTGAGGCTGTGCGGGAGATGATATGGGAGAAGATGGTGTTGCCAAAGATGCCTTTCGACAGTGGGCGGTCAATGGTCTTACCCAGGTTGTGGCCGTAGTTGCCTTTCAGGGCTTCGCGGGCGGCATTCATATTCATTTGGCGGGCTTCCTCAATGAAGCGAATCTCATTGAGTGGTGCCGTGGTGGCAAAGTCGTAGACTGTGCGCATGTCGAGGACAATCTCCTCCGGCTCTTCGTTAGTAGAGCTGTGGCTATAGCTGGCATCGCCCGAAACGAAGTGGGTGTGGCTGCCTGCAATGATGGCAGTCTCGCTATGATGGCCTGATGAGCAAATGATTTCTATGTACAGCTTGTCGCATTCACCTTGCTTCAGACCAATGACTATTCGCTGTTCGCTGACGAAGCGTTTGCCCTCTTCCAGCGTTTCTGGTGTCAGGTCTTTCAGTACCTCCAGCTGATACTCGCTCCTGCCGATAAGGGCTCCTAAGGCAATGGCGATGGGCAGGCCTATCATGCCTGTGCCAGGAATGCCCACACCCATGGCGTTCTTCAGGATATTGGCACTCAGCCGGGCCTCAATCTTCTCGGGGCGGCATCCTAACTTTTCTGTGGCCTTGGCCGTACAAAGTGCTACGGCCATCGGCTCTGTACAGCCAATGGCTGGCACTACTTCTTTCTTGATAAGAGAGATAATGCGCTTACGTGTTTCTTTGTCTGTCATTTCTAGTGATTATGAGTGCAAAGTTACAAAGTTTTTCTGAAAACAGAGGTCAGAATGATAAAAATTCCGTAACTTTGCCATCAATAAAACGATTAGATGATGGATACAAAACGTATACTGGGTTTTCTGAGGGCCATCATGGCCAATAATAATCGGGAGTGGTTCCTGGAGCACCAGGCTGAGTATAAGGCTGTGAGAGCTGAGTGGGAACGTGGAGTAGGGCAGGCACTGGAACGGATCGTGACGTTTGACCCTTCGGTGAGCAGCCAGCGGGTGAAGGACTGTACCTACCGCTTCAACCGCGACACGCGCTTCTCGCCAGACAAGTCGCCTTATAAGAACCACTTTGGGGCTTATATCAACGCCCACGGCAAGAAGGCTTTGCGTGGTGGCTATTATGTACATCTGGAGCCGGGCCATTGTTTGTTGGCAGTGGGCAACTACTGGCTGCCGACTAACATACTGACCTCGTGCCGCAACGAGATGATGGCGAACGAGGCGGAGTGGCTGCGGTGTGTGGAAAACAAGACGTTCCTAAAATATTTCAAGGACGCCTTCAATCCTGCTACGGAACAGGACTCTTGGGACGCACCGCAGGGGTTCGGTCTGGCGAAGCTGAAGACCTGTCCCAGCGGGTTCTCGCGTGATTATGAATATGTGAAATATCTGCGGCTGAAGGACTACTGCGCCTGGCATGCCGTGCCTGATGACTTCTTCGAGGGTGACGGGTGGCTCGATGAGATGGAGCGTATCTTCCTGGCAGCCAAGCCGATGATGGACTTTGTGAACGCCGTCATCGACGACTACGAATAGCCGTTACTTGCTCAGTTTCTCTACGTAGCCCACGGGTGGTTCGCCGTTGGTCTTCAGCAGGTCGGCAAACTGCTGGGGCTTGATGGTTACGGGGCCGCTCATGAACTCGGGGATGTTGTAGCTTTTCATCAGCTGGCGGTGGTAGTCGGGATTGGCCGTAGGCAGCTCGAACGGACGGGTGGCACGTCCGTTATTGTCGACATGAGCAATGAACGGACGGGTGTAGACGCCATCGTCGCGGCGGCTGCTGAAGATGATCCAGCGCCCGTTGCTCGACCAGGAGTGGTAGCTTTCGGTGTTGGAGGAGTTGACGGCACGCAGCGACTGGGCCTCAGCCGTCTGTAAATCCATCAGCCACAGGTCGGCATCGCGATGCCAGATGTGGAAGCATCCGTAGCTGCCAAGGGTGAAGAGCAGATAGTGGCCGTCGGGCGAGATGCGTGGCAGGGTGGCACTCTTGCCCAGGGTGGCGGCATCGAACACCAGTTCGCGTGGCCCGAACTGCATGGTCTCAGGGTCGAACGACTTCTTCCAAAGACTGTATTTCACCTCACGGAAACGGCTGATTAGCTCTTGGCTGTGGTTCAGGGCACTGTCATTGTATTCGAAGTGGGCACTGCAATAGTAGAGCGTCTTGCCGTCGGGAGCCCAGTAGGGGAACACTTCCAGTTCGTTGGGGTCGTTCTCAAGGCCGGTTACCACGTTCTTGTCGATGTCGAAGGCAATGAGGTCGCTTTCGGAGTCGAACACCTCTACCTTGTTCAGGTCGGCCACATGAAAGCTCTGGTGAGTGTGGTTGGTGGAGTAGACGATGAGCTTCAGCCAGGGATGCCAGGCAGGATAGACACCTGCCGAGATGATCGAGTCGTTCTTCATGTTCACCTTCTTCAGCTTGCCGTCGTAGGCCACGATGGTACCGCCGTTGTGCTGACGGGCATGGAACTGCATGCGTTGGGGGTTGTACTGCTGGTAGTTGTGACAGTTGATACACTGTCCCTCTTTCTCAAACGAACAGAGAATGTTGTCGTAGATGACGCTCTCGTCGTAATTTTCCAGACAGCGCTGGTTGATGGTCAGCTCCTCATAGGTTACGTAGGACGGGGCAATGAGGCGGTAGCTGATGTAAGGGTCGATGGAGTCGGACGAAACATGGATGCTGAACGGCTTGTAGCGTGTCCATTTGTCATCCTTCCGGGCAAAGACTTCCACCTCAATGGCCTTGTCTTTAGCTTTCGTGACGAGCTCTTTCCAGTCGTCTATGTCGGGCTGTGCCATGCTGCCGCCACAAAGGATGTCGTCGTCGGCAAACGAGTAGCGGGCTACCATCTCGTCTGCGGGTTCGTCGAGCTGGAAGGTGAGCGGGGCTATGTTTACGGGAACCGTCACGTCCACATAGTCAGGATAGATTTTCGGATGCGAGGCCGACTGGCTGAACTCCGTTGGAAGCTTAGGGTTGCCGCAGGCTGTCAGCAACAGGAAAGTGATGAGTGACAAGAGAGGGATGATAAGTGAATTCTTTTTCATTTTTCTTCTTTTTATTGTGGAAGAATTTTCATGAGGAAATAGTCGAAGAAATAGGTGTCGCCAAAGATGGAGTAGAGTGCCTTCTGAACGTCTGCTACGTCGCGGCCCTCATACTGCTGCGATAGTTCCATGAAACGCTGGAAACTGGGTTTGATTCCAGGGTCGAAGGGCATCTGGTCAATGTCGCTGCGTTTGTCTTTGATGGCAAAGAGCAGGGCGGCCTCCTGGAAATAGCGCGGCACGGGCTGGTCGGTGTGCAGTTGGAGATAGGCTTTGAACTGTGGCCAGAAATAGTCGGAACGTTTGATCCACATCGAGGCAATCAGTGCCTGCTCCTGGAAGTAGGGGTCTTCGTGGAGCGTATTGGCCAGGTTCTTCATCAGGAATCCCTCGATGTTGCCGTCGTCTGAGGTCAGGTCGGGGGCATAGCGCATCATGTGGGCAATGGGGTTCAGCTCCGGACTCTTCATCAGTTCTTTCTGGTCACCGATCAGTTTTTCCAGTTGTTCAGCCCATTCACCGAAGAACAGCGTGTGCTTCAACTGGCGGGTGTATTTCCTGACCACCTGTTTCTCGCCGTTCAGCAAGGCGTTCTTGGCCATCAGCTTCAGATAGCCCGCTCTCCATCCGTACTCTACGCCCAGTTCCATGCCCAGACGGTAGCTGTAGTTCGTCAGTCCGTACTGATAGTAAAGCATGGCACCGATGGTCTGCATCAGATGGGGCATGAACGGAGCGTTGGGCCGCTGCTGGCCGTTGCGGTAGCTGTACATCTCTGTTGACTGTCGGTTCAGTCGGGCCAAAGCCAGGTTGCGCATCATGACGATGGCGCGTGTTGGCTCTTCCTTCAGATAGGTTGACTCCTTCAGCACGCTGTTCCAGTCTGTCTGCTCAATGGCCTGTTGCATCCTCAGTTCGCGGTGGAAGTTGTCGTCCTTGTACCAGAAGAAAGCAACACCTGCGGTCAGAAGGGTGATGAGTGACAAATGATAAATGATGAGTGATAGCTTCTTCTCTGTTTTCACTTCCTTGTTGTCTGTTTTGATAACAGCCATTGCCAGAAAGAACAGAAGCAGCAGACCGTAGGGAATGTAGTAAAGCAGATAGGGCTTGTCGATGTTGTAAACAGGCATAGCTGCCCAGTAGATGTTGTCCAAGTGGGTCTGGTAGTAAATGTAGCGGTAGTACAGCAAGGGTACAGCCACTGTGCTGAGCACGGCTACCACGCTGTTGACGATGCGCTGGCTACCTTTGTGCAGCCGCCATGTCCATACGCCCATCAGCAAGGTTGCCGCCAAGCCGTAGATGCCTAAGAGCGGATAGCCGATGGCAGCGGTCAGTATGATGGCGGCGGTGGGAAGACTGTATCGTTGCGGCAGGTTGCGCCAGCCCCACAGCAGGGCTACCATGGCCGTGGTGCCCAGGGTGGGAATGAAGAAATAGCCGCGCAGCTTCAGCACGTAGACCCAGTAGCCCTGATCCATGTTGGCCACAAGCAGCAGGGCCACAGGCACCAATGCCGACACCGTCCACTTAGGAGAGAGACGGAAGGTGCGCTTGGTCAGCCACATCAGCAGGAACCAAAGGCCGCAGAGCATCAGCGTGCCTATCCAGGGATGGAAGAAGAACTGCGTGAAGAACGTGCCCAGCCAGGTGAGCAGACCGCCCGCTACGACCATTTGCTGTTTAAAGAAAAGGGAGGTGGTCAGGAACAGGTTCATCTCCTGTACTTTCCATAGCAGTTCGCTTTCAAAGATGAGCATTGCGCCTGCTATGACCACAAGCGCAACAAGCCAAGGTATGACATATAATAGTCTTTTCATAGCCATATTTATAGAATAATTGGTGCAAAGATAATTGTTTCTTGGCAAAATGCTTGTCTTTTTCGTGCTTTTTTCTTATTTTTGCGATAAAAAAACGCGAACTTACTCCGTCTCGGTAAAAAAAGAATGAATTCTTTTGTTTTGCACTCGACTTTTCGTAATTTTGCACCAAATGCCAAACTAATTAAAACAAAACTATAAGTATGAAAAGACAAATTTTGACGTTTCTTGCCTGTCTGACGGTCCTGTCGGCTATGGCTGCAAAGGAGAAGACACCTGTATGGAAAGACCCGCAGGTGAACCAAGTGAACCGAGAGGCCCGTCGTGCCGACTTCTTCGCTTTCGAAAATGGCGATAAGGCACTTGCCAACGACAAGACCAAGTCCAGTCGTTACCTCTCGATGGAGGGCAAGTGGCGCTTCAACTTCGTGAAAGACCATGACAAAGCCCCGAAGGACTTCTTCTCACTGAAGTTCGACGATTCTAAGTGGGTGGACTTCCCCGTGCCCGGACTCTTCGAGATTGAAGGCTACGGCGACAAGACTTACAAGAACGCGGGTTATGCATGGTCTACTACCTTTGACAACAATCCGCCCTACATCGGAGAGACCAACAACTACACGGGTTCTTATCGCCGTACCTTTGACTTGCCAGCAGGATGGGACGGTCAGGAGGTTTATTTCCACGTTGGTTCGGCAACCAGTAACCTCAGCCTCTGGGTCAATGGCAAGTATGTGGGCTATTCGGAAGACTCGAAAGTAGCCGCTGAGTTCAATATCACAAAGTACCTGAAGAAAGGGCAGAATCTGATTGCCATGCAGGTTATGCGCTGGTGCGACGGTTCCTACCTCGAGGATCAGGACTTCTGGCGTTTTACTGGTATTGCCCGCGAGGTGTATCTCTATGCACGGCCGAAGGTGCATATTCAGGACATCACCGTCAACACCGACTTTCTTAACGGCGATCTCAACACAGGTCAGATCTTCATCCAGCTGACTGCTCCTGCCGCTAAAGGCAAGACAATCGATGTTGACTTGTTTGAAGGGAAGCCGGCCGTTTCTAAGAGGACAGACAGTTTTCAAATTAAGAGCGACGGAAAGGGAGAAGTAGTCATCACCATTCCTAATGTGCAGCGATGGACGGCAGAGACTCCCTACCTCTATACTGCCATCATCTCACTCTATGATGGCGAAAAGCTGGTGGAATGTGTTCCTCAGCGCATCGGCATCCGCAAGGTGGAAATCAAGGGTGGCCAGCTTTTGGTCAACGGACAGCCTATATTAATAAAAGGTGCCGACCGTCATGAGTTGGATCCCGACGGTGGCTACATCGTATCCATGGACCGCATGATCCAGGACATCAAGATTATGAAGCAACTGAACATCAATGCTGTGCGCACTTGCCACTATCCCGACGATCCCCGTTGGTACGACCTTTGCGACGAATACGGCATCTATCTCACTGCCGAGTCGAACCTGGAAAGTCACGGCATGGGCTATGGCGACCGCACGCTGGCCAAGAACACCGATTTCGAACTGGCTCATTTAGAGCGTCAGTATGGCAATGTTCATTCATTTAAGAACCATCCCTCCATCATCGTTTGGTCATTAGGCAACGAGGCCGGCTATGGTCCCAACTTCGAGAAAGCCTATGACTGGGTGAAGGCTACCGACAAGACCCGTCCCTGTCAGTTTGAGCAGGCTGGACAAAACGGCAAGACCGACATCTTCTGCCCCATGTACTACGGCTATGAGGGCTGCGAGGCTTATTCTAAGAACGATAATCCACGTCCTCTGATTCAGTGCGAATATGCCCACGCCATGGGTAACTCCATGGGCGGATTCAAGGAGTACTGGGATCTGATTCGCAAATACCCGAAGTATCAGGGTGGCTACATCTGGGATTTCGTTGACCAGGGCATGCGCGACAAGAGTCCCATCACGGGCCGTGAAATCTTTACCTACGGTGGTGACTATGGTAAGTATCCTGCCTCGGACTACAACTTCAACTGCAACGGCATCATTGCCCCTGACCGCCGTCTGAACCCCCATGCCTATGAAGTGGGTTACTACTATCAGAATGTGTGGGTGAAGGATGTTGACCTGAAGAATGGCAAGTTTGAGATCTATAACGAGAACTTCTTCAAAACACTCGATGACCTACAGCTGGAGTGGTTCGTGGGTGGTGTTGGCAGTCAGCATCACGAACGTGCAGACCGTCCCGCAGGCATGACTTTCGGTCATGGCGGAACCATTGACATCAGCGGCATTCAGCCGCAGCAGCGCAAAGTGCTCACCGATGCAAAACTGAAAGAAACCGTTGAGCGCGTGCTGGGTCATCATGGCGATCAGGAAATATTTATTTCATTCTATTTCAAGTCGAAGAACGGTGCTCCCCTCATTGACAAGGGACAGGTGCTGGCCAAACAGCAGTTCTGCATCAATGATTACAAGTTCCCGGAACTTTCAGGCAATGCTGTAGCTTCTGGCATTGCCAAGGAAGAGACCAACAGCTATGTGAAGCTCTCTGCTGCTGGCACTGACCTCTACGTGGGCAAGTGGACGGGCTGGATTGACTATCTCACCGTCAATGGCCAGGAGATGCTGCAGAACCGTGAGTCGATTGTGCCCGAGTTTTGGCGTTCCCCCACCGATAATGACTATGGCGCAGGCTTGCAACGCCGCTTCAGTGGTTGGAAGAATCCGCACATGCGGCTTGAGAACTGTTCGGTAAGCGATAACAGTGTCGTCGCCAAGTTTAATCTGGCTGAGCAGCATGCCAACCTTACCATGACCTACACCCTGACTTCTGAAGGTGAAGTCATTGTGCGCGAACAGCTTACTACCAAGAAGGACACCGTGTTGAGCGAGCTTTTCCGTTTCGGTATGCAGTTACAGATGCCCAAGGAGTTTGACCGTATCCAGTATTATGGCCGTGGCCCTGCGGAGAACTACATTGACCGCAACAGCTCAGAGTTCATAGGCGTTTATGAAAACACCGTGGCCAAGGAGTACTTCGACTATGTCCGTCCTCAAGAGAGTGGCAACCACACCGATGTGCGGTGGTTTGCTGTGAAGGATGCTGCTGGTAAGGGACTCTGTTTCTACAGCAATGCACCGATGGAGGCCAGTGCGCTGCCTTACACCACTAGTCAGCTCGATGATGGCCCGCACAAGGACAAGGCATGGGGCCGTCACAGTGGTGACCTGATTCCCGCTGGGAAGACCTGTGTACACATCCAGCAGCGCCAGTTGGGACTGGGTTGTGTGAACTCATGGGGTGCCTGGCCACGCAATGAGTATCGCCTGCCGTACCGTGACTACGATTTCACCTTTGCCATCAGGGCGATAAAGTAGTAATTAGTGTTGAGCTTAGTATTTAAAGTTTGCTCCCGCTCCGCAGAAAAAGATGCGGAGCGGGAGCAAACTTTAAATACTAAGCTAAGATTTATTTCTCAAACACCTCCAGCGCATTCTTAATGGCCGGGTCGTCGGCATTCAGATATTCTATCCATTGCTGTTCGTCGAGCACGTTGTAGATGATGCGGCTGACGAGGAAGGTCTCGAGCAACTTGTGTGACTTCTGAATCATTAGGTTGCGGCGCTTCAGCCCATTCTTGTCGGCATAGCTGGCAAAGTGTTCCACGATGTTCTGACGCTTCAGGTACTGTTCCATCGACTTCACATCATCCTGCTTCTGTAGCTCGGAACGATTGTTGTCCGTATAGTCGTAGGCAAACTGCAGGATGAGGCCCGACATGGTGGCCTCTTTATAATAAGAGGTGTAGTTGGTGGTATCCTCAGCCACGAAGATGTCGGGCGTGATGCCACCGCCGCCATAGACGATGCGACCATTGCGGGTCTTGTATTCCGGCCCTGTGTGCTTGATGCTGTCCTGGGAGAAGAACTCACCGTGCTGGTAACGCATCAGCAAGTCGTCCTCATAGTCCTTGTCCTGACCATTCACGTAGGGCTTTTGGATGCAGCGGCCCGACGGTGTGTAGTAGCGGGCAATGGTTAGTCGCATCATCGAGCCGTCGTTGAACTCGATGGGTTGCTGCACCAGGCCCTTGCCGAATGAGCGGCGGCCTATGATAGTGCCGCGGTCGTTGTCCTGCATGGCACCAGCCAGGATTTCCGAGGCTGAGGCCGAACCCTCGTCAATGAGAATCACGAGCGGAATCTGCTGGTACGAGCCGCGACCGTCGCTGGCAAAGTCCTGACGCTGTGAGTGGCGGCCTTCGGTGTAGACGATGAGACGGTTCTTGGGAAGGAACTCGTTGGCTATCTGAACGGCTGAACCTAAGTAGCCGCCCGTGTTGCCGCGAAGATCGATGACCAGGCTCTTGAACCCTTGCTGTGCCAGCTTGGCCAGCCCTATGAGTACTTCAGGATAGGTGTTCTCACCAAAGTTCTTAATGCGGATATAACCTGTTTCATCGTCGAGCATGTAGACTGCAATCACGCTGTGCATGGGTATTTCACCGCGTGTTACAGTGATGTGTCGCAGTTCCTTCTCTCCACGCCGAATGATGCCCAGCTTCACTTTTGTGTCCTTCGGACCTTTCAGGCGGTGCATAGCCTCTTCGTTGGTCAGGCTACGTCCCACGAAGGCTGAGTCGTCCACCTCCACAATCTTGTCGCCCACCAGCAGTCCAGCACGTTCCGACGGGCCGTTCTTGATGACCTTCTGCACACGCAGGGTGTCCTTGCGGATGGTGAACTCGATGCCCACACCCGAAAAGGAACCGCGCAGGTCATCGTCGGCTGTCTGCCGGTCCCTGGCCGAAATGTAGACCGAGTGCGGATCCAGTTCCGACAGAATAGTTGGCATGGCTTTCTCTACCAGGTCGTTCACGTCGACCGTATCTACATACTGGTCGTCCACGATGTGCAGCAGGTTACTCAGTTTGTTAGATCCTGAGTTGATAATGCTCAGTCGGTTGCCGCCAAAGTGGTTGGCATAGAACGTTCCAACGAAGATACCCACAATGGCGGCCAGTGCCAGCCACAGGGGTGAAAAACGATTTTTGTTATTCATTTTTGTCACTACAATTCAAGGTACACCACTTCAATTCCTGCTCTTTCCAGCAGTTCAATGCCGTCGGTCAGACGGTATTTCTCACCATAGACCACACGCTTGATGCCTGCCTGGATA
>JAEEGL015331038.1_pt1 | contig 11469 bp, 6 predicted proteins | sample 9134231 | NCBI WGS metagenome assembly JAEEGL01 (sample SAMN16246548, study PRJNA631951) | gut metagenome | biome: gut microbiome; feature: rumen; material: fiber-attached | host: Bos | place: Iran: Karaj | collected 2018-10
GGTGCAAGATAATACGGCGGTCCATCTCCAACTGCGTCTCGCCAGGGCCACGCAGGCCCACGGTACCCTTGCCACCACCACCTCCGGAACCACCGCCCTGACGTTCCAGGTGCGTCCACAGGCGCTGCAGTCGGGGCAGCATATAGCGATGCTGTGCCAGTTCCACCTGTGCCTTGGCCTCAGCCGTCTGGGCACGCATGGCAAAGATATCGAGTATGAGCGATGTACGGTCCAAGATTTTCACCTGCAGTTCCTTCTCAATGTTACGGATCTGCTTGGCGCTCAGTTCATCATCAAAAATCACCATACCCACGGGCTGTGGCATGTCGGCATCGCTCTCATAGTCCTCGCGGTGTTCCATGGCCTCATCGTAGGCATCCTCGCACATTTTGATATAATGGCGAATCTCTTCCAGTTTTCCACTACCTACATAAGTCACGCTACTGGGACCGTTCACCTTCTGCGTAAACCGCTTCACGGTGCGGGCACCAGCCGTGGTGGCCAGGAACTCCAGTTCATCGAGATATTCCTTGGTCTTGGCTTCGTCTTGTTGATTGGTAATCAGTCCTACCAGCACAGCCGTCTCGGCTTTCGCCTCGGAGATGACAAATTCCTTCATTCGAATGATTTAATTAGGCTGCAAAAATAATCATTTGCCGCGAAATATGCAAGAAAATGAAACTTTTTCTTGCATATTTCTATTTATTGACGGCTATGGTCCACATATATGTCAGCATAGGAGTTGGGATAATTGTCGCGCAGAACCTCAGGCGTAATGACGCTATTACCCAAGCCACTGACGCCGGCAACAATCATCTTGTAGAAATTATTCCTAACAATTCCATACTTCATAGGTCCCATAGGATTGTCGCCACCGGCACGATGTTGTATCCAATAAGTGTAATAGGTCTCGTAGACACCCATATTGAACTTACATTGTTTGATACCATAGTCTTTCAACTGGGCATCGGTATATGTTTCAAGTTCATCGAGCGTCAGTCCACTGGCCATATTGACAGTCTGTATAGAACCATAGAAATTGTAATTGTAGAGGTAGAGCGTCTTGGGCCAGTACTCTGGTCTGTATTCCTCAACGAGTTTTCTTTGCGTGGCATCGTAGAGGTAAACGAAAACAGGGGTCACAGCCGCTTTAAAGACGACACCAGGCGAATAGCCGTTCTTCTGGCTTGCCTTGAATGAGGTATTCTCAAGCACGTAAGCATAGCCATGACTGTCGGCAGGAGGCATAGAAGCAAAATCCTCCGTTGTAAAAGCACCGAACCAAAACTTATAATTTTGATTGAACACAGAGGCATCTATGGCGTCTGGCGTTTTCATGTAGAATAGCGGGTCTACCACATACTGATCCCCCTTCTCCGTATAGTCGCCGTAGTTGTCGGGCATCTTGAACTCCGGCTGACCACTTAATGCCGTAAGACTATCCTTATGCTGGAAAAGATAATACTGCCTGTTTAAGTTTACCAGTTTGTAGTTGGTGATATTGATTTCGGCATATTTCTTGCTGTTGTGTTTCAATTGGAAAGTATTTTGCGCCACACCTACCATCAGTTTGGCCATCACGCGCTCCATTTCCACACTCAGGACATAACTCTTGTTAGCCCACGGAACCAGATCGACCCCCAACAACGACGTGCCTCGGCTGGTCATAACCGCCCCCTTGTCGGGTATGTTGGCTAAGACACCTTCTTTGAAGGTAATACTATCAACCATATTGAGGAATTCCCCTTCGTCTGCAACTTCATCTGGACTATGGTCGTAATTGGCAATGAGAAAGATGTCATACACATCAACACGAAGTTTGACATTATCAAACAAATAGGTGATGTCATATTCAGTATCGTAACTGGAGTCATCTTTGGTCAGGTCAGAAAGTACAGCCTTTGTATAGTATTTCTTGGTGACAGCATCAAAGAAATAAACATCAAGCCGGCTGATGACATATTCGTTGTGGAAATAATACTCTTCAACACCGTTACGATGTGCAGGCACTCTCACTCTTATCGACAACCTGACGTCTCCTTTTTTGTCCGTAACCTCTCCAACTATCTGTTTCAATGTCGAATCAAGAGTTTCAAAGTCTGCCGTCGGTGAATCGTTGAAGGCCATTATCACCTTTCCACTTGCATCGACAATATAGGTACGGGGGACAATGCTTTTAGCAAACTTGTAATAGAGATTCTTGTCGCTGGGCATATAGAAAGGAAGCGACAGTCCCTCCTTGTCCCAATAGGCCTGCACCTCGTCCTCCGCTTGGCTACGCGGCACATTGAGTACGGGTACCTTTCCTTGGAATTTGTCGTAAATCTGCTGCAATACTGGCAATACCTCCTGACAATCTTTACAACGCGTGTCAAAGAAGTTCAGGATATAAGGCTGTCCGTCGAGCGAAGCAGAAAAAACATCCATTCCGTCAGAACCATGAAGTGCGAAATCGGGAACAAAGTCGCCAACATTCACGATAGCAGTGGTGCCGTCGTTCTCATCGTCGTCGTTGACACACGCTGTCACCACTGCTACGAAAAGCAGCAGCGACAATTCTATAGAATATGTAACCCAGCGTCGTTTCAAAGCATTATAGTTTTAAATGGTAATTCGACCTAAGCCGCCAACTGTTAACCTGTAACTTTATGAGTTGATCCAAATCGTCCGAGAGGAAGAACACGATGGTGTAGAAGTCCTGACGGTCAAGATACTCCTGAGCGGTCAAGGGTCTGCCGATAGCCGTATAGAAAGAGCCTATCATCCCGATGTATTCTGTGAAAGAGATATTGAACAACGTCTGATCCGTACTCTTTTTCTCAAGAACCAAGCGGCTGTCACTATTGCTCATCAAGCGCAGCGTCATGATGTTGAACTTGAGGCCATGCAATTCACCGTATTCTGGGTCATCGATGACGGCAACGCCTTGGTCAAAGGACTCATAAATTGTCTCGGTTCCTGATACGATGCGGTTGCGGGCATCCATTGTGCTGTTTGCTGCAACGACTTTCATCGAGTAGTCATTTGCTTCCAGTTCCTGCTGATCAGAAACCGACACGACGAGACACGACAATTGGTTGGTGTTTTTCATCAACTCCACGTCGTACAGAGCATAAGAATCATCATAATGGACGGTTGACTTATAACCGTAGTACAAGTCGGGCAACGCGCCAGAAAAGCGGGTACCTGCTCCTACCAATGAGAGACGGAAATCGTCCATCGTCTGGGTATCAGCAGTAACAGAATACTGGCTATTGCCCATGCCGCTCCATACCACAAACTGGTAGTCACCCTCAGTCAACCCTTCAACCTTGACGCGATAACCATTTTCTATCAGGTCGCTCAGAGTGGCATGAATGCGCTTGACATACTGCCCATCAGCATCGTAGACATAGACATCAGCATCCTTGACGTATTTCTGTGCGGCTTCCACATCCAATATATTATAGGTATAGTGTAGCCTGAGCCAGAATCCGTTGAGGCATTCGTCTCTTTCGTCCTTCACCCATGTGCAGGACGTCAGCGCCATGATGCATACGATGGTCAGCAACTGCTTCAAAGCACGATATTGGTAAGGTCTCTTACTATCCATGGTTTAACATTAAGCACCACCTTCAGGTATGTTTCTCCCTCGTCAGGCGTATCCGTGTCGATAGGAATATTGTAATTGCCAAGGCCTGACACATTGGTTATAAGCATGCGATAAAGGTTATTACGCACGATACCAAATTCCATCACCCCCATCTCCGTTGGCTTATAGTTGTCCAAATGGCGAATCCAATAGGTATAATAGCACACATACCCTTCATCAGTCTTCTCGAATTTCCGTGCCTGATATATGCTTAAGTTCGTATCTGTAAGCGATGTCACACCAAGAACTGATGCCAAAGCCTCTGCCGAGTCGTAGAATTTGTGATTAAAGTAGTACAGTACCTCGGGATACTGGCTCTTGTCGGTAACCAGTTCCAGATTTCCGCCAGACGACAGGTGGTACACATTATCCGCAGGCTCAAACTTAGCCTTGAAGATGACGCCTGTCGAGTATCCGTTCTTCTGAGCGGGGGCAAGTGTACAGTTCTCCAGACAATACGCCGTGTTGTACTGCGGGGTACCTCCAACGGGCTTGAACGATGTCCAGGCGACAGCATTGGAATTGCTGTAGTCTCCGAAGAAGTGCTCATAGTATTTGTCCGAGTTGTTAAAGCCTGAGGCATCAATCGTCTTTTTGAAGAAATCCGGATCGATGACATAGCCATTGACATCGTTCACGTTACCAAAGTGCTCGTTGATATTCCACTTCGGTTCCTCCATGGAAGTCTGCACAGCCGTATGACGGTAAGAATAATAGTACTTCGCCAGGTTGACGATGTAGTACCCGTTGAGAGTTACCGTTGCATAGAGTTTGCTATTGTCGTCGGTGAGTTGGAACGACTCTGCGCCTTTGGCCACATCAAGACGTGCAAGGACACGTTCCAGCGTGATGTTAACCACATTGTCGTCGTTCTGTAGGTTGTTCACAAGAACGGTTCCTGCATTCTCAGATGCACGGTTCGTCATGACAATTCCCCCAGAAATATCATCAATCAGTCCTTTCACATACGAGAGACTGTCAATATCGGCAAGGAACTCGGCCTCCGTTTTCTTGTCAATCTGACGATTGGTATTGGCCGTAACAAAAATATCATACGTTCCCTGAGGTACTGCCACGTGTTCTGTCTCGTAGATAATATTTCCGCTAACATCGCTACCCGTACGCGTCAGGTTGGTAAGCAGAACGCTCTTGACGAAGAGTTTTGTGGGGGCATCGAAGAGGTAAACCCGGGCATTGTTCACCTTATATTCCTCTGCCGTACCCTGCACATGACTGTAACTGTCCTCCGCACTACGTGTCGTCGAAGATGTCAGACCGTTAGTCTGTAGGCGAAACACAACATTGACACCTTCTTCGTTCTCTACTACACTGTTGTCGTTGAAAACAATGTCATCCTGCTGACTGCAACTGCTTAGTACGATTCCGACCAATAGCAGCGCATAAATGGTTTTTCTTGAATGGAACATAGTATTATTTGATTTTTAAATTATTTATGCTGTTTCAATTTCGCGAACTCCTGAAGTTGTTGTTCCGCCTGCTTCACCCCTTTCTGGCGTGCCTGTTCCACGAGAGTGAAGGCCTTTTCGGTATCACCCTTGAGGTATGCCACAAGACCTTCGTTCATGGTCTTCTCCGGACAAGCCTTCACTTTCTCCAGATATTGGGCGGCTTCATCTGCCTCACCTTTCTTAATTGCCAGATAGGCCATGGTGAGATTGATATACGAATCGTCGGAGTAGAGCATGTATGCCTTACGAATGATGGAGTAGTACTTTTCCTCGTCCTTGGCATATTTGTCTGCCAGACGGTAGATCTCGTTCAGGTTGAGGTTCACAGGTCGGGTTTCGAACACCCGTTCCGATTCCTCCAGCGTGAACGGCCTGACAGTATAGATCACGACATAGTTGGTGCAACGCAACGACGGGAAAGCATTCCTTACGACATAGGTGAACCCTTCTGGTGCCTCCTTGCGCATCTTTCTCTCCTTATCGTCGGGGGAAAGGCTGCTGTTAGCAATGCTCAGCAGTCGGCTATATTGTGGAATTCCCTGATTCTCCCTTAGATACTTCATAAATCCGGTCCAGTTTTCGCCCTTGCCGCTTGCCTCAATTCTGATGCCACGGGCAATATTGGCAGCCACCAGGTAGTTCTTCAAGGCTTCCGTTCGTTTCTCGCTGAGCATCTGGTTGTGGGGGAAGGTGCCCTCTGGAGAGGCATATCCCTCAATGGTCATCTTGCGGATGGTCACATCCGAGTCATTCTTCACCAGGTTCACCGAATTGTGTATTTTCATCAACTCAGCGGGATTCGTCATGTAGTCGGGTTTGATATCCCATTTGTTGACCTCGAAGCAGAGATAAGCCGAACCTCGCTCCTCACGCACTTTGACAGAATTGTCGGCAGGCGGCAGCAGATAGACGGGGAAGAGTTTTATCTCAGGCTCCTCTTCCTTACCCAACGATGCGATTGTCATCACGCCCCTGTCCTTCATGTTATTACATGCACAGTTCTGCTTGCGCAGTTTCAGCACGGCACGCTCCATCCAAGGCTCATACTTCACCGAACGCAGGTAGTCGATTTCAAGGTTCACGCCATTCTTCTTGCGCATGGCAAGCGCATTGGGATATTCCTCGTGCAAGTAGCGATCAAAGTAAATTTGCTGGTTACGGCTGTTGATGAATATCATCGGATATTCCACCTTGCGCATCGAAACCGTGTCTACAAGTTCAGGCACGAGTACCACCGACTGTGTAGCAGGAATATCCTGTATGGCCGTCATCTGTAGTGAGACCACTACGTTGCTGTCAACCACTGCCAACCCCGAGCGGTTAATCTTCAGCACGTACTCATAGACCTGCGAGGCTTCGCCGTCGTGTGATCCAGCAAGTCCTGCCTGTGTGGCGACGGGCCAGCAGGCCGTCATCAACAGGAATAATGCTGTTATCTTATTTAATATCCTTATCTTCATACTCTTTCTATCTTCTTACTGTTTCCAAATACTTAGAACACATATATGATACTAAGTCCTAACCTTGAAAGTCCGAAATAATGGTACACATCGTCGTCCTTAAGCGTACCACACACCTCGCAGTCGTACTTCCTATATTTAATATAGGTGTAACCGACGCCTGCCTCCACACCAATGTTCCAGTGCTTTGCCAGCGGGTATTCGTAACCGCCACCTATTCCACCTCCCAAAAGCCAACCCTCATAGCGATTAGGCTTCAAACCTTTGAGAAGGCCGAAAAACAGTTCCTTATTTCCCAGGTTAAACTCGCCACCATGCACATAAGGGCCGAAGAAGAAACCGTTCATCACCTGACAGGGCCAGATTCGGTACTGGGCCTGTGCCAACCAGTTTTTGTGTACACTTTGGTCTTCTCTTTTCCATGGACGTATACTACCATAGATGTCTATCGACGTATAGTGGTGCGTGGGTATCTCTACGCCCGCCGACAATGTTCCGGCTACGTCAAACAGCAAATTATTGCTGATAGCAAAGTGCTGAGCATTAACTGATGAAATGCTCAAAAATAGCAACAATAGGAAAAGTAAACTTTTCTTTAACATCTTATATAATAATATCTTCCTTAGTAGTTGATTTATGATTTTGTTTACAAAGATAATACAATTTTCACATAACAGACAAGTTTTTTTTGTTAAAAACAATTAAATGTTTTTCGTTTTGTAATGTTTGCCCGCACATTTTGCTACATGTTAAAAATATTCGCCACGATTTTAAACCATTTTGATGTTAAAACGTCAAAATCACAAAACCCGACCGCTATAGCAAAATGAAAAGATTACTATTTGGATGCCTGGCACTGGCATTACTGACAACAACACTCGCACAGCCGAGATACGACTATGCCAATTTGAGTACAGAGAAACTGGACCGTGGTGTCGTGGCCGTCCGACAGGCCGACGGCAAGGTATTCGTGTCGTGGCGTATCCTCAGGGATGACAGAAAGGGCGAAGCCTTCGATGTCTATCGCAACGGTGTCAAACTCAACGCCAAGCCGCTGACTGAAGGCGGCTCATATTTCATCGACGAACAGCCGCTTGACGATGAGGCGATTTATGAGGTAAGGAGATGTGATGGCGCAGACACCATTTCTCATTCCTCATTTCTCTTTTCTCCTTCAGCCCCTACGGGCTATATCCCCATCAAACTCAATAAGCCAGAGGGCGGACAGGTTCCCACCATTCAGATGCAACAACCACGTCAGCCACGCAACAACGGCAACCGACAGGGGCGAGGACAAGGCTTCGGATGGCGCGACACGGGTCAGTTCACCTATACTGCCAACGATGCGACGGTGGCCGATGTCGATGGCGACGGACAATATGAGATCATCCTGAAGTGGGATCCCTCGAATGCTCACGACAACGCCCACGACGGCTATACTGGCCCTACCCTATTGGACTGTTACAAAATAGTCCCTGGTGCATCTGCAGATGGTCAAGTGACAAATAGCAAACTGCTGTGGCGCATCAATCTGGGACGCAACATCCGCAGCGGCGCCCACTACGTTCCGTTCGTCGCCTACGACTTCGACGGCGACGGCTGTGCCGAACTGATGGTGAAGACGGCTGATGGAACCATCGACGGCCAGGGCCATGTGCTCGGCGATTCCCTCGCCGACTATCGCAGCAAGACTGGCCGCATCCTCTCCGGGCCGGAATATATCACCATCTTCAACGGTCTGACAGGTGCCGCGATGGACACTAGACCCTATATCCCGGAACGTGGCGAACTGAAAGCCTGGGGCGACGAGCGCGGCAACCGCTCAGAACGCTATCTGGCGGGGATGGGATACCTGGGAAAGGTAAAGGGTAAAGTGAATAGTGAAAAATTGGCTTCCGCACTATTCTGCCGCGGCTACTACACCCGATCCGTCATTGCTGCCTGGGACTGGGACGGCCACGAACTGACGAACCGCTGGACCTTCGACACCAACGACAAGCCCTGGCGCTCGTATGCAGGACAGGGCAACCACAACTTGCGCATCGCCGATGTCGATGGCGACGGCTTCGATGAGATCACCTATGGTTCGATGGCTGTCGATAACGACGGTACAGGGCTCTACAACACAGGCATGGGGCACGGCGATGCCATCCATCTGGTGACAGAGCCACAGTCAGATCGCCTCTATATCTGGGACTGCCACGAAAACCGCCGCGACGGCTCTGACCTACGCGATGCCAAAACGGGCGAGGTTATCTTCCAGATACCCAGCAAAAGCGATGTAGGCCGTGCGATGGCTGCCGACATCGACCCCACCAATCCTGGCTGGGAGATGTGGAGTGCCGACAGTCACGGCATACGTAACATGAAAGGTGAGATCATCAACAAGGCCAAAGATGCCGACGACCCGCAGCACACCAATTATCTAATGATGGGTGGCCGCTGGCTCTCCATGAACTTCGGCATCTGGTGGGACGGCGACCTGCTGCGCGAACTGCTCGACCGTGCCACGGTATCGAAATACGACTGGGAGAACCATCGGATTGTTGACCTGCAGCGTTTCGACGGACAATTCAACAATGGCACGAAGTCGAACCCCTGCCTGCAGGCTGATATTCTGGGCGACTGGCGCGAGGAGGTGCTTATCCGCAATCGCGAGTCCACCGAACTGCGTATCTACACAACAACCATCCCCACCGACTACCGCATCAACTGCCTGATGCAGGACATCCCCTACCGTCTCTCCGTGGCTTATCAGAACGTGGGCTACAACCAGCCATCAGAGCCCGGCTATTACATCGGTCCTGACAAAACAGATTATCTGAAATAACGAATTAGTAAGCCACGAAGCCACCGTTGGGCTGCATGGTGATTTTCGCCTTACCCTTCTTCAGTTTCAGGTCGCTGATGGCGATGCCGGTGACGGTGCCCTTCTTGTCGGTCTGGTCGTTGAACTGCTTGGTGACATCGAAATCATCGAGGTCGAGGGTCAGCGTGAGGGGCTCCTTCAGGGCATTCAGACCAGCCACATACCACTGGTCACCATGACGACGGGCCAGCACGACATATTTGCCGGGATAGCCATCAACATAACGCGTCTCATCCCAGGTGGTGGGGATAGTCTTGAGGAAATCAAGTTCGGCCTGGGGCAACTCCTGCAGGTTATTGGGCTGCATGGCGATACACTGGATGGCCGTCTGGTTGGTGAAAGCCGAGGCAATCTCGAAGGCGTCCGTGGTCTTGCGCGTATGGCGCGTCTTATTGTCCTTCGACATATACTTATTCATAATCACACCACCCCAGTCCATCGTGGCTACTGCATTACGACAGAAAGGATGCATGGTGAGGTCGAAAGGCTGACGGATGGCAGCACCCTCGCTGAAATACACATTCTCGCTGGCCAGCACAGCCTCAGAGGCTACGAAATTAGGATACATGCGTTCCCAACCACGAGGCAGGGTGCAACCGTGGAAGATGCACTGGATGCCATAACGGTTGGCATCGAAGAGGATATCCTCATAGAGCTTCATCGTCTCCTGCTTGTCGCCACCGAAGAAATCCACCTTGATACCCTTCACGCCAATGCTCTGAAGCCAAGCCATCTCGCGTTCACGTGCGATGCTGGTGTTCAGACAGTCGCGTGGCGTCTGCGGCGCATCATTCTCGAAGCCATTGGAGTTGTACCACAGCATCAGTGACACGCCCTTTGACTGCGCATACTTAGACAGTTCCACTATGCGCTCACGTCCGATATTCTGGTCCCACCAGTTGTCCACCAAGCAGAACTCGTAACCCATCTCCGAAGCCAGGTCGATGAATTTCACCTGATCATCGTAGTTGATGGAGTTGTCCTGCCAGATAAGCCATGACCATGTGTAGCGACCGTAAGAAGGCTGATGTTTGATGTCTGATGTCTGAGATTTGAGGGCTGAGGTTTTAGCGACGGAGTCTGCCTTGCTCTCACCAGGAGCACAAGCGGCGCAATCGGCACTCTCCTGGAACTCTTCATTATTCTCCATGGTTCCGAAAGAGTAACGGGGGGCTACCACATCATAGGCGATGGTGGTCTCAACGATAGGTGCCAACGTGGTGCCCACGGTGATGGTACGCCAAGGCGTCTTGCCAGGCAAGGCGATGCCTGCTGTGGTGGTGCCGATACCATTGTTCTCACCAGCCATAGGGAAGGCAATGGTGTAAGGATAGTCGCTGAGGTGCGAGCCACAATATTGACTGGAGACACCAGTTTCAGAGATAAGCACCCAGCCGCCCTGCTCTGTAGCCTGCGATTTCATCGTAGGCAGTTTAAACAGGCAGGGGAACGTGTAACCCTCGCCATACTGTGATTTAGCAGTCATAGGCATATCAGCCTTGTATTCTTCCTCGTAACTGGGTTTGGTACGCTCCCATCCCACCATTGCCTTACTCTGAGGCGTGAGGAACGTGGTGGTGCCATCAGGCAGAGAGAAGCCCGTTGACTCATGCTCAATAACGGCACTCTTGGGGTTATCATCCTTCTGACGAGGGATATGATAGCGGAAAGCCACGTCGTTATTGCTCACAGAGAACTCCACTGTCATCTTCTGACCGGCAGCATTCTTGAAACTAACAAACAGTTGGGTAGCCACATAATGTATCCATGAGCGCTTAGCCTGATGCATCTCATAGAGACGATCCGCACCACCAATCCTGGATGTGGTGATTCTGAGTTTCTGGGTGAAGTCACCGAAGTCGGCCTTGAATCCCAGTGGCGAGGGCAGCAGTACCTGTTGTCCGTCATACTTGACGGCATAGGAAGCTTGCGGACCATCATCACTCACTGTTACCACCAGTTTCCCGTCGGGCGAGGAGATGGCATCCTCACGAGCCGAAGCAGTTAAAGGTAAAAAAGTAAAAAGGTAAAAAGGTAAAA
>JAEEGL015375481.1_pt1 | contig 11469 bp, 12 predicted proteins | sample 9134231 | NCBI WGS metagenome assembly JAEEGL01 (sample SAMN16246548, study PRJNA631951) | gut metagenome | biome: gut microbiome; feature: rumen; material: fiber-attached | host: Bos | place: Iran: Karaj | collected 2018-10
ACTCGCACGTACGGAAGGTGAAGTTGCCCGGGGTGAGCTCGTTCCGGAAGCTCTTGCCCACCTGGCAGATGCCGAAGGGGACCTTTTTTCGGCTGGTGCGGAGGACGTTGTTGAAGTTTACGAAAATGCCCTGGGCGGTCTCAGGCCGGAGATACACGTCGGAACCGGAGTCCTCCGTGACGCCCTGATGGGTCTTGAACATCAGGTTGAACTTCTTGATGTCGGAGAAGTCGCTCTTCCCGCAGCCGGGGCAGGGGATCTGCTTTTCCCGGATATAGGCCACCATCTGGTCGTTGGTCATGGCCTCCACGTTCACGTCCACGCTGTTTTCCTTCGCCCATTCCTCAATGAGCTTGTCGGCGCGGTGACGGCGCTTGCAGCCCTTGCAGTCGATGAGGGGATCGTTGAAGTTGGTCACGTGGCCGGAGGCCACCCACACTCTGGGGTTCATGAGGATGTCCGCATCCAGACCCACGTTGTAGGGACTCTCCTGCACGAACTTCTTCCACCATGCGCGTTTGATATTGTTCTTGAACTCCACGCCGAGAGGGCCGTAGTCCCAGGTGTTGGCGAGGCCGCCGTAGATCTCGCTGCCGGAGAAAATGAAGCCGCGGTTCTTGCAAAGAGCCACGATCTTGTCCATCGTCTTTTCAGAGTTCTGCATGATCCTCTTCCCCTTACTCAATTGTATTTTTTGCCAAATGCGAATCCGGTATACCGGAAAGAAAACAATGTGCCCAAACGCACATTTTGTTTATTATATACCATGCCCGGTCAAAGTCAACCGAAGGGCGGGCAAATTCCGCATTTTTATGAAGGTTGACCAGTCCTTATACCTGGATCTCCCCGGCCAGGACCCGCTTGTAATCCTCATAGTTCCGCCGAAGCAGGGCGGGAGTATCCAGTCCGTATGGGCATTTGGATTTACAATGCCCGCAATTCAGACAGGTCTCGATTTTCTTCATCATCTCCTGGCCCCTGGGGCTCAGATTCATGGCGGAGGGAGCGCGGCGAAGAAGCAGGCTCATCCTGGCACAGGTGGGGATCTCGATCCCCTGGGGACAGGGCATACAATAGCCGCAGCCACGGCAGAAATCCCCGGCCAGCTCCTTCCGGTCCTTGTCCATGATCTCCTCCAGTTCCGGCGTGAAGACGGGGGGATCGCGGAGATAATCCAAAAACTCCCGCAGCTCGGATTCCCTCTGTACACCCCAGATGGGAAGGACGGGATATTGGCCGATAAACGCCGCTGCAGCGCGTCCGCTGCGGATGAGCCCGCCGGACATGGCTTTCATGGCCACAAAGCCCATGCCCTTCTCCGCGGTACGCCTGACTAGCTCCACATCCTCCGGAGAGGCCAGAAGACTGAAGGGGAACTGGAGCGTTTCATACAGGCCGGATTCCACCGCCTCACTGGCCACGCCGATCCGGTGATTCGTGATGCCGATGTGGCGGATCTTGCCCTGCTCCTTCGCCTTCAGCATGCAGTCATAGAGACCGGAGTCGTCCCCGGGCTTGGGAACGAAGGCGGGGTTATGGAACTGATACACGTCGATGTAGTCCGTTTTCAGCGTGCGAAGGCTGGTTTCCAGATCGGCCCAGAAGCCCTTGGGGTCCTGGCTGCCGGTCTTGGTGGCGATGAACAGCTTGTCTCGCTGCCCTTCGAACGCCGCGCCGAGCTTTTCTTCGCTGTCCGAATACCATCTGGCGGAGTCATAGTAGGTCATTCCGCCGTCCAAGGCCATGCGCAATAGCCGAACAGCCTCCTCCTTGCTGATGCGCTGGATGGGGAGGGCGCCGAAGGCCATGTTTTCCGTTACGATACCGGTACTGCCCAGAGTAAATTTCATCATGCGCTCCTTTCCGCTGTTTGCTGATGCATATAGCAGAATCATAACACAGTTGCGCCGCTTCTACAAGAAATGAACGGACAGGAATGTTGAGGCGCGCTTGAATTTTCCCTCTGCGAATGATACAGTATCCGTAAAGTATCATTGAAGAGGGGATACACAGATGAGTACGCATGACGAGATCATCAGCCTGCTCCAGACGCTGGGGACCAGCTTTCGCGTACAGCCGGAGAAGGCGGCGGAACGCCTGAACGTCCTGACGGAGGTACAGCAGGAGAATCTGCTCAATCTGCTGAAGCGGATCTCGGAGGGGGGCGTCAGGGAATACGCCTTCGGGCATAAACCGCCCGAGAGGGAAGGGAAGAAACCCGATCCCAGGGTGATCTGGGACAAGGGTCCAACTCCCTCCGGTCCCAGAAAAGCAAAGCCCCTGCCGGAGCCGGGGACTTATTATCCCATCAATGACCGCAGCGCCCTGTGCAGCGGATGCCCCACCGGCTGCGAGCTCAAGTGGGACGACCAGGGCAATTATTCCGGATTCAGCTGCATCGTGGGGCAGGAGACGGCGGAGATCCTGGCGGAGTACTATCGCGCAGAGTGAACCGATGCAAACGCAAACAGAGAACGGACCGGATGCAGGAATGCATCCGGTCCGTTTCGTGCAAAGTTACTGGAGCTGCTTGCCGCAGGCGGGGCAGAAGCGGGCACCGGGCTCGACTTCCTTGCCGCACTCGGGGCAGAAGGCGCGCTGAACGGCTTCTTCAGCGACCGGAGCGGCTTCCTCGGCGGCGGGAGCGCTGGTCTTCAGCTCGTTGATCCGGCCGTTGTTCTTCTCAATGATCTCATTGGCAGCGGCAATGGCGGAAAGCTGGCTCATCACATACTCGTCGTCCGCCAGCAGATTGTTCTCCGCAACATAAGCGCCGATGAGCTGCTGCGCTTTTTTGATGGTATCGAGCTGCTTCTGGTTCTCCAGAGAAAGCTTGCCCTGCTCAGCCAGGCCCTTGCTCTTCTCCACCGCGTCATTGGTGAACTTTTTCAGCTTGTCGGTGAAAGACATGTTCATTTCTCCTTTTCAGATATTTAGTAACCGATGAACAGGCGCTCCCGTTCATCGGAGCTATTTGTGTTCAGGCCAGGGACGGAGGATACCCCCTGCCGCCATATAGGCCTTCTCGGCAAGCACTGCCATGGGGGAATCCGCGAGGCTGTCGGAATAAAACTCCGTGATGACCGCCTTGGGATACCGCTCCCGGAACCGCACCGGCTTTTCCGCACCACGGCAGTTCCGCCCGGAGATCCTTCCGCTGCGGATATCCATCTGCGTTCCCATGTATTCCAGACCCAGCCTGCGGCACATCTCCCCGATGAGAAACTCGGGGGAGGCAGAAATCACCAGCCCGCCCTGGGGCAGCTTATCCGCAACCCAGGGAGCGATATGCTTTTGCTCCCGGTCCCAGAACGCTTTGATCAGGTCTTCCGCATCCGGTACCAGCCGCAGGTAGCCGTGAAAGGCTTCTTTCCATCGGGTGGTATCGCAGAGACGAAGGAGACGAAACAGACCGAAGATACCCGCAACGGGGAGCCACAGCAGGATCAGCGGGTGCCGGGGGATGCAGAACCGATAGAAGGTCGTGGTACTCTCCCGAAGATAGATGGTTTTATCAAAATCAAAAACGTTCATATCGGATTAGAACTCTGTACATGATCAGTTTATCATAGTGGAAAAACAAACGCAAGAGCTGACGGATCAATTCAAGCCGCACAGACTGCGGATCACGTGACCGGCAAGCATGAGTCCAGCCGCAGAGGGTACCCAGCTCACGCTGCCGGGAATGCTGCGGCGGCCCTGGGGCGGCAGCTCGCCGGTGAATGCCGGGGTCTCCGTCTCTCCCGGTGCCCAAAGGACCGGCGTATGCAGGATACCGCGTTTCCGCAGCTCCTTGCGCATGACTCTGGCCAAGGGGTCGTCCTTCGTTTCCGCAATGTCGGATATGCGAAATCCTTTGGCGCTGAGACGGTTGCCCGTGCCCAGACAGCTCACAATGGGAATGCCCATCTCCCTGGTGGATTGGATCAGATCCAGCTTGCTGGTGACGATATCGATGGCGTCAATGATGTGATCGTAGTCCTTGCTGAGCAGAGCATCACGGGTTTCGGCGGTATACCGTTCCGCCAGGGGAAAGACCCGAAGATTTGGGTTGATGTCCATCGCCCGGGCCGCCGCCACCATTGCTTTGGGTTGCCCCAACGTGGATCCCAGAGCAAAGAGCTGCCGGTTCAGGTTTGACTCCCCAACGGTGTCAAAATCCACCAGAGTCAGGGCGCCGATCCCGCCCCGCACCAACGCTTCGACGGCCCATGAACCAACGCCGCCGAGGCCGAAAACGGCGACATGGCTGCCCCTCAGCCGTTCCATCGCCTCAGCCCCTAAAAGGGCTTCCTCCCGGATAAAGCGTTCATCTGCCATGGAGGCTCACGCTCCTTGCACCGGCGGTTCATCCCCCGCCTCATTCCAATGGACCATTCGGTTATAGAACACACAATGGGTGATGGAAATGGAGGGAAGCTCCCAGAGACAAATGACACCATAGGTGAAATAATAGGCGGCGAAAGCCAGCGCATAGGGGAGAAGTAGGCTCAGATCCAACCGGAACAGATTCATCTTTTCCCCAACCATCAGGCGGGCGGACTGACGGAGGCAGCGGATGGGGCCATATTCGGGATGCTCGGCGAGAACGAACCAGCAGAGCCGCCAGCGGTAGAACAGATACGCCCCGGGAAATATCAGCAGACTGAGCCCGATGATGCAGCCCAGCTCCGTGACCAGAGACATGACGAAGACCTTCAGGATCTGGGGAAACCGGCTGGGTAAGTCACGCCAGGAATAGGGCCTGCCCCGAACCGCCTGCAAAGTGATGGTGAACCACCCCGCCCGAAGCACCTGGGAAAGCAGGAGCAGGATCAGGGCAAGACCAAAGAAGCTCAATACCTCGGTGGTGATCGGCGGAAGGTCAGGATCACCTGCCAGGATGAATTGACGGACCGTATCCTGCCAGACCATGACCCGCTGCTGCATCTGCAGACTGAAGTAGAGCAGGACTGCGGAAAACACGGCATAGAGAGCATAGGTTTTCAAATAGGACGGGCCGACGCGGAGCGCGGCCTTTTGCGCCAGGTCCCGGTATTCCGGTACGGTCATGGATCCGCTTCCTTTCCGGTGATCAATGGTTGAACTTGTTCATAGCACTGTCGATGCCGTGGGAAATGATCTCCTCCGCGGCTTGGATCGCACGGGAAGCCGCCTCCCGGATCTCCTTGAACTCAGTATCGGAGAGCTTGCCGATGACCCAGTCGATCACATCGTAATCAGGATGGGGAGGGGAACCCACACCGATCTTGATCCGGGGATAATCCTGTGTGCCCAGACGCTGGGTGACGCTTTTGATCCCGTTGTGACCGCCGTCCGACCCGCCGCGCTTGATGCGGAGCTTGCCGGGAGGCAGCGCGATATCGTCATGGATCACAATGATGTTCGACGGTTGGATATGATAGAAGGCGGCGGCGGGCTGGACCGCTTCGCCGCTGAGATTCATATAGGTCTGAGGCCGCATGAACAGCACCCGTGAGCCGCCGAAGGCGGCAATATCGGTAAAGGCGTGGAATTTCAGCCTCGTGGTATGGATCGGACGATCCTCCTCCAACACAGAACAGGCGATCCAACCGGCGTTGTGCCGCGTTTTGGCGTATTGGTCACCGGGATTGCCGAGAAAGCACACGATCCAGGCGGGAGCGCTGCGGTTTGCGGAAAATAGCAAGGGAAACACCTCTCGATGGAATCAATCTTTGCGGTTCATATCCGCAGCCATACGGCGGATGGCGTCAGAAAGCAGTTCCAGCTCATCTCCGGTATGGATCTCCGGCGCATGATATGCAAAACCGTTCTGTGTTGGCCGCGACTCGATCACCGAAAGGGTGAGGGCCTGTATGGGCCGGATGATACCCCGGTCCACCAGCAGATAGATCACAACGGCCAGGACGATGATGACCATTACCGCAAACCGCAGGGGAAGCAAATGAAATGCGGCAATGGCAATGACCACGGCCAGAATGAACCCCAGCAGGATCTTCTTGCTCAGCGTGACCCGAAAGGCACGCTGCTTCCAGGTGGAGGGATGCGGCTTTTTCATGGCTTTATCGTACCGTCCTTATCGTTCTTTGGCTTGGGCATCAGGCGGGAGAGCAGGAAGGCAGGGCCTTTCTGCCGATGATCGGTAAGCACCAGCAGCGCACCGGGAATGCTCCCGGCAAAGGTCCACAGCATATCCTGTATGGTGTCCCTCAGACCGATGTCCAAATAGGCGGGCCAGGGGTGTCCATTCACCGTTACGCTGCGGATCTCTTCCGTAAATGCCGTATTTACCCCATCAGGCTGGAGCAGAACGGAATTGATCACCGTGATCCAGCTGTCCTTCTGCATATCCGTATGGAACCAGAAATCGACAAAGTATTCTGCAAACTCCCAAAGAACCGCGGTGAGCATGGCAAAGGAAACGGCCAGCAGTACAGCGGCGCTTTTAGGAAACGTGCGGGACAGTCCTTCCCTGCGTCCAAGCAGATCGGGCATGGCGTAACCGATGACCGCGGCCAGTATGCCCCAGACAAAGTGCAAACCGGAATCCCAGACGGGAGTACGGAGATACATTCCCAGGACCTCTCCCCCCAGGTTCGCCGCAGCGGCGAAGGTGATCACGATCGCCGTCAGCAGCGGGGGAAGGCTGGCATGGAACAGCAGGCCCAACAGCAAGGGAAGCTGGTAGAGCAGGAGACATAGAACGCAAAGACCCGCATCACCCCATTCCCCGATGCTGAGTTTCCAGATCAGCAGGATCAGGGTGAGGACATGCAGCATGATCTTATACCCGGTAAGCGCTCTGCGTTCCATCTCTCCTCCTGCGCCTTACGGCGCTCTATGTCGCTCATTATATCGAAAAAATCAGAAAAAGGAAGGGTTTTCAGGAGGGAAAATCAAAAAAAACGCGTATATAGTAAAGGGTAGAGCATAAGTGTAATTCCAATGCGGCTTGACCGGAGGTGAGGGAATTGCCCAGTCCGAGAGAAGAACGGGAGGAGCTTGAACGGATCATACTCTCCCCCAGGGGCACGCTGGCCGCGGAAAGCCTTGGCAGAGAGCGGCAGGAAGCCCCCTGCGAGATCCGAACCTGTTTCCAGCGGGATACGGACCGCATCGTCCATTCCAAATCCTTCCGCAGACTGAAGCACAAGACGCAGATGCTGCTGAGCCCTTCCGGCGATCATTACCGCACCAGGATGACCCATACCCTGGAGGTCAGCCGGATCGCCAGGACGATTTCCCGGGGCCTGCGGTTGAACGAGGACCTGACGGAAGCGATCGCACTGGGACACGATCTTGGCCACACTCCCTTCGGTCATGCGGGGGAACGGGCGCTACAGGCGATATATCCCGGCGGTTTTGCCCATAATGAACAGAGCCTCCGCACGGTGGACAGATTGGAAAAGGACGGAGCCGGCCTGAACCTGTCCTGGGAGGTCAGAAACGGCATCCTCTGGCATACGGGAGAGGAATGGCCCAAGACACCGGAGGGGAAGATCGTCCGGTTCAGCGACCGGATCGCCTATGTGAACCACGATACGGACGACGCCGTTCGGGCGGGACTGCTGCAGGAATCCGACCTGCCTCAGGAGGTGCGTCAGGTCCTGGGGGACAATTACAGCATGCGGATCAACACTGTGGTGAAGGACATCATCCTTTCCTCCCGGGAGGAGGTCCGCATGAGTCCGGCGGTGGAAAGCGCCATGACCGTGTTTCGGGAGTTCCTCTTTGAACGGGTATACCGCAATCCCGTGGCCAAGTCGGAGGAGCGCAAGGTCGAGGGTATGCTCAGAGCGTTATATGATCACTATTTGGCGAATATCGGCCAGCTCCCTGCGGACTATCGGAAGGTGGCGGAGGCGGAGGGCGAAGCCCGGGCCGTCTGCGATTACATCGCAGGGATGACCGACCAATTCGCGGTGAGTGTATTCTGCAATTTGTATATCCCTGAGGGATGGAACAAGTAGAGGTCTTATAATGATGGAAAGGAGGCGGGATCGTGCCCATTCCGGATACATTTGTGGATGAACTGGTGGAGCGCAGCGATATCGTGGATGTGGTATCCCAGTATGTTCAGCTCACCAAAAAGGGCGGTAATCTCTTCGGCCTGTGCCCCTTCCACAATGAAAAGACCCCATCCTTTTCCGTCTCGCCGGATAAGCAGATCTACCATTGCTTCGGCTGCGGCAAGGGCGGCAATGTGATCGGCTTCATCATGGGCATCGAAAACCTCTCTTTTCCGGATGCAGTCCGTTTCCTGGCGGAAAAGAACGGGATGACCGTTCCCGAGGATAGCGCCGATCAGGAGATACCCAGACAGCGGAAACGTATGCTGGAGCTGAACAAGGAAGCGGCCCGCTGGTTCTATGCATGCCTGAACAGTCCGGAGGGGGCCAAGGCTGCCGCCTATCTGGAAAAACGGGGGATCAGCCGGAAGACTGCGAACCGGTTTGGCCTTGGCGCCGCGCCGGATGGCTGGGATAAGCTGTTGAACGCCATGCGGGCAAAGGGATTTACCCAGGACGAACTGCTCAGCGCAGGCCTGGTTACAGCGGGTCAACGGCGAAGAGAAGGCGGTACGCGCAGCGTTTACGATAAATTCCGGGATCGGCTGATCTTCCCCGTGATCGATATACGCGGAGAAGTACTGGGCTTCAGCGGAAGGTCCCTGGAGGCGGATCAGGAACCGAAATACCTGAACAGTCCGGAGACCCTGGTATTCTCCAAGCGCAGGACCCTGTTCGGCATGAACCTGGCCAAGAATACGAAGCGGGGGAGCATCCTGCTGGTGGAGGGCAATGTGGACGTGGTGACGCTCCATCAGGCGGGATTCGATAACGCGGTCGCCTCCATGGGCACCGCCCTCACCACGGAGCAGACCAGACTCATTTCCCGGTACGCGAAAGAGATCGTCATCTGTTACGATAACGATCCCGCAGGGAAGAAGGCGACGGAGCGGGCCTTGGATCTGCTGAAGAATTCAGAATTCAACGTGCGGGTCCTGCGTCTGCCGGATCGGATCGTTGACGGGCAGGCGGTGAAGATCGACGCGGATGATTTTATCCGGCTGCGGGGCGCGGAGGCCTTTGAAAAGCTCCTCACTGGCAGCGGCGGCGGAATGGAATACCGTATCGGGGAACTGAGAGAGAAATACGATCTTGCGGACGATGTACAGCGGCTGGAATACCTGCGCCAGGTCTGTACCCTAATGGCGGAGATCGCAAGCCCCGTGGAGCGGGAGGTCTGGTGTGCAAAGGCCGCCGCTGGGACCGGTGTGACGGCTGACGCCCTGAAGCAGGAAACGGAACGGCTGCGAAGCAGAAACCTGAAAAACGGGAAAAAGCAGTATGAGCGGAATAACAGCAGACCCGCCCGAAATGCGCAGCCCCAGGAGAAAAAGCTTCGGTATGACAATGTGCGGAGTGCGGTGGCGGAGGAGGGGGTCATCCGGCTACTGCTTCTGGACCCTGGCCTGATCCAGAGCTGCCCACTAACCGCAGATGAATTCACTTCTTCCTTCCTGGGAAGCGTTTATGCGGACCTGCGTAAGCGGCGCAGTGAGGGCAGGAGCATCTCGGCTGCGGCAATCACGGCGGGTATGGAGGAAGGGGAGAGCGCACTGCTCGCCGAGCTGCTGAATAAACCGGAAAGCGGCGGCCAGGCCAAGGATGCCCTGAATGATTACGTATCCGCAATTCGGCGGGAGAGGATCCTGCAGAGCGGAAATCTGGAAGAGATCACACGACTCATGCGTAAGAAAACGGACCCGAACGATCCCTGAGGACAGATACTCCGACCTGGTTCGGAGCGAGAAAGGATAACGATATGGCGGAACAGAAGAAAAAGAACAAGAAGGCGGAGCAGGCAGCGGAAGAATCCGCGACAGAAGCAAAGGCGGAGGAAACGCAGAAGGAGATCACAGAGGAGATCCCTGCGGAACCCACAGAGGAAAAGCCCAAGGAGAAGCCTAAGGCAAAAAGCAGGGCAAAAAAAAGCACAGAAAAACCCAAGGCCGAAGGGGATAAGCCCGCGGAAAAGCAGGAAGAGCAGCTCAAGCACTATGACGATCTGGAGGCTGCTGCGGACGAGTTCCTGAAGCAGGCGGAGGAGAAGGAAAAGGCCGCCGCGGAGAAAGAAAAGGCGGAGGTGGGCACGGACAGCCTCCCTGAACGGGAAGCCGCGCAGAAAAGCCCGGAGCAGCGGATCAAGGAACTGCTGGAAAAGGGGAAGAAAAGCGGGTCTCTGACCATCAAAGAGGTCATGGACCTGATGGAGGACCTGCATTTCGAGGCGGAGCAGGCGGACAAGGTCTTTGAGATGATCGACAATATGGGCATTGAGACCGTTGAGGAGGAATTCAACGCCGGCGCCCATACCACGGACCTACCCACAGAGGAATTGCCTGACGAAGCTGATTTCGATGAACTGGACGATATGGAGGAGATCAGCGAGGACGAACTGGCAGCGACGGACGCCTTGGCGGATTCCTTCAGCATCGATGACCCAGTGCGGATGTACCTGAAGGAGATCGGCAAGGTCAATCTGCTGACCCCGGAGGAAGAGGTGGAGCTTGCCAAGCGCATGAGTGAAGGGGACAAGGAAGCCGGCCGCCGCATGGCGGAGGCGAATCTGCGGCTCGTAGTCTCCATTGCCAAGCGCTATGTGGGCAGGGGCATGCTTTTCCTTGACCTGATCCAGGAGGGGAACCTGGGCCTGATCAAGGCGGTGGAGAAGTTTGACCACACCAAGGGGTATAAATTCTCCACGTACGCCACCTGGTGGATCCGCCAGGCCATCACCCGTTCCATAGCGGACCAGGCCAGGACCATCCGCATCCCGGTGCATATGGTGGAGACCATCAATAAGGTCATCCGGGTCTCCCGACAGCTGCTGCAGGAGCTGGGCCACGATCCCACCCCGGAGGAAGTGGCGGAGGAGATGGGCATGCCGGCGGATAAGGTGCGGGATATCCTCAAGATCGCCCAGGAGCCGGTGAGCCTGGAAACCCCCATCGGCGAGGAGGAGGACAGTCATCTGGGCGATTTCATCGCCGACGAAAACGCCCAGGCGCCGGTGGACGCCGCCTCCCGCTCCCTGATGCATCAGCATCTGGACGAAGCGCTGGAAAAGCTCACCCCGAGAGAGCGGAAGGTGATCCGGCTTCGGTTTGGCCTGGAGGAGGACGGCCGGGCCCACACCCTGGAGGAAGTGGGAAGGGAGTTCAACGTGACCCGGGAGCGCATCCGCCAGATCGAGGCGAAGGCCCTCCGCCGGCTGAAAAATCCGAATATTGGCAAAAAGCTGAAGGAATATCTTGACTGACAGCGAATTGTATTTCATCTGTTGATCACACCGCGGACAGGCCAGGCCGCGCGAAGGCCTGATCTGCCTTGCTTATGTGCGCTGTTTTCGCCGGGGGCAGCGCACCGCATGCCATACCGGCCAAGCAGACAATCCGAGCCCTCCCTGCCCTGAAAGGAGCGA
>JAEEGL015462835.1_pt1 | contig 11469 bp, 12 predicted proteins | sample 9134231 | NCBI WGS metagenome assembly JAEEGL01 (sample SAMN16246548, study PRJNA631951) | gut metagenome | biome: gut microbiome; feature: rumen; material: fiber-attached | host: Bos | place: Iran: Karaj | collected 2018-10
CCGCCTCCGACGAGCGATTCGTCGGCGACGTAGGCGTCCTTCAGATAGAACAGCGGAACGGGGTTCTTGACGCCGAACGGCTCGAAGAGATACAGCTCCTCGGCGAGCCTCATGTCAAGATCCTCCGAAGTTAGTTCGAGGTCGGCCTCGATCGGGGCGGCTCCGCCGTCCGGATGACCGCAGTTCCTTCTCACGACCTCGTTGATCTTTCTTCTGAACGCCTCGAGGTTCCCGCGTTTCACGGTCAATCCCGCAGCTAGTTCGTGGCCGCCGTATTTTTCAAGCAGATCGGAGCACTCGGCGAGCGCGCCGACGAGATTGACTCCCTTGACGCTTCGGCCTGACCCTTTTCCTATATCGTTCTCTCCGCCGTCGTTCCCCTCTCCCTCGAAAGAGACGAGAATGGAAGAACGGCCGAACCGCTCGGTGATGCGCGACGCGACGATCCCGATGATCCCGTGATGCCAGCGGTCGTCCGAGAGGACGATGACGGGATCGCCGTCGGGAAAGTCCTCCGACTCGATCATGGAGTACGCCTCCGTTACGATCTCGTTTTCCGTGCCCTGTCTTTCCCTGTTTATCTCACAGAGGGTCGCGGCGAGTTCCTCCGCTTTCGCAGGGTCGTCCGTAGTGAAAAGTTCCACGGCGGTCGCCGCGTCCTGCATTCTCCCCGCCGCGTTGATCCTCGGTGCGAGGGTGAAGCCTATGTAGCCCGCCGTTATCTTTTTCTTGCCGTTCGTCCTTCCCTCAGCAGCGGCGCGCATAAGAGCGTCGATAGCGGGACGCGCGCCTTTCTCGATCAGTTTCAGGCCGTAGCTTATGATAAGACGGTTCTCGTCCGTGACGGGCATTACGTCCGCTATCGTTCCGATCGCGACGAGATCGCAGTACTCCGACGCGACTCTTCTGACGCAGTCGGTCAGAGAATCGTCGGGGCAGATCACCGTCTCAACGGCGCACATCAGTTTGAACACGACGCCGACTCCGGCGAGTTCGTCGAACGGGTACTCGCAGTCGCTCCTTCGCGGATTGACGACGGCGCAGGCGTCGGGCAGGACGTTCTGGCACTCGTGGTGATCGGTCAGAACGACGTCGACGCCGAGTTCTCCCGCGGCCCTGATCTCCTCGGTCGCCGTGATGCCCGTGTCGACCGTTATGATCAGGTCGCATCCCTCGGCGGCGAGTCTTTCGATCACGCCGACCGACATCCCGTATCCGTCGCGGTCCCTTTTCGGGATATAATATCCGACGTTGCCGCCGCGGTCTCTCAGATAAAGCAAAAGCGCGGAAACGGACGTCACGCCGTCCACGTCGTAGTCTCCGTAAACGACGATGCGTTCGCCTGACGCGAGCGCGTCGGCGACGCGGTCGGCAGCCTCTCTCATATCTTTCATGAGGAACGGATCGTAGAGCTGTTCCTCTTTTTTCATTATGAATCTTTCCGCGTCCGCGGGAGTTTTGCATCCGCGGTCCGCGAGCAGTTTAGCCGCAGGCAGGGTAAGGTCGAGTTCTTCGGCGATCGTCTTTGCGACCGGGTCTTCCCTCGCCTCTAAGGCGGTCGCCTTTACCTCCCACGCCGCGGGTCTTGATCCGGACATCAGCCGTCACCTCCTTCACCGTCTTTTCGTTCGTTTTCTTCCGCCTCGCGGACGATCCTGACGATAGTCACGTCCGGGCGGCGCCGTTTTGCCGCCAGCTCTGCGATCAGGATAACGGCAAGCGAGACGATCAGCCCCGCCCCCATCGATATGATCGCGGCCTTGCCCGAACCCGTCAGGGCTCTGACGAGATAATATGCGCCGACGGACAGAACGAGCGGAAGGATGAAAACGAGAAAAGCGTGCGACAGCACCGTTCCGGTAGGCGTCGAGATCTCGACGAGATCGCCCGCCTTCGCGCCTATACAGTTGTCCGCGCGGGTGCGCATCGTGCGTCCGCGGGAGAAGAGATCGCCGACGCTGCAGGCTCCGCCGCAGTCGCGGCTCTCGCAGCCCTCGCACATCGTCGACCGTGACGCCTCGACGGTCGCCGAGGAACCGTCGGTCTCGATCACTTTTGCAAGCTGTTCCGTTTTTATCACTTCCTTTCTGCAGATCCGCAGATATCAAAACCGGTTTTAATCCGGTGAAAAACGCGTTATTATCGCGCGGGCGACGCGAAGACCGTCTACCGCCGCACTGACTATCCCGCCGGCGTATCCCGCTCCCTCTCCGCACGGATAGACGTTCCTTACGCCTACCGCCTCGAGGTTTTCGTCCCTGAGAATGCGCACGGGAGACGAGGTCCTCGTCTCGACGCCCGTGAGCGGGATCCCGTCGGCTGCAAAGCCGGGGATCTTTTGGTCAAATGCGCGGAGCCCGCGTTCGAGCATACCGGATATGAATCCGGGAAGAACGGCACGAAGATCGCTCGGGGTCACCCTGCCGCCCATGTAAGTCGGCTCTACGGAGCCGAGTTTGCGGGACGGCCGCCCCTCCAGGAAATCGCCGGCGAGCTGGACCGGCGCGTAAAACGCGCCGCCTCCCGCGGCGTAAGCCGCACGCTCGAGATCTCTCTGAAACGCAATTGCGCCGTCCGGCGTCGAACCGAAGTCGGACGGCAAGACCGAAACGGCAAGCGCGGAGTTGGCGTTTTTGCCGTCGCGGCTTCTTCTGCTCATACCGTTCGTGACGATCCCGCCCTCCTCGTCGGAGGCGGCGACGACCGTCCCGCCGGGACACATGCAGAAGGAATATATCCCTCTGTCTCCTTCGCGGAGCGAAAGCGAATAATCGGCGTGCGGAAGGACTCCGTCCTCCGCGAGATCGCCGTACATGGCGCGGTCGAGCCACGCCTGTTCGTGTTCTATCCTGACGCCGCAGGAAAAAGCCTTCGGTGAAACGTCGAATCCTCCCGCCATCAGTTCACGGTAGGTGTCGCGGGCGCTGTGCCCGACTGCGAGAACGAGCGCAGACGCGTTCAGCGCCTGTCCGTCCGCGCTGACCGTGCCTCCCGAAAGGGAGACGGCAGTATCGTAAAAGATCTCGCCGCCCGCTTCGCGGACGGAGGCGTCCGCGTTCTCGACGACGCGGCGGAGTATATCGGTCCCGATATGCGGTTTTGCCTGCCAGAGGACGTCCTCCGGCGCGCCGAGTTCGACGAGTTTTTCGAGGACGTAAGAGACGGCGGGGTCGTTTATCCTCGTCGTGAGTTTCCCGTCCGAAAACGTGCCTGCGCCGCCCGCTCCGAACTGAACGTTGCAGTTCGGGTCGAGTTCTCCGCCCTTGAGGAACGATTCGACTTTGCGAACGCGCTCCGCAACGCACGAGCCGCGCTCGTATACGGCGGGGCGGTAACCGCGCTTTGCGAGTTCGAGAGCGCAGAACATACCGGCGGGGCCGAAGCCCGCGATCACGATCCGTCCCTTTGCCTTTTCGCCCCCGGGTTCGGCGTCGAACAAAGGATCGGTAAGGAGCTTCGCGCCTGCCGCCTTCAGTTTTTCAAGTTCGTTCTCCGTCACGGCGCCTAAGTCTGCGCAGACCGAATAAACGAATCTGACCGAGCCTTTACGTCTGGCGTCCACCGACTTTTTGCGGATCCGTGCAGAGACCGGTCTTCTGCCGACGGCCCTTTCAACGATCTTCGACGCCTCGGCGGCAGCCTCGGCGTCGCAGTCGATCCCATTTTTTGCCCCGGAAACGGGGACGGAAACGTTTTCGATTATGATCCTTTTCCCGGATCCCGTGTTCTCCATCAACTTATCTTGACCTGAACGCTGTAGGTGCCGACCTCAAAGACGCCTGCCGCGCCTTCCGTCTCTATCGAGACGGAAGCGGAACGGGTCACTGTCCCCGCGCTCCCCTCGTCGTATCCGGTCATATCGACGGTGAGGCTGACGTCTTTTTCGTCAATGGAGTCGAGCTGTTCCTTCGTACCGCGAAGCGTGACCGTTACGGACTCGTCGACCGGTTCGCATTTCGCGGTCGTGCCCGTGATCCTGATATCGGTGACGGTAAATTCCTTCGTGATCAGCGAGGCGGATATCTCAACGCCGACCGTGACCTCGCCGGTCCCGGATTCGAGCGTGAGTTTGGACGACAGCTCCGGGGTCACCGTATACGAATAACTGTTCGACGTTATCGCCTTCTCGTCGATGACGACGGGAGAAACCGCGGAGTCGGACACGACGTCCTTTTCGTCTCCCGTAACGGTAAGGAAGGAAGGCGTGAGCGTCACGGTGACGCTGTCCTCCGGAAGCAGATCGTATTTGAATCTGTACGGAACGGTGAGTTCGGCCGTCATATAGATCGGTACGGTAACGTCGATCTCCGTCGCGGAGCATTTGAGATAATCCATCGTGACCGCGGCCCCGAGACTGTCGGTGAACGTTATGGGATAGATGGCGGAGAAAGACGACGTTTTGCCCGCCATATCGATGACGACCTGCGCCTCGGCTATGCCGTTGACCTTGCCCGCGGGCCCCTCGACGGTGACGGTGTCGAATCCGAATTCGATCTGTCCCTGCTTATAGTCGGCGGGAAGTTCGAGATGAGTGAGCCTTTCTCTGACGGAGACCGTTTTGGATACGGTCTCGTCGGCGTATACCGTTACGGAATCGGGAACGGTGTCGGCGAGAGTGAGTCCCGCGGGAAGATCGATCACGACCGGCATGGCGTGCCTGCCCGCCGCGTTGATGCTGGATACGTCGACGGTAGCGCCGACGTCGCCGGACGACAGCCTCGCTATGAGCGATTTTTTACCGGAGACCACGACGTTGACCGTCGTTCCCTCTCCGCTGTAGACGGATAGTCCCGTCTTTTCGGCGAGTTCGTCGACTCCCTCGAGTTTGACCTCGATCCCGGCGACCGTCTCGGTGTACGAAGGGCTCTCGGTCTGCATGACGTAAAGCCAGAGCGCGAACGCGCCGAGCACGCAGAGGATCGCGGGTATCACCGTATGAACGATCGTTTTCTTCGCGCTCTTCTTCGCGCGTTCGTCGACGGTTTTTTTCGTTTTTGGAAGGGTCTCGTTCTTTTTCATGTCAGTCGTTCTCCCTCCCTTCCTGCTCTTCGGCGTCCGTTTCGTCTTTTTTCGCGAACTTCGCGCGGATCCTGGCGATCAGTCCGCCTCCCGCACGGGAGTCGGAGCCGTTGACCAGATAGCTTTCGAGTTTGCGGCGCAGCGTCTCGCCCGTGTAGCCTCGCGTCAGGACTCCCTCTACGGCGAGCGAGATCGTTCCGGTCTCCTCGGAGACGACGACCACGACGGCGTCGCTGTTCTCGCTCATCCCGATCGCCGCTCTGTGGCGGGTGCCAAGATCCTTGACTATGTCCGGGTTGACCGTCAGAGGAAGGACGCATCCGGCGGCGTAGAGCCTGCCGCCCCGTATTATGACCGCCCCGTCGTGAAGCGGAGCCTTATCGTAGAATATGTTTCTTATAAGATACGGATTCGGCTCGGCGTCGATCACGGATCCCGTCAGGAGCAGATCGCCGAGTTTGGTATCGCGCTCGATGACGATCAGGGCGCCGGTCTTCGTCTCGGAAAGGCCGGCGGCGGCTTCCGACACGCTTTCGACGACGCGTGCGACGTCGTCGCGCTTCTGCGAGGCGATGCTCCTTATCCCCTTGATAGGCTGTCCGCCCATCTTTTCAAGAACGGACCGGAGCTCGGGCTGAAAGATGATCGCAATTATGATAAGACCGACCTGGAAAACGTTCTGCAGGAGGAACTGCATGACGTACATCCCCGTCAGATCGCAGATTATTTTGAGCGCGACGAGGAGGACGACGCCCAAAACGAGCTTTCCCGCCCTTCTGTCGCGGAGAAACGCATAGATGTAAAAAATGAGGATCGACACGGCTATGATGTCGATCACGTCGGCGATCGAGATCATCTGTATCGTCCGCAGGCAGCCGGCAAAGAATTCCTGCATTTTACGCCTCCTTGTCGAGGATATATTTTCCCGTATATATTATATCACACTATATATTGTATTTCAACATTAAATTTGGCTCGCGGATGGTGCAATTTTGACAAGAACGGGGGCGGGCGCCGCCGTATATTTTTAACTGCGCGTTCTTTTTTTTCGCGAAAAAATGATGTATAATTGTTTGAAAGAGAAAACGCGCGGCGAGCCGCGCAGAACGGAGGCCTCCGTGAGACCGGAAAAAGGCGCGCCGGCGGTCACCGTGATCTGCGGTCACTACGGCGCGGGCAAAACGAACGTCGCCGTCAACCTCGCGATCGCGGCGCGCGGGACGGGCCGCCCCGTATATCTTGCGGACGCCGATATCGTCAATCCGTATTTCAGGGCGGCGGACGCCGCAGAAACGCTGAAAAAATCGGGCGTCGAGCCGCTTATCCCCCTTTTCGCGAACTCGAACGTCGATATCCCGGCGCTGCCGCCGCTGCTCACTTCCCTGCTCGAGAGCGACGGGGACGAGATGATCTTCATCGACGTCGGAGGGGACGACGGAGCCGTCGTTCTGGGAAGGTACGCAGAGGCGATACGCCGCCGCGGATATGAAATGATCTGCGTCGTCAACGGGTACAGACCGATGACGGAGTCGCCTGAGGAGGCGGTTTCGGGAGCGCGGGAGATAGAGACCGCGTCGGGCCTTCGCGTCACCGGGGTCGTCAACGACTCCTCTCTCGGTGAGGAAACTGCCGCGGAGGATATACTGAGATCCGTCCCGTACGCCGAAGAGACAGCCCGTCTGATGGGCGTCCCGCTTCTCGGTCACGCGTATATTCCCGATATTACGGGAGACCTTTCGGACGATCCGCGCTTCGAGGGGCTGACTCTCATCCCGATGACGCGCGCGACGAAAGCTTTATTCTGAAAATCTGCGCCGACGGCGGCGCTTTGGGAGGTTTCAATGAACAAGGTCACATTCAACGAGGAACGCTGCAAGGGCTGCGGCCTCTGCGCCGACGTCTGTCCGAAGGGCATCGTCGTCATCCTCACGGAAAAACTCAACTCGAAGGGCTATCACCCCGCCGCGGTGAGCGATCCCGAAAAGTGCATCGCGTGCGCAATGTGCGCGACGATGTGCCCGGATTCCGTCATCACCGTCGAAAAGGATATCTGAAAGAAAAACGCGGGCGGAAACGCGCGTTCTGCGCAAATCCAAGTTCCCCCGCCGCCGGGATCGACCGGCTGAAGAAAGTGTGCTGAAGTGGCTGACAAAGTACTTATGAAGGGCAACGAGGCGATCGCCGAAGCGGCGATCAACGCCGGATGTCTTTACTATTTCGGATATCCGATCACTCCGCAGACGGAGATATCCGAGTATATGGCGAAGAGGATGCCGAAGGTCGGCGGCCTCTGCCTGCAGGCGGAGAGCGAGATCTCCGCGATCAACATGACGATGGGAGCCGCCGCCTCCGGCGCGCGCGCCATGACGTCGTCTTCATCCCCCGGGATCTCCCTCAAGAGCGAGGGTATCTCGTATATCGCGGGATGCGATCTCCCCTGCCTCATCGTGAACGTTCAGAGAGGCGGCCCCGGACTCGGCGGCATACAACCCTCCCAGTCCGACTACTATCAGGCGACCCGCGGCGTCGGTCACGGAGACCTGCGCCTGATCGTTCTCGCTCCGTCTTCCGTTCAGGAGATGGCGTCGCTGACCGCGGAGGCGTTCGACCTCGCGGACACGTACAGGATGCCCGCGATGCTCCTCGCGGACGGCGCGCTCGGTCAGATGATGGAGCCCGTCGACTTCTCGCTCTTCGAAAAGCGCGAAGTTCCCGAGAAGGAGTGGGCGGCGAACGGCCACGGCGGCAAGAGAAAGAAGAACATAGTCAACTCGCTCTTCATCGACCCTCAGGAACTTGAGAACTCGGTCATGAAGAGATACGAAAGATACAAGACCGTCGAGAAAAAAGAGGTCAAGTACGAGGAGTACATGACGGACGACGCCGATATCGTGCTCGTCGCGTTCGGCATCACGGCGCGCATCTGCAAGAGCGCGATCGCGGCAGTCAGAAAAGACGGCATCAAAGCCGGCCTGCTCCGTCCGATCACCCTCTGGCCGTTCCCGAAGAAAGAGATCGGCGCGATCGCCGACCGCGCAAAGGTCTTCCTCACCGTCGAGATGAACATGGGCCAGATGGTCGACGACGTGCGTCTCGCCGTGAACGGAAAGAAACCGGTCGACCTCTACACGAGAACGGGCGGCATGATCCCGTCGGTCGACGAAGTAGAAGAAAAGATCCGCGCCATCGCGGCGGCGCTCTGAGAAAGGATCGGTGAAAAAGATGAAAACTGTATACGAAAGACCGAAAGCGCTCTCCGACGTGCCGCTCCACTACTGCCCCGGATGCACGCACGGCATCATCCATAAGCTCGTCGCTCAGACGATCGACGAACTCGGGATCGAGGACAGGACCGTCGGCATCGCGTCCGTCGGCTGCTCCGTTTTCGCCTACAACTATTTTGAGTGCGATATGATCCAGGCGGCTCACGGCCGCGCCCCCGCAGTAGCGACCGGAGTAAAGAGAACTCATCCCGACACCGTCGTCTTCACCTATCAGGGCGACGGCGACCTCGCTGCGATCGGAACGGCGGAGACCGTCCACATCGCGACCCGCGGCGAGAACGTGACGATCATCTTCGTCAACAACGCGATCTACGGTATGACGGGCGGTCAGATGGCCCCGACGACGCTGCCGGGCCAGGTGACTACGACGTCTCCGTACGGACGCGACAGAAAGATCCAGGGTTCGCCCGTCAGGATCTGCGAGATGCTCTCGACTCTCGACGGCGTCGCTCTCGCGGCGCGCGGCGCGGTCGACAGCCCGAAGAATATAAACGCGACGAAAAAGCTGATCCGAAAAGCGTTCGAGAATCAGCTCGAGGGCAAGGGCCTCTCGATCGTCGAGATCCTCTCGACGTGTCCGACCAACTGGGGCATGACGCCGAAAGCGGCGCTCGAGTGGCTCAGAGAAAACATGATGACTTACTATCCTCTCGGCGTCTTCAAAGACGGCGAGGCGGTAAGATAAGGAGGGCGAAATGACTACTACGATGATCTTTGCCGGAAGCGGCGGTCAGGGCATCCAGTTCAGCGGCAAGCAGACCGCCAAAACGGCGATGCACCAGGGCAAGAACGTCACCTTCCTTCCCTCCTACGGTCCCGAGATGAGAGGCGGAACGTCGAACTGTACGGTCGTTATCTCCGACGGTGAGATCGGTTCTCCGTCCGTATCGTCTCCCGATATCGCCGTTGTTATGAATCTGCCGTCGTTCGACAAGAGCGAGCCTAAAGTTAAATCCGGAGGCCTTCTCGTCTGCGACTCGACGATGATCGACAAGAAGACGGCGAGGACCGACATCGACGTCCTGTCCGTTCCGGCGTCGGCTCTCGCGAACGACAACGGCCTCACCGGATTCGCAAACGTGATCCTGCTCGGCGCGATAATCAAAAAAACCGGGCTCTTCACGCTCGACGAATTCCTCGGTCTTCTGATAGGCGGAATACCGGAAGCCAAAGCGGCTCTTCGAGAGAAGAACGAAAAGGCGCTGAAACTCGGTTACGAATTCTGAAAACAAATAAAAACGGGCTGCCGCGAATGAACAGGTCCAGTAAAAACGGACATTGAAAAAAAGAGGCCTCCTATGATACAATCAAAAAGTATCATAGGAGGTTTTTTTATGCCAAGAAATTACCGACACATACAAGAATACGAGAAAGAGATACTTCAATTACGGAAAGAGGGATTAACGAGGCGGGAAATATGTAAGCGATTCGGTTTTACAAAAAAACAGTTGGAGAATTTCATCACACGATACAACGAAAAGCAAAGAAAAATAGCAGCAGGTATTGCAATTAAGAAGAAAGGGCGTCCACCCAAAGATTATCAGGTAAGCGAATATGATAAGGTTTCACAACTTCGCTACATCATCAATCGGAAAGACGCAAAGATCAAGGCGTTGGAAATGGAAAACGAATTGATGCGGGATTTTCTCTCGCTCACAGAAAGGAAGTGAGGACAAGCGTAAAGTATATGGTAATCTACCGTCACAAAGAGAAATACACAATCAGCGCAATGTGCAGGTTCTTTAATGTATCAAGGGGTGGGTATTACGATTATCTGAAGCGAATGGAAGTACCGGATCGGGATCTTCCGTTAGCCGAACAGATAAGGATCTGCCAGCAAGAAGTCAGGCAGACATACGGATATCGTCGAGTACACATGTGGCTTGAACGCCACGGCATATACAGAAATCCGAAAACCGTATTGCGTGTAATGCAAAAGTACAATATGCTGTCTGCAATCAGGAGAAAAAGATATCAGATCTACGGCGATGGTTTACATAGATATCCGAATTTACTGAACAGAGATTTCCACGCGGATCGACCCAATCAGAAATGGGTGACGGATATCTCGTACATAAAGACGGGACAAGGCTTCCTCTTTCTATCTATCATTCGTGATCTGTATGATAACAGTATTGTAACGTTCAAAACCGGTACGGAACAAAGTATTCAACTCGTCTTGAGTACAGTTAAGGCAGCTAAAAAGAAAGAGAAGGTCACTGCAGAGTTGCAGCTCCACAGTGACCAAGGCTTTCAATACACCTCACAAGCATATTTCCGCCTGATACAATCATACGGCATTACGCCGTCAATGTCAAGACGTGGTAATCCATATGATAACGCTTTGGCTGAAAACTTTTTCTCAATCCTGAAAACCGAGTGCATATACCGGGCGAAACCGCGCACCTATGAGGAGGCGCGCCTCCTCATAGGTGAATATATCCATTTCTACAACTATCAGCGAATTCAGTTAAAAACGAAACTGACGCCGATGGAACTTCGACGTCAGTTCATTGCTTAAAAACTTAATACTGTGTCATAGGGGACCCTTTTTTGTGCTGTCCGTACATATTGGGGCAGTTCAGTTTTCCGGCTCTTTTTATTTATCGGAAAAAGTGCGTTTGCCGCAATGAGGCAAACGCTTTTTCATACTGACGGTAGAGAAATAAAAATCTTATTAGTATGAATACTCTGTTTACACGGACCGGTTTGCGCGGTATAATGGAGCAAACGGAAAGGAGACGGGAAAATGGAATTGAAACTGGCCGAGAATATCCGCGCGTTCCGCAAGGAGCGGTCGCTGACGCAGGAACAGCTCTCCGAGGTACTCGGAGTGACGGCGGGAGCCGTATATAAATGGGAAGCGGGACTGTCCGTTCCCGAACTCTAACTGATCGTTCGGATGGCGAACTTCTTCGACACGTCCGTGGACGTTCTGCTCGGCTACAGGATGGTCGACAACCGCCTCGACGCGACGGTGAAGCGTTTGCGGGAATACAGACGAAACAAGGATAGGACGGGTCTTTCCGAGGCGGAGACGGCGCTCAAAAAGTATCCGCACTCGTTCTCCGTAGTACGCGAATCCGCCGCTATGTACGGCGCTTTCGGATTCGAGAGCGGGGACCGCGCTCTGCTCCGCCGCGCGCTCGAGCTTCTGGAGGCGTCC
>JAEEGL015798195.1_pt1 | contig 11469 bp, 7 predicted proteins | sample 9134231 | NCBI WGS metagenome assembly JAEEGL01 (sample SAMN16246548, study PRJNA631951) | gut metagenome | biome: gut microbiome; feature: rumen; material: fiber-attached | host: Bos | place: Iran: Karaj | collected 2018-10
CCTCTAGTGGTAATACCCGAAATATAGGCAGAACTTCGGCCACAAATTGAACTGCCACTATTCGCAACATTCTATATATAGGTAGTTTTGCACCAGCTCCAGTTGTTCATATTCCTGGAATTTAATTGCTCGATAAAACTGGAATATAATTTGTCTCTACAAAGTGGAAGAAATAGCCTTCTCTTGAGCTTGCTCAGTAGAGAAGGCTATTTCAATTACTTAAGTCCGCTGTTAAGCGGGCTATGACCATTTATCAGTAACCCTCCCCTGCGATCGCAGCATGCGTAATAAATGAAAAGCTGCAGGAACGCTTAGGAAAAGTTTCGTTTGCGTAACCGTGAGAAAAAGAAAACATCAGGCGGGTTCAGCCAGCGGCCGTCTATTGTCCGTAAACAGAATCTGCAGAGGCTCTCTGAAGGCTCATGAATCCTTAGTCGGAGGCTTCGATGAACTTCAGGGCGAAGGCCTTGGTGTATCGGCCGTAGGGCTGTTTTAGGTGTATCTCAAAGCCGTGCATATCCATTACCTGCCGGGCCACGGAAAGGCCGAGACCACTTCCGGTATTCTTGGAGCGGGAATCCTCTCCCTTTACAAAGGGCTCAAAGAGCTCCTCCTCTCCTTTTTGGATTGCAACTCCCGTGTCTGCCACGGCAAAAAGCTCCATACCACTGGCTTTTTTGATGATAAATCCCGCCTTAGTTCCGGAAGGATTGTGCCTGATAATATTAATGATCAGGTTCTCTATAACCCTCTTGAGATGAAGATCGTCGGCGCTGATATAAAATGGCTCCTCAGGGATATCAATATCCACGCTGATCCCTGCATCCTCCAGGTCCTGATACTGCCCTGCAATTATGTCAGTAAGGAAAGCATGAAGATCTATCTTTTTCCTGTTGAGAGTAAAGCCCTCGCTTCCCACTCTGACATACTCAAAGAGCATAGTTATGAGCTCTGTCATTCTTTTGGATTTTGCGGCGATGGCGCCAAGATACTCTTTTTTCTGAGCATCATCCCTGACCATGCCGTCATTTATGGCTGTGGCATAGCCTCCGATAGTCATGATAGGCGTCCTTAGATCGTGGGCAAAGTCAGAGAGCATAAGGTTTCTTTTGGCCTCAAAGCTCTTTCGCTCCTCATCCCTTTCTTTTTCCAGAATCTCAACCTGCCTGGTGACCAGTCTTGCATAAACAATGATCCCCACAATAATGGGAAGTGATATGAGAAACAGAGAAAAGAGAATCAGCACGATAACGGCAGACGTCTCCAGGGCATTATATACAAAGGCGCCGTTGCCCGTAATAAGACCCCAGATAAACAAAGGAATATCCCTAAGGGACAGGGAAGATACTCCGGGCTTGTCCATGAGAAATCCTATGAACGGGAAAATGAGAAAGTTCAGTATCAATGTCAGAAACAGCTCAACCATTACCACGATCACAAGAACCAGTATCAGACTCTTTATTAAAAAGCTCTTGAATTTATCCATGTCGTAACGCTTTCCTAAAGTTAATCTTTTTCAATGCGGTAGCCAAGACCTCTGACGGTCTTGATGTAGGCGGAGGGGTCATCGCTTAGCTTGGATCTGAGCTTACTGATGGCCACCATGATGTTGTTGTCCGCAACCACGTAGGTATCTCCCCAGACATATTCATATATCTTTTCCTTGGTAAAGACCTTGCCGGGGTTTTCCATAAAGAGCTCCATCATCTTAAGCTCAGTGGAGGTAAGCTCGATCTTGTCTTCTCCCCTGTACAGAATGCAGGCATCGGTGTCCAGCTTAAGGTCTGTGACTTCAAGGATAGTTCCCTTCTGCGAGTCGGAGTCTCCTTTCAGGGCGTGGAATCTTCTTAAGTTGGAGCGGACTCTGGCCACAGCTTCAAGGGGATTGAAGGGCTTTATCATATAGTCGTCAGCCCCCAGGTCAAGTCCCAGGATCTTGTCAGGGTCTGTATCCTTGGCGGATATGATTATGACAGGAATGTTATTTTTCTTGCGCATTTCCTTAAGGACATGAAAGCCGTCCATTTCCGGCATCATGACGTCAAGCAGGCAGAGACTAATGTCTCCGCCTGCAAGGATCCTCAGCGCTTCTTTTCCGTCTGCCGCTTCTTCAACAGCATAACCTTCATTTTCAAGATAGAGTTTCAGTAAGCTTCTGATCTCAGCTTCATCGTCTGCAATAAGGATCTTATCCATCAGATCATTCTCCTTCAACTTCAAGATTTCCGTACTCGAGCTTCTCATAAAGAGCTGCAACTGTCATGCATCTGTAAGGAGTTACGTAGAATATTCCAAGTATTCTGGCTGTCAGTACCGAAAGAATCTCCCATCCGATGAAAGAAAGATCAAGTACAAAGCTTCTCCACTTCTGGCCCCTCATAAGCTGTTTGCTCTTTGCAAAGGCTTCCTTGGCGTCCATATCGGGGTGATCACCCAGGATGTAAGGGATCATGCGGTATTCATAGGCTTTGATAATACCGGGGATGATCAGCAGCAGTGACCACAGAATTGTGTAAAGGTCTCTTAAGAACTCCACCTTAACAACGTTGAGGTAGTTATTGTCAAAGGCGAATGCTATCTCACTTACCTTAGCTTTCTGATTCAGGTTTTTCGCAAAGAATTTTTTGCAGCCCACTTCAAAGGGATTGATCAGGAATGCGTTGATTGCAATTGTCAGTCCGACTGATATAAGTCCTACCAGAGCGGCTATTACACCTATTACTACTGCTGCCTGTGGGGGAAGACCAAATTCGGAAACTTTTTCTGCAAAAAAGTCTTCTGCATCCTTACCTGTTGTCTCTGCGCCGGTTGTTTCTGTCTGCGTTGTTTCTACCGTCTGACTGTTCCTGTCGTCAAAGTTTTTTCTGCTTCCTGTTCCGGCTACGGATCCGGCAGCTCCCCCGACAAGTACCATCAGGATAAGGCTCACCAGGACTGTCTTCCAATAGTTAAGCGAAAGCGCTTTTTTTGCTTTGTCCTTCAGTTCTTTTCTTGTCCACATATTTTTTTCCTCCGTTAAGTGTTGTTATCTTATGAACCAAGGATAACAACCAAACCTTTCCCCCAAGCGAAAAGAACCTTAACATAACCTTAACATGATGTTAATTGTTCCTGTCCCTGCCCGCAAGCCACAAAAAGAAATGATAACTATTCGTTTATAATGATCCCCAGATGTCTGGCTTTTACTGCCAGTTCAAGGCGACTGTGATATCCTGTCTTCTGAAGCATGTTGGAGATATGCATCTTGACTGTCGACGCTTCGATGCAGAGCTTGTCTGCTATTTCATTGTTTGATGCACCGGTGACAAGCTCTCGTAAAATATCTATCTCCCTCTCGGTGAATTCATCGCTCATCATATTTCCGATTGAGATTCTTTGAGTATTTTCAGGATATACGGTTTCGCCGTTCATAACCCTGTTCATAATCTCAATAAGCGGCTGTTCCTGGACTTCCTTCTGCCAGAATCCCTCAACACCTATTTCTTTGGCCCGTTTCTCATAGGACAGTTCAGGCATCGAAGTCACAATGATCACTTTGACATGCGGCTTTACAGCCTTTATTCTTGCAGCAGCATCGAGACCGTTCATGCTCCCCGGAATCAGTACATCCATGATGACAAGTTCCGCATCATATTTTTCAATATATGACAGAGCCTCTGCAGCCGTAGGCAGAGAAGCAACCAGGGTATATTCACTTGCTTCTGTGACTGCGTTTTCAAATATCTCACGTATCATTCGCAGATCCTCTGCGATCACAACTCTATGCCCCATAGTTTACTCCAATGTATTCCCCTGCCTTCGGCAGGTTTATATTCATAACAAACTCGGGAGCACCGATAACTTCCATGGTTCCCCCTATAGTTTCCACTTCCTGTCTCAGATTTTTTAGTCCGCCTTTTTCAACGATCTTCTCTCCTGCACCTTGGTTGTGGTCAGTAAGGCTTATGGCATAGTGATCTTTATACTCCTCTGTGTTGATCGTGACATTCCTTTTGTCCGTATGTTTCAAGGTGTTTCCTACCATAACGGATATGACAGTGTCTACTACAGGAATAAGCTCTTTTTCCACAGGAAGACTACCCACAATATTGAGGTTAATCCCCATACTGTCAGCCTCTTTGGTTATTACATAGTACGGAAGCTCCCACTCCTGAGGCGCATCATCAATGAGATGTCTGATATTATCGCCCCAAAACTTCAGCATCTGCGATTTATCTACTCTTTCAGGGCTTACAAGGAAGCGCCTGGCTATGAGTATGCTCTGGCCGATATTGTCGTGAAGTCGTGTCTTAAGCTTCAGCAGCTCACGGTTCATGGTGATATATTCAATTGTCTCCATGATGGACTTCAGCCTGATATTCTGGATCCTCAGCTGATCACGCTTGCGCGAGAGTTTTGCAAGGAGACTATATTCTTTGCTTACATCAATGGCGATGACCTCAACCACATCAGTATCGTTTACGTTGATCAGGTTCCGCCTGATACTGTATGTTTTGCCCGATATCTCTTTTACCTTGATATTGCTGCCATCCGGCTCTTCCACATTCTCCGGATTGTTGTGAATCTCATCCCAAAAAGCATTAAGATCTGTCACCGATCTGCCAAAGAGCTCGTAGCTGAGTGAACGCATTTTTTCGTTTACCATGATCGGCAACCCGTCACCTGTAGCGTATGCTATGCCCGCCGGAATGCTGTCAAAGGCCTCTTTTATAGACATGTTTGAGATGTTATCTTTTTTCCACTTAAAATTACTGTATTGCAAGTACAAAGCATTGTACAGCAGAATGATCATTGCTATCACCAGAATGTAAACAGGAATATCAAATGCTTTAAGATCTCCCTGTTGATACATGATCATACCTTGGAAAAAGATAAATGATATGGCGGTCATTATGGCGGAAAACAGCAACAGTCGCTTGTTGCTTCCGATATACAGTATCGTTACCAGCCCATAGAGATGTAATAACAGGATCCCCGTCATCAATATCAAAAGGCATCCTCTATATATTTCAGGAAGAAGGGAAAAAGTCATAATGCCTCCTTTCCTACTGACAACGTGATGTAATAGGTCTCATCCTCATATCTCACAGCCAGTTTTCCTCCGGCTTCCTTGATCTCTTTATCCTTCCAGGTAAAAGAGATTGCTTCTGCAGGAGTATCCATGGCAATGGTCAGTTTAAATGCTTCTCTGCAGTCAAGAGTGATATAGAGAGTATGGAGCCTCATCCATACGTCTTCAACAGCCTCTTCGAACAGTTCATATGACAAAAGAGCTATTGATGACGGAATGTCTTTTGACCCGTGAGAAGTAAGGTCGCAGATAAAGCCCTTTAACTGAAGATAGTCAAGGGACTCTTCAAGAGCCATTCTCAGTTCCTCTGAAGAGACAGCTCTTTTGTCATCCGTAAGAAGCATAAGATTTCCAATTCGCTTTATATATGCTGTCATAACACAGGCTCTTTTTATGTTGTCATTGACCTCATCGGAATCTCCGTTTTGAGGAATCTTTTCAAGCAGGTCACTGACTCTTGCGGCTCGTGTCCTGACTGCCGTCGAAATCTTGTTGTAAAGCCTGTTCCTTGTTTCAAGCATCACGCGTTCAGTACGCATTTCATTCTCATGCATCAAAAGATCATTCTCATCGCTGAGTTCGTCAGTTGCCTCCCGTATCTCACGCCCCAGCTTATTTATTTCAGTAAGATCTTCGATCCAGGATACATGCCCACCGGAGATAGGCTCAGACATTACATGATGATCCTCATCTCCGCTCTCAGATATCGTGCCATCATTGATACCTGATGTCATCTCCAGATGGCCATACTTATCGTATAGATTTGCCCTTATTCCGGACTTATGGAAAATACTCTTATATCCGGTATTAGCCGGGATCATCCCGATCTGAATAAAGCTCTCAAAGCCCATGATAAAAGGCATACAGATGGCTTCATGGATCTGGAACAATTTATGCCCTCCTATCTTAGGAGGTCCGCCATTTATGAGATACCATACAGACAGCACATAGCCCAGCATGATAAAGATGGCCGGGATGAACCACCTCGTTCTGGCAGCGGAGTGCTGGCATTTATAAAGAAGAAACAGCAATGTGCAGACACCCATACTTATCATGTAAACGACAATAACATAATAAAACCAGGCATGAGTGAATTCCTTGTCAGGGTGAATTGTTATCTTGAAAACCTGAGAGTGCAATTCATTGGTCAAAACAACAAGAATCAAAAAGATGCTTACACTTATTATCAGTAATTCGATTTTTCTGACTGTAGCAAGGTTTCTGACCGGCTCTACGCGCAAAGCAGCCAGAAACATAAAAAGAGGTAAGGAGATAAGAGGTACATAATATCCGTACCACAGATAGGTGTTAACTAAGGGCATTTCGGGAAAAAATGAGTATTTACACATTCTCAGGACAAACAGAAATATCATAAATCCACAGGCTATCAGAAGTCGCAGGCGAACCAGTCTGTCAACCACCCTATGATTGATCGTGGTCCCCCAGATTATTATGATTATGAGATAGCAGAATGCTGACAGATGATGCGGCATCCAGCCCCGCACAGGGATTCCACAAGTAATAATGCCAAGAATAAACAGCACCGTAGTGATGATGATTATTTTTTTGTTTATATATTTTAATCTATTCATTTTATCCCCGGTTATACACAAAACAATACTGATTATTATTGTACAAAATGTGCGCTTTACCGTATACCCTTAATAAAGAAGCTGATACCAGGGATGGCATCAGCTTCTCTTTCAGTGTTTATTTCTTGATCTTAGTCTTTCCGGCCAATGCAATCCCTGCGATTCCAAGAACTGAGATCATAATGATCATCATTCTGAGAGGAGCATTTGATGTATCATCGGTTGATGCGCTTCTTGTCTCACCGAGAACTGCTGCGTTGTCTGTTGCTGTTGTGCCAGCAGGTGTTACTGCTGTAGCTTCAGGTGCTCTGTCTCTTGTTTCACCAAGAACTGCTGCGTTTGCGTTAGCTGCTGTCTGAGCAGGTGTTGCTGCAGGTGTGCTCTCAGATGATGCAGCATCATTGTTTGATGATGACTGTGATCCCTGAGATGGCTGTGATGAAGATGAGCCGCCCTGATTTCCGCTGTTGCTTCCGCCGGTTGAAGGATTGTCATTACTTCCACCGGTTGATGGATTATCATTGCTTCCTCCGGTTGATGGATTGTCGTTGCTTCCACCCTGTGAAGGATCATCGTTACTTCCACCCTGTGAAGGATCGTCGTTACTTCCACCACTTGAAGATGCATCCTTAACTGTGAACTTCGCATTTGCGTAGCCATCTGTATACTCGAATGCTACTTCGTGCTCACCGGTTTCTGTATCATTGAGATATGCATTGTTCAGCGTAAGTACTGTACTTCCGCTAACAACTGAGAAGAGTGCACTGTCTGTTACACTTCCTTCAATCCAGATCTCTTTTCCGTCTATCTTGATGGATGTAAGCTTATCAAGATCACCCATTGCTCTGATAGTGATGTCGTTTGTATCACCCTTTGTGAATACCTGGCCGTCGCCTTCTACTTCATACTCAGTCATTGTTGCATCTTCTGATATTGTAATATCAGGTGAAATAAGTTCAACATAAGATGAATCTTCTCCCAAATATCCGCCAATGCCTTTCCATACTTCTCCATCGATTGTAACTGTAAGGAACTTGCCAAGGTAATACTGCTCAGCCTGCTCGCCATCAATTATAAGCTTTGCTTTATACTGCCATGTGCCCGGTGTGAAGGTTCCGTCAGTTACCTCTTCCCACTCATCTTTATCAATCTTCTTCAGCCACATTGTTTTTTCGTCGTATGTAAAGTGAGCTTCTGTTCCAACAGTAATATCAAATTTTGGCTCCTTGATATCTTCGCCGTTTATAGTAATTGAAGCGATATTGCTGGTTGCTGTAACCTCTGTTATTGCTGTTCTCTCAGGCTTTTCATCTTCAATTGTGAATACCGGAGATGTAACCCAGATGAATGAATAGTCATCTGTTATCTCACCAGCCTCTGTTGTCCAGAGTTCTCCATCAACTGTGACTTCTGCATCCTGAGCCAGGAAGCTTGTTGCGCTATCAAGCCATACAGGCGCTTTAACTCTCCATTCTCCGGGAGTAAATAATTCATCTGCTCCATCTACAGATACCCAGCTGTCTCCATCTTTCTTTTCCCATCTGCTAAAGACGCCTTCACCATTCAGGAAATAAGCACCTTCTTCTCCATCAACCATGAATTTCGGTTCGATAACAGCTTCGCCATCTTTAAAGATTTCAGTAATATTGCTGGTTGCTGTAACTTCTGTTACTTCTGTTCTCTCGGGCTCTTCACCATCTTTCGTAACAGTGAAATACATTTTAAATGTCTGGCTTCCGGCGATGATAGAGTAGCCACTCTTATGATAATTTACAGTTACAGTTTCACTATACTTGCCAGGTGCTAATCCTGATATTGGTGCAAATCCAATTTCTAATGATCCATCCGCTGCAATCCAGTCTGAAAGTCTTCCTTCCATCAACTCAAACCTTGAATCGGTCGGAAGAATGACAGAATAGTAAACTGAAAAATCGCATGGATTCTTAAGTGTTACATACTTTAATAAATCTGATTTGCTATAACCCTCATTACTTGTTGTAAACACCAAATCTGAAGGTGTGATTGAAAGGTCAATAGTTTCAACTGCTTTTTCCTTTACTGTAAAGCTAAGGTTGATATCCTTGGTGACTTTATTGACACTGTGAAAAGCATCTGTGGCATCGATGGTTATCGTTTCATTATACTTTCCAGCTTCCAGTCCCAATTTGGGTTGAACAGTAACCTGTATTTCTTCATCAGGCTCCGCAGATTTACCTGTAAGTCCATTTATCATAAATGAATCTGAATCCCATGCACCATAATTGACTGTAACTGTTCCTGTATTCTTGATGGTTATGGTCTTTAAATTGTATCCATAACCCACTTCCTCTTCTTCAAATACAACATTGGACGGTGTAACTGTGATGTTTACCGGGTTCTCTTCTGCTTTTTCTATGACTTTAAAGCTCAGATTGATATCCTTGCTAACTTTTTTGTCAGTGTTAACTGTATCAAAGGCTTCGATAGTTATAGTTTCATTATAGCTTCCAACCGGCAGATCAGCTCTAGGAGCAACCGTAGCCTGTAATTCCTCACCGGGAGCGGCAGTTTTACCTGTAAGTCCGCTTACTGTGAATGAATCTGAATCCCACACGCCATAACGCAGGGTGGCTGTTCCTGTATTTTTAACAGTTATTATTTTTGTACTGCTATCATAACCTACTATCTTTTCTTCAAATACAAAGTTGTCAGGTGTGACTGTGAAGCTTGCCACTTTCTCTTCTACTACAGCTTTTTCTGTAACTGTGAAGCTCATTGTAAATGTCTTGCTTCCGGCAATATCAGTCTTGAAACTATTATTGTAATTTACAGTTACAGTTTCACTGTAATTACCTGGTGTCAAACCGTCTTTTGGTGAAAATCCAATGTTAGTCTCACCGCCTACCAAAAGCGAATATGCGCGTCTGCCTTCCCTCAACTCAAAATTCGAATCTGTTGGAAGAATGACATCATAGTCTATAGGAAAATCGCATGGATTCTTAAGTGTTACATGCTTTATTAACTCACCCCAACTATATCCCTCACTGCTTGTTGTAAACACCAAATCTGAAGGTGTGATTGAAAGATCAACAGTTTCAACTACTACTGTTTTTTCCTTGACAGTAAAGCTCAGGTTGATATCCTTGCTGACTTTTCTGTCACCATGATTAATATCACGTGCCATAACTGTGATAGTCTCATTATATGTTCCTACCGGTAATCCTGATTTAGGAGAAACATAAAACTGTTTTTCTTCACCAGGCTTAACAGTATTATGAGCTCTGTTCGACATAAAGTGTTCTGAATCGACAGCTTCAAAATTAAGCTCTGCTGTTCCGGTGTTTTTTATGGTTATAGTCTGGGATCCACCATTTGTATAACCCTCAACCTTATCTTCAAACACTACAGTTGAAGGAGTCAAAGTAAAATCTTCTGTATGTTCAGTTACATTTATAGAAGCTTGAACTGTAAACGTTACCTGATCTTTTCTTGTTTTCTTACTTTCCAACTGAATTTCAAAGGTTTCTGTATAAAAACCAGCTTTTAATCCAGTCATTGGACTAATATCAATAGACACCTCCTCACCTGAATCAAGTGAAAATTCATTATGCCCGCCGTGATTTATATAAAATATATCTGAATAGGTATATTTAACAATTACTGGAGTTCCTGTGTTTTTGAGCGTAAAATACTTCGTATTTTGTAAAGCATAAGCGTCGTAACTATCTTGCTCAACCTCTCCTAAATAAATAGAACTGGTGCTAAGCTCATATGAAATTTCGCTAGATGAATCACTAGGAGTAGCTCCAAGAGCTCTCCCATTCATAAGTCTTGTCGGGTTTGCTGCACTCGAATCAGCAGCCAAACCATCAATCGGTTCTACCTCAAGTTCATTTGTTTCTTCAGTATCAACAGTTTCAGCGACTTCTTCAGCCTCTTTTGCAAGTTCTTCACCCTCTTTAGCAGACTCTTTTCCCTCTTCAGCAGGTTCTTCAGCCTCTTCTACCTCTTCAGCAGGTTCTTCAGCCTCTTCTACAGGCTCTTTTACCTCTTCATCGTTCTCTTCATCAACTTCTGTCTCAGACTTGGGCTCCTGTAATTCTTCAGGTTCTTCCTCTTCAAATTCCTCAAACAGAATTCCACCATCAATTTCAGCATCAGCAAAAGAAACCACGCTGTAGCCGATTGACGTCGTAGCGATAAGTATTGCTGCAACTGATGTAACAAAGACTTTTCGCCAAAGTTTCCGCACTTTCTTATTCAGCATAGATATGCCCCCTCTCATATTTTTAATCTCAGCCCACGGCTGAAACACACATTAAAAACAGCGCCCTAGCACATCTATGCTAAACATTTACGTTCAAAACCGCTACCGCCAAATGGAGGTAATTTTATTTCTTTTTCAAACTTTATTTAGACAATTTTAATTCACGATCAAACGGTGCAACTAATTACCTTGATTATAAAAAGTCGCAGCTCAAGGATATTTCATCCCAAGCTGCGACTCTTCTATGCTATTTTCTCGCACGTAATTGTTTGGCAAATTTGCCAAATTCCAATATAATCGACTATCAAGATTTACTGCCTATATCATGGACATCCCCAATAGAAGCAGTGTTTTTATTACTAGTCATTCTGCCACTATTCAGCTCTCAGCTAATATAGGCATTGCAATTATCAATAGCAGTTCTGCCCATATCCAGCCCACCCACAATATAGGCATTATTTTGGGGCAGCAATTTACTGCTACAAAATGCCACTCCCGGCATAAAGGCAGTTTGCCCTACGTAAAATCAACTGCCTCTAGTGGTAATACCCGAAATATAG
>JAEEGL015834257.1_pt1 | contig 11469 bp, 7 predicted proteins | sample 9134231 | NCBI WGS metagenome assembly JAEEGL01 (sample SAMN16246548, study PRJNA631951) | gut metagenome | biome: gut microbiome; feature: rumen; material: fiber-attached | host: Bos | place: Iran: Karaj | collected 2018-10
ATTTTGATGCTTCATTAGCTTAAAATTTAACGTTAAACAAATATTTTAGCGATTTCTCTGTGCAAAATTATATTATTTTACCCACTACACCAAAGATTTTCCTATTTTTTTTGCTGATTACACTTTTTTTTGTATTTTTGCACACAAATATACATAGTATTCAAGAACTAAAAACTGACTAAAAGATGAATAAAATCATTCTCATCACAGGAGCCACCAGCGGCATTGGAGAGGCTTGTGCCAGAAAGTTTGCCGATAACGGCGATAAACTGATTCTCACAGGCAGAAACGCAGTGAAACTTGCAGCCATCAGCGACGAGCTGAAAGCCAAAGGTACAGAGGTCATCACCCTCGAGTTTGACATACGCAACCGCGAGCAGGCCAAGGCCAGTCTCGACAGTCTGCCCGAAGCCTGGCAGCAGATCGACGTCCTCGTCAACAATGCCGGTCTCGCCCTGGGCCTTGAAGCCGAATACGAAGGCGACCTCGACGACTGGGAGACGATGATCGACACCAACATAAAGGGTCTGCTCACGATGACGCGCCTCGTGGTGCCCGGCATGGTGAGCCGTAACAGCGGCCATATCATCAACGTCGGCTCCGTGGCTGGCGATGCGGCCTATAAGGGCGGTAACGTCTACTGTGCCACCAAGGCAGCCGTCAAGGCGCTCTCCGACGGACTGCGTATCGACGTGGCCGAGACAGCCATCCGCGTGACCAACCTGAAGCCAGGCCTTGTAGAGACCAACTTCAGCAATATCCGATTCCGTGGCGACACCAATCGTGCCGCCACCGTCTATCAGGGCATCCAGCCCCTCACGGGCGACGACATCGCCGACGTGGCCGTATTTGCTGCCAACGCCCCTGCCCACGTCCAAATTGCCGAGGTGCTCATCCTCGCCACCCATCAGGCCAGCGGTAGCGTGATAGTCAGAAAATAACACAAAACAATCCTAAAATATTATTTTGTTATGGCAGATAATAGTACTACCCAAGAAAATAACAATAGTATTACGCTAAGGATCTATATTCCTAATGGCGATGATACCTTGAAGCCCGTAGACGATAAAGGTAATGCATTGGACTCACTGACAGTATCGAGCGGATCCCCAAGTGAAGAGGGTTACATCAAAGGCAACGTGAAGCATGACAGCTCCATAGTTTTGAAGACCTTCAAGGTGAGCATCAAGAACATCGGCTATCAAAAAAAGATGTATAGTCCGAATGTCATCACCACAAAGTTGCATATCACAGAAAACACAGAATACCTGCCCTCAAAGGCACAGATAGAAAAACTGTTTCTGAACAGGAGAGTGGAGGTGTTTATCAACAAGAACCCACAACTCTCGGTATGTAACGACTACTACGTGCAGACAATAGAGCCCCTCTTCCTGAAGACCGAGCTCTTCCTGACGCTGACCATCTACAGCCCAGACTACCAGATGACCATCGAAGAGAACTGCAAAGCGTTTGTGGCCAAAAAGCTGAGTACAATCATGTCGGATCATGAGAAGAAATTCTTTTTGCCATATGACGATAAGAAAAACGTGGTCTTTAATTTGAAACCTGATTCTCCAAAACTGCAACATATAGTGAAAGGCGGGAAGGAGCACATCTTCCCCTATCTGGTGCAGTATAACGAGAGCTTCTACGATTTTCTGAAGCGTACGACCAACCGCTGGGGCGAGTTCCTCTATTACGAGCACGGACAGTTGCAGATAGGCTTCGACAACAACGCCACACCGACAGAGGTGAAGAATTTCTACAGCCGCACCTATTGTGCCATCGATGCTTCTGTGACAGGATCGGAGGGCGGCAAGCCTCACACACAGGCCACTGCCGACAAGAACTTACTGAACAATCCGATGACGAAGGACAAGTATGATACGGCAAAAGGTTTCATCAACTCGCTCGGAGACCAGGATCTGTGTCGGGACAAGTATATCATGAGCAAGATCAGCTCATTCTTCGGCAACAACAAACCGTTGTCCACCTGGGCTATCAACACGGTGATCGATGACCTCGTGGCATGGGGCATCGCTGAAAAAAAGACAGAGGATAAGAATAGTAAATTCAATGACAAGTATTTCAAGGAGAGTAAAATTATAGAAGCCACTGACCAGTATAATGGTGACAAGAACAAGTTCAACCAGTTCTCCGAGATCGACCCACTGCTGAATGCCACGGATTATGCCAACCTGCTGAAGATGGAGCTGACAGCTGGTCGCGACGCCATGGTTCTCAACTTCCAGACCTCCTACCCCAACCTGAAGCTGGGACAGAAGATCCAGGTGGCTGGCGAGAACTATCTCGTGGTGGAGCTCAGAGGCTATCAGCCCGACGAATCAACAACCTACTTCGAGGCCACCTGCATATCATCGGCTGAGATGAGCTATACTAAAAAGGACAAGAACGATAAGGATGAGACCATTTCGTATTCGGGTTTCATCCCCCCACTACTGGAAACGGGCCATGTGAGAAAGACAAGTCTGCAGCACGCTGTGGTGACAGATGTCGACGACCCGCTGCGCGCTAACCGCGTGAGAGTGAAATTTGAGTGGCAGGGCGAGAATGACGACGCAACTCCCTGGCTCTTGTTTGCCCAAAGTGCGGCCACGAGCGGTGCTGGTGTACACGGCCGTCACTATACGGACGAGGCTGTGCTAGTGGATTTCATCAATGGTAACATCGAGCGTCCTTACGTGATTGGTGCCGTTCACCAGAAGACGCCAACACCACTGAGGACGGGCAGCATTGCGATGATGAGTCCTGCAGGTCACGGCATGCGTATCACCGATGGCACAGGCGCTGGCTATACGGCCTTTGTGAGTTCCATCACGCCTGGCGCCAAACTCTTGCAGGGCATGTTTCCTGGCAAGGATCCCATCAGCCAACTATTCAATTTGAGTGACAAAAATATAGAGGTGGGCAAGCACCTCGAAGGAAACACGGAGATTTGCGACTACTACGGCATCTACAGCATCAAGGGTTCTACCGATACCCGTAACATCTCTATTAAGTCGCCCTGGGGCGATGTGAAGATCAACGCCTTTACGGGCATTACCGTCAGTGCGCCAAACGGTGACATCAAGTTGCAGGGTAAGAACGTGACCATCGAGGCCGGTAACAACCTGAAACTGATTTCGGGAACAAACGTGAAGAACAAGTTCATCAGCCGTGTTAGCAGCAACGGCAAGGAGAGCACAGTATCGGCGCTGACCGACATACCGCTGATTGTGGCAAAAAAGATACAGGATCTGGCATTGAGCACGATCGACCTGTCGCTGATCCGAAGTATTCTCGAAGTGGGCTACAAACCGCAGGAGGGCCTGCTGGAGATACAGTCGAACCGATTCCTGAAACTCGAAGCCGGTGGTGCCAAAGCTGGCTATCCACTGCATGCCTACAAGAGTATGGCGAAGCTGGAGGAGAAGCATAAGAGTGCCGCGAAGACGACGCTGAAGATGTCGCCATCGATCGTACGTCTGCTCGGTAAGATCGACCCATGTGTGGATGACCTGATCGGAAACTATATCAAGCTCTATGAGTGCTGTTGCGATAAGCGGAAAGAGTACGATGATATATATGAGAAACTGAAGCAGTTCAGGAACAACGACGCAAAATTCTGTAACGATTACAACGCTCTTAAGGCGACTCTCTGGAACAAGAATACCAAGGAGATTAAGGAGTCTGACATGGGATTCGCAGATGCAGAGGTGGGCATCGCCAATGATGCAGCTATTTCGCCAGCATGTCAATTAAGGGGCCTCACAAAGCTGCCTCTCTTTACAAGAAATACAGTTGAAAATGCCAAAACTTTCATCCTCAACAAGCGTAAGGAGTTAAGAACCTCGCTCTTGAAGAAGGCCAACGAACTGCTGAAGTGCATCCAGGACTTCCGCAAGGTACGCATGTTGAACTACCAGCGGACTTACGATGTGGGCTTCTACTTCGGCACCTTCACATACTACGTCCCCAAGGACTATCTCAGTGCGTTTAAAAAGGCTTTTGAAGCAGAAAATCTGAAAGGCACGTACTACTATGACATTCTTTTCAAGGATGAAGATGATGCCATTAGGAATCTCACTTCACTCATGGCACTGGCACTGAAGAATGCAGACCATCTATTGGCGCTTAAGCGCAAGGTGGCCCTGAACCTGCTGGGCATCTGGGGCATCAAGGATCAGAATCCACCACCAGAGGTGAACGGTCAGCGCCTGATACCAGCAGCCGGTACACCTCAAGAAGAAGAGGATCTGTTGAATGAGCAATGGACAGCCTATGTCAGAGACCTGACCATCAAAGATGGTAGTCTCGTTGAGAGAGATTCAGCCCTCTTGGGTAACATCGGGAAGGCTATTCTCGATAAGATCGATCCCAGTCGACCCATCAGGGAATATAAAAGCTGGGGCGACACAAAGGCTGGTGCCATCCTCTTCTCGGATAAGAAGACTTTCCAGTTGGGCGCCAAAATCAAGCCTGTCAACACCAAGTTCAGCGGCGGCAAATTCAAGCGTTCCGACCTGGGTGACGAAGCCGATCGCATGGTAGAGGACTTCATGGTGCCTATCCGCGAGGCTCTGACAAATCTCGGTGTGGTACACAACAACAATGAGGGGAACGTCATCTTAGATGATGACGAGGAAGAAGAGGGAAATATCATTGAATAATGAATAGGAGAATATAATTATGGCAGACTATATTTTTAGTGAGTGGCAGAAGACGCTGGATGAGTTCCGGCAGAGTGTCAAGAAGGATCTGGAAGAAATGCACAAGCAAAAGGCTGAGGTGCAGCAGATCAAAGCCGACATATTCGATAAGATTGATGCAGGCATGTACTATCGCGACAACCAGAGAATCGTGATATCAGCCCCGGAGATTATCATCGGTAACGTAGACTATAGTGGTGACCTTCTGGGTTGTAAAGGCAAGGTGATAGTGAAAGGCAGTGAGGTTGACCTCGAGGGTGCCGGCAGCAACGGCGCCATCATCAGCCGTGCACCCAGCATCCGACAGATAGCCGTAGACCCCGGTACCGACGGACTGGAGAATATTGTCGGCGATACGTCGGAAATTGTGCAGCAGGCCTGCGACATCGTGCTGCAGAGCGACGATGCCAAGGAGGTATTCTCACAGGCTCCGGTGCCTGCAGGGCGCGGCGGCATCCGCATCCATGCCACCAACAACATGCAGATTGAGGCTTCAGTATCGGCCGAACAGCGGAAGCAGGAGATAGAAGAAAAGGTATCCCAGCTCACAGGGCAGATCAATAGCTATGAGAAGATGGTGGAGAGCCAGAAAAAAGCCGTCGACAGCTTATTCGAACAGATGCAGAAGCTACTCAATCAGAAGAATGAGTACAACGAACAGAACATCTTCACCGGCCGACTGGTATCGGAAGAACTGACGGAGGTTAATGACATTATGAACTCTATCCTGCCCGGCCTCTATCAGGCCACAACGAGCTTTATACAAGCCGTATCCTGCCTCGCAGAAGCCAACCGTCAGAAGACGGCTCTCGAAAAGGAAAAAGGTGAGATTAAGACGGGCGACGACTTCATCAAGAAAACCACCGGTGCCTCGATGACCATTGCAGCAGAAAGCATCAACATGGGCACTACCGACGCCGATGGTAACCTGCATACCAACCCCGAGGCAGGCATCAGCGTGAGAACACCGTATATGGGTGTGAACATGCTCGACGACAAGAATGCCCAAGTGGAAGGCAGTGCCTTTATCGTCAACACGGAAAACGTATCGTTTAACACCATCAAGCCCTCGAACGATGGCAAACAGTATCCTGCCTCCGGCAGTGTATCCATCCTCTCGAAGGACATCTCATTAACATCGATAGACTACGAGACCGAAGGCGACGGCAAGCCCTATAAGGAGAAACAACTGACAGCCGACGGCAAGGTGAGCATTACCGCCAAGACCGTAGAGGTATCGACAGCCGGACCATCGAACATCAAGGTTGATGACAAGGGTAAGATGACGGGTGGCGAATATAAGGCTGAGGGCGACGTCATCATCAAGTCGAAGAACCTCACCGTGGAGAGCCTCGAATACGAGGTGAAGGACGGAAAACTCGAGACGAAGGCATTGGCCAAGGGCAGCAAGATTGCCGTGCGCTCGGAAAAGATGGACTTCCTGGCTGCCGACACCGAAGGCAAGGCAACAGGCTCGATATCGATGAACGCCAAGGCTATTGCCGTGAAGTCGATGGATGTCGACAAGGAGAAACTCACAGACGACAAACTCGCTGCCGGCAGTTCGATGGTACTCGTTTCAGAGAAGATGTACGTAGGCGCCAAGTCGAAGGATGTCAAGAGCAAGAAACTGCAAGCCGTATCAGAGGAGATGGGACTCTTTGCCGACAAGACCTTCGAGGCCCAGCAGGGCGACGGCAAGGCAGCACTCCAGCTCGATGGCGGCAACGCCAATGTGGGTGGCAGCAAGACAGGCGTCTTTGGCGATACCACCATCAACGGCAAGGCCGATATAAAGGGTGACCTGAAGGCACCGAAGGCTGTCATCGACAATGTCGAGGCTAAATCGTCATTCAAGTCGAGCAACATCAGCGACGGCATCGCTGTTCCTGGTGCTGGCGCTGCCGGCAAGCTGAGTGCGAAACTGAAGAGTGAAGACGCTCCTGCAGCGTGATAATCAAGTTTTAAGTGATAAGGATTAAGAGTTATGAAAAGAGCTATCATTAACGAGTATACATCGTTAGAAGAGAAATATTCAGGATTTGCAAACCTGCTGAACTACCGCTTGATGAACCTGTGTATCAAGGCCGAGGAGGCTGCCTTACTGCCCATCAAGGTTCATGTGGACGGTACGTCGGCCAATCTGGAGGAAGTGGCTACTCTGGCCAAGAAAAACGACTACGAGTTTATCGTTGTGCCCAACTATACCGACGACATGGACAACGTGGCACAGGCTATCGCCATGATACATCCCGAGTTTAAGCAGACCTTCGACAAGTGGGAAGTGGAATCGGTGAACATGAATCAGGAGACGGTCATGAGAAACGTGCCTTATATCCAGTTGACGATGCCCGAGGTGAACGACGACCGTTACAACCTCCTGAAGGAGACCACCAATCTGGCCTACGATGACTGTAAGACACGCATGGAGGCCGCCAAGGTTAAGGCTACTGGCGAATTGGAAGGGTTTCTGGCTGACATGACCGAAGACGAGGCCAACGAAGTGAAGAAGGCCTTTGAACGACTCTCAGAAGAGTGGGAGTCGAAACGTGACGACATGCACCAACAGAAGATTGAGGAGATCGACGTGGCTTACAACAAGTGGCTCGGCAAGATGGGACAGCAGGAGATTGCCCGCATGGAGCAGGAGGACGCCATGGGTACCAACGCCGTAACAAGCATGCGGATGAATAATGAATAAGGAATAATCATCAACTGACACATACAATGGAATTAAGATTTACAGAACAGGCAGAAAGGCTTACCATTGCTTTCTGTGGTGACCTTGACAACGAGGCAGCACCAGAGGTGGAAAAGAAACTGACGCGCGTGTTTATGCAGGATGAGTATGATATCCTATTGGACTGCACCGATCTGAGGTATATATCCTCAAATGGCCTCCGATTGCTCGTAACGCTCTATAAGCACATTCGCGATACAGGGCACAAGGCTTTTATACGTAAGATGAACAAAAATGTAAAAGAGGCTCTCGAGATTGGTGGATTCCTGAATATTTACGAAGAGATAGAATGAGAAAAAGAAAGGCCACCTCGCTCTCTCAAAAACTGACTCGGCGCATCTTGATAGCCCTGGCACTGATGCTGGTGGTCATCAATGGCGGTATCTATTACATAGTAGATGCCGCCATGAGCCATTTAATCGAAAACACCTTCCGCAGTATGCTGGAGGTGGAGAGTCAGTCGCTGAGGATGCTGCTCAAAGATGTAGAGACTGTCACAGCAAACAGCATTGGAGAGGTGGAAACGAAGATAGAGGATCCAGAGGAGATATCCGAAGCCTTGGCCAATGTATTGTCGACAAATCCGAAAATCAGGGGATTCTTTGTGGCCTTCGAGCCCGACTTCTTTCCTGACAAGGGCCGCTGGTTTGAGCCTTATGCCGTGTGGCGCAACGGAAAAATAGAGAAGATGCAGGTGGGATCGGCCCAACACGACTATCTGAAAAGCGAATGGTATCAGGAGGGAATCAAAGCCAAGACAGGCTATTGGTCGGAGCCCTATCATGACAAGGATGGCGCACAGGAGACACTATGTACCTATGTGCAGCCGTTCTTCGACAAGCAAGGTAACAGAGTGGGTGTCTTTGGTGCCGACGTGTCGCTTGAATGGCTGCAACGGAAGCTGCGTAAGGTAGATCTCGAGACCAACCAAAAACTCATTGGCCTGGATTTTGAGAAGGCCACCAAAGAAGGCTCCTACACCTTTGTCATCGGCCAAAAGGGAAACTATATCTCCCACCCTAACAGGAGTTTTGTCCTGAACCGGAACTTCTTCGATGACGTGAAGCAGACCAAAGACATGGAAGACGATCTGCTGATGGAGGAGATAGCAGCCAAGCAGGTAGGCTACAAAAAACTGAAGGTACGCGGCCAAGAGGCCTATGTATTCTATGCCCCAGTGAAGAAGACTGGATGGACCTTGGGCTTCGTGGTGCCAAAGACGGTGAGGAAACTGCCAGCCGTTCTGATGAGTGTGATGATACTGGTGATGATGAGTCTGGGATTGTTCTTGGTCTATCTCATCTGCCGCATTACTATCAGACAATTGAAGATTGCCACCTCTGAGAAGATGCAGATGGAGAGTGAGCTCAACTTCGCCAGCGGCATCCAGATGTCGATGTTGCCCAGCAACTTCCCTCAGCGCGACGACTTGAGCATCTATGGCAGTGTGAAACCCGCCAAAGCTGTGGGCGGTGACCTGTTCGACTTCTTTATTCGCGATGAGAAGCTTTTCTTTTGTATCGGCGATGTGGTGGGCAAAGGGGTCTCAGCCGCCATGCTGATGACGGTAACCAAAAGCCTCTTCCGCGCCTATACCACCAATGAAGACAGTCCAGAGATTATCGTCACGCACATCAACGAGACGATGAATGAGAGCAACGATGCGCAGATGTTTGTGACCATGTTTGTGGGTGTGCTCCATCTACCGTCCGGGCGGCTGCAATACTGTTCGGCAGGTCATGAGCCACCAATACTGGTCAACAAAGACGTTTTCCCCCTACCCTATGAATCCGCCTTCCCTGTGGGGACATTCGACGATACTATCTACAAGAATAAGGAAATCTGGATCAAGCCTAACGATTTGTTGTTCCTCTTCACCGATGGCCTGAACGAAGCGGAGGACGAGTTTAAGCAGATGTTCAACAAGGAGCGCATCATCGATGTGATACATGATGCGATGGCCGAAGGCAACGTGTCGCCGGAATCATTGATACAAAGGATGACAGAGGCCGTGGAAGACTTCGTGGGAGACGCTGTGCAGAGCGACGACCTGACGATGCTGGCCATCAAACGGCTGATGCCTGACACCATCACACTGAAAGTCTCTGAATCGTCCTATCCCAGAATGAAGGAGTATCTGCAGGCTACCACCGACAAGGCCCATTTCGACGATCATCAAGCCAACAGGCTACGACTGGCGGTGGAAGAGGCCGTAGGCAACATCATCGACTACAGCGGTGCGACGAAAATGACCTTGAGTGCTGACATCAGCGATGGTCTGCTGAGCATAACCATCACCGACAACGGTAAGCCATTCAACCCGCTGGCAGCGCCAGAACCCGATCTGGATATGCCCATTGAAGATAGGGAGCCCGGAGGATTGGGCATCATGTATATGCGTAAGATGAGCGATGACCTCAGCTACCAGCGTACCGACCATCAAAACATTCTCATTATCAAAATGCGAAATTAAAATGAAGAAATTAATGATTCTGTTAGCGACCGTACTTCTTTTCGGAGCCTGTGGAAGCAATGACGACAACGATGAGATTCCAAAGGAGGCAGATCGCACCGTGCTCATCTATATAACTGCAGACAATAACCTCTCGCCGCTTGCAGACCTAGACTTAGAAGAGCTGAAGGAAGGATCCAAGAAGCTCGGCAAACAGCAAAACCTTATTGTCTTTGTTGATTTGGCAAACACAACGTTATCCTATATCGCCCGCATCAAGGATGGGGTGCTGCTTGACTCCACTTCCATGACGGGAATAAACACTGCTGATCCTGCCATACTGGAGGAGATGCTCCGCTACACACGTGAGACATATCCCGCCAAGAGTTACGGACTCGGCCTCTGGGGCCATTCCAATGGCTGGGTCATGGTCAAAGACACTGTGACCTATGCGAGATCCAGAGCCTACGGACAGGATAATGGTCAAGACAAGAGTTACTGGATGAACATCCCATCGATGGCACGCGCCATTGCCAACGGCATGGGCAACGACAAGTTGCGCTTTATCTTTGCCGACTGTTGTAACTTCGCTTGTATTGAATCGGCCTATGAGCTGCGCAACGTGACCGACTACCTGATAGGCTCTCCAGCTGAGATTCCCGATCCTGGCGCACCCTATCAACTCATCGTACCCACCTTGTTCAATACCAGTGAAAACTTCTATGAGTCAGTAATTAATACGTATTACGATTTTTACATCGAAGATATCAAGGCGCATCCCAGCTATTACTACAATGATACTCCTGGCGATTTAGCAGGCTATAGCGTGCCTCTTTCCGTTATCAAGAGTGCCGAACTCGACAATCTCGCCCAGGAAACAGCCCGTCTGCTCGGCACCATTTACGATAAGCTGACACCCGAAGGTTCCCTCAATAGTTCTGACGCTTTGGCATATGGCTGTCAGTGGGACGTCAAGTATCACATCGACATGTTTCACCTCTTTAGCCTGAACACAGCAGAGAGCGATTTCAACAACTGGAAGTCCGCCTTTTTAAGGGCTGTGCCATATCGTCATTTTTCACAAAAATGGCTAACCATCTTTCCATGGCTGAAAAACAACATGGACAAATACAACATGAAGGAAGACGAATGCGGTATGGTCAGCATGTTTTTCCCGAACCCCATCTTCAAGTCAACGAATGGAAACTGGAATACCGAAATCCGATGTTTCCAGTGGAACGACGTCATCCGATGGCAGGATTACGGTTGGTAGTTCCTGTTAGCACGAAACATTAACGATATAAAAATATTAACAACTTATGAGAAAACTATTCACGGCATTACTGATGATACCTGCCATGGTGGCAGTAATGGCACAGACAGAAAAGACAAGAGGATTTGACGACCTCTATTATTACATTGAAAACCTTGACGTGTTTGAATACGGGCAGGAAGAGTCGCGTGCCTATTACATCCCGGGACACCATGTCCTGCTCAACGGCAAGTGGAAGTTCTTTTACGGCAATACACCTCAGGAGATACCAGGAAACTTCTTCGAGGAGAAATTC
>JAEEGL015884375.1_pt1 | contig 11469 bp, 13 predicted proteins | sample 9134231 | NCBI WGS metagenome assembly JAEEGL01 (sample SAMN16246548, study PRJNA631951) | gut metagenome | biome: gut microbiome; feature: rumen; material: fiber-attached | host: Bos | place: Iran: Karaj | collected 2018-10
ATTTAACACCAAAAAGTGTATGTATAAAGTATCAGGGAAATACAAATAATGAAATAAATTGTTTTGAATATGATAATTATGAATATGAAAAACAACATTTAGCAGATGTATTTGGAAAAGATAAGTGTACAGGAAATGATGTTGGTTCATTAGCATTAAAAGATTCATTTCTTAATAAAGTATTAGGAATAGAAAATGTGTATGCTAAGGCAGAAACACGCCATGTTGATGCTATAGATGGACTATATTTCTGTACCGTAAAAGAATTTGGATTTGTTGAATGTACATATGATGGTGAAGGGTATGCTATTGATCCAATGGGGAAAGTTATGACATCATCTTCTAAGCCATTTATGCCAGGGTCAGATAATGCACAAGAATGTATGCCTAATCCTAATGGTCCGGGTTGTTTATAATGTGAATATAAATAGAAATTGTTAAATTATATAAAATAAATGATATGAAATAGAGTTTAATACTCTATTTTTTTGTATATTAAAAATTATTTATTTCATAATAATAAAGAGGTGAAATATGACAAAAGAGGAATATAAAGATATAGTAAAAAAACATACTCCAAAAATTGATCATATTAAGAGTATGTCATTAGCATTTTTCATAGGTGGTTTTATTGGAATGATTGGTCAAGTTTTAATAGATTTATATATTAATATTTTTAATATTACAATAAAGGATGCAGGTACATATATGATTGTTACTTTAATATTTATTTCAAGTTTACTTACTTCTTTAGGTTTTTTTGATAAGATTGTAGAAAAAGTAAGATGTGGAATAATTGTACCAATAACTGGATTTGCCCATGCTATGACGAGTGCTGCTATTGAATATAGAAAGGATGGTCTTATTATGGGATTAGGATCTAATATATTTAAAATAACTGGTAGTGTAATATTATATGGAATTATTTCAGCATACGTATTTGGACTTATTAGAATAATTATAGGAGGATAAATGACAATAAAATTCGATAATGTTTATGTTAACAATACTAGTACAGTAGCAGGAAAGTTTGAAAAAGAAGGGCCTCTTGGTAAGTATTTTGATAAATCATATACAGATTTTTATATGGGTGAGAAAAGTTTTGAACAAGGTGAAATTAAAATGGTTTTAGATAGTGTGGATATACTTTTAAGAAAAGCAAACATGAAAAAAGATGATATAGATTTATTTATAGCGGGTGATTTGACAAATCAAATAGTTTCCTCTAGTTATAGTGCAGAGAAGTTAGGTATTAATTATATAGGAGTATATGCAGCATGTTCTACAAGCACATTATCTATAGGTATAGCAGGTATGATGTTACAAAATAAAGAAATTAATAATTGTATATGTACAACTTCTGCAAATAATAGCGTTACAGAAAAGCAATATAGGAATCCAACTGAATATGGTACTCCCAAACCAGATACAACAACTTTTACAGCTACTGGTGCAGGAAGTATATTGTTATCAAATAAGAAGAGTAATATTAGAGTTGAAAGTTTTACCATAGGTAAAGTGTTAGACTATGGTATAAATGATGTATTTAATATGGGTGCAGCTATGGCTCCTTCTGCTTCATATACAATAAATGCACATTTAAAGGATATGAAAAGAGATGCTTCATATTATGATTTAATTTTGACTGGTGATTTAGGAAAGTATGGTAAAGATATATTAAAGGAGTTAATAAAAAAGGAGCATGACATAGAATTAAAAAAATATGATGATTGTGGATGTATGTTATATGATTTAAATAAACAAGATGTAAAGGCAGGTGCAAGTGGTACAACTTCAAGTGCACTAGTTACATATAGTTATATAATAGATCAAATGAAAAAAGGTAAACTAAAAAAAGTATTGTTAGTAGCCACTGGTGCTTTGATGTCACCAACAATGATAAATCAAAAACTTAATATACCATCTATTAGTCATGCTATTAGTTTGGAGGCAATATGATATATTTGTATTCATTTATATTTTGCGGTTTTATTTGTTTGATTGGACAATTAATATTAGATAATACAAAGCTTACTCCAGGACATGTAACGTCTTTGTTTGTTATCTCAGGTGCATTTTTAGATATATTTGGTATATATGATAAATGTATAGATATATTTGGAGGAGGAGCGCTTGTTCCAATCACTAGTTTTGGTCATTCACTGATACATGGTGCATTATCTTCAACTATAAATGATGGTGTGCTTGGACTTGCTTTGGGAATGTTTTCACTTACTTCTGCAGGTATTATATCAGCAGTTGTATTTGCATTTTTCCTTTCATTAGTATTAAAACCTAAAAATTGACTATCATTTTACATTAAAAAGTATCCTTTTATTGACATCACATAATTTTTGTGTGATACTAAAGTAGAAGGAGTATGAGTATGGAAGAAATGGAAAAATTTTCAGATTTAACTGAAAAGAAAAGTCACAAAGGAATAGTTTGTGGACTACTAATAGTTTTATTATTGGGATTGATAGGTTTTGGTTACTATTATAAAAGCAAGCCAGAAGTAGTATTTAAATTGGCTGCAAACAGAGCATATAAAGGATTTAGTGTAAAACAATTAAAATCCAAATCAAAAGTAGACTTAGATTTAGCATTTAATGTAAAAGCAGATGAAAATTCAGAAGTTGTTGAAGAAGATGCAAAAAAGGTATTTGATATAGTTAATGATATGTTGTTGAAATTATCTATTTATGAAGATGATGATAATAATATATATAAAGTTGATATTGAAGCAGATTATAAAAATAAAGAATTAGTTGCTGTTGATGCATATTATGAGAATAAAAAAGTTTATTTAGATTTAAATGATCTATATGACAAACTAATTTATGATGAAGTAGATTTAGAGGAGTTTACTAAAAAAGTTGATAAAGATGATATTAAAGTAGTAATAGATGAATATTATAAAGCTTTAAATAAAGCTTTAGATAAGGGGACTTTTACTACTGAAAAAGTAGAGTTAAATGGTTCAAAAGTTACAAAGAATAAGTTAATCATTAATAATGATAATAAAGATGAAATGTTTAATGCATTAATGGGATATTTAAGAAATAGCGACAAATTAATAAAAGCTTTATCTAAAATTACTGAAATGGAAGTATCTGAAGTAAAAGAAATGTTAAATAGTGAAATGAGTGTACCAGAATTGCAGCAAAGTATAGAATTGTCTGTGTATACTAAAGGATTAATGAGTAAGGTTGTTAAAGCATCAGTAGGTATGGATGGTATGGAAATTTTAACTTTATCAAAAGTATCTGATAAGAATTATGAATTAGCTATACCTAAATCATTAGGAGTAGATTTTAAATGTAATATTAATGAGAAAAACACTAATAATGCAGCAATTAAATGTTCTTTAAGTGCTGAAGGTTTAACTATGTCATATGAAATGAATGTTAAAGTAGATGATAATTATAAATTAGAAAAACCAAATCTTGAAAAAGCTATATCATATGAAGATGTTAAAGAAGAAGATACTGCTGATATAATGAAAAAGTTAACAGAAAAAGATGGTGTAAAAGAATTATTAGAGGCATTTAGTGCTATAGAAAAAAATTTTTTCCCACAAATAGAAGATGAATCATTTGAAATAGAACCTATAGAAAAAGCGGATATAGAAGAAATAGGATAAGAAAAAAGCATTGATATTTCAATGCTTTTTATATTACAGATAATTCTATTATTAAATCTCTGTTATCATCATTTGCAATTATATTTTTATGTAGTTTTTTACATTTTTCACATTTATATATAATTTTATATGTATCTTTAAATTTTTCAATACCAATTGGTTTTAATAGTCCAAGACATGTATTTAATCTATCACCAGGGTTTATATCAACATGTTTGGAATATAGGCAATATGGACAATGATCTCTAGAAGTATAACTTAGTGGTTGTACTTCTTTTTGACAGTGCTCACATATAAAAAAATTATCATTTTTTGTAAATAATTTCATAAAATCACCTTTATAATTATACCATAATAAGTTATAATTGTAATAGGTGAATTGTATGCATTATGAGGTTAAAATAGATGAATTTGAAGGACCACTTGACTTGCTTCTTCATTTAATAAAAAAATCTAATATTGACATTTATGATATAAGTTTAGAAGAAATAACAAATCAATATCTAGATTATATTAAAGCTATGAAAGAAATGAATCTAGATATAGCAAGTGAATATTTAGTTATGGCTTCTGAACTATTAGAATATAAATCTAAATCATTACTTCCTAAAAAAGAAGAAGAAAGTGATGAATATGAAGAAGATCCAAAAGAAACTCTTATTAAAAAGCTTATTGACTATAAAAAATATAAAGAGATTACAAGTGCATTTAAAGATTTAGAAAGTGTAAGAAGTGATATATTTACTAAAACACCTTCTAGTATTGATGAATATGATGAAAAAATTATAAATAATGATGAAGTATCAGTAGAAGATTTATTAGAAGCATTTAAAAAATTTATGACTAGAAAAGAATTTGAAAAACCATTAAATACTAAGATTACTAATAAAGAATTAAGTGTATCAGAAAGAATTGGTAGTATAAGAAATTTATTAAAAAGTAGGAAACAGATTAATTTTATGGATTTATTTGAAGTGCATACAAAAGATTATATAGTTGTTACATTCTTAAGTATTTTGGAAATGTCTAAAGATAATGAAATAACTATAGAACAAAATGATAATTTTGGAAATATTATCATTAAAGGAGTGAAATAATGAAAGCAGTATTAGAAGGGCTATTATTTGTAGTTGGTGATGATGGTATTACTATTGATGAAATATGTAATGTTTTAGATATAGATGAAGAATCTGCTAAAGAATTAGTACTATCATTAAAAAATGATTATTTAAGTGAAGATAGAGGTTTAAGAATAGATTACTTAGGTAATAGTTTAAAACTAACTACTAAAAGAGAGCATAAAGATTATTATAAAAAATTAATAGAAGAATCTAATCATACATTATCTCAAGCAGCACTTGAGACACTTGCAATAATTGTTTATAATGAACCAATTACTAGGATAAAAGTAGATGAAATAAGAGGAATATCTTCTTCACAAATGATTAGAAAATTAGTAGCAAAAGGTTTTATAAAAGAGTGTGGAAGAGAAAATATTCCAGGAAGACCAATACTATATAAAACAACTGATGATTTTTTAGATTACTTTGGTTTGTCTTCTAAAGAAGAATTGCCTAAAATAGAAGAAAATGAAACCGATAATACAGAAACAGATTTATTTTTATCAAAATACAAGGAAACTATTGAATAATAATTATAAAATAAGTATGATTAAAGTGAGGTGATAATATGAAACTAGTGTCTATACTACCAGCTGATAGTTATGTAGTAATTAATAAAAGTTTACTAAATGATAATGATAGATTAGTACTTACTATGTTATACCAACCTATAATTGGTAGTGTTGCATTAAGTTTATATTTCACACTTTGGTCAGATTTAAATAAAACGGAAATAATGAGTAATGAATATACACATCATCATCTTATGAATGTTATGGGTTTAAAACTGGATGAGATAGTGTCTGCAAGAAAAAGAATAGAAGCAGTTGGACTTTTAAAAACAATGTTTAAAATTGGGCAGGTTAATAATTATGTTTATGAAATATATAGCCCTTTATCTGCTATGGAATTCTTCTCTAATCCGATACTTGCATCTTCACTACTTTCATCAATCGGAAAAAAAGAGTATCAAGATTTAATTAATTATTATAGAATACCTAAGATAAATACTAGTGATTTTGAAGATATAACATCTCACTTTAGTGATATATATATGATGGGAACTAAAGATTTAGAAGAAGTATTGGCAAAAAATATTAAATCTAAAGATAAGTTAGAAGTAATAATAGATGATGTGGTAGATTTTGATTATATTATTTCATCTATGCCTAAAGGAATAGTAAATGAGAAAGCATTTACTGGTACTACTAGGAAGTTAATAAATAGACTTGCATATTTGTATAATTTTGACGATTCAGTTATGATTAGTTTAATAAAAAATTCTATAAATGAAAAAGGTATGATAAGTGATGCTGAATTAAAAAAGAATTGTAAAAATTATTATTCTTTTGAAAATGAAAATATTCCAAAATTAATATATAGGTCTAAGGGTGATATTAAAGTAGAGACTAAAGATACAAAAAATATAAAAGACAAATTAATTGAATGTTTTGAAAAAACATCACCATATGATTTTTTAAAGGCTAGATATGGTGGTGCTAAGCCTACAACAAGAGATGTTAATTTAATTGAATCATTGTTGGTAGATCAAGAATTAAATCCAGGAGTAGTAAATGTACTTATAGATTATGTATTAAGAATAAATGATAAAAAGCTTAATAAGAATTTTGTGCAAGCTATAGCTAGTCAATGGAAATTAAGTAAGATAGAAACTGTATTTGATGCTATGAAACAAGCAGAAAAAGAATATAGAAAAATGAATCAAGTAAAAGAGAAGAGTAAAAAGGAAGAAAAATTACCTACATGGTATGGTAAAGATGTCAAGAAAAAAGAAATGACAGATGAAGAAGTAAAAGAATTAGAAAGCATGTTAAGTGAATTTGTATAGGTGATTTTATGAAGAATTTAAGCGAAACAAAAGTATTTGGTAATATTTCAATATCTGATTTAAAAAAAGAATATATTAAGGCATTAAAAGATAAAGAGTTTGAAGATTATGTTAGAAGTATTCATTTGCCACATGAAACATTAATGAAGTATACTTCAAGACTAGAGACAAGTTTTAGTGAATGTAAAAATTGTAGTATTTGCAAAGGATTAGAATATTGTAAAAATGAAATATATGGTTTTTGTTTAAAAGAAGAAGTTGAAGGTTCAAAATTAAATTTTGAATATAAAAGTTGTAAATATAAAAACAAAGAATTAAAAGATAATAAAGAAAATGAAAATGTATATATGTTTGATATTCCAAAAGAAATAAAGAATGCAAGAATGAAAGATATATACTTAGATGATGCTGAAAGAAAAGAAGTAATCACTTGGTTAACTAAATTTATAAAAACATATGATAAAGATAAAAAGATGAAAGGTCTATATTTAAGTGGTAGTTTCGGATGTGGTAAGACATATTTAATTGCTGCTACATTTAATGAATTATCTAAAAAAGGTATTAAGAGTGCTATTATTTATTGGCCTGAATTCTTAAGAAGTTTAAAAGAATCATTTGATGATGATTTTAAAGAGAAATTCTCATATATTAAGAGGATACCTCTATTACTTATTGATGATATAGGTGCAGAAAGTGTTACATATTGGAGTAGAGATGAAATACTTGGAACAATACTCCAGTATAGGATGGAAGAAGGTCTTACAACATTTTTTACATCTAATTTAGATTATAAAGAATTAGAAACTGCTTTATCTATTACAAAGAATAAAGTAGATTCATTAAAAGCAACTAGAATAATGGAAAGAATTAAGAATTTAACTATAGAAAAAACTATGGTTGGAGAAAATAGAAGAAAGTAGTAGGAGGTATAAGGTGTCAGACACAAAGAAGGTACAAGAAATTAGAGGGAAAATGGTTGAAATATTTGGGGAAAATTGCTGGATGGGATATAAATTGGATAAAAAGAATCCGTTTACATATCACCATATTTTAGAAGCAAGAAGAGGTGGAAAAGTAACACTTGATAATGGAGCGTTACTTACATATTGGGCACATCATGATTTGAATCAAATGGAGGAGCATGATAAAGGATTATATAGTGCTTTAAATGCATTGTTTAAAGAATTAAATAAGACTAAGAAACCACCAACAAAAGAACATTTTAAAGAAGTTAATGGTATATTACTTCATGCAGATAGAGTAATAACTTTAAGTAGTTATTGTACTTTAAATCCGGATTATGATCTAATGGAGGAAGAAACAGCAATAAGTACTGAAAAAAGCAAAAAAGTTGGACACCTGGTATATATTCCTAGTGATGATGAATTAATCGCAATTCCTAGTGATTATAGAGAAAAAGTTAAACATAAAAATAGAAATATAAGGAAATATATATATAGACAAAATCATAGATAATCTATGATTTTTCTTTATTATTTAATTTAGAAGTGATAATATATAAAAAGAGGTGTTTTATGAAAAAAGTTATATTAATTATAATGTTATTATTTGTAACAGGTTGTAATAAAGAAGTAACATATAAAGAAAAAATAACAATAAAAATAGGTGAAGAAGTTCCTCCTTTAGAAGATTATATAACTAGTGATTATTGTGAATCTTGTACTATTGAATGGACAAATATAGAGTTAGAAGATAATAAAGTATATGTTGCTAATACATATGAAGGCATACTAAAAATTGGGAATAAGGATGTTTCTGTAAATTTAGAAGTAATAGATGATGAAGCTCCAAGCATAAATAATATTAAAGATATAACTATTACAGCAGGAGACAAAGTAGATTTATTAAAAGATATAACAGCTACTGATAATAGTAAAGATGAAATAGATTTAAGTATTAGTGAAGATAGTGTTTATGATCTTAACAAAGCAGGTACTTATAATATAGAAGTTATTGCAAAAGATAGTAGTGATAATAGTACTAAAGAAACATTTAAATTAATAGTAAAAGAAAAGGTAATACCTAAAGAAGAAGTGGTTGATATACCTAATGTTCCTGATGTAGATTTAAGTGGCACAACTACTAAAGGATATCAAATAAATAGAATAGATGGTATATATTATATAAATGGTATATTAATAGCAAATAAAACTTATGCACTTCCTAGTACATATAATCCGGGAGGTTTAAGAAGTGAATTTATGACAGCGTTTAATAAAATGAAAGAAGCTGCAAAAGTTGATGGAGTAACAATAACCATAATAAGTGGATATAGATCATATAGTTATCAAAAAGCATTATATGATGGATATGTTAAAACATATGGTAAAGCTATGACTGATACGTTTTCTGCAAGACCAGGGAACTCTGAACATCAATCTGGACTTGCTGCTGATTTAAATAGAATAGATGATAATTTTGGCAATACAAAAGAAGGTAAATGGTTAGATTTAAATGCATCTAAATATGGATTTATACTTAGATATCCTAAGGGTAAACAAAGTATAACTGGATATAAATATGAACCATGGCATTTTAGATATATAGGTGATGAAGCTACTAATTTATATCAAAATGGAGAATGGACTACATTAGAAGAATATTTAGGTATAGATAGTAAATATCAAAGTTGACAATATTTTTAGAAAGTATTATACTTGAGGAGTAAATACAAAGAAATTGGATATGATTATTAAATGATATTAATAGAGAGTTATCGGTAGGTGTAAGGTAATAATTAGTTTAATAGTTACTCCCAATCTAGTAGGATTATTAAAAGTAATCCCGGTAATAACCGTTATGAAATTAAGTTAAACCTAGGATGGTACCGTCATTTTGACTCCTTATCTTAGGTTTTTTGTTTTTAAGAGGGAAATATGAAAAGAGATGTAGAAATAAGATCTTTATATGATTCTTTATATTTGACTCGTTCAAAAACATTAAGAAGTAAAGAATTGATAAATGATAAAATTAAAAATGTTCCGGGTCATATTTTAATAAGTATTTGGAAAAGTGAAAAGGATATGGAACTAAAAAAACAGCTTGAAATATTGATTGCAAGAAAATTAAATAGTTATGGTAAGTTATTAGAATATAATGATGCTCCAGATATATATTTAGAATATCTTGAGAAAGTCACCTCTATGGATGCAATTATTGAATTAATGGATAGTCCAAATGAGAAGATAAAAGATATAGCAAGTATAAAATATAAAGAATTTTTTGATAGATATTTAGATGAAAGTGATAAATGTGAAATAATAGAATTTGAGAGGTCAATATGAAACATGAAGAAATACCAGGTTTTAAAGATGTAAGAAAAGACTTAAAAGATGCTAGAATAATGCAAGTAAAAGCAACTACAGAAGAAGAAAGAAGAAAAGCAGATGAACTAGTGAAAAAATTAAGAACTGAAATTACAAAATTAATATATAATTATCAAGAAGAAGGGAAAGTGAAATAATGATAAATATTAAAGAAGACAAAGAATTAAATGTAATGAATCATAGTTGTGCACACTTAATGGCACAAGCAGTAAAACACTTATATCCACATGCACTATTTTGGGTTGGACCAGTAATAGAAGATGGCTTTTATTATGATATGGATTTAGGTGATGATGTAATAAAAGAGGAAGATTTAGCAAGAATTGAAAAGGAAATGAAAAAGCTTTCTAAAGATGGTAAAAGAATTTATAGAGAAGAGATAAGTAAGAAAGAAGCTTTAGAAAGATTTAAAAATGATCCATATAAAATAGATTTAATTAGTAGAATGGATGAAAATTCAACTGTTATATCTTGCTATACTCAAGGTGATTTTACAGATTTATGTAGAGGACCTCATGTTGATTCAGTAAAAGAATTAAAATATTTTAAATTAATTAAATTTAGTGGTGCTTATTGGAAAGGTGACTCTAAAAATAAAATGCTTCAAAGAGTATATGGAGTATGTTTTAAAAATGAAGAAGATTTAAATAATTATATGCATGAACTTGAAGAAGCTAAAGAAAGAGATCATAGAAAAATAGGTAAAGATCTAGATATATTTATGAGTCATGATTTAGTAGGTAAGGGTATGCCTTTATGGCTTCCCAATGGTGCTATTGTAAGAAAAGAATTGGAGAATTATATATATGCTAAAGAAAGAAAAATGGGATATAAGCATGTATATACTCCATGTGTCGGTACAGTAGATTTATATAAAACATCTGGACACTGGGATCATTATAAAGAAAATATGTTTCCATCAATGAAAGTTGATGAAGAAGAATTTGTATTAAGACCTATGAACTGTCCACATCATATGCTTATCTATGGTAATGAATTAAGATCTTATAGAGATTTACCTATAAGAATAGGTGAATTTGCAACTGATTTTAGATATGAAGCATCTGGTGCAGTAAAAGGATTAGAAAGAGTTAGATGTATGTGTCAAAATGATGCTCATTTATTTGTAAGACCAGATCAAATTGGAGAAGAATTTAAAAAAGTTGTAAGTCTTATTCTAGATACTTATAAAGATTTTGGAATTTCTAATTATAAATTTAGATTATCACTTAGAGATCCAGAGGATAAAGAAAAATATTTTGATGATGATAAGATGTGGAATGAAGCAGAACAAAAATTAAGAGAAGTGTTAAATGAACTTGGAGTTGAATACTTTGAAGCAATTGGAGAAGCAGCTTTTTATGGACCAAAATTAGATGTTGAAGTAAAACCTGCTGTTGGACCAGAAGTTACTCTTTCTACTTGTCAGTTAGATTTCTTACTTCCTAGAAGATTTGAACTTAGTTATATTGATTCAAATGGAGAAAAACAAGTCCCTGTTGTTTTACA
>JAEEGL016645117.1_pt1 | contig 11469 bp, 10 predicted proteins | sample 9134231 | NCBI WGS metagenome assembly JAEEGL01 (sample SAMN16246548, study PRJNA631951) | gut metagenome | biome: gut microbiome; feature: rumen; material: fiber-attached | host: Bos | place: Iran: Karaj | collected 2018-10
CATTATATTATCATTAACTGGAGAGCATGTTGGTTGAATGATATAAACGTTTTTTCCACGAACAGATTCTTGAATTTGAATACTACATTCACCATCTGCGAATCTATCTAATGTTATTGATGATAATGGTTTTGATAAATGAGTAGATATATCTTTTGCTAATGGAAGATTTGCACTACCTGAGAATAATAGAAAATCTTTTTCTTTTGATTTTTCGGAATCTAATGGATAAACTGGCTTATTATCTATACTACGCTGGAAAGGATTATTTTCCATATGTTTTATTTAATGGGAAAAATTTATTTATATTTTTTTATTTAGGATTTAAATAGGAAATTTTATTATTCATTTTTATTAATATTTTTTTTCTTTTGATAAATAATTAATCAATATTGTTTTTTATAATATTTTAAGTTTCGCAGATTTTTTTTTAAAATAATTTTCAATGAATTTTTAATATAATTTTTTTGTATGTTTTTAAAAAAAATTTTTTTTTTGTTTGATAAATAATGTTTATGCTTAATTAAATCATATATATATAATGTTTTTCATTAAAACGTATTTTTTTAAACAAAAAAATAAAAATTTAATAAGAAAAGATATTTATAGGTATGAACATGTAAAAAAAGAAATATTTATAAATATACGAATTTATAAAAGATATTAAGATTAAATATAAATTATTTTTATTTTGATGTAAAAATTTTGTTAGTTCGATTTTTTTAAAAGTTTATATCTATAAAATTTTTTATTAAATATATAGATTTCATTTATTTCATTTTTATAAAAAAATTAATTAAAATTTAACTAATAAATAGTTATTTTTAAATAATTAAAATTAATAATTTTTTTAATAATTATAAAATAATATTAATAATAATATTAATTAATTTTAAATTATAAAAATTTAATATTTAAATTAAATTATGCTTGAAAAAATTGGAGTAATTATTTTTAGTTCAAACAAAATTCCTCAATACAAAAAAATTTCTCGTATTTTATTTATTATAGGAATTCTTTTAGCAATTTATTTTCCATTATTAAGTGAAATAATAAAACCAATAGAAAAACAACTTCGATATGGTGTCCGTAAAAACAATCAATACACAAAGCAATTAATTCAAGAAGATTTAATTACATATTTCAACACTTTTCAAACTTTAAATAACAATAATAATAATATTAATAATAAAATTTCAGATTCATTAAATTTTTCATATTCAATATTTAAAAACGACCCTTTTCGAAAATACAATACAATTTACACAAAAAATATTCTTTCACCTCGTGGAGAACGTATAAAATTCATAATGATAAACATAATATATGATTTATCTCAAAACATTGAATCTCAATTTAAATTAAATTTCCCTTTTTATTCTTTAATAAATTTCTTATCTAAAAACATTCATAAAGAAGGACTTGCAAAAGATGTTCAATTTAATTATATAAGCAAAGAACTTTTTTATTTGTTTCCTTCTGAAGCATTAAATCTTTTAACGAATGGAAAATTTAATAAAAAAATTGGAAATGGTCAATATATTGATTATGTTATTAATATTGACATAAGTGAATTTGAAATTGAGAAAGAAAATAAAAAAATTTATTTTGAAATTTTTGGAAAAGATTCTGAATTAATAGATTTAGATTTTTATAATAATGTTATTACACATTTAAGTTATATTGTATTTAATGAAAAATTTGTTGATGAAAGATTTACAACGAATTTATTTAAAATTAATAAAAAATTAAAAAAAAATTTAATGTCAATTTTTGATTTAAATTCGAATGTTATTCAATTTATTTTAAATAAAAAAATTTATTGTTTAGAAATGATGAATATTATTAAAAATTTATTTGGGAATTTTTTATTGATTAATAAAAATATAAATACAAACAATCTTTTTATTTCGAATAGTTTTAATAGTATTTTAATAAAAAATAAGAATAAATTTAAATATGAAATTAAAAATGATAATAATAATAATAATATTAATAATTTTAAAATTAAAAAAAAAATTGAGCCTGAAAAAATAAAAAATTATTATCAATTTTGTTATGGAATAGAAACATTAATTCGTTCTTTATCTGTTGAAGAAATTGATATTTTTCGTGGTGAATATCATTATATTTTAACAGATACTAGAAAATTCATTGGTTATAAATTTTTATTTCTTCCTATTTTTTTAATAATTATTGTTTTTTTTGAATTGTTGAATAATATTTATTTCATAGAATTTAAGTTTATTAATAAAAAAAATAAAAATAATAATAATAATAAAAATAACGATAAAAAAATTAATGGCAGTAAAATTATTTATATTTTTGTTATTACGAGTATTTTATTTTTAATTTCTATGATTAATATTGATAAAATTATTGAAAAATTGAAATTAAATTTTGTTTTTTCTTATTATTTTTTGATATTTTTTTGGTTTTTTATTCAATTTTTTTCACTTTTAATATTAAATTTAAATAGAAATGAAGAACGTTTTTTAAATAATATTTTAATGTTTATTATTGCTTTAAATTGTTTTAATTTTATTTTTGTTAATATTGGAATTGGAATAATTTTAACTATAATTTTATTGCCTATTGAATTTGTTTTAATTTCTATAGAAACGAAAAAAAAAGTTTTTATTAAATTTTTATTAAATAGTAGTTTTTTTTATGTGGTTATTATTTATAATGATTTAATTAATTCTATGATTAAAAATTTTATTGAATTTAATTGTAATGTTTATGTTATTGTTAGTATTACTTTATTTTTAGTTGGATTTAGAATTGTTTTGAGTGTGTTTGAAGGAGTCAAAATGGTCTTGAGAAAAGAAGATTTTGGAGATTATGATGATGATTATTTCGATGATGATGAAGATGAAAATAATAATGAAAATAATAATAAAAATGATAATAATAATAAAAATGATAATAATAAAAATGATGAGAATAATAATGATAAAAATGATGAGAATAATAATGATAAAAATGATAATAAAAATGATGAGATTAATAAGAATAATAATAATAATAATAATGAAAATAATAATAATGAAAATAATAATAATGAAAATAATAATATTGAAAATAATAATAATGATAAAAATGATGAAAATAATATTGATAATAAATAAAATATATGTTAAAAAACAATATTATTTAAAAATATATAAATAAACAAACAAATCTAACAAAGGCGAAATTGATGCTCGTCCTGGATAATTTTTTTTAACTTTTTCTATTAATTTTTCATCTTTTGAATAAATTAAATTTCCTCCAACAGGAACCATAAAATTTTTATCAGTCGATGAAATAATCAAATCTACATTACCATTTTTACAACTTTTATTTAAAATAATCAACAATTTTCGTACATTGAATTCCATACGCATTATTAACAACATGAAAAATATTATTTTCTTTACATATAAGTGAAAGACTTTCTATGTCATCGTAATTTCGAGGAGCGAAACATGAAGTTGTACTAAAAATACATAAAATATTTTCTTTTCCTAATTCGTTAATTTTAGTTGTTATTTTTTCAATGTTTGTTATTAATTCATAATTATTATTATTGTTGTTTTCAGTGTTTTTTTTAATAATTGGATCAATTATTATTGGAATAAATCCACTTGTTATTATACATTTAAAACACGTTTTTTGATCTATTCTACTCCATATTATATATTTCCAATTTGGTTTTAATATTCTCAATGTCAAAAAACTTAATGTCATTCCTATTGAATGTAATAAATTTTTTGTCATTGAAATTATTAATTGAACTAATAAAGATGAGCCAACTGGTTTTGGCTGTAAATCAAAATTAAATTGTGTGTTAGGAAAAAAATCTTTAATTTCATTTAAACCAAATGTCCATAAAAAACAAATATTACAATATTTTTCATTTTCTCCTTCAAAAATATTTTTTATAAAATATAAAAAAATGATTTATCTTTTTCAATTAAATTTTCTTCATTTTTAATTAAATTATAATTTTGATTATTTTTTCTTTAATTTCTTTTTCTCCTGTTGCTATTCTTTCTTTTTTTTTTAAATTATATGATTTATTAGAATCTTTTTGATATTTTGAATCTCTCTCAATCAATTCTACTGAAAATAATTCAGATTTTTCTGAATTTTTAACCTTATTATACAAATAATTTAAATAATTTCTTAAAATTTGAAAAAATTTTTGATTAAATATTATTAAAATATGTATTTGTCCAATACAAATATTCTTTTTTATTCCATAAGAAATTTTTAAAATAATAAATAATTCTTTTTCTCTTTCATGATATTAATCAAAAAGATAATTTGTAAATAATATTTTCAAAAAATCTTCAAAAACATCTGAATTCATCTTTTGATTGTTTATTCATAAAAAATTAAATTTTATTTTTTTAATAGATTGAAAAATAAAAAAAAAATTAAACTAAAATTAATAAATAAATTTAATCACCATTAAATTATTAAAATTAAATTTTTATATTATATATTTAGTTTTACTTTCATTAAAAATTTAAAATATTTAAAATATAATGATAATTATTAATAAATTAATTTAAAGGAAAATTTTAGTAAAGTTTATTTGGTTCTCTAATAAATCCCAAAACATCATTTACATTTTCAATATCACCTAAAATACATTTTTTAAATATTTCAATATTTGAATTTTCTTCTTGATTACATGTAATACTACTTTTATTAGCCACTTCTTCAAAATTATTAATTTTAAAAACTTTATTTAATTCATAAAATATATTTTTTTCATTCAATTGTAAATCTTCTCTTTTTAATTCATTAAAATCTCTACGAAAATCTTCTAAATTTTTATCATAATTATTTTCATTTAATATAAACATACATTCTAATAAATTTAAATTATAAACTTTTCTATCAAAAAGTAAAATTTCAAAATTCTTTCCACTTTCTCTTTCATCCATAAATTTTTTTCTTGGAGTTTCTAATGGAATAAGACCATTTGAATGCATAAACAAAATATTATAAAATTCATGATTAATTTCATGAGTACTACTTTTAATAACAGAACTTTTATAAAATATATTTTTAATTAAATCTTTTTCATCTTCATTAATAACTTTATTTATTGTGTAAGGTTGAGATTGTAATAAATAATAAATTTCAAAAGAAAATTTTTCTGTAATTGCAAAAGTTGAAGGACTTTTATAAGGAATAAAATGAAAATTTTTATTAATAAAATTTAATGATTCTTTTTCATTATTAAATGGGAATATAAAATAAGATGGATATAATAATTTAAAAGCTTGCTTAAAAACTTTTGATGAAAAAATTTTGCTTAAAAATTTTTTTATTTTTTCAAAGCCAATTAAACTATTAAAATATTCCATCTTTGAATGAAAATTATAGAATTCAAAATCATTTTGTTTTAATTTTCCATTAACATTTAATAAATAATTATTTAAGCATATTTTTGAGATATCTTTTTCATTAAGAACAAAATAATTATTTTTATCATTAATATAAATATAACAATCAGCATTATCTAATTTTATAAAATTATTTTTAATTAATTCATCATGCATATTTTTGGGAGGTTCAAAAGATTCTATTAAATTTAAATTATATTCAACATAAATTTCTGGTTCTGGTAAAACAATCAACATAATTAAAAAAGTTATAAATTCTTTATTATTTAAAATATAATTTTTATTGAATAAATTTTTTTTAATTATTTTTTTTATTGCATATTTCATTAAAGAAAAATAACTTTCATTTAAAATTATATTTTTTAATGAAAAATATACAACAAATATATTTCTAAACCAATATAATTCTGTTTGTTCATAATTAATTGGTTGGTTAAATTTCTGGCAATTTTTTAAAAAATTTTTAATTTTAATAGAATATTCATTTAAATTATTTTCATTAATAGTTAAAATTTCTTTCAACAAATTTATAAAATTTTCTTTTTCAGAAAAATTTTTTTTTAAATTGTAATTTGGAAGTTCTTCCTTTTTAAATAATATTTTAAAATAATTAAATTCCTCTTCAAAAGAAATATTATTTGAAATTGTAATATTTTTTTCATTTATTTTTAAAAAATTTAAATATTCTATAATAAGTTCTTTATTTGTATTATCTTTAATAAGCATTTTTATTAGAGATAAATAAATTAAATTCACATTATTTTCTTTATTTTTTTTAAATTTTATTAATTCATTTACTACCATATTTTTTTTATCTTCTAATGAATATGAAAAATTATTAATTATTTCATCTTCTATTGTTTTAATAGAAATATAATTTTTTTTATTTATTTCTTCTTTATCTATAACATTTGAATTCCAATTAAGAACTTCTATTTTTGAAATAAAATTAACACAATCTTTCCAAAAATTTTGCGTTGAATTTTTTAATATATTTACATTTTTATCATTATAATAATATTCAGAAATAAAAGAATAAATATATAAATAATCATTAAAAATTATAAAATTTCCACATATAAAATTATTATTTATCTGATTATCGATAAAAAATACTTTTTTATAATAAATGGAAGTTTCAAATATAATATTTATTTTATCATTAATATTAATAATATATATCTTATCATTAAGAAATATATATAACAATTTTAATTTACTATCATAAAACTGTTTATAAATTTTTTGTCCAAAATTAAATTCATTATTTAATCTCCCATTAATAAAAATAATAATTTTATTTATACAAAAAACTAATAAAGTTTTTTCATCTAAAACAATAAAATCATTACACGTAATATTTATTTTTTTAATTTCTAAATAATTAATATAATCAAAAATTGTTATATTATTTTCTTCTGCAAGATAAATATTTTTTTCATATAAAATAAATTTTGTTATTGATTCACTAGTAGAAATTTTATAAATACAAAATGCATTATTTAAATTCCATATTTTTATATTTTTTTCAAAATCTGAATAAGATGCAAAAGTTTTATCATCAAATTCTGAAAATGTAAAATAAGTAATAAACTTTGAATGTGCATTAATAGTCATTTTTTTTTCTATTTTTTTATCTAAAATCTCAAAAATGTTTATCTCATTTAAATAAACTAAAAAAAATATATTAATATAATTTGGATGAAAAATTATTTTAGGTTCCATTGAAAATTTATTATATTCAAAATTTAATTTAATAAATTTATTATTATTTTTTAAATCAATACGGAAAACTTTTATATTCTTATCAAAAAAAATAATATATTTACTATTACCTGCAATTAAATTAAAATCTTCTTCATTTTTTATTGAATTAGTTATTGCAAATTTTAAAGACATATTTATTAATTAATTATTTTTTAATTAAAATGATGTATTTAAATAGAATAATTTAACTATAATTTTATTTTATATTTTAAGTAATTTAAATGGATAAAATTGAATTATTAAATCAATTAAGACAAATTATTCCAAAAAATAGCATTGTTTTTAATGAAAAAATTAATTTTTTGAAATTTTATTTATGTAAACCAAAATTATTACCTTTAAAGATTAAAAAAATTTGAAGATTTAGAAAAAAATTTTGATGATATAAACAATAAAAATCAAGAAAATTTTATAAATAAAAAATAACAAAATTTATATATAAAAAGCAAAAAAATTTTTTATGATAATCAATAATTTAAGATTATTATTATTTGTAATTATTTATAATAATAAATTTAAATATAAAAATTATTATAATATAAAATTAATATTTTTTTAAAAAAAATATTTATTCATTGGGGATTGGTGTATTTTTGTATCTTTATTAATATTAGCAAAATTTATTTGAAGAAATTTACAATAAATAAACATTGTAATTAATAGAAATATTGAAATAATAAATTCAATTATAGTATAAATAAATTTATCATTACTAAAAAATAAATTAAAAATATTTAGTAAAAATATTTTTAATAATCTAATAAAACCAAAATAAACAAGATTATCAGAAATTATTATTATCATATAAATATTAATAAAAAAATCAAATGCAATATAAATTGATATAAAAAAATTATAAGAAAATATAATTTTAAATATATTTTTAATTACTATACTTATTTTATAATATTGTATTAAAAAATATTTTATAATATTGTATTAAAAAATATTTTAATGAATATAAAATTATTGTAAAAATTGCTGCATAACCATTTAAATAAAAACCATCAAAATAATAATATTCAATTAAATATTTCAAAATAATCAATTTTGAATTTCTTATTAAATCCAAAATAACATTATTTATTAAATAACAAAAATTATCAAAAAAATTAATATAATATAAATTAAGACAAAAAGTAATTATTAAAATAATAATAACAAAATTAAAAGAAATTTTTTGAAATTTATTAATATTTTTCTTTTTAAAAAAAATAATATGATATAAAATAAATAAAGATAAAGGTTCTAAAGAAACGTATTCATAAAAATGTTCATCATCTTTTTTTGATATTTTGTTATTTAAATAGTAATATAAATAACAACCTTTATATATATAATCACAAATTTCAATTAATGAAATATAAAAAATTATAATAATATTATGTCATAAATTTTTATAATGAAATTAACATTTTTATTCATATTAATTGTTTTATCATTTAATTTTTCATTTAATTTTAAACCTTTATTTTCTGTTTGTTTTTTTTTAAATTTATAAAATAAAAATATATTTAAAAATTGCCCTATCATATTAAAAATTTTGATAAGGTAATTATATTCTTTATTATTTTTACGTTTAATAATAAAACCATTATAAAAATCATATATGATTAAAATTATTGTTAAAATAAAAATATAAATATAATTTTTATTCCAAACAAATGAAATTAATTTCATGAAAAAAAAATAATTATAATAATATTAATTAAAAACAAATTTAATAATTAATAAAATCATATTATTATTATCAATGGAAGAAACTCTCCCAAACCAAAAAAAACGCAAAGGTTTTCACATCTTCCATTTCTCTCAAGAAATAAACCAAGGAATACATAACATAGGATACAAAAATCCCACACCAATTCAAAAAAAAGTAATTCCAGAAATAATATCAGGTTTTAACATAATCGCCCATTCTCGAACAGGTTCAGGTAAAACAGCTGCTTTTTTATTACCAACATTACACAAACTTAAATCACATTCTCAAATAGTAGGTGCTCGTTGTTTAATTTTATCTCCAGTTCGAGAAATCTCATATCAAACAGCAATGTTCTGCAGAAAATTAGGAAAATTCACCGATTTAAAATATGCTTTAATTTCCGGCGGAAAAAGTTTCGACGAACAATTTGAAAAACTTGCTATGAATCCGGATATTATTATAGCTACACCAGGAAGAGTCTTACATCATATTGAAGAAGGAAGTTTGCAATTAAAAAAAATAGAAATTGTTATTATAGATGAAGCAGATAAAATGATGGAATTAAATTTTGGCGAAAATTTAAAAAAAATTATTAAATTTTGTCCTTCAAAAGCACAAATTATTTTATTAAGTGCAACTATTCAAGAAAAATTAGCTATGTTTTTAAAATCTGGTTTAATTAAAGAATATAAAATTTTAAATATAGATGAAGAAAATAAAATTCCAGAAAAATTAAAAATTCATATTATTTATACAAGAAATGATGAAAAAGTTTATACTTTAGTTTCATTATTTATTGATAATAATAATGAAAATAATTCTATTATTAATTTAGATAAAGAATTAACTATTTGTTTTGTAATGACAAAATATCATTGTGATTATTTACAAGAATTTTTAAAATATTATAACATTCAAAGTTTAATAATTTATGGTTCAATGTCTCAAGAAATTCGGAATAAAAATTTGGAAGATTTTAAAAAAGGAAAAATTAAATTATTAATTGTTACTGATGTTGCAGCAAGAGGATTAGATATACCCTTTTTAGATAATGTCATTAATTTTAATTTCCCTGAATCAGTACAGTTATTCGTACATAGAGTTGGAAGAACAGCAAGAGCAGGAAGAAGTGGAAGAAATTTTAATCTCGTTTGCTTTGATGAATTGCCTTATTTTTTTGATATTAAATTTTATTTAGGAAAACAATTTTTAATGTCAAATAATTATGAAAATAATATTGATAATAATAATGAAAATAATATTAATGACAATATAAATAATGAAAATAACAATAATGATAATAATAATAATGATATAGAAAATTATAATACAATAAGTTTTGGTTCAATTCCAAATCATTTAATAAATTCAATTAAAGAAAGAAAAATTGATTATCTTTTTAATTCAAAATTCGACATTGAAGAATTATACACAAAAATGATTAGAGCTGAAAAAAAAGGTTTATCATTTCATTCAAAACCAAGTTTATTTTCAGTAGAACAAGCAAAAAATTTAGTTAATGATTTTAATATTAAATATCATCCTTTTTATTATAAAAATCAAAATGAAGATGAAGAAAATAAATTAAAATTTTTAAATGATTTACATAATTACAAACCAAAAGAAAATTATTTTGAAAAAATTAGAGAAACTTTAGTTGATATAAATATATTAAACGAATTTAAAAAAAAAACAAAATTATATCAAAAACATAAACAAATCGAAAAAGAAAAAAATCTTTTAAAACAAAAAATTCAAATTGAAAAAGAAAATAAATTATTTAATAATAATGATAATAATGATAATAATAATAATAACAAAAAAAATTTCTTATCAAAAAAAATAAAACGTTCTCAAATAAAATCATTTAAAAATCCTCTTCAATACATTTCAAATTCCAAAGAAGAAAATAAAAATTTATGGGGCAATGAAAAACCTTTAAAATTAGATGAACTAACATTAAATATTAATACTGATGATACATTACAAACTCATAATAAAACAATTTGGGATTCAAAAAAAAAACTTTTGTTAAAGAAAAAATTGATAATTTAGGAAATAAAATTGTTAGAAATGATTTAGGAAAAAATGTTAAAAAAAATGAAAATTTCCATCCTTATAAAAATTGGAAAAAAAAATTCAAAACGAGTTTACAAAATGTTGGTGAAATTGAAATTAAAAATAATATTAATTCTGCCAAAGAAAGATTAAAACAAAAAAAATTTAATAATAATAATATTAAAAATAATAACAAAAATGAAATTAAAAATTTACAACAAATTATTAAAGAAAAGAAAAAAAAATTCAAAAATGAACAAAAAAAAAATAAATTGTTTAGTAAAAAAAAATTCAAAGAAAATCTTTTGAAAAATGCTGTTCATTTAAATAGTAAAAAACAAACTTTTTTTAAAAGAAAAGTTAATAGATTTAAAAGAAAAAAATAATCTTAAAAAAATTAATTAAAATTAATTTATTTTTCTTTTTAATAAAATATATTAATATTTTTATTTATATATTTATATATTTTTAAATAATATTGTTTTTTAACATATATTTTATTTATTATCAATATTATTTTCATCTTTTTTATTATTA
>JAEEGL010054772.1_pt1 | contig 11468 bp, 13 predicted proteins | sample 9134231 | NCBI WGS metagenome assembly JAEEGL01 (sample SAMN16246548, study PRJNA631951) | gut metagenome | biome: gut microbiome; feature: rumen; material: fiber-attached | host: Bos | place: Iran: Karaj | collected 2018-10
CGCCATGATGGGATAGGGCGATGGCGCGGGAGGGCCCGCGCGCCCGAACCAACGAGGTACCGATGAAAGGCATTGTTCTCGCCGGCGGCTCCGGCACCCGGCTCTACCCGCTCACGCGCGTGGTGAGCAAGCAGCTCCTCCCCGTTTACGACAAGCCGATGATCTACTATCCGATTTCGGTGCTCATGCTCGCGGGCATCCGGGACATCCTGATCATCAGCACGCCCGAGGACCTCCCCAACTTCCGCCGCCTCCTCGGCACGGGCGAACACTTCGGCGTCCGCTTCTCCTACGCCGAGCAGCCCCGCCCCGAGGGGCTCGCGCAGGCCTTCCTGATCGGAGCCGACTTCATCTGTGGCGAGCCCGTCGCCCTTGTCCTCGGCGACAACATCTTCTACGGGCAGGGCCTCACCCAGACCCTCGCCGAGGCCGGCCGTCTCGTCCGGGACGGTCTCGTCTTCGGATACCACGTAAACGATCCCGAACGCTACGGAGTCGTCGAGTTCGACGCCGACGGCAAGGCGGTCTCCATCGAGGAGAAGCCCGCGAAGCCCAAATCCTCGTATGCGGTGCCCGGCCTCTACTTCTACGGGCCGGACGTCGTGGACATCGCCCGGTCGATCAAGCCCTCCGCCCGCGGCGAGCTGGAGATCACCGACCTCAACCTCGTGTATCTGCGCGAAGGACGCCTCTCCGTGAAGCGGATGGGGCGGGGCGTCGCGTGGCTCGACACGGGCACCCACGAGTCCCTGCTCCAGGCGGGGAGCTTCGTCGAGGCGATCCAGAGCCGCCAGGGCCTCAAGATCTCCTGCCTCGAGGAAATCGCCTACCGCAAGGGGTACATCTCGAAGGAAGAACTCCGCGCGCAGGGCGAATTGATGAGCAAGAACGAGTACGGGCAGTACCTGCTCCGGCTCGCGGACGGCGAAATTCTCTAACGGAGGCGAAAACCATGGGAAAGATCACCAAGGCGGTCATTCCGGCCGCGGGCTTCGGCACCCGCTTCCTTCCGGCGACGAAGGCCGTCCCGAAGGAGATGCTCCCCGTCGTCGACGTGCCCATCATCCAGCGTATCGTCGAAGAGACGGTCCAGTCGGGCATCCGCGACATCGTGCTCGTCATCGGCCGCGGCAAGCGGACCATCGAGGAACACTTCGACCGCAATGTCGAGCTCGAGCTCGCGCTGGAGAAGAAGGGGAAGGCGGAGATTCTGGAGGCGGTCCGCGCCCCGACGGGGCTCGCGGACATCCACTTCGTCTGGCAGCACGAGATGCGCGGCCTCGGCGACGCGGTCCGATGCGCCCGCGCCCACGTCGGCGACGAACCCTTCGCGGTCCTGCTCGGCGACACGCTCCTGCAGCCCCATGCCGGCGTCCCCGCGACGCGCCGCCTGGTCGACGCGTACGAGCGGACGGGGACAAGCGTCCTCGCGCTGGAGGAGGTCCCGCTGGAGCGCGTCAGCAAGTACGGCGTCATCAAGGGCGAATCCCTGGGCGGCGGCCTCTGGCGCGTGGACGACATGGTCGAGAAGCCCGCGCCCGAAGAGGCGCCCTCCCGCATGGCCGTCGCGAGCCGCTACGTGCTCACCCCCGACATCTTCGACGCCCTCGACCGCATCCCGCCAGGGAAGGGCGGCGAACTTCAGCTCACGGACGCGCTGCGCCTCCTTGCCGCGAAGCGCCCGTTCCACGGCTTCCAAGTCGATTCCACCCGCTGGGACGCCGGAAACGCCCTCGGCTACCTCAAGGTCAACATCGCCTACGCCCTGGAGCGCCCCGACCTCCGCGAACCCCTCCTCGCCTTCCTCCGAGAGACCGTCCAAAACTCCTAGCGTCTCTCGACTTGCGACTTGCCCTGCGGGCGCGACAAGCGCGCCCCTCCCTTCCACCGACCTTCAACTTTCAACGAATTATGGACTATCCCTTCGTATCCACGACGACGACGCGCGTCAACTACTTCGACACCGACAAGATGGGGGTCGTCTGGCACGGGAACTACATCAAGTACTTCGAGATGGGGCGCGAGGAGGCCTTCCGTTCGGTCGGCCTCAGCTACTCGCAGCTGGAGGCCGAGGGGATCATGATGCCGATCGTCGACCTCTCCGCCGAATACTTCAAGCCCGCCGTGTACGACGAGGTCCTCACCATTGAGACGCGCGTCGAGAAGGCGCCCGGTGCGCGGATGCGGTTCGACTACACCATCCGCAACGAAAAAGGCGAGGTGAACGTCACGGGGCAGACGACACTCGCCTTCATCCAGGCCGACACCCGCCGGCCCTGCCGCCCGCCCGCCGCGCTTCGGTCTGCGCCCAGGGCCTGCCCCTGACGCGCCAGCGGGGCCTCCGGCGCACCAGCGCAAAGAAAAAAGCGGGACGGCGGCGCCGGCCCGCTTTTTCGTGTCTGGGAACTCCGGTCAGGCTACATCTTCGCGTTGAACTTCTCGGCGATGAGCTCGGATCCGGCCGCCGTCATGTGGAGACCGTCGTCCACAAGCAGCCCCTCGCCGTCGCCGAAGGCCTTGTTCAGGTCGATGAGGCGGGCGCCTTCCTCTTTGGCGACGCCCCGGACGACTTCGGCGATTCGCATGACTTGGCCATTGAACGCGCCATGCCCGCCCTGCTGGGGCGTCGGCGTCGCGAGGAGCGGGATGGACTCCTTGGCCCGACAGGCCCGGACAATGCGGCGGAGGTTGGACCCGACCACGGACGGGTCGACGCCGTGGATGGCGTCGTTCGCCCCGTAGAAGATGCAGACATAGCCGGGGTTCCGGGCCAGGGCCAGCTCGACCTTGTTGAGGCCGTCCTCGGAAATGGTGCCGCCTACGCCGAAGTTCAACACGGTCTTCCCGCTTTTCGCGGCAAGCCGGGTGGGATAGGGGGCGCCTTCGCAGTTGTACCCCATCGTGATGGAGTCGCCGATGCAGGCGACGAGGTTGATGTTGTTGTCGCCTACGTCGTCGTTGCCGTTGCCTTCGCAGCCGACGAGGACTGCCATGGACAAGAGAGCCGCTGCCGCGGCCCAGCGCTGGATTCGGAGTTTCATCCGTTGGCCTGTGGTCTGGAGAACGGCGGCACCGGGGCCGCGCTACATTTTTCCGTTGAACTTTTCGGCGATGAGTTCGGAGCCGGCTTCCGTCATGTGGAGACCGTCATCCACGAGCAGTCCGTCTCCGCTGCCAAAGGCGGCCCTCAGGTCGACGAGGCGGGCACCCTCCTCCTTGGCGATGATCCGGACGACTTCGGCGATTCGGTTGGAGTGGCCGTTGTAGATTTTGTGCGGGCCTTTTTCGGGGGTGGGCGTCGCGAGGAGCGGGATGCACTGGTTCGCCTTGCAGTAGCGGACCATGCGCCGGAGGTTGGATTCCGTGGTGGAGAGGGGGACGCCATGCCCGGCGTCGTTCGCTCCGTAGAGAATGCAGACATAGCCGGGTTTGCGGGCGACGGCGGCCTTGACCCTGCTGAGACCATCTGCGGAAACCGCGCCACCGACTCCGAAATTCATCACGGTCTTCCCGCTTTTCGCGGCAAGCCGGGTGGGGTAGGGGGCGCCTTCGCAGGCCACGCCAGCCGTGATGGAGTCGCCGATGCAAGCGACGAGGTCGATGTCATTGTCGCCAACGTCGTCCTTCCCCCCTCCGTGGCCTTCACAGCCAACGAGGGCGGACAAAGCAACGGCGGCCGAGATGGCGACCGCCCAACGGGGAATGCGGATGTTCATCGGGGGTTGTTCCTTCCTTGATGAGAAAACAGATGGCGGGGAGCGCCGCCGGGTGTTAAAAACATATTACGGCAACTTTCCGGAGAAAACCAGATTTATTCGCGAACTTGGCCGCTTGCTTTCGCCTTGAAGCCAAGGAGGGCGAGGAGATCGGAGACGGTGGCGTCGTCCACGAACACGGAGGCTTTCGCGTCATTCCCCACCACGGAGACGTCCGCCTTGGTCGCGAGGTCCTGCACGGATTTCGGCGTCTTGTTGTTCAGGACGGCCAGCATCCGGAATCCATTGAGCGCCATGCGGGTCTTGTTGGCCTCCTCCGCGTTTGGATAGGTGAGCGCGAGCGACAGGATGCCCTTGTCGTCGGATGCTTTCGAATACGTGGCGATGCCGTGCTGCGGGTCCGGGAGGGTGATGCCGGTCGTCCAGTAGGTGAGGAGCCCGGGCGATTCGCGGAAGTCGCCGGCGGCCACGAGGGGGGAGGGGTCTTTCAGCAGCGCTGGAAGCGGGGACGAGGCGGGAAGGCGTTCCGTTTTGCCGTTGAACGCGGACAGGGCGAGGTAGAGGCTCGATTCCGCGCCGAAGGCGAGGGCCCCGTTGGAGGCGAAGGCGACCCAGTATTCCTTGCCGACCTCGTAGGCGGTGGAGCCGCCGATGGTCTTGGGGGCGCCTTTGGCCCTCGCCCTGATTTTTTCCTCAACGGCCTTGCGCTGGAAGGAACCGGAGAGGAAGCCCGCCGTGGGGGTCATGTCCTTGCGGGTGCTGAGAAGCAGGATGCCGTCGATCTCCTTGTCGGAGTCGATGCCGAATCCGGCGGCCATGGACAGGACCTGGGCGCCGTAGCCCCCGGAGGTCGACCCGATGATCAGCCGGGCGCCGGGGAGGTCCTTGAGCTCGTTCCACCGGATCCGGATGGCGGATTTCGTCTTGGCGGGCAGAAGCGAGGCGTCGGGGACCGCCGCGATGGCGGGGGAGGCGGAGGCGAGGAGGAGCAGGGCGGAGAGCGCCAGGGAGAAGGCGGCGCAGGGGCGGGCGAGGTGTTGCATGGGATTTTTCGTAGAGGGGGAGTCTGTGCGGGGAAGAAAGGCGGGATGGCGACGCCGCGGACGCTACGGGAGGTAGCGGAAGCGGACGGTCTGGAAGCTTTGCGAGCTGGACCCGACCATCAGGTCGAAGTCTCCGGGTTCGAGGACGCGGTTGCAGTCGGCGTCGACAAAGGAGAAGGCCTCGGGCGGGATCTCGAAGACGACGTCCGTCTGCTCCCGGGGCTTCAAGGACACGCGGCGGAAGGCGACGAGGCGTTTCGCGGGGAGGGTCATGGACGCATAGAGGTCGCGCATGTACACCTGGACGGTCTCGACGCCTTCGCGGTTGCCCGTGTTGCGGAGCGTCACGGTGAGGCGCACGGGTTCGTTCCTCCGGCATTCGGCCTTCTCGACATGCGGGAAGAGATATTTGAAGCTCGTGTACGAAAGGCCGAAGCCGAACGGGAAGAGGCCGTAGAAGCCCGTGCCCGGGAGATCGGGATAGGAGCTGTGGTGGGCGCCTTCGACCTGGCTGTAGGCGACAGGCTGCTGGCCCGCGTGAGCCGGGAACGAGACGGAGAGGCGGCCCTGGGGGTTCACCCTGCCGCGGAGGATGTCGGCGATGGCCTCGCCGCCCTCCATGCCCGGGTTGAACACGCAGAGGAGCGCATCGACCTTAGGCGCGACCTTGGTGAGGACAAGGGGCTTGGAGGCGAGGAAGACGCAGGCGATCGGCGTGCCCGTCGCGGCAAGCGCATCGACAAGCGCGAGCTGGTCGCCCTGGAGTTCCAACGTCGCGGTCGAGTGGGCCTCGCCCGTCGTGCGGAGGTTGTCGCCCAGGACGAGGACGACGACATCGGCCTCCTCGGCAAGGCGGACGGCGCGGGCGATGCGTTCGGGGCGGCTCTCGGAGATGCCCGCGCCGCGGGCGAAGGTGACCTTGGCCTCCTTCCCGAACTCGGCGAGGACGCCGTCGAGGACGGTTTTCGTGCAGGATCGCTCGTTCCGCGCCATCACGCCCTGCCCCTGGTTTGCGCCGACGGCCCAGTCGCCGATCTGCTCCACGTCGTCGTCGGCGTTCGGGCCGATGACCGCGATGGTGCGGATGGTCTCCATGCGCAGCGGGAGGAGGTGGTCGTTCTTCAGGAGGACGGCGCTCTCCCGGGCGGCGCGGAGGGCGAGGCGGTGGTGGGCGGCCGTGCCGACGGTCTTCGCGCGGCCTACGGCGCTGGGATAGCGGGGGTTCTCGAAAAGCCCGAGGCGGAACTTGAGCGCGAGGACGCGGCGGACGTGCTCGTCGACAACCTCCATGGGGAGGCGGCCGTCATGGACGGCGTTCAGCGCGTCCGCGACGAAATCGCCGTCGGTCATCGACATGTCGTTGCCGGCGATGAGCGCCTGCGCGGTGACTTCGTTGGTCGTGGGGGCGATGCGCTGCTCGTGGACGAGGTGGCAGATGTTCGCCCAGTCCGTCACGACCATCGCGTCGGAATGCCAGCGGTCGCGGAGCACGTCGTGGAGGAGCCAGCGGTTGATCGTGCACGGGACGCCGTCGATGGCGTGGTAGGCGGTCATGAACGAGGCGACGCCAGCCTTCGCGGCCTCCTCGAACGGGGGGAGGAAGAGAGACTCGAAATAGCGGCGGGAGTAGTTCGCCTCGGAGGCCTCGCGCCCGCCGCTGGTCTCGCCGTAGCCGCAGAAATGCTTGGCGCAGGCCGCGACGCAGTCGGGACGCGAGAGGTCGCCGCCCTGGTAGCCGCGGATCATCGCGGAGGCGAGGCGGCCGATCAGGAGCGGGTCCTCGCCGAAGGTTTCGTCGACGCGCCCCCAGCGGAGGTCGCGCGCCATGCAGAGGACGGGCGAAAACGTCCAGGAGCAGCCCGTGTGGGCCATTTCCTCGGCGGTCGCGCGGGCGACGTCGTGGGCGAGCCCCTCGTCCCAGGAGCAGGAGAGCGCGAGCTGGGAGGGGAAGAGCGTCGCGTTGTGCTCCATCGAATGTCCGTGGATGGCGTCGACGCCGACGAGGAGGGGGATGCCGAGGCGGGTCTTCTCGACCGCGAGGCGCTGGTAGCGCTCGACATCCTCGTCGGTCCCGCAGAGGATGGAGCCGAGGCCGCGTTCGACGACCTCCTCGTCCAGCTTCATGAAGACCGGGAGCTGGTTGATCTGGCCGATCTTCTCCTCCAGGGTCATGCGGGAGAGCAGGTCTTCGACGCGCTCCCCGACGGGGAGGGAGGCATCACGGTAGGCGGGCGGGGCGGACTTCGTATTCTTCTCGGACTTTTTCATCGAGGGGCCTTGTACATTTGAATCCGGCATCACACCGGAATCAATCATCAACGTAACGATTCTGCCAGAAACATCGTGGAACGGCAAGCGCTTTTCCGCATCCACCATGTCCGCTCTCGTTTGCCGTTTTGCCTTCTGCGGCAATTTCGGTTAGAATGGATGTAGCGCCAGGCAAGGCGCGACAAGGAACCCCATGTCGAACACCCCATTCCGAAATGCCCCCCAGACGGTGCAGGAGCGCGCCGCCCGCCGCCGCAAGCGCGCGATGCTGCGGCGCGAGGCGGAGCGTCGCATCGCGGCGATGGACACGGTCTCCACGGGTTCCTTCTTCCATTCCCCGAAGGTTCTCGGATGCGCGTTCCTCCTTCTCGCCATCATCGGCGCGGTCCTCGTGTACAAGCTGGACTTCAGCCTCGAAAACAACCGCCCCCTTCCCCATCTCTCCGCCGTGAAGTCCGTGGACGCCCTCGCCACCGCGCTCGGCCGTTACCGCTTCCACACGGGGGAGTGGCCCTCGCCCGCGGCGGGACTCCGCGCGCTACAGGCCGATCCCGGCGTAAAGGGATGGCTCGGCCCCTATCTCGTCGAACTCCACCCCGATCCCTGGGGGACGCCCTACTTCTACGAGCTGACGAACGGATTTCCCATCGTCCTTTCCTGCGGACCCGACCTGAAGCCCCACACCATCGATGACCTTCCCGCCGAGGCGGCGGCCTACGACCCCGGCACGGACTGGACGAACGGATGGCTGCCCGCCGAACAGCGTCTTCGGGACCCCGCCGAGGTCTTCGAATAGGCCGCTGAAAAAAAAAAGTGTAACCTGGAGGGAACTTTCGTGTAAAATCAGTACCGACCTGGCCAAAACGGCTCCATGGCGGTCCCAACACTGAAAGCGGCACAATCATGGACATCTCCGTCAACAAACATCCCCTTCCTCTGACAACCCCGACGACCCTGGGCTCCCAGTCCTCCGCCGAGGTTTCAAAAGGCCTGTCCCGACCAGACCTCATCATCACCGAGGCGCAGCCGAACCCTCTTTCCCGCCTCGATGCTGCCGAACCCGTCCCCGACTCCGCGCTCCAGCGCGACGACCCGCTCGGGAAACTCCTCTCCACCGCCTTCAATCTACCCCCGCCGCCCATGCCGGCCTTCCCCTCATGACCGTCGAGGACCACTACAAGGCGCTTGCGCCCAAACTCACCAACTGGCTTGTCGCGACGGGGTCGTCCTACCACGACGCCTGCGACCTCGTTCAACGCACCTTTCTCAAGCTCTGGGAGATCCGAGACGACTTGCGTGATGACAACGCGGCCGTCTCTGGCCTTGTGTTCACCATCGCGAAGAACCTCCGCAAGAACACCTGGCGCGACGGCGCCCGGATGACCTACGTCGATGAAATCCACGAAGACGCGTCCGCCGCCGTCCAGCCCGCGCCATCCCCCTCCGACGCCGCCTACCTCCGGTCGCGCATTGAGAAGGCCCTCGCGCAAATCCCCCCGCTTCTCCGCGAGGCCTATACGCTCTTCCAAATTGGCGAACTCTCCATCCGGGAAATCGCCCACGAGACCGGCGTCTCCGAAAATCTCGTCAAGGTCCGCATCCACCGCGCCAAGGAGAAGCTGCAGCCCCTCCTCGCCGACCTTCGGACGGCGTAGAAAACTACAGTTCAGAGACGGTCGGGGAAAGTCGGAGACGCCAAGGAAGGCATTCGAAATCAGCGTGAGCCGGTTCCGCCCCCGAGGTCGCGGCCGAGGTCGAGGTAGCGCCGGTAGAGCGAGGCGTAGTGCGGGACAAGCTCGACGCGGGGGGTGTAGGTCCGGCCCGGACGGGCGGCCATGCGCTCCATTGCGGCGGGGACGGAGGGGAGGAAGCCCGCCGCGACGGCGCCGAAGATCGCGCCGCCGAGAGCGCAGGTCTGGTCGCAGTCCGCGACGGCGACGGAGCGGCCGAGGACGTCCGCGAGCAGCTGCATGACGTAGGGCGACTTGCGGGCGATGCCGCCGGTCGCGACGATGCGCTCCACGGCGACGCCCTGCGCGACGAAGTGGTCGATGATCGCGCGGGAGCCGAAGACCGTTGCCTCCGCGAGCGCACGGTACACCATCGGGACGGTCGTCCCGAGCGTGAGCCCGACGATCGCGCCGCTGCGGGAGGCGTCCGCATAGGGAGTGCGGCGGCCGTTGAACCAGTCGAGGGCGGCGACGGGCGAAGGAGAGGGCGGGAGGGCGGCCGCCTCGGCCTCGATCTGCGCGATGGAGACCTGGCCGGCGTAGCCGAGAAAGTTGCGGAGCCAGGCGTAGACGTCGCCGAACGAGGCCTGCCCCGCCTCAAGACCCACGAGGCCGGGGACGACGGAGCCGTCGACCTGCCCGCAGATGCCTTCGATGCAGCGGTCGACCGACGGGGCGACGAGGACGTCGCAGGTCGAGGTCCCGCAGACCTTGACGACCGTGCCCGGGGCGACGTTGGCGCCGACCGCGCCCATGTGGCAGTCGATGACGCCGCCGGAGACGGCCACGGAGGCGGGAAGGTCGAGGCGGTGCGCCCAGGCGGGCGCGAGGCGTCCGACGGGGACGTCGGCGGTAAAGGAGTCCTGACCCAGCGAGGCGCGGACCGGGTCGAGCAGGGGATCGACCTCGTGGAAGAACGCGGCAGGCGGCAGGCCGCCCCAGGAGGTGTGCCACATCGCCTTGTGGCCGCGGGCGCAGCGCCCGGGCTTCACGGGCGCCCCGCAGAGTTCGGCGGGAATCCAGTCGCAGCACTCGACCGCGCTCGCGGCGGCGTCGCGGACACGTGGGTTGCCTCGGAGGACGTGGAGGACCTTGCTCCAGAACCATTCCTCGGAGTAGGCGCCGCCCTCGTAGCGGGTGTAGTCCTCGAAGGAGCCGCCGTGCGCGACTTCGTTGATGCGCGTGGCCTCGGCGATGGCGGTGTGGTCCTTCCAGAGGATGAACATTGCGTCCGGGTCGTCCGCGAACTCCGGGCGGAGGGCGAGAGGCCGCCCTCCTTGGTCCACGAGGCAGGGGGTCGAGGCCGTCGTGTCGATGCCGATGCCGAGGACGCGCGAGGGGTCGATGCCCTGGAGTGCATCGCGGACGGCGTCGGTCAGCGCCTCCAGATAGTCGAGCGGGTGCTGGCGGAACTGGTTCCCGGCAGCGGCGCAGAAGCGCCCCTCCGCCCATCGCGGGTAAGGCCGGACGGCATCCGCCACCGCCTGTCCGTCCGCGTCCGCGACAAGGGCGCGGACGCTGTCGGTTCCGAAATCGAGGCCGATGAAAAGGTGACTGCCCATGCTGTGCCTTTCGCTCTATGCAAGGAGTCACTCCGCAGGGAGGAACTTCACCTCTTTGGGCGCGTCGTCCACGTAGGGGCGCAGCGCGGGGGCGTCGCGCCGCATGGAGACATGGAGATGTGCGCCACTGTTGCGGGGGACCTCGTAGTACACCCAGTCGAATCCCGCGGCCCAGCAGAGCTTGGCGAGGATTTCGAGGCTCAGGGCCGTGGGGAGGACCTGGTCCGGGTTGGTCGGGGAGGTTTTCGGCACGGACGGGTCGAGGTCCGGGCAGGTCAGGTCGAGGGCGCGGCCTTCCTTGTGGAGGGAAGCGCCGCTGTGTATGCCCGTCGCACGGTAGCATTCCTGGACCCGGAGGGTCGCGTTGGAGGCGCAGACGAGTTCCACGAGCCGACGGAAGGGCGCCTCGATGCTGCGGTGCATCGTGTGGTCGCACTCGTCATCCGTCTCCCCGTCGAACTCGCTCTCCCACCAGACGCGGGGGTCGTCGACGAAGACGAGGTCGCGGCCGGGCGAGAAGAGGGAGTTGGAAATGCTCCCGCACGCCTCGGATTCCCGGACGTCGGGCATGCAGGAACGGCGCGGGAACGACGCCGGGAAGGGGCGGAGGCGGAAGGGCGGCTCCTCCTGCGCGACGGGTTCGGGGGCGGGTTCCTCGGTGGCCGGGGCGGTCTCCGGCTTCACCCGTCGGTCGAGGGAACCGCGGACGCTGAGGACGAGGATGACAAGCAAGTGGGCCGCGACGACGAAAACGACGATCTTGAGGGCAAGCGGGAAGCGGGGACGGGAGGGGGGATCCTGGTGGGGGAACGGGGAAAGCGGAGGCATGGGGATCGGTGGGAGGGGTGGAGCAAAAAGGGGGAGGGCGATGGCGCACGAGGCCAAAAAGAACCTGTATATCATACCATTCATCGGAAGCCATGGAAATGAAAAGCGCATTTTCGAGAGAGGACGGCGTCCGCTGTTCGCTTGCAAGCAGGAGGGAAAAACAGGATAATGGTTTCATCTCCCCGGGCGGTGGACTCGTGTTCCGGGTCCGCCTGGGGGATGCGGCCGCCCCGGCCACGACTGCGCGAGAACACCCTATGTCCACCACCGTCACCACCCATGCCAGCTATGGAAAACGCCTCGGCGACTCCCTGAAGGGGA
>JAEEGL010520038.1_pt1 | contig 11468 bp, 8 predicted proteins | sample 9134231 | NCBI WGS metagenome assembly JAEEGL01 (sample SAMN16246548, study PRJNA631951) | gut metagenome | biome: gut microbiome; feature: rumen; material: fiber-attached | host: Bos | place: Iran: Karaj | collected 2018-10
AATCGACCTTTTCCGCGACCTTTCCGACCGTCCTTTGCCGCAATATCTGTACGATGCGTGGTGGCGATGTGCCAACGAAATGGGCATCAACGAGGAGAACTTCGGCACATGGCTGCGCGATGCCCACAGCTATCCTGAAATGTTCGCCTTCCTCGTTCAGGGAGCCGTGGAGCGCATGTGGGAGTTTGTCGCAGGCAATCGCTATTTCAAGGTGCTCGGACTCTTCCTCTTCGGCTATTACATTGGCCGTCGGCGCCTCTACCTTTGGGCATCTAAGGAGGCCACGCCCGATGCCAGAAAGCTGACAACCGTCCTTCTCATCTCTGCCGCCATAGGCATTCCCAGCTCGTTTCTCCATGCCTACGGCCACACCCCAGGCCACCACTGGGACGGTGTTGTGTACAGCGTGCTCTACGTCGCCAGCGTCTACCCCACGGGACTGATGTACACCGCCGGCCTCGCCCTACTCTATCGCCGGTTCCCGAAAAACAAACTGTGGCCCGCACTGGCCTATCCCGGCCGCATGGCACTGACCAACTACCTGTCGCAGTCCGTCTGCGGTGCCCTGCTGTTCTACGGCATCGGCCTGGGCATGGGAGCCGACATCCCGCTCTATACCGCCGAAGTGCTCGCCATCATTGTGTTCCTTTTCCAGATATGCTTCAGCGCCCTGTGGCTCCATCTCTGTCAGTTTGGCCCGCTGGAATGGCTCTGGCGCATGCTCACCTACGGCAGGCGCTTCCCGCTGAGACGCAGAAAAAATTCACTAAATTTGTGAATTCCAGTTTTTTATTGTACTTTTGCAGCAAAATTAAAGAAATGGTCATTGAATTTGAACATGAGTTTTTGCAGGAGCTTTATGAGAAAGGCAAATGCAAGAACAAGAAATACAGATTCCAGCCAGCTGTGGTGCAGAAATACCAAAAGCGTATAGATACACTGATGGGCGCTACACGTATTGAGGACCTCTTTGCTTTCCATTCGCTGAATTTCGAATCTCTCGAAAACGGATACTACTCCATTCGCGTGGACTACCACTACCGGCTCATCTTCAGAATCCGACAGGAGAACCAGGAAGCAGTGATGACCATTTGCATGATTTCAGATATAACAAACCATTATCAATAGCAGACGATTATGGACAACAGATTACCTACACATCCCGGCGATGTACTGAAAGAAGAACTGGAAAGCCGTGGTATCTCGCAAAAGAAAATGGCGGAACTGCTGAATGTTCCCTACACTCAGCTGAACGAAATACTGAACGGAAAGCGTCCGGTGTCAACGGACTTTGCCCTAATGATTGAAGCTGCCCTGGGCATCAACCCTGATATGCTCATCAACATGCAAAACCGCTACAACATGGCCCTCTCACGCCAGAAGCCGTCGTTGGTAAACCGCTTGATGGACATCCGCAGGGCGTGTGCAGCATTATTATGAATATAAATTAGAAACAAGATAATATGGCATTGAAATGTGGTATTGTGGGACTGCCCAATGTGGGCAAGTCTACGCTGTTTAATTGTCTGTCGAGCGCGAAGGCTCAGGCAGCCAACTTTCCTTTTTGTACGATTGAACCCAACGTGGGCGTCATCACCGTTCCCGACGAGCGACTGACGCGGCTGGCCGAACTGGTGCATCCGGGCCGCATTGTGCCCGCCACGTGCGAGATAGTGGACATTGCCGGACTGGTGAAAGGCGCATCGAAGGGCGAGGGACTGGGAAACAAGTTCCTGGGAAACATCCGCGAGACCGACGCCATCATACACGTGCTGCGCTGTTTTGAAGACGAGAACATCACGCATGTTGACGGAACCATCGACCCCATCCGCGACAAGGAAATCATCGATACGGAACTACAGCTGAAGGACCTTGAGACCATCGAGAGCCGGTTGGCCAAAACCGAGAAGGCAGCGGCCGCAGGCAACAAGGAGGCGAAGGTGGAGGCAGGCGTGCTGAAGGCTTACAAAGAGGTGCTGGAACAAGGAAAGAACGCGCGCATTGTGGAGTTCGACACGAAGGATGAACAGGATGTGGCACGCAATTTGTTCCTTCTTACGGCCAAGCCCGTGCTATATGTGTGCAACGTAGGTGAGGCCGACGCCAAGAGCGGCAACGACTTCACCCGCCGCGTGGAGGCACTGGCCAAGGAGGAAGGCGCCGAAGCCATGGTGATAGCAGCCAAGACCGAGGAGGACATTGCAGAGCTGGAGTCGTATGAAGACAAGCAGCTGTTCCTCGAAGAGCTGGGACTGGAAGAGAGCGGTGTGAACCGTCTCATCAAGAAAGCCTACGCCCTGCTCAACCTCGAAACGTTCATCACCGCCGGCGAGATGGAGGTGAAGGCCTGGACATACAAGAAAGGCTGGAAAGCACCCCAGTGCGCCGGCGTCATCCACACGGACTTCGAGAAAGGCTTCATCCGCGCCGAGGTCATCAAGTACGACGACTATATCAAGTATGGCTCAGAGGCTGCTGTCCGCGAGGCTGGCAAGATGGGCGTGGAAGGCAAGGAATATGTGGTGCAGGACGGCGACATCATGCATTTCCGGTTTAATGTTTGATTATTGTCTTTATCACGAATTTAAGAATTAAAGATTTCATGATTTGCTCATCAATCCGGTTGAGATATGTCATTAAATCACGAATTTGAGAATTTAAGAGTATAATCTTGGCTCATAAAAACTGTCAAGTATTCAATGGTATTAAAGCATATCACATCAGAAAATTCTACAATTCCATAATTCGATATTTTAACAACATCAATTAATCGGAATAAACGCATGTCAATAAGTCTCACAATTCGATAATTCGTGATTTTAACAACATCAACTGATTCGGAATAAAGCACATCAGAAAGTCTCACAATTCGATAATTCGTGATTTTAACAACATCAATTGATTCGGAATAAAAGCACGTCAGAAAATCTCATAATTCGATAATTCGTGGTTTTAACAACATCAATTGATTCGGAATAAAGCACGTCAGAAAATCTCACAATTCGATAATATGGCAGACTATTTATACCCTCAAGAATCGAGAAAACTACTTGGTTTGGCCATGCAACTGCACCGAGAATTAGGATGTGGATTCAAGGAAAAAGTGTATCAGGATGCCTTTGAAGTGTTACTCAAGGAAAACAACATTCCTTATGAAAGAGAGAAACGCTTGACTATTACGTATCACGGAGTCGTGCTAGAACATGACTTTTTCTACGATTTTCTCTGCTTCGAAAAGATAGGCATAGAGCTGAAAGCCTACAGCGAGATAACAGGAGAATTTGAAGCACAACTCATCAATTACCTGCATGCAGGCAATCATCGTTTAGGCTTGCTACTCAATTTCGGCACTGCCAGCCTTCAATACAAATTCTATCCGAACCGTCCAGACTACAAATAAACCAAATCCAAATAGAGTCTATAATTCTCTAATTCGTGATTATAAAAAACGAAGAGTCTAGAAATAAAATAAAATTACAAGATAATTATGGTAACAATGTTGAGCTACATCTCGTGGAATCCGAGCCTCACGTTCGGGCCTTTCCGCTGGTATTCGCTGTGCTGGCTTATCGGACTGGCGCTGGCATATTTCATTGTCAGGAAGCTGTTTAAGGAACAGAAGATTGACGAGCGGACGGTGATGAAGAACGGGAAAAAGGAAGTGGAGAACGTCTTCGACCCACTGTTCATCTACTGTTTCGTGGGCATCCTTGTGGGAGCCCGACTGGGTCACTGTCTGTTTTATCAGCCCGACTACTTCTTGAGCAGCGGACAGCACATCGTGGAGATGCTTCTTCCCATCCATTTCCTGCCCGATGGTGGCTGGAAGTTCACCGGCTACGAAGGTCTGGCCAGCCATGGCGGCACGCTGGGCCTGATGATTGCACTGGTGCTCTATGTGCGCTGGTCGAAGCTCAATGTGTGGACGGTGCTCGACAACATCGCCATCGCCACCGGCACCACGGCTTGTTTTATCCGTCTGGGAAACCTGATGAACAGCGAGATCATCGGCAAACCCACCGACCTGCCATGGGCGTTCATCTTCGAGCGTGTTGACATGGTGCCGCGCCATCCTGGCCAGCTCTACGAGGCCATTGCCTATGCTGTGCTGTTCATTATCATGTGGTGGCTCTATCGCAAAAGCCGCCAAAGTGGCGCGTCGGTGCCGTCGGTGGGCACAGGATTCTTCTTTGGCTTCTGCCTCACCTACATCTTCACCTTCCGTTTTCTCATCGAGTTCACCAAGGACATTCAGGAAGACTTCGAGGCCAGCATGCTGCTGAACATGGGCCAGTTGCTCAGCATCCCCTTTGTGCTGCTCGGCATTTGGTGCATGGTGAGGGCAAATAAGCGGCGGGCATAGTGTTTTAGGAGTTGCAGGAGTTCAGGAGTTACAGGAGTTGCAGACGATAGTTTTATCCGCAGATTAGCATAAAAGCGCGCACAAACGTATCGTCTGCAACTCCTGAACTCCTGAACTCCTGTAACTCCTAAAACTAAAAACTGTAACTCCTAAAAAGGAAACTCCTCCGTCATTTCCCCCTTAGTATCTTCTTAATCTCGTTCAGCTTGTTGAGGGCCTCAACGGGTGTCAGGTTGTTGATGTCCAGATTGAGAATCTCGTCGCGTATCTGGCTGAGCACGGGATCGTCGAGCTGGAAGAAGCTGAGCTGCACGCCGTCGCGGCTCTGGTTGAGCGTTTCGGCCGACGGTTTGCCGACCCCTACCCCACTGTTGTCCTGTTCCAGCTGTTTCAGAATGACGTTGGCGCGCTTCACAATCGACTTCGGCATACCGGCAATCTGCGCCACATGGATACCAAATGAGTGCTCCGACCCGCCCCTCATCAGCTTTCTCAGGAAGATAACCTTGTTGTCCACCTCCTTCACGCTGACGTTATAGTTCTTGATACGCGCGAAATTCTTCTCCATTTCGTTCAGTTCGTGATAGTGCGTAGCGAAGAGTGTGCGGGCGCGTGCCCTGGGATGCTCGTGCAGATGCTCCACAATGGCCCACGCAATGCTGATGCCGTCGTAGGTGCTGGTGCCGCGTCCGAGTTCGTCGAAGAGCACGAGCGAGCGCTTCGACACGTTGTTCAGTATGTTGGCGGCCTCGGTCATCTCCACCATGAATGTGGATTCTCCGAGCGAAATATTGTCTGAAGCGCCCACGCGGGTGAATATTTTGTCCACCAGGCCTATTCTGGCGCTCTCTGCGGGCACGAAACTTCCTATCTGGGCCATGAGTACGATGAGGGCCGTTTGTCTCAGCAGAGCCGACTTACCGGCCATGTTCGGACCCGTGATAATGATGATCTGCTGCTTCTCGGTGTCCAGATAGATGTCGTTGGGCACATATTTCTCGCCCATGGGCAGTTCGGTTTCAATGACCGGATGTCGCCCCTGGTGGATGTCTATCACGTCGGAATCGTCCACGACGGGACGAATATAGCGGTTCTCTTCCGCCACCTTGGCAAACGACAGGAGGCAGTCCAGATGGGCTATCAGGTTGGCATTGGTCTGGATGGCCGGTATAAACTCCTGCATAGCCACCACCAATTCGTTGAACAATCGTGTCTCCAGGGCGAGTATTTTGTCCTCTGCCCCGAGTATCTTCTCTTCGTATTCCTTCAGCTCCTGTGTGATGTAGCGCTCGGCCTGCGCCAGTGTCTGCTTTCTCACCCACTCTGCCGGCACCTTGTCCTTGTAGGTATTCCTCACCTCGAGATAGTATCCGAACACGTTGTTGTAGCCAATTTTCAGCGACGCGATGCCCGTCTGCTGAGCCTCGCGTTCCTGTATCTTCAGCAGATAGTCCTTGCCACTGTAGGCGATGTTCCGCAGTTCATCGAGCGTTTCGCTCACGCCTGACTTCATGATTCCGCCTTTCTGCACCAGCTGTGGCGGGTCGTCCACCACCTCTCTGGCGATGCGTTCGCGCAGGCTTTCGCACAGGTTCATCTGCCCGCCGATGCGTTTCAGCACCGCGTTGTCGGCAGCCATGCAGGCGGCCTTCACCTGTTCGAGCGACTGCAGCGCCACTTTCAGCGTCACCACTTCGCGCGGCGACACGCGGCCCGTTGCCACTCTGCTGACGATTCTTTCCAGGTCGCCGACCCGCTGAAACTGCATGTCGACGAGCTCGCGGAACTGCGGTTCGCGGAAGAAGTAGTCGACCACGTCGAGTCGCTGCTGCACCTTGTCGACGTCCTTCAGCGGGAATATCATCCACCGTCTGAGCTGTCGGGCGCCCATAGGCGACACCGTGCGGTCTATCACATCGAGCAATGAGCGCCCGTCTTCCTGCATTGGCTGGATGAGTTCCAGCGAACGCACGGTGAATTTGTCGAGCCTCACGTAGCGCTCTTCTTCAATACGGGCCAGCGAGGTGATGTGTCCCACCTGCGTGTGCTGGGTCATTTCGAGGTACTGAAGAATGGCTCCACTGGCAATGACGCCGTTTTTCAGGTGGTCCACGCCGAAGCCCTTCAGGTTTCTCACCGCAAAGTGGCGGAGCAGTTTCTGGCGCGCTGTCTGGTCGGTAAACACCCAGTCGTCGAGTTCAAACGTAAAGTACCGCGAGCCGAAATAGCGCTCAAAGTCCATCTTCCTGCCCTTTTCAAAGAGCACTTCCTTGGGCTGGAAGTTGCCCAGCAGCTTTTCCACATGGTCGTAGGTACCCTCTCCGGTGAGGAATTCACCGGTTGAGATGTCGAGGAAAGCCACGCCGCAGGCGCCTTTTCCGAAATGCACGGCCGCCAGGAAGTTGTTTTCCTTGTAGTTGAGCACGTTGTCGCCCATGGCAACGCCCGGCGTCACCAGCTCGGTGATGCCTCTCTTCACGAGTTTCTTCGTCAGCTTCGGGTCTTCCAGCTGGTCGCAGATGGCCACGCGTCTGCCCGCCCTGATGAGCTTCGGCAGATAGGTGTCGAGGGCGTGATAGGGAAATCCCGCCATCTCGTCCTTTCCCTTCGAGCCTGCTCCGTTGTTTCTGTGGGTGAGCGTGATGCCCAGGATGCGCGCGGCATCTACGGCATCGTCGCAGTAGGTCTCGTAGAAATCGCCACAGCGGAACAGCAGCAGCGCGTCGGGATGTTTCTCCTTCAGCGAGAAAAACTGCTGCATCATGGGCGTCAGGCCTTTATCGTTTTTTGCCATTTCGAAAGATTTTTATCGTGCAAAATTACATTTTTTCGTCGAGAATGCAAAAATATGAAAGCTTTTTTGTAACTTTACCGCCCAAAACAACAAACAATCCCCTCATGAACAAGAAACAGCTCCTGCTCATGGTCACGACCGCCATGCTGACGGGCTCTTTGCAACTGTCGGCACAGACGCAGAAGAAGCCCGCCGCAAAGACCACCGTACCCCCGGCCATTCATCCCACCATCGGCACCGAGGCAACGTCGGCCGACGGCGAGGTCACCATCCGCCTGATTGCGAAGAAACAGAACTTCGGAGGCAAGGAACCGGGCACACAAGACTCCGACATCCACAGTCCGAAGAGCATCAACATCCATCCCGACGGCACCAAATACTACGTCAACTCGCTCGAAGGCTGCACCACCATCAGCTACGACTTCCGTACGAACAAGAAGCTGCGCGTCATTCGCCACTCGTTTAAAGAGGGCCGCGACGACGCGCTCTGGGCACCTTCGTCGGGGCTGTATCCGTGGCGCCACTACACCGAAGACCTGAACACCTTCTCCGGAAAGCCCGTGGAGAGCACCTTTTCGCACGAAGGCCGCTTCCTCTGGGTGCCCTATTACCGCCGCACGTTCGACATCAATGCACAGGACCCGTCGGCAGTGGCCGTCATCGACACCGAGACCGACAGCATCGTCAGACTGCTGGAAACCGGACCCCTTCCGAAGATGATCACCACCTCGCCCGACGGAAACCTCGTGGCCATCTCCCACTGGGGCAACAACACCGTGGGACTGATCGACATCAGCAGCGACAATCCGAAGGACTGGCACCACACGAAAGTGCTCACCGTAGACTATGAACTGAAGCTCGACTTCCCACTCGACGAACAGGTAGACCGCGACAACGACAGCGGCTACGCACTGCGCGGCACGGTGTTCACGCCCGATGGCCGCTACCTGCTTGTAGGCTGCATGGGCGGAGGTGGAGGCATTGCCGTCATCGACACGCAGACCAAAGAATACCTTGGCCGCGTCATGGGCATGATGGCCAACGTGCGCCACATCCTCATCTCGCACGGATACCTCTACCTGAGCATCAACCGCACGGGCTATGTGCAGCGCATCGCCCTCGACAGCTTCATGCAGGCGGCCCACCAGATGAAAAACAAACTCGCCACAGCGAAAGGCTGGGAGAGCTGCAAGGTGGGAGCCGGCGCACGCACCATCAGCATCACGCCCGACGGACGCTATGTCTTTGCGGCCTGCAACCTGGCATCGGCACTCTACGTGGTCGACACCAAGAGCATGAAGGTCATCACGACCATCGAGGTCGATTCCTATCCCGTAGGCCTCGACATCTCCACCGATGGCTGCTACGTGTTCACAACATCGCAGGGCCGGGGCAAGGAAGGCGGCAACGCCGTCAACATATTCCGCGTGGACTACAAGCACCCGCCGGTGGTGGAAAAGGGCATTCAGATGGAGGCCCGACGCAAGGCCGCCGCAGCCCAAGAGCCAACAGATGAAGAGGGCGACGCCAAATGGCTGGGCCTGGACAGTGGCACCGCCACGGCAGCCTTGGCATGCACGGGCGGCGCACTCCTCATTCTCGGAGCCACAATGCTCTATCGTCACATGCGCAGTTAGCCATTTCGGCGAAATAAATCTGCCGTTTTTCTTTCATTTATCTGACGTTTTTTTTCAATTCATCTGCCGTTTTTCTTCAACCATTCCATTGAAATCGTTTAGCCATTCCATTGATTTTGTTCAACCATTCCATTGAAATCGTTCGACCATTCCATTGGATTCGTTTCAGGAAACCGTCAGAATAACTCCTTAAAATTGCAGAACCATCAACCCGAATTTATGAAAAAGACCATTGCCATTGCAGCTTTCTGCACGCTCACATTGTCGTGTACCGGCAACTCTCCCCTCAACGGCGGTCGCGCCAATGGCGGCGACACCACGTCGGTAGCGCCCGAACGCCACCTCAGTCTGCTCATCGCCGGCGACCTGATGCAGCACGAGCCTCAGATCAAGGCAGCCCGTCGCGCCGACGGCAGCTACAACTACGATGAGTGCTTCCAGCGCGTGAAGAACGAGATAGAGCGGGCCGACGTGGCCATTGCCAACTTCGAGGTGACGCTCGGAGGTCCTCCCTACCGTGGCTATCCGCAGTTCTCGGCCCCCGATGAATACCTTAACGCCTGTCTGAAGGCGGGCTTCGACATCATGCTCACGGCCAACAACCACTGTCTGGACAGCTATCAGCGCGGACTGGAGCGCACCATCCACGTCATGGACTCGCTCCACGTGCCCCATCTGGGCACCTATGTGAACCCGCAGGAGCGCCAGCGACAGTATCCCTTCCTGCTCGAGCAGAACGGCATTCGCGTAGTGCTGCTCAACTTCACCTACGGCACCAACGGACTGAAGGTGAAGGAACCCAACGTGGTGAACTACATGGACACCACCGAGATTGCACGCGACATCGTGAAGGCTCGCACGACCATGAACCCCGATGTGATTATCGCCATTCCCCATTGGGGCATTGAATACCAGACACTGCCTTCGAAAGAGCAGCGCATGATAGCGCAGTGGCTCCTCGACCATGGCGTCGACCACGTCATCGGCGGCCATCCCCACGTGGCACAGCCGCTCGAACTGCTCAACGGCGGCCGCAACCTGGTGGCCTATTCGCTGGGCAACTTCATCAGCAACCAGTCGAAACCCAACACCTACGGCGGCTACATGGTGCGCATGGAGTTCACTAAGAACGACAGCACGACAGTGCTCTCGCACAGCGGCTACAGCATCTACTGGGTAAGCCGTCCGGCAGACACCGGCAACCGCCACAACTATCGGGTGCTGCCCATCGACGAACCCGACAGCGCCCTGACGCCTACTGAGCGCACCAAGCGCAACACCATCCGTGCGGCCATGCGCCAGCTCTTCGAGAAGAACAACAAGGGAGGCATCAAGGAATACATCTTCAAATGAAGCGCTGTTACGCCGCCTTCGCCCTGCTGGTCTGCTGCTGGTGTCTCTCACCGTCGGCAGCCCAGCCCCTTTTTTCTTCCGCCTCCCCCTCCCACAGGCTCAGCACAGGCAGAGGCACCGCCTCTGCTCCCCCCGTCCTCGGCCCCAAGGCCCTGCTCGTAGACCCCTCGGCCACCCTTCAGCAGCTGTCGTCGTCACCCTACATCTTCACCACCTTTCAGGAGGCCATCGCCCATCTCTCCCCCGGCACTTCGCCATCGGACCGCATGACCATCTACCTGAAGCCGGCCGTCTACTGGCTCGACAACCCCGACGACCCTGCCGTTCGCGAGGGCCAGAACAACCGGCCGCCCATCGCCATGACAGTCAACTGTCCGTGGCTGCAGATCATCGGCCTCTCGGAAAACCCGCAGGATGTGGTGCTCGCTGTGAACCGCGGACAGACGCAAGGTGCCGTGGGCAACTTCACCATGCTGAGCTTTCATGGCGACGGACTGCACCTGGAGAACCTCACGCTGGGCAACTACTGCAACGTAGACCTTGTCTATCCGCGTGACACCACTCAAAACCGGCCGCGCCGCGCCGATGCCATCACGCAGGCACAACTGGCCTTTGCCGACGGCGACTTCCTGACCGCGGAGAACTGCCGCTTCATATCGCGACTGAACACCTGTCCACTCAACGGCGGCAAACGCACCATCTTCACCCGCTGCCACTTCGAAAGCACCGACGATGCCCTCGAAGGTCGCGCCCTCTATCGGCAATGTGAGTTCGTGTTCCACAGCAGTAAGCCCTTCTACATGACCAGTCGCGCCGGCGCCATCATGCTCGACTGCGACTTCCATCTTCTCACTTCTCCCCCATCCTCCCCCGTTCTGTACACTGCTGCACCGCAGCAGTCCGCCCGCCAGTTCTTCACCAAGGTCTCTTCTCCCCTCATTCTTGCGCGCTGCCGTTTCCATACGGCCAGCCCCGACTTGCTGTCCATCGCCTGGACGCCCTACCCTTCGGCCACCTTGCGCTGCTATGAACAGGCACTCACCTTGAACGATAAGCCCTTCAGCATGGCAGCAGCAGCGCCCGAAAACACTGTGCAGCTACCCGAGAACCCATGGAAGGAACGCTTCGACCAACTGAACACCGCCTCGACGGACGAACTCTTCACCCTGCTCGACCAGCTCGCCATCCACGCCGAACTGTCGCCACAGGAAACCCATATCATCGGTGACTCCACCCTCAGCTATACGCTCAGCTACTACACATTGGGCGACCGACTGCTGAAAACCGCCTCAGGGCCGTCGTATGACGCTAAAAATCCCAC
>JAEEGL011203717.1_pt1 | contig 11468 bp, 9 predicted proteins | sample 9134231 | NCBI WGS metagenome assembly JAEEGL01 (sample SAMN16246548, study PRJNA631951) | gut metagenome | biome: gut microbiome; feature: rumen; material: fiber-attached | host: Bos | place: Iran: Karaj | collected 2018-10
CTACGTGGGTGTCAAAGGATATGGCAACCTTGTGTATACTGTCTGCAAGAGCCATGTACTGGGCATCGGTAAGGTTGAGGGCTCCGCTCTTTTTGCATTTTCCGCAATGTTCCTGAGCCTGTGCTCCGCATACACACAGCAAAGTCAGCGCTGCAACTATAACAAGTGTTCTTTTCATAAGTATTAATGAATAAACTGTATTCTATAAGTTAATGCCCGGACTGTCAGTTGACCGACTTGCGGTGCCACCACTTCATCGAGATTGAAAGAAGTATCAGCACAGCGCTGAATATAAGGCAGATCCACATCAGAAGCCCTCCCCATCCGGCGGTAAAGGCAATCGGGACAAGCGTGATGAGGATGATTTCCACAGGCGCAATCGGAAGATAGGCCAGGGCGTAGTCGTCCATGGTCTTGCTCTTCATCTGAGGATCCACGATTCTCTCGAGGGCGATTCCCATAGCCATTGTGCCGGTCCACCATCCCCAGGCGAAGATGGAACGCTCGAACCAGAAGCTCGGGCTGAGCCTGCGGCCAAAATAGAAGGTTATGGCAAATACCACAAGCACTCCCACCAGAACCAGAACCAGCAGAGGAAGCCAGTACTGGACCACCACTCCGAGCTTTATGGAAGCCACGCCGCAGGTGACAAGCAAATCGGTGAAGAAACTGCCCTCCCTCTGAATGGTCTTGTGACTGATGAAGCCGGAAACTTTTGTACGGTCCAAAAACAGCTTGAGAATCAGTCCGGCCACAAAGGCGCAGGAGAAGACCGGCAGCTCAAGCCCGCTGTAAGGGGCCGGAAGGTCGCTGCACCAGTTCTTGACCGCAACGCTTAGGGCATAACCCGCAAAAGCCACCATAAACACCAGGGCAAAGTGGAAAGTCAGGTGCTCTATGGAGATGGAGGAGGTTGTAGCCTGCCCCAGGGAATCTCTCTTGCCTTCCGGAAGAAGACCGGTCCTCAGCTCCGGAGGAAGATCTTTAAAATCGGCGATGAACTTGGTGTGCTTGTGCCTGGCTCCCCATTTTATAATGAACAGGCCGACAATAATGGCCATAATGACTCCGGCGGTGGCTGTAGTCATTCCAAGAGTCATGGCGTCGTCCCACTTAAGACCGCCCTCCAGATTCTCGAAGGCGCTGCCGATGGCCGCAGCCGTTCCGTGTCCGCCGTAGAAACCGGTAGGAAGCATTGCTCCGAACGCGCTGTTAAGGTCCGGCCAGATGGTCTTGAAAAGGTAGATACCCAAAAGACCCATAATTCCCCACTGGAGCAGCATACCCAGCTGCGCGTACACCCACATCGGGCCGACTCTGGTGACAACTTCCTTGACGGTTGTCTTCTGCGATGAAAACGGCAGTGTGGCAAACACCAGGGCTATAAGGACAGCGGCGTAGGAAGAAAGGTTTCCTGAAAACGGAAGCCATCCCGCACCGTAAGGCCCCAGACCCAGGCCCAGAAGACCCGCTATCAGGCTAGGCGGTATAAAAAGCTGCTGTACAATCTTTACTTTAACCCTTATAAGCTTTCCTATAAGCAGAAGGACCGACAAGAGGCCCAGATCCACCAGAAAAGCCCAGGGAGTAAACCCTTCAAATTGAAAGAAACTGTTCATCGCTGCAAAATAATGTTCAAATGTACAAAAAAAAGAACGAGTTTTGCAGTGTAGATTGTAGCCCGATGAGAAGGAATTCCTGCATATTGTTCCTGGCGACGGCCATTCTTGCGGTATTTCTGCCGCAAGGGCTTCTTTATGCCCAGGACCCGAGAGTTCTGCCTGAAACCGGAAAATCCGACATTGAAAAGACTCTGGAAGAAAAGAGAGAGCTGGAAAAGCGGGTGGAGCGGAAACAGAAGCGCCAGCTCAAGATGGAAATAGACCAGGCCCGGAGAACTTTCTCGGGAGGCGGATATGCCGTAGGATATCAAGTGACGGATGGCGACACCATTTTTCTGGACAGGCTCCCGCCGGTTTTCAAGTTTGACAGGATGAAGGGTAACCGCAGCGGGCGTTCCTGGAGAAAGTACAGGAGACTGGTCTACAATTTCAAGAAAGTCTATCCTTACGCCCTCCAGGCAAAGGATATCATCCACGAGGCAGACAGCGTGCTCGCCAACAGCGACTTTTCCGCCCATCAGAGAGAAAAATACATCTCCCAGTACCAGAAACAGCTGTTCTCCCAGTTCGAGAAACCCCTCAGAAAAATGACCATCAGCCAGGGAAAACTGCTGATGAAGCTCATAGACAGAGAGTTGGGAAGAACATCATTCTATATCATAAAAGAATATCGCGGAAGACTGGCGGCCGGATTCTGGCAGACAGTTGCCAGAGTGTTCGGCAACGACCTCAAAAAACCGTACGACAGGTTCGGGGAAGACCGTATGGTTGAAGACCTGATCCTGATCTACAACTCAGGGGCGTTCGATTACCTGTATTACTCTATGTTCAACGAATAGGAGAACTGCTCGCGGCGGAGAGTCTCTCCGTCAAAAACCAGATAGTCAGGATTGTGAATCCAGTCGCCGAGAATGGAGATATCCCCTCCTCCCGGAACTTCCTGTGTGAAGGAAAGATGGTAATGGCCGAAGATGAAATGGTCCACCTTCTTGCCTTCCTGAAGCTTTGACTGGTAATCTGCAGCCCAGCGGACGCTGTCTTCAATAACTTTTTCGCGATACTTTTTCTGGGACTCGTCGTCTTCTCCCTTGTATCTTGTCAGGCGGTTGTGCCGGCTCCAGCTGTGCCCCAGAAGGAAAGCCCATCTAGGATGGATTGCGCTGAAAAGAATCTGGAGGAAACGGCATTTGAATATGGACTGGAGAAACCTGTAGGAACGGCTTTTGTCCCAGAGGCCGTCTCCGTGTCCAAGGCAGAAACGTGTGCCTTCTATCTCCACCTCCCACGGCTGAGTCTGTATCTCGACCCCGATTTCTTTCTGGAGGTAACTGTAAGTCCAGATATCGTGGTTGCCGTTCATGAAACTGATTTTCACCCCGCGGTCAGCCAGGTCGGCCAGAGCCCCCAGAGTGCGGGTGAAACGTCTTGGAATCACGTTCTTGTATTCATACCAGAAATCGAAAATGTCACCCAGAAGGAAAACCTGCGATGTCTGGGGCGGGAGATTCTTCAAAAACCCGGCAAAGGCCTTTTCCCTGGCCTCGGGGTTTTTATAGTCCAGTCCCAGATGAGTGTCTGCTATGAAATACCAGAGTCCCATTTATCTTATGGCATACGGAAGCACTATGCAGAGCACGCCTGCGATGAAGCAGTAAACGGCAAAGCCCCACAGGCGGAACTTCTTGAGCAGCTTCACCATCAGGGTGCAGGCAAACAGTCCGGAAACAAATGCCGCTACAAAGCCGCACAGGACAGGAATGTTGAGGAAATTGCCAGCGTCCTGGCCCTTGAATATCTTTATAAGCTCAAGGAATGCCTCGCCGAGAATCGGGATAATAACCATTATGAAGACGAACTGAGCCAGAGAGACTCTTCTGACCTTGGCCATCAGACCGGTTGCGATTGTGGAGCCGGAGCGTGAAAGGCCAGGAAGCACTGCAAGGCTCTGGGCAACTCCCACCAGGAAAGCCTGCCAGTAGTTGATTCCGTTCTGGAAAGAGAATATCTTCCTTCTCTCCGGACCGGTAGCGTTTTCCGCAACAGTCATCCTGTCTGCAATCTTCTGCTCCTTGTCTTCAGCGTCCTTGCCCTTCTTGAGGTCTCTTACAGCAGAGATGATCTCGCTGATAAGAAGAAGGACGGCTGTAACTATCAGGCAAATGCCAACTACCAGAAGAGGATTCCCCGTATGGCGGGCTATTCTTTCTGTATCAAAGATTCTCTCCACCCAGTCCTTGAAGAACAGGCCCACTATCAGAATAGGAATCATCGAGACCAGAATTTTCAGGATATAGTCTTTCTCGCGATTCATTCCCTTGGCAAAAGCGCCTTTGCCCAAATTAAAAACAGGCTTCCAGAAAATCACCAAAGTACTGAGGACGGTTGCCACGTGAACGGCAATGTCGAAGGCCAGATTGCCCTCTCCGCCAATACCTAAAGTTTCCTGCATTATTGTCAGATGTCCGCTGCTGCTTATAGGCAGAAACTCGGCGATTCCCTGTACCAGACCTAAAATCAGGCCATGCCACCAGTCCATCATAATCTATTGCTTTTCTGTTCCTTTCTTGTTTCTGTGCATTATGGCGAAAACCACCAGGCCGCAGCCCAAGAGCATAACCACAGGCGCTATGTATAATCTCCTGACACTGAAAATCTCGGGAGAATAAACAGAAGGGTCCTTGGCTCCGCCTCCTGCAAGCAGGATGTAGCCCAGTACCATAACTGCAAACCCTATCGCCATCCACCAAAGGTTCCTCTTGGGAAGCGCAAAATTCTTGTTGTTTTCTGCCATAATCTTATCGTCAAATATAAAGCCTGTCCACAGACATGGCTGTCATTTTTCTAACTGTCAAAAACGTGCACACCAGACACAACAGCACACCCAACACCAGCAGTCCGGCGCCGCAATATAGGAAAGTTTCCGTTCCGATGATTGAAGAAAGCTGAGGAATCTGCTTTCTTGCCGCCGCCTGGGCCGCGTAAAGACCGCCTGCGGCAATCACTCCGCCCAGAGCTCCCTGCAATACGGAATTGAGAAGGAACGGCCTCTGTATAAAGCCTCTGGTAGCCCCCACAAGCTGCATCGTGCGCACCGCGAAACGCCTGGAGAAAATGTTGAGCCTGACCGTGTTGTTAATCAGCACAACTGAAATCACCGCCAGAAGCGCGATAAAGAACACGAACGCCACAGACATTCGCCTGAGGTTGCGGTTAATGGATGAAATCATGTCTTCCTGGTACTCCACCCCGTCCACCATAGGGTCCTCGCACAGAAGATCCTTCAGTACAGAGATGCTGTCCGCCTCAAAGTACTCCTCTTTCAGCTGAAGCTCCACGCAGGCAGGAAGCGGGTTTGTTTCAAACTCTTCCAGAAAATCTTCGCCCAGAAGCTCCTTCATCTCCTGGGTTCCCTGCTCCTGGGTTTTAAGCTCGGCAGACAGGACCTGAGGCATCTTTGCCAGGTTCACAGAGAACTGCTCGGCCTGGGCCGGAGACACGCTTTCGGCAAGAATCACGGAAATTTTCACGTTCTCCTTGAAATAAGCCGATATCCTCCTGACACTGAAAAACAATACGGCAAACAGCCCCACTATGAAAAGAACAAGCGAGATGCTGATTACCGACGAAATATATGAACGCCAAAACCTTCGGCGCAAGATTCCCTTTTCCTTCCTGTCCATTTAATCACCAAAGATATAAAATCAGACCGAATAGTTAAAAATTTTTGTTATCTTTGCATAAACTATTTTACGGATGAAAGCGCCTGTCAGAATATTATACATCAGTTCGGAGATTACCCCGTACATTCCGGAGAGTCCTTCGGCAATAGTAGGAAGGTATATGCCTCAGGCTGCACAGGAAAGCGGATTCGAAATAAGGTCGTTTATGCCTAAGTACGGCTGCATAAACGAGCGCCGCAACCAGCTTCACGAGGTTATCAGGCTTTCCGGCATGAACATCGTGGTCAACGAAGTGGACCGCCCTCTTGTAATCAAGGTTGCATCCATTCCTCAAGCCAGGGTACAGGTCTATTTCATCGAGAGTGAAGATTATTTCAAGAGAAAGTTCATCTTCAGGGACGAGAAGGACAAATTCTTTGCCGACAGCGACGAGAGAGCCATTCTCTTTGCCAGAGGCGCGCTGGAAACAGTCAAGAAACTCAGATGGCAGCCTAATATCGTGCACTGCAGCGGCTGGATCTCCAGTCTGGTTCCTCTCTATCTGAAGAAACTCTTCAAGGCGGACCCTATCTTCACTGACTGCAAGGTGATAGTTTCCCTGTATGACGAAATCAACAAAGAGCGCTTCTCGTCTGACTTTGCCAAGAAAGTGCTTTCCGGCAACCTCAAGCCGGCAGACGTAGACCTGCTGAACACCCCTACTGGCATAAATCTTGCAAAATTGGCTGTAAAATATGCAGACGGTGTCATTTTCGGCAGCAAGAACGTAAGCAAGGAAGTGGTGGACTTTACGGCAAAAGAAAAGAAACCGTCTTTGGCGTTCTCAGAGATAACAGAAGGCAACACGGCTGCATATACAGGCAAATACATTAAGTTTTACGGAAAATTTTTGAAAGAGTAATGCATTCATTTTTCAAGGCTGCAGCCTTAACATTTGCGATATCCATATCTTTTTTTGCCTCATCGTGTATAGAAGTTGACAAGACCCTGGGTGCCGGCAACATCCCGGACGACCAGGCACTGGTTCTCAAGACCGCGTCTTTCCATCTTCCGCTTCAGACCAAGATGATGGACAGTCTCCAGGCCCTTACCACAAGCTATGCTGTCTTGGGCGCGTTCAGGACCCCTGAATTCGGCCTGGCCCAGTTCTGCTTTGCCACCAACTACGCACCTTACTACACCCAGAAAAAGATTAATCTCGGAAACGACAGGAAAATCAAGGAAATATACCTGACCATTCAAAGGACATCCACCACAGTGATGGACCAGAGTCAGAAAAGCCTTCCTCAGAATATCAGGGTATACAGGATGAACCGCTCCGTAGACACCACATCCAGATTCGGATATCTGAAAGACTCGGACTATAACCACACGCAGATAGATACTGGTAGCGTTGTCTATACCGGAGGCGACACTCTGAGAATCTGGCTCAAGAACAGTTTCGGCCAGCAGATCCTGAACGCCAGCCAGCTGGAACTGGACTCTTCCAGAATCTTTATGGACAAGTTCAAGGCCCTGCTTTTCACCTGCGACCCTCCTGAGGACGGAACCAACGGAGGAAGGCTGAATGTCCTGTCCACCACCAACGCCTATATAAACATAACGTTCTCCTTCCAGCCAACCTGGAAAAGCGGACTTGCAAGGAAAGACTCTGTCTTTGTGATTCCTCTGGCCGACAACACCTATACCCAGAACTTCTCCACGTACGAGTCCAAACCGCAGGAGAGCACAGCCCCAAAGGAATACGTGATGGTTGAAGGCATCGGCGGACTAAAGGCCTATGTTGACCCTATGGTCCTGAAAGACACTCTGGACAGATGGGTTGCAAAGCAAGGCTACGACCCGAAGAAAATCCTTATCGGAAAGGCCACATACAAGCTGCCTTTTGTCACCGACAATTCAACCGTGTCCTCGGTTAACTACTACTATCCTGCCAACCTGTATCCAAACAACAAGGAATGGGACACTAAAGGCTCTTTCTACTATTACGCTCCACTGGAGGACGTTTACACCACGTCAAACAACGCCGGAGACATAAACAGGTCTTTGAGCTGCTATATGGGAGACATCTCCAGCATGATCCAGAAGCTTGTCATCAACGACAGGGCAGACATTCAGTCATCCTGGAAGAAATACGCCATCTGGTTCTCTCCTGTAAACAAGTCAACATCCAGCAACATTTACTCAACCAGTTCAACCACATCCTACTCCACTGACGCGTCTTCTTATTTCATAGGAAAACTGAACGGGCCGCTTCACGCCAACTACCCGAGAGTGGAAATCATTTACGCGGTGATGAACGACTGATAGCACAGGCGAAGGAATAAAAAAAGGGACTGGCCGAAACCAGTCCCTTTCTTTTTGTGCTGAAACATCTCTTAGAAGAGGAGTCTCAGACCGAACATCATTCCCCAGGTAGAGCTTGTTGAAACAGTCTTCTTCCAGGAGTTTGCACTGTAGAAGTTGTCGATAACACTCTGTGGATCGTTAGCAGTTGCTGAAGCGTTCAGCCTGAAGCTTGGAGTACCGCCAGCGTTGTTAACGAAGGTCAGAGGACGAAGATTGTCATAGCTCTGGTTGGTCATGCTCTTGTAAGCACCCCACTTCTTGTTCAGAAGGTTACCTACATTCACGATATCCAGGCTGGCCTGGAGGGTGAATCTGCGGTTAGTTCCGAAGTTGGTGAAGATATCCTGCATGATCTTGAAGTCCCATCTGTTGTGCCAAGGAGCAACGTATGCGAATCTCTTTGCATATTCTCCCTTGTGCTTGCGCAGATACTTGGTGTCGTTGATATACTGCCAGAAAGCAGCCTGTGCCATAGAAGCAGGAACAACAATATTGTGGGAAACACCACTGCCGTCAGTCCACTTGTAAGTGTAGTCAGCAAACTTAATGTCAGTAGCACTTCTAGGAATGTACATCAGGTCAGCTGAGTAGCCGTCCTTGTTCATGTCGTTTGAGTACATCCAGTTGCATCTTCCCTGAGCGCTTCCGGTGTAGAGGAGGGAAACGGTGGTTGCAAAATGCTTTGCCCACTCGAACCTGTAGGAAAGATTACCTACAACTCTGTGAGGAACTGCGAAGTTAGAGTAGCTCAGTTCAGGATCGTTGAGGTAGTTGATTACAGGGTTGGAGCTCCATGCTGAAGCAGCGGTTGAACCAGGGTTGGATGTAACGTCCTTTGCAATAGTATAGGTGTAAGCGATGCTTCCGCTAAGACCTCTGCTTGCATTCTTGGTCAGCTGAGCAGTCAGAGAGTTCTGGAATCCCTTGTTGGTATTGGTAAGGAGCATTGCTGAACTTACATTGCTGTTTATCTTCTGGTTTGTCCAGTAAGCTCTGCGGTCTGAACCTGAATAGAAGCCGGCTGGAAATTCCATATTGATATTCTTCTGCATTACTGCGTTGAGGTCCTTGGTGAAGATTTCCTCAAGAGTGAATACCATGTTCCAAGGAAGCTCAAAGTCAACAGCAAGGTTGGTTCTCCATACCTGTGGCATGCGGAAGTCCTTGTCAACCTCGCAGAGAGCAGGGCTGTTAGGAAGCTTGCCTGGAGTAGTAGGAAGGAGGGTCGGGTTGTTGTCGATCTGCTTCCTGAAGTCAGGATTGAACTTGATGCCGGCAGCTGCAAGCTTGTTGACATCGGTGATCAAAACCTCAGGAGACTGGATCATTCCGGAACCGTTAGGCTGGTTGGTGTACCATACGAATGGCAGGAAACCAGTGAACAGGCCGGTACCACCGCGCACCTGAACGCTTCTGTCACCCAGAACATCCCAGTTGAAACCAATTCTTGGAGAGAACTGTACTCTGCTCTTAGGCCACTTGCCGCTCTCGATGCTGTAGTTCTTGGCAGCCGGTTCGCCTACTGAATAGTGGTCTCTCCACTTGTTGTTCCACTTGTTGAACTTGAATGCGTCAACCTCAGCGTTGGAGTCAAGCTTGTTGTGGTAGATAGGAAGCTCAGCCCTCAAACCGTAAGTCACCTTGAGGTTGTCAGATACTTTCCACTCGTCCTGAGCGTACAGGGAAGCCATACCGAATGACAGCTCAACACCTGGTTTCTCGCCTGCGGTGTAGGCGTACTGGATAGCAAATGCTGTAGGAGTTGCTCCTGCATAGAAAGCTTCCATACCGTCTGCATAGGTAATTCCTGTAGCAGGGTCCTTGGTTCCGTTGTAGTTGTATCTGTAGTAAGAAGTACCCTCTCTCATGTAGTTGTTCTTGAAGTAGAGCAGGTCATATCCTGCGCCGACAGTGATGGTGTGGGCGCCGAGGGAGAATGACAGGTTGTCCTTCAGAGAAAGGGTATTGTTGATTACGTCGTTGTTGTAGGTGAAGAGCTCGTATCCGAATGACATGTACTGGTCACCGCCCTTGTAGATATCTACAAACGGGAACTCGTCAGAATCGGAAGTTCTCTTGTCCTCGATCATGGTGTAAGAAGCCAGGAAGTTGTTGGAAACCTTGCCCCAGTTGGAGTTCAACTCGGCGGTGATACTTCTTACTGTATTCTCAAAGCCGTACCATGCGTTCTGGAAAGCGATAGACTGGGCTGAAATACGACCTGAACCTCTTGGATTTGGAGCTGAAGTAGCGTTGGTCAGAACGTCTGAAGTTCCAACAACCTCGTTGTAACGGAGGGTGAACTTGCTGGACTTGGATACGTTCCAGTCGAGTCTTGCCAGGATCTTGTGGTTCTTCTCCTCGAAGTTGCGGAAGTTCTGGTAAGGGCCAGCCTCATATCCATAGGTGGAAAGGAGGTAGTCGTGCATCTTCTGAAGGTCGTTGACAGTTGTACGGGAAGTTCTGGTGGCGTTGTCTGCAACACCGCTGGTGCTAGGCTCCCAAGAACCTGAAGGCTTGGTGGTCTTCTCATACTCGCCGCTTACAAAGAAGAACAGCTTGTCCTTGATGATAGGACCGCCGAGAGTAACACCGTAAGTCTGGGACTTCGCATCGTGAGCTCCTGCAACCTTGCTGTTTCCAACCTTGTCTCCTGTGAAGGATTTAGGACGGAAATAAGTGTAGACACTTCCTGTGAACCTGTTGGTACCACTCTTTGTTACGGCATTGATGGAAGCGCCGGTGAACTGGCTCTGACGGATGTCAAACGGTGCCAGGTTAACGGTGATTTCCTCGATAGCGTCCAGAGCGATAGGCTGAGCCTGTCCACCAGGGAGAATCTGGGTGGTGCTAAGACCGAAGTTGTTGTTGAATGCGGCACCGTCGATGGTGATGGTGTTCATTCTGTTGTCCCTTCCGCCGAAGGATGTTCCGTTGGCCTGAGGAGTCAGCTTGGTGAAGTCGGTGATACCTCTGCTGATAGAAGGAAGCTGGCGCAGCTGTGCGGTGCTGATGTTGGTGGAAGCACCGTCCTTGTCAGAGTTGAGCATCGGGTTGACAACGCCGCCCTTGACAACGATAGCGTCCAAAGCGACAGCCTGCTCGCTCATGGTTATGTTGCGGACAAAGTTCTCACCCAGTTTCAGGTAAGCACCCTCTGTCTTAGCGTCAGCATAGCCAAGAAGAGAAGCTGTAACTTCGTAAGGACCTCCTACACGCATGTTAGGGATACGGTAATTACCTTTGTCGTCGGTAATGGAGTAGTACTTGGTACCAGAAGGAGTGTGGGTGGCAATAACGGTTGCACCGGCAACTCCAGTTCCGTCCTTTTCGCTTACCTTGCCGCTCATGGAGGATGTTGTTACCTGAGCGTAAACGCTTGAAGCAACGAACAAGCTCAGAGCCATCAAGGCAAACAGCTTAATTGTTTTTTTCATAAAATTAAAATATAAGGTTTTGTTGATTTTAAGTTTGCTTTGTTTCAACAGGCGAAAATACAAAATCTCATAGAGATTTCCCAACAAAAAAACTGTAAATCAAAATTATTTGCATTTCTGTTGCTTGGTATGTAAAAATATGATACTTTTGCCGCCGATTATAAACACAGGTGGACAGATTTGACTGCTTGCAACCACGCTAAAAAATGCTAAAACGAACCGGGGACGGAGTTTCTTCCCACCCACTTCAGCACAAAGTCAGATCATCCGCCATAGACAAATTATTGTTATGGCATATTTATTTACATCAGAATCAGTGTCTGAAGGACATCCAGACAAAGTTGCGGACCAGATTTCAGACGCTATACTCGACCAGTTCC
>JAEEGL012266388.1_pt1 | contig 11468 bp, 14 predicted proteins | sample 9134231 | NCBI WGS metagenome assembly JAEEGL01 (sample SAMN16246548, study PRJNA631951) | gut metagenome | biome: gut microbiome; feature: rumen; material: fiber-attached | host: Bos | place: Iran: Karaj | collected 2018-10
CTTTCTTCAGCATCCATCTCATCCATTGTTAACATTACGGAAAGATCATCATCTCCTGAATCAAAATCATCGTATCCCATATAGCCACCTTCTTTGCTTATCTCAATACGTTCTTATCCTTCTATATTCCTTCATTCTGTTACGATGAATAGCACTGTTACTGTTTTAGATTTTCATATTCCTGAGTTGCCTTCTGCATTTCAGAAGCAGTAAATGCACAGAGCTTAACATCTATGTCATAATCAGGATAATCACTTACAAACTTCATGTATGCTCTTACACATTGTTTTGTTGACTCTGCGACCGGATTTGGAAGATTGCCGCCAAATATTCCAGAACTTATAAGCGGAAAAGAGATACTGTTGTATCCGTTGTCCTTCATTACGACCAGCGAGTTATAATATGCCTCAAACAGTTCCTTGAACGCTTTTGGCGTTACTGAGAAATTCGGACCAACAGCATGTATTATTGCTTTTGCATTTGTCATATTGAATGCCGGAGTTATTACCGCAGATCCGTCTTTGAGGGGTGTTTTATACTTTTTGCAGGCGTCTGTGAGTTCACTCATACCGGCTTTGGCAAAGATTACGCCGCATATTCCACCACCTGCCCATAATCCATCATTTGCTGCGTTTACCACGACATCAACATTCTGATCAGCACATGATGCATTTATAAGCTCAAATCTGCTCTTACCACTGCTCTCATCTTTTTGAGAATACTCAGTATTTAGTGTTTCATCAGATTTCTGATCAGGTTGTCTGTTTATGTGTCCTGTAACAGTAATAGCTATCGGACATGTCATCCTATCTTTGTAGTCATCTATTGTTGACATTTGATTTTCCTCTTTTGTTGTTTATGATTCCTTGTTATTTTCTTTTTCTTTCATTTCTCTGATCCGAGCCCATTGTGCCAGTTTTTTCTCATATTTTTCATCTATTGACATGGACTTGGTTGGAAGATTTTTATGTGATCGAGGTTTTGGTTCATTAATCTCTTTTGTCACAGATACCTTATTGCTTTCAATGGTTACTCTGTTATCTTCTATTACCCTCTCTTCAGGCAAATCTATCCAGTTTGTAAGTATCTTATCGGTACGCAACAGATCAAATCGTTTTATTATGTTAGATTCTTTGTATATATATGTACCGCTATCGTAAAACGCTACCACATTTGAACTGTTACTGATGATATCATTTATATCACCGTCATCAGCAAGTTGTTTATTGTATCTATCGCATAATTCCGGACATTTATCCTTCAGCAGACTGCCAATATCCTTAAAAACAATCCTATCAAACATATTCAAAGCAAAATACGGAGTGATCGTAAGGTCATTTGAATTTACATATATATGATTAAAAGTATCGATATCTACAATACTTCCATGAATCTTTCCGTCTCCGCCAAAGGATTTAACGTAATCAGATACTTTTTTCATGATTTTGCTATAAGTTACAGTTGGCTGTTCTATAGCAGAAATCACACGTAGCATGTTGTCATAATAGTATTCCAACGACTGCCTTGCCACTTTTTTCTTTCTTCCACCATCAAACACACAAACTACCAAACCGTTTTTATTCGTATGCTTATGTGACATAAAAAGATAATAGCCTCTGCGTTTGAGCATCCAAATACTATCATAGTCCTTCAGATTCAGAACCATGTCAACGTTACGACCGTCCATGAATTCCTGGTATTTGATGCCGTTTATTTCATATATACCATCTTTATAATGTTCGAAAATACAGTTCTTGGTTTCTACTGAGAAATACTTTAATCCTATGTTTTTTCCTGTATATCCGACCTGATTATCAGCATAAAGTCGTAAAGATCGGCCTATCTTTCTTTCATTATGATGGGTGTGACCGCTCACATATATCCAGTCAGGGCAGGGATCATCCAATGACCAATCTCCTAGCGGGTTATGTGAAAACATTATAACCTGTCTATCTTCTAAACAATTGGCCAGTTTCGAATGTATTTTTTCTAGCTTTGCACTTTCCTTGATCTCTCTGTTTCTCGCTTCTGATGGTGTCCATCCAAGGCCGTTTCTGTATATTCCTTTATTTGCATTAAAGGAATTATTACGCCCGGCAAACCCTGTTCCACCGACAAGGATATATCTTGCATTTTCAGTAAGTTTAATAACCTCTTCTGTGGATTTTTCCAGCAGGGACTCTCCATCGATTATATCCTCCGACAGAGTCTTATTGGTATCATTGTATAGCAGGAGTTCGTTATGCAGACAGGTATATCCATACTTGCTGGCTATGCTCTTATACCATTCAACAGCCTTTTGAGGAGAATCAAAATCCCAGTATTCATGATTACCAAGTATGAAAACAATATTCCAGAATCCCTGTGCATATAATTCGTTTAGAAACAGTTCGAAGACATAATGATTTGAAGAAACATCGCCTCCAATAAGTATTTTCGAGCAACTCCTATCCCCAAATACTTCGTATTTATATTTATCATATGAAGTTCTTAAATCCTGGACGACGTTCTTAACAACTTCTTTTATCTTATCAGCACTGTTTGCACCTCTCTTTAGCAGAATATGGCACAAATGAAGATCAGATATGTAAAAGAACGGTGTATTTTTAGAATGAAAATCATCGAGATCATCTCTGTCTCGAGTTGCAATTCCCGTCTGCTTAACGTTTGCAAGTTCGTTTTGTTCTAATGTTTTCTCAGAAGGTATATCTGAGTAATCCAGTTTTAACTGATCATCATTAAAGGATAACTCTATACGCTCATTTTCAATATCTTTAGTGGTTATATACTTAGATGTGATATTCTGAGTGTTATACTTTGACAAGTCAATCTCAGAGATATCAAAATCTCCCAGCTTTGCTCCCGAAAGGTCATAGTTTAACTCTTCTGCGAATTCATCAAATGAGAAGCACAATTTATATCCCTTTGGTAAATGAGTATATCCCTTGTAATCTATAAAGTACTTGGTTATCAGAAATACATTTTCACCTATATATTCCTTGCCGATCATGGAATCCTTGTCTGAAGGACAATCCTGTATGAGTTTACGTACCTCGGTCGGAAGACTCGATCTGCTCACCTCACCGTTTTCCAAAACCATAGTTCCTTTAAACCAGTCAAGCTGGTTTCTGTGAGTAATAGCTATAGACCTCATAGCGTCGACATGTTTCTGTCGTAAAACATCAGGAAAAATACTCAGATCACAATCGGGATGACGATAGATATAAAAAGGAACGAGCCACAAATATCCACCAGCATGGCGATGGTACCATGGATAGCAAATATATTTAAAATCGTGATGACCTTTGAGTTTTCTTTCTTTAATAACCTCCTTCTTTTCTTCGAATTCTTCGACGATCTTTCGAAACTGATCCTTATTTTCGCAGTTTTCAAGCATCTCCAAATAATCCCTTGTCAGATAGGCTATTTCAACATAAAGCTCTCGGTCAGAAGCTTCTATATTGTTCTCAAATATAGTTTGTAACTCTTTTTTATTTTCGTTATCTATCATGTTTTATTATTTTTTTTATTCTATTCTACCAGGTATCTTACAACTTAATTATGAGCCTCGGCGTATTCAATCTCTGATTTGGTACTCTCACCAATATAACCATCTACATTGATTACGAATATCTCATCATATATCTTAGGTATCAGTTCCATTACTTATTCCATATTTTTACCAATATATCTGCAAGCATATAAGCGCCCGCAAGAGCAAGTAATATGCTCCCTGCTATGCTTCTTCCTGTAGCAAAGAATATAATCCAGGATGAAGCAACAAATAAGTATGTAAATTTCATCTTCATATGAATCTTCTCCTTTCCGTTATTTATCAATAGAATGCCAGCTGTTTCAATCCCGGATCATTGCTCTCCAGCATGGTAAACATATAGTCAACTCTTCTTACAGCAGATCTTCTTGCTCTATTCTTGGCCTGTTTATAGTATTTCTTCTGTGCTCTGGAAGTCTGCGGAAGTTTCTTATAATCCTCTATTATGATAGGGCAGCATTCAAAAGGCGATTAACATTGTATACATTTTCAACTGATATAACCCATAGTTATATCCTTTAATCGAAGCAAACCTGAAGACTCTCAAGTTCTTCCTCGTATTTGCTCAGTTTATACTTGAATTCACGTAAAATAGGTATAATATATTCTCCCTCTTCTTCAGTGGATTTTTCATAATAGTCTTCAAACTGCAATATCTGCTGTTTATAAAAATCTATCTGATCTATCAAGAAGTATTCTCTGTCACTCATATAGCCTTCCTTCTGTAATTCGGTTAACCGAACCGCTTATAATAAAACGCGTTATAATCTTTCGATTTCTCCTTTGTAATTCTCCATAAGAGTCCTGCAGGTATTTACCCATTTCTTACAGTTATTACACGAAATGATCACATATCCGATATTGTCTTCCCAAGCCTTTGCTATGACTTCCATATCATCGCTCCCACAATAGGGGCATGTTGGCTTTTCGCCTTCAAATGCTTTCGCTAGTGCAGGCCACCATAATCTGAATTCTTTATCTCCACTTTTCTTTTTAGCCATTTATACTGCTCCGCTTTACAGATTTCTCTAATAGATAGCAACACTCTAATCCAGATACTCTCCGTAAATATAGTATTCTTTCTCGGCACCTGTTAATGCTGATCTTATTGCTTCTTCTCTCTTAAGATAGTCTTACTGTCTCGGGTTCTGTTTCGGCAAAATATACAAGACCTCCAAACGGTTGTGTATAACTGTCAATAAGGTCCTCCGTTTTCTTTTTAAGTTCACGAAGTTTTGAAGCAAACTCCTCTTTAGGTGCAGAAAGGACCTTATCCATCTCGTCATGGAAGATGTTTGCTATCTGCCATTTATAATACTCCTGATGCTGCGAGTTGTTTACAAACTCAAACTTCTGTATATAGTTGTCGAATATCTGTTGCATGTGCTCATTATTCATTGCCGGCTTCCTTTCTTGCTGTCAGTCCTCTTTTTCATCTAGTGGTTTTCCGCATATCGGGCAGAACTTAAATCTGGGATCAGCTGTCATATACTCACAACTGACACACTTCTTTATCATATATGGCCTGTTTTCATTCTTTAAAACAGCCTGCTCCTCTTCTTTGGGTTCATCAACTTTACTTAGATCTATAGAATCAATATATTTCTTTATTACTTCTATGATCTGATCACCATATCTGTTAATCCTTGCTTCTCTGAATCCATGAACGGTAAGCAGCTGACTTCTGGTCACGGGAAGGTTCTCACATAGATCGATCAGCGATTTATCCTGAAAAACAGAGTATGGAGGAACGCTTTCCTTTTTTGATATCCTCATTCTGAGACTGCGCAGTTCTTTTCCCAGCCTGTTAACCTGGCTGCAATGAACTTTCCAGGCCTCATCCGAGTAATTTACTAATCGTAAACGCTTTGACTCATAAGCTCTGTTTTCCTTATCATCATTGTCACTATCCAGTACCTCATCGGGCTCATCTGTTGTCTGGATCTGAACTTCCTCCCAGTCAGTTCCATCACATGATATACCGATGATCCTGAATTTCTCCTTAATCCCGTCATCACGGGTATACGACACTGTATCTCCTAAGTTTCTTCCTTCTATGGCTTTCCCAAGTCTGGAATTCAGGCTGATCGTATCAAACCCGTCTCCGCCCAAAGACAGTACCTGTTCGGATTTCATATAGTAGTGTCCTACATGAACATCACCACCGATATAGTGTGTCTTCATGCTCTGTTCTATGATACGGTACGTAAGTATCTCTTTATTTGCATAATCCCATAGCTTTACATAGCAGTTGTTTTTTACTTCCATATTATTCTTATTCGTATACCTCATTTATTATTCAATTATCACATAGGCTATGATCTGTCCTTCATCTGTTTCTTCAATATTCACAGATAACATATCTCCCATGTGACATCCAAAATCCTGATCTGGTTCATTTAACAGTTTTCCTATTATCTCATGATCTGACAGTCCTTCTATCCTTACCCAGCAGCCTTCCGATTCAAGTCCTTCCTTTGCCAATACTATGAAAACATCATCAATAAACTCCGGATGTCTGACATTATCTAAAAAATCAAATCCTCTGGATTCTTCGATCTCATCAGAGGCAAGATATGCATTAAGCATTTTTATCTTGTCTTCATGCAATGCCATGAGCATTTCCGCATTATTTGACATGTTGTAGAGCGCATTCTCTTCAACAGCTTCTGCCCGTATAAATGCTCTGATCTCAGCGTTTCCCTCAGCCGTGGAAACGTAACCTTCATCATCGTTTATCTTTCCTGCTTCAAGTACCTCAAAGGTAAAGCCGGCTTCATGATCTATATATCCATATACCAAAACGCTGTTCGCATCCTCATGCCCGGGAAAGTCTTCTATAATCTGCTTCAGATTGTCAGTCAGCTCAAGTACTGTAAAATTATGATATAACGGTCTGAATCCCAGATCTTTGTATGTCATGTGATTTTCTCCTCGTATTTCATCATATGCATAGCCTGTTATGCATATGACTTATAATATTTCTAGTCCCACATTACTATTCCATCTTTTGCTTCATTTATCTCTCCGCATTCAGGACACGCAAGGCTTTCAAGTTCACTGTCTTTTGCCTTATGCATCCTGCCACCGCATTTATCACATCTGTGATAATATCTCCTGCAGGCAGTGTATTCATCAAGCATCAGTACATAGCCTGCTTTCATATCTGCCTTTGCTGATCTTAAAGCTTCATCATTATCTTTTGGCTTATATACTGTAGGGTCCTTGTCCACTTTCCAGTTATTGCAGTTTCTGCAGATATATACGAAATTCTCGGCACTTACAGCTGCACAGGGTGTCTCTTTGAATACTTTTGCCTGTTCTTTTCCGTACTTGCCGTTTTTTATGTCTTTAACAAGATCCCTATATACCTGCGGATACAAATAACCTATACCTTCACCTGCAAAATACCTGTGGCCGCAGGCTTTGCATACGTACCTTCTTCCATACCCCATATGATCACTCTCCTATCCGAGTACTCTCTTAAACACTTCGTAGTTTTCGCTACCTCCCGGAGGACAATATACAGCAAACTCCACATGTTTAAATATCTTCGGGAACTCCTGTAATGCAACCTTATATGCCCTTGCTACAACATTGGGATCATTATGGAAGGCTCCACATCCGAATGCCCCAAGCACAAGAACATCTGCTTTTTTTGATGCTGCAACCGTAAGCATATGTATCGCTCTTTTTACATGATATCCAAACAGTTCAGCATCTGACATTGAAGTCCTATTCCCTACAAGTGCTACGAACGGATTCGCTTTCTGGCTTAAGTTCGGAGCTGCTATCGTGATAACATCCACTGTGACCCAGTCTTCCTTAGGCATACGCTTCGGTAGATCCTCGTCAGTCTTGCATATTATCACGCCCTCTGTGTAGATAAGCGCATCAGATGCTTTGGGTGAATTAAGATCATGATGATGTTTATAATATGAATCTCTTAATGTCTTTCTGTATAAAAGCGGATACAGTGTTGATGTTCTGCAGAGACACTCCTCCTGGGCAGAACTTCCTTTTGTCACTCCACCGCCTGCCTGAAATGCGTTGGCAAAGTTCATTACTGCTATCTTTGCATCAGGGTACTCCCTTCTTAGGTTCATTGCTGCTTCATAGCTTCTGTATCCAGTCACTGTTATCTTTGTTTCCTGCTTACCCTCTATGTCATATTCTGGGTAATCATCCTCAAAATATACGTCAGTATTGTGTTTTGCCTGTGCCACGGATAAGGACAGATTAGGATCTGAATTGATCCAGTTTATGGTATCCTGAAACACTTCAACTCGTTCTTCTCTTGTAGACATACCGTAGCCCTCCTATTTACCTATCGCTTCATAAAACTCATGCAGGATCTCTTTGAATTCACCGGGAAGACGTTTTTCACATTCTTCTTTCATATCATCAGGTACCCCATAAAATGCTTCCCCTATACTACCTGCTATGCATGTAAGTGTGTCACAGTCTCCTCCGAGAGATACCGCTGTTCTTATCACATCTTCAAAGTCTGTTCCCTCTAAAAAAGCTGTTATCGCCTCGGGTACAGTCTCCTGGCAGCTCTCTACATGATGATAAGTCGGTCTTATCTCATCGCAGGTACGACTGAGATCATATTCGAAATTATCGATAATATACTTCTTTATCTCATCCTTGTCAGCATGATTTCTTGCCATGTAAATGGCTGAGGCAACTGATTCAGCTCCCTTTATTCCTTCAGGATGGTTATGCGTTACTTCTGCTGACCATCTTGCAACTTCTCTTGTTCTTTCAATGCTGTCAAAGAACCAGCCTGCAGCTGAGACTCTCATAGCTGAACCATTCCCGTAACTGCCGTATGGATGCGGGTTTTCAGCTATGAGCCACATGGCAAATCTGCCACCATATTCACCTTCAGCATAACGATTTCCAATATCTCTGATCCACTTTACAAAAGCTGTTTTGTATGTTTCCTCATCAGCATCTTTTCCTGCTTCTAAAAGTGCTTTGGCTATTGCCAGAGTCATGGCTGTATCATCTGTATATCTTACCCATTTTCTCTTATCAAACAGTTCAAAGTCCTTTGTTTTATCACCCTGATCAAACTCATAAGGTGCGCCTATCATGTCACCAAGTATTGCTCCGTACATATTGGTTTCTCCTCTCTAAATGTTTCTTACACTCCTATCATACATAAGTGACTGGAACTGCCGGTCGTTTCTCAGACAACCTGCAGTTAAAGATTCATCAGAAACCGCACATAGGCAGGATCAGCATGATATTTCTTTGAGATCTCTTCTACTATTTCATCCTCAGACAGATCAGAGTCATAATAATTCTTTATCTCGTTTAATATCATTCCCTTCTGAGCCCTTCTTTCGCGTTCCATCCTTTCGTAATCATCAGTATCGTAAATGTCATCTGTATCAGGCTCTTCACAGTCGTTATCATCACTATCATCTTCTTCGCAGTCATCTTCTTCACATTCGATAAGTTCAGGCTGTTCAGCAAATACCTTCTTTTTGTGTTTTCTTCGATATTCCTGTATGCTTGTCCCTGTTATCTTGCATATCAATGCTATGATACCGATCGCTATACATCCCGCCACTGCTGCTCCTATAAGCGCTATTACAAGCACATGGAAACACAGAAGCAGAAAACCTCCTGCTATCGCAACACATAGAAGTATTATGGAACCTATAAGAAGTATAATCATCTGATCTCACCTCTCGCTGCGACTGCGTATTACCTGTCTTAGCTGTACATCTTTGCTCTTGCCTTTATCTCATCCCTGAATTTCATTACTACATCTTCAGGACCAGCGATCTTGACATTATCTCCAAGTGCGAATACCCATCCGAAAAACTGATCACTCAGTGCCACTTCGACACTTGTTATAGAATATCCCTTATTTGTCGACGGATGGATCATGATATCCTTACCAAACCTGTCTAAAAGAACACCCACAAAATCGTCCTTGAACTCCAGCTTTACGCTTGTTCTGTCTCCGTGGAACATACGAAAACTCATTTTTGAGTATTTAACAAGATCAAAATTCTTAAAAGCATCTTTACCTACACGCTTATCATCAAGGATATTGATGCTCTTCATCTTATCAACCCTGAAGTGTCTTACATAACCTTCTTTCTCATCGTAGGCTATCATGTAATAATTCTCATCATCCCATGTAAGTGCCCACGGACTCATAACATAAGGCTCATCCCTTCTTGGTACAAGCTTCTTTTCTATCGTCCACTTCAGGTATTTGAACTCTATCTGCTTATCCTGGGCAATTGCTCTGTGGATATCATCAACCAGGTAATAGATACTCTCGTTCATGGTCTTTACTCTGCCCTGTACCATCACCTGTCTCTTTAACTGCTTAGCTTCATATTCACTTACCATTTCTGTAAGCTTCTTTATAAGTTCATTGGACTTCTTCTCGGTTATGAACTTTGATGACTGTATGGCATCAACAAGCAGTTTCAGCTCTGCTATGTCAAATTTCTTGTTGCTGACAAAGTAGTAATAGTTTCTGCCGTCTTTTTCTCCCGTCACTTCAAGCCCGAATCTCTTCAACTCCTTAAGATCATCATACAGACTCTTTCTGTCTGCCGTAACATCATATGCCTCAAGATATTTCTGTATCTGTGGCAAGGTGATCTTATGATCCTCATCAGTCTTTTCCAGCATGATCTGACTTAGATAATAAAGCTTCAGTTTCTGATTTGTTCCCCTTGGCATAACAGGCTCCTTTCTATGTGGTATGCAAACTGTTTAGTTTGATTATACCATCTATAAGCCTATTAAGGGAATTTTATAACACAGTTATTATCTCCTGCTTTCAGCTGCCAACATACTAACTATTAGGCAGGGAATTGCGATTTCGGGTGCAAATATCAATGTAATCAACATAAATAAGGACATATACGATCTCCTTTCTTTGTAGACCCTTTATCTTCCTTTGACTAAAGTTTACTTCGAAAGGTGTCCTATAAAAAGTCCTCAATCACTAATATGCACATCACAGTTATGTAAACCATTTGCCGATACAATATAAAACCGCAATGATTTAATCTTCATTGCGGTTTCCGTATAGATACACTATTTAACTATTTTCCGTTAGTCTTCATATATGGACTGTTTCCTTTCCATATCCAAATACTACTTCAAATTCATATTATAATCGGTTTATTAATCGTAAAAACTCTTCCTTCTCACTATCAGAGAGAGCATTGAACAAAGAAAGCACTCCCTGCACTTTACATTCATGTAGTTTCTCCTCAACATTAGCAATGGCTTGTTGTACTCTTTTTGTGGTTTTACAAGAAACATAAGATGGCATACTTCTGAGTTTATCAATATAAAGTGTACATTGTTGAGCATCTAAAGAATCGAGTTTTTCAGCGGGTTCCAATGTTTTAGTTATCCATTGCTGCTCCTCTTTAGATAGTTTCCCTTTAACTTCATTTAACGAATCAAGATAAACTCTATCATATGGATCTTCGCAATTTGTCAAGGCGATTAACCCTTCAACTTCATCTAAAGTATTAGGAATTTCTCCAATTTTCGACTTCAACGCTTCAATCTTTTTTGCTATAGCTTCCAGATGCTTTATTACATCTTCTTCAAAATGATATGTAAGCAATTCTTGCATATTATCATTAAGTGCTAGCAAATCATCGAAATTTTCAACCGATTCAATCTCGTCATCTACTGACGAAACCATTTTAAGTAATTTTTTCTTTCGTTCGGCTAAACGTGAACAAACATCGAAAACCTTATCAATGAACGGCTCCTTAATTGAATTCGGCATATCTGCCTCATTAAAGAATTTCTTCCATCCTTCAAATTTAACGATTCTTTCAGCACATTCACCATAGTCTATTCTTGAAACATCACTATATAAGGCACATTCTTTTTCAAACTCTCCTATTGC
>JAEEGL012348296.1_pt1 | contig 11468 bp, 5 predicted proteins | sample 9134231 | NCBI WGS metagenome assembly JAEEGL01 (sample SAMN16246548, study PRJNA631951) | gut metagenome | biome: gut microbiome; feature: rumen; material: fiber-attached | host: Bos | place: Iran: Karaj | collected 2018-10
GAACGTGTATCTCGACGACTTCTCCGGCATCCGGAGCGCCCTGTTCGTGACCTCACAGACCGTCGCGCTCGAAGACATCGGCGGAAAACCTGCCTTTGTGGAAGAGCACGGGGCGCGGCGCCAGGAGCAGACCAACCAGACGCATCTCGCCGATTATGTGCGTGGATTGCTTTGGAACCTCTGGGCGGCAGATTGCAAGGCCATGCTCTGGTGGTGTGCCTTCGACCAGACCGGGCAGACCATCGCCCCCTACAACTGGCGCCAGCCTTGTGTGGAACTCGGTATTTTCAAACGCGACCGCAGCGCCTACCCGGCGGTAGCGAGCGTGCGCCGTTTCGCCGCCCTGCAGGAAAAACTGCCCTTCGAGGCCCTGCCGGAAGCCAAGGCCGATGCCGTATTCCTGGTTTCCGATGCCGACATTGCCCATTCCTCCTACATCCTGGCGCGACAGGCCGGAATCATCCCCGAATTCCAGAGTCCTGAGCAGAAACTCAAAGAGGCGGATTTCTATTTCCTGCCCAGCGCCGCAGGACGGGCCTACCTGACCATAGAAAAATGGGAAGCCCTCAAAGAGCGTATCCGGAACGGCGCCACCCTGTATGTGTCGTGGAAGGACACCTTCCTGGACAGTGTCGAAGAGGTAATGGGCGTAGAAGTGGCGTTCCGTCAGGGACGAACCATCCTTCAGCCCACCTCCGCCGAAATCATCCGGAAAGCGGCCGACGGCACTCCGGAACTCTTCCGCAACCGATACGGAGCAGGAACGGTCTACACCCTTTCACACCCGCTTGAATACGAACTCATCACCGGCACCGGCGGCTACGATTCCGACGCCTACCAAATATATAACGAGGTACTGAACGTCCCCCGTCTGGTGAAGACCGACGCTCGTTATGTCTGCGTTTCGGAGCACCGTTTCAGCACGAACAGCGTCGGCGTCATCCTGGTGAACAACTCGGCGCAAGCCTTCTCCGGCCGGCCGGTCATCGAGAAGGGCTGGAGGGTTGTGTCCACCCTCACCGATTCACCGGACTACGCCTCCTGGGACGGGGAAACCCTCCGTCTGGAACGCAACTCCGGAATTCTACTTCTGATGAAGAAATAGCGCCGCCCCTACGCCCCCGTCATGAAGGAGGCGAAGTAGCCCGGGAAGAGGACGTTGCAGATCAGGTAGCCGACGATGGTCGCGACAATTGTGCTCACGAGCCCCGGCATCATGAAGGAGTGGTTGAGCAGGTACTTTCCGATCTTGGTGGTACCGGAACGGTCGAAGTTCACCGTGGCGATGTCGGAGGGATAATTGGGGATGAAGAAGTAGCCGTACACGCTGGGCATCACCCCCAGCAGCACCGGCCCTGCAATGCCGAGCGAATAGGCCAGCGGCAGCATAGCCACCACCACCGCGCCCTGCGAGTTGATGAGCACCGACACCAGGAAGAACACCAGCGCAATGGCCCAGGGGGCGGTTTCCACCAGTCCACCCAGCATCAGTTTCATCTCTTCCATATAGTTGGAGAAGTAGGTGTCGGCCATCCAGGCAATACCGTAGATGGCGATTACGGCCACCATGCCCGATTTCCAGACCGATCCCGATACGGTGTTGGGCAGGTCGACCTTGCAGCAGATGATGTTGAGCGCGGCCGCCACCAGCATGATGATCTGGATGCAGAGGTTCATCTTGGGCAGGCCGAGAACGGCCGACAGCGGCTCGCCGTCCACATGGATCATCTGGCAGAAAGCGAAGGCCACGATGACGAGCAGGGCGCCCAGGAAGATGAACACCGACAGCTTGGCTTCGCGCGAGATGACCTGGTCGAGCGTGGTCTCCGTCTTGCCGTACATATACTTGTGGATCTTGGGATCGGCCACCCGCGCCTGGAACTCCGGATCCTTGTCGAGGTCCTTCCCGCGATGGTATGACGCCGCCGATGCGCACAGCAGGCCGATGACGCAGGAGGGGATGGTCACCATGAGCACCTGCGGGATGGAAACCATGTATCCATTTGCATTCGAGATAGTTACGAAGGCCACGACCGCGGCGGCGATGGGAGAGCAGGTAATCCCCACCTGCGAAGCGATGGACGCGACGCCGCAGGGGCGCTCGGGCCTGATGCCCTGCTTGAGCGCGATGTCGCAGATAATGGGCATGATGGTGTAGACCACGTGTCCCGTCCCCACCAGCACGGTGAGGAAGAAGGTGGTGAGCGGCGCCAGGAAAGTAATGTGGTCGGGGTGCCTGCGGAGCATCTTCTCCGCCACCTGGATCATCCAGTTCATGCCACCGGAGGCCTGCAGCGTACCCGCACAGGTCACGGCCGCGATGATGATATAGATGACATCGGTGGGCGGCGTGCCGGGTTTGAGACCGAAGCCGAAGACGAGGATGGCCAAGCCGATGCCGGAAATGGCCCCGAGGGCCAGGCTGCCGTAGCGCGAGCCCACATAGAGTGCGGCCAGCACGATCAGCAGTTGAACGATCATGGTTAGAGTCATAGTGTCTGTTATTGTGTCTGTTATTTTTCGTTGAACGCGTTCCGGTTCCTTTCCCGGGCCGCCTTCAGAATGGCGTTTTCTTCCGTATAGTCGATCAGCTCCTCATACGGTTTCCCTACACCCAGGCGTTCGTCCCAGATCTTGGAAGCCTCGACCGATTTGATGCAGGCGGCGAATTTTCCCGCACGGAGTTCGACCTTCGCCTTGCCCAGACAGGCCTTCCGATAAATCTGATGGCCTTTTCGCGCCCCTTCCTTAGGCATGACGCGAAGGCCGGAAAGCACCTTCAGGGCCTTTTGGTACTCCTTCGCCCCGCAGAGCGCATCGGCATAGGCAAGGCCGAACTCGAATTTCTCCGGATACATCCTGAAATAGCGCTGTCCGGCTTCACAAGCCTTCTCCCAAGCCCCTGCCTGCGCATAATAGTCCACAAGCGCCTTCCCCGTGCGCCAGTCCTGCGACAGCGATTCCGCTTTCAACAGGTCGGAAAGGCGGGCTGCCCCTGTACTCAGTTTCGCACGGGTGAGGTAGAAGGGATTATAGTCTGGTGCTGACCCAATGCCGTCCAGTAGCGCTTTCGCCTGTTCCTTCCCGGCGTAACGCCACTGGATGAGCGCCCGGTAGTAGTCCGTTTTCCATTCGGGTCTGCGCGCCGCGGCCCAGTCCAGAACCTTCAGCATCTCGGGACGGAAGGGGAAGACGAAGTCCGGGGAAACGGCCTCCGCTTCCCTCAGCAGAGCCTCGGCACGGGCATTGTCCCCTTTCAAACCATAGATATACGCACGCAGATACCTGGCCGTCGCATATTCCGTCTGCGAGGAGAGCGAGAGCGCCTCGTCGTAGAGTCCGCTGTCCAGATACCAGAGTGCCATCTCGAGCAGGGTCTCGTGCGGCAATTCACACTTCAGCGTGCGCATAAAGGCGTCGGGTGTCCCTTCCAGCAGGCAGTATTCGTAATTCCAGAACGGGAAGAGCGGCAGCCGGGCGCGCTGCGAAGCAAGCAGATGCGCAGCAGCGTCCTTGTCGCCCAGATGACGGAGCGCGGCAATCCTTACCAGTTCAGCCATCGGCCCCTGCGACTTGGCGGCGCACTCGAGCGCCAGGGTCCAGTCGCCGTCGGCGAGCGCACTGCGGGCGAGCTCCACATAGGCGGGACGCTGCCAAAGCGAGGAATACGTGGCTACCGAGAAACCGTCGCGGGCCTGCACCTTTTTCCCAAGGGCCCGGGCGGCAAGGCCGTAAAGATAATTCGCTTCGCCATCATAAGTGTTGATCCTGAGGGCCTTGCCGGCACAGTTAAACGCCCGCTCATACCAGCCGCAGTGCAGGCTCAGGGAAGCCATCCCCCTGAGCGCCGGAGCGTACCAGGGGTCGACCGCCAGACTGGCCTCGAACTCCTTCACCGCCTCTTCATAGAAGCGCACGTTCAGGTACTGTTCCCCGCGGATGCAGTGGCCCTGCGCGCTGGCCCAGTCGAAATCTTCCGGCATTCGGTCCGGACGCTCCGTCAAACGCGAAGACGGATTCTCATCGTATTCGAGTTCATGCGCGCCCACGCACACATGCAGATGGCCGGAACCGGGCACTTCGCACGACCAGGGCACCAGCGGCGAGAACGACACGTCGCCCGAGAAGAGTTCCTGTTCCCCGTTGGAGACGACGACCCGCCTCACGCCGCCCGCGACCGGGGAGATGCGTACGGTCGCCGTTCCCCCGGCGTCGCGCGAGATGCCCAGGGCTCCGAAACGGCTGGCCGCCTGGAAGGCACCGATACCCTCGACGGGGAACCAGTACTCGTTCCAGGTGTCGCTGGCCGCGGGGGCTATGGAATTGTGCTTGAACGGGGTGTCGATGCTCTTTTTCTGGATGGGCTGGTTGAACATCCGGCCCGCCTGCATCTCCACATACTGCCCGTCGGAATCGGTGAGGAGGTCCTCCCAGATCGCACCCTGGCGGGCGTGGCTCCAGCAGAAGAATTTGCGGCCCAGTTTCTCGTCGGGACGTGCCACATGGGCGTAACCGAATGCGTCATCGTGCCAGTACGCACCGAAGAAACCGGCTTGCTCGCCCAGCACGTGCAGCGACTTGTCTTCTCCGAACGCGTTGTTCGCATACCACGACAGGTCTCTTCCCTGCGGGTCGACGGGATAGGCGTGCGGATCGCCCCCATGCCCGATGTAGCGGTCACCGGGCAGGCACGTCTGCAGCCTTCCGCCGGCCTTGAAGGCCGCATTCGACCAGTTGTAGTAGGGTTGCTCCAGCGGGTAGGTGTTGACGTAATCCGCCCTGGTGGTAAAGTACGCCTTGTCGGCCGGGACATTGATCTCTACCGTCCACCAGGTACGGGTCAGCAGCTCGTACGAGGCAATGATGCAGCTCACGCTTCCGTCGGGGTTCTCGCGCGTGCAGTAATCTACCGGGGTCGCCGTGCTGGGCACGTGACCGATGATCCCGAAATTGAATTCGATGCCCCCGGAGGTCCAGGCGCCCCGCATCGCGATGTCGCGGAACTTGACGACGTGGTTGTAGTAGATGAAATCGAGGCCCCGGGTCTTGTCGGTCGCGCCCCAGACCTTCCCGCCGATCTGGGGAAAGACGGTCACGCTGATCCACTCGTTTTCAAGGGTTACCGTGTCCCATTCCTTCTGGACGCCGCTGGTCGCAAAGCCGTCAAATCGGAAATATGGGTATTGCAGCAGATTCGGATTGGCCACCGGATCGGGATCGGAGAAGCCATAGGTCAGCATGGAGGTTTTCCCTTTCGTGAGGGTGGCCCGGCCCTGCGATGCGCCAAAGGTAAAGGGCCCCGCGAGCGCCAGTGCGATGACCAGGATCAGTCGTTTCTTCATAGTCGTATCGATTGCAAGACCAAAGATAGGGATTAAAACAGAATTATTCCTACCTTTATACGTTAAAGTTTTTGAAATGAAAAAAGTAATCCTACCCCTTCTGTGCCTCTTTGCCCTTTCTATGGCCGCAAGCGCAAAGAAGTATGTCACTTATGAGAAATACGGCGCCGTGGGCAACGGAGTCGCCAATGACTTCCCCGCCATGAAGGCCGCCCACGAAGCGGCCAACGAACGAGGCCTCCCCGTGCGGGCGAAAAAAGGAGCGAAGTACTACATTGCTCCGGAATCGGGCACGATCACCGTCCAGACCGACGTCGACTTCGGTGATGCCGAAATCATTATCGACGACCGGAACTGCCCCAAGGGGAAGTATCCCGTATTTGTGGTCAGCTCCACGCTCAAGCCCGTCAAGCTTAAGGGCGTGACGCCGCCCAAGAAGGACCAGCCCAACTTGGGGGTTAAACTCGAGCGGCGGAGTCTCGTCGTGATTGTCGACGACAACCACAAGGTGTACATCCGCAAGGGCGGCAACGCCAACAACGGGACCGGCCTGAAAGAGGTCCTCGTGGTGGAGAAGGACGGCTCCATCGACCCGAAGACGGCCGTCATGTGGGACTACGACAACCTGACCTCCGCCATCGCCTATCCCATTGACGACCAGACGCTCACCATCCGCGGCGGACGTTTCAAGACCATCGCGAACAACAAGGCGGAGAGGAATTACTACCACCGCGGCATCCAGGTGAAGCGTTCGAACGTGAAGGTGGAAGGGCTGCGCCATACCGTGGAGGGAGAAGGGGATGAAGGAGCGCCCTATAGCGGCATCCTCACCCTCTCGACCTGCTGCGAGGTGGAGGTTTCGGACTGCATCTTCACGGGACACCGCATCTACCAGAAAATGGGAGCCCTGGGCAAGCCGGTTTCGCGCGGCTCCTACGATTACGGGATGAACACGGTGGCAAATGTGACCCTGCGTAAGTGCCGCCAGTTCGACGACATCGACGACGCCAAGCACTGGGGCATCATGGGTACGAACTTCTGCAAGAACCTGACCATGGAAGACTGCTCGGTATCTCGTTTCGATGCGCACATGGGCGTGGAGAACGTGACCCTGCGCCGCTGTACCTTCGGACATATGGGCGTGCGGATGGTCGGGCGCGGCACCATCCGCCTGGAAGACTGCGAACTCCGCTACAACACCGTGATCGCCCTCCGCACAGACTACGGCAGTTCCTGGGACGGCGACATCATCGTGCGCAATTGCGTCCTCCGCCCCGTGAAGAAGGACCTCAAGGAACTCACCATCCTGAACGGCGCCAACACCGGCACCCACGACTTCGGCTACGAGTGCCGGCTGCCTCGGCGGATCGACGTGGACGGCCTGCTCATCGACGATTCCGTCCTGGACCCGAAGGCGCAGATCAACGTGTACGCCTCTTTCGGGCGCGATGTCTCCAAACCGGACCTTCTTCCCTACAATACCGACGCCGTGGTGACCCTGAAGAACGTGACGGTGAAGAGCGGCCGGCCCATCGGGCTCAGTTCCAATCCCGGCCTGTTCCCGAACGTTAAGATCGTCCGGGAGTAGGAGGTTTCCAACTAATTGTTATATTTGCACTTGTAGTTGAACCACATCAGAATAACCAGCATTATGAGCACCAAACTGATATTCGGCATTTCCCTGCTGGCCGCCCTTGCGGCGGGCGGTATCTTCTCTGCCTGCGGTGAAGGCGAAGCCGATGGTCCCAAGGGCATCAAATTCCTGGACGGCACCGCAACGGACGCCGGCGTCCAGGTGGGCGAGCCCCACACAACCCTTTTCAGTGCAGAAGGAGACTGGAAAGTGGAAATCATCGACACCGAAGACGGCAGCGACTGGCTGGAAGTGGCCCCTGTTTCGGGCCCTGCCGGCGAGCGGAACGAGATTGTCATCACCGCCATCAAGCCGAACCTTTCCGACAAGACCAGAGGCGCCCACATCAAGATCACCCTCCAGGACGAAAGCGCGGCGGGAGACCGCTTTGCCATCCGGCAGGACAAGACGGCCGTGTTCATCGAAAGCATTACCGTCTCGCCGGCAAGCCTGACCCTGAAGGTGGACGAGAGCAAAACCCTCACGGCGAGTTACAAGCCGGAATATGCCAACACGGAGACCCATATCCACTGGCAGAAGCCCAACGGCGACGATCACGTCGAAGTCAGGGAAACCGGCGATAAATCCTGCTCCGTCAAGGGCCTGAAAGCCGGCGGGCCGGTTAAGATCAGTGCCTGGGCCGTCAGCGACCCGAAGGGCCCCAGGCGCGATCCGATAGAAGTGGAAGTAACCGTTACCAACTAATTCTGTGTTCGCGGACACCGGAATGAAAAGGATATTCTTAATTGTTGCCGTTTTGGCAGGGTGGATGATACCCCTAACGGCACAGAGCGGCATTTCGCATCCCATAAGACAGACCGATAAGGACCGGGCGGCCCCTGCACGGCCCGACCGTTGGGAACAAGCCCTTTCGGACGCCAGGAAACTCTGCGCGAAGATGACCCTGGAAGAAAAGGCCGGGGAGCTGATGGTCTATGACTACCGTGACCTGGGCGAGGCCCGCTGGGAGAAGTACGAACAGATGGTCCGGGACAATGCCATCGGAGCGATGATGCGGGTCAAGGATCCCGCGCTCACCCGGCGCATGCAGGAATTCAAGATGGCCCATTCCCGTCTGGGTATTCCCCTGATGATCCACGAAGATGTGGTGCATGGCTATTCCACGTCCCTCCCCATCCAGATTGCCCTGGCTTGCAGCTGGGACGACGAAGCCGTCGAGCGGGCGGAAGCCGTGGCTGCGCGGGAAGCGGCGGTCAGCGGCATCAATATGACCTATTCGCCACAGTGTGACATTTCCTGCGATCCCCGCTGGGGCCGCATCGGGAGCACCCTCGGAGAAGATCCTTACCTGTCTGCCAGAATGACGGCCGCCCGGGTGCGGGGAAGCCAGGGACGCAGCCTGGACGAACTTGCCGACGGCCGCCACGTCCTCGCCTGTGTCAAACATTTTGCGGGCTATGGTTCCCTTCAGGGGGCGAAGGACTACCGGCACCAGGATTTTTCCCGGCGGGAACTGCTGGAGACGCACCTGCCCCCGTTCCGGGCGGCGGTGGATGCCGGGGCCATGGCCGTAATGAACGCCTACACGGCGTTTGAAGGCCAGCCCTGCAACTTCAGCAGATACCTGCTCACCGACCTCCTGCGCGGGGAAATGGGCTTCCGGGGCCAGCTGGTTACCGACTGGACCACCTTGCAGTTCTCTGTAGATGAGGGGGCCGCCCAAGACCTGGACGACGCTGCCGTCCGCGGGCTCCAGGCCGGCGTGGACATGGATATGATTTCCGGAGCATTCCTGCGCCTCCCAGAACTGGTACGCCGGAAAAAGGTGTCGGAAAAACTGGTGGACGCCGCCGTGATTCGCTCCCTCGCCCTCAAGTATCTGATGGGTCTGTTCGACGATCCGTACCGCTACTGCGACGAGCAGGCGGCCCGCTCTGAACTCTTTTCCCGGCGCAACCAGGCCGAAGTGCTCGACGTGGCCCGCAAGAGCCTGGTGCTTCTTAAGAACGAGGGAGGCCTGCTGCCCCTGGATCCCGGGAAGGACGTGCTGCTGACCGGCCCCTGGGCCGATGATGCACTCCAACTCGGAGGCGGATCCAACAAGGATGTCTTCCACATCCATCCCGAAGAACGTCCGGCCGAGGGGAGCAAGGTGGTAACCATCAAGGGCGCGATGCGGAAGCGCTGGGGTGACCGGCTCGACTGCGGTCCGATCAACCCTGTTGCCATGGCCCGTGGCGAAGGAGGACTGGGCGATGCAGAAGTCGCAATCCTGACCATCGGGGAGCCCGGATCCTATACCGGGGAACGCCGGGGAAGGGCACGCCTCACCATCCCGGAAGACCAACTCGAACAGTTGCGCACCCTCAAGCGGGCCGGGAAAAAGGTCGTGTCGCTCGTGTTTGCCGGGCGTCCCTTCCTCATGAACGAGATTGTCTGGCTTTCCGACGCGGTCCTGTTGGTGTGGTATCCCGGCGCCATGGGCGGGGAAGCCATCGCCGAGGTTCTCTCGGGCGAGGTCAATCCCTCCGGCAAACTAAGCCAGCACATTCCCCTGGACGTTGGGCAGATTCCTCTTTCATACCGGCAGAAGCGTACTTTTATAGCCTGCTCCTACACCGATCTTCCCGCCCAGCCTCTTTTCCCGTTCGGGTTCGGCCTGTCCTACACCACTTTCCGTTATTCTACCCCGGTGGTGGAACGGCAGCGTTATAACGTGGGCGAGCCGGTCAGTGTTTCGGTGGAGGTGACCAACACGGGGTCCCGTCCAGGTCGCGAGGTTGTGCAACTGTACCTGCGCGACGAGGTGGCCTCGATCCTGCCCCGCGAGCGTGAACTACGGGAATATGCTTCCGTAACCCTTGCGCCAGGGCAGGCGCAAACCGTGCGTTTTATACTTCAGCCGGAGGCCTTTGCATTGTACGATGCCCAGCTAAACAAGGTTATCGAACCGGGCGATTTCACCATCTTCATCGGTCCGGACAGCAACACCCGGAACGCCGTGCGCGTAACCCTTGAATAACGACATTATGCAGATAACACAACTTATCTCCTATTGCCTGGAAGCCCAGGAGATGAAGACGGAGAATAATTCCCCTGTCATCACGGAAAAGAGCCTGCGAAGGAATGGGCGATGGCGGAATAAACCCTTCGGAATGAAAAGAGTGTTCCTTATCATTGCTGCTTTGGCAGGGTGGATGATACCCCTAACGGCACAGAGCGGCATTTCGCATCCCATAAGACAGACCGACAAGGACCGGGCGGCCAGGCTTGTGTCGCAAATGACGCTCGAGGAGAAGATTAACTTTATCTCCGGCTCGGAAGACGGCTTCAACTCTTACGGAATCCCACGGCTGGGCATTCCTTCCGTTCGGATGGCCGACGGCCCTCAGGGTGCCAGGAATGTTAAAATAAAGGACGTCCAGAGCACTTTCTATCCCTGCGGCATCGCAGCAGCGGCGAGCTGGAACCGGGAAGCGGTTTATGAGATGGGAGCGGGAATTGGTTGTGCAGCCCGCCGACAGGGGGTGCAGATGATGCTGGGGCCCGGCGCCAACATCTATCGCAGCGCCCTTTGTGGCCGTAATTTCGAATACTACGGAGAAGACCCTTATCTTGCCGGCGAAACGGCGGCCAAGTATATTCAGGGGATGCAGGCGCAGGGCGTGATCGCCACCATTAAGCATTTTGCGCTCAATCAGCAGGAATACGACCGGCATGGAATCAGTTCCAATGCAGATGAGCGAACCATCAATGAAATCTACTTCCCTGCCTTCAGGAAGGCCGTCGAGGGGGCCGGCGTGGGCGCCGTCATGACCAGCTACAACCCCATTAATGGCGTTTACGCGGCGGAGAATCCCTGGTTGATCAAGGAGAATCTTCGTGCCTGGGGTCATGAGGGCATCGTGATGACGGACTGGGGATCCACTTATTCCACCCTTGGCTTCCTCACCGGCGGGGCGGACCTTGAGATGCCGCGCAAGTTTGTGACCAAGGCCGACGACATCAAGGCTCTTTTGGAAAGCGGTGTCGTGAACGAATCCTGTCTGGACGAAAAATGCCGGCACATCCTCCAGGTGTTTTCCGCTTTCGGCCTTCTGGACGCCAAGCTGGAGGCCGATCCCTTGGCTGAGGACCCTGCCTTATCCCAGAAAAGAGCCTATGAGATTGCCCTCGAGGCTCCGGTTCTCCTAAAGAATGAAGGAGGGATCCTTCCGCTGAAACCGGGGAAGAAAAACCTGATTGTCGTCACGGGCCCGAACGCGCACGTGATGGCGTGCGGAGGGGGTTCCGGCTGTGTGACTCCGGAGGACGGAAGGGGCGTAACGCCAGCAGCGGGCCTGCTGGGACTCGGGAAGGGGTGGATTGTCGTCGTCGATGATTCGCCCGCGCCCGAATTGCTGCGCAAAGCGTCTGCGGTGGTGGTCTTCGCCGGTTTCGATCGCCTGTCCGAGGGAGAGAACTCCGACCGCAAGTACCATCTCCCGGACGGTCAGGACGCCCTCATCAGCAGGATTTCCGCCCAAAATCCC